>OFRH01000044.1_pt1 | contig 18588 bp, 17 predicted proteins | sample 1543111 | NCBI WGS metagenome assembly OFRH01 (sample SAMN07774220, study PRJEB24372) | wastewater metagenome | isolation source: Exp Tend NO 100WW | collected 2016-02
CCCCGACGCCGATTATGTCACCCAACTATCTCACTCGATCTTACAGATAAGGGCGCACCGTACTCCAGTTCTGGAATACAGATCGATCATTTTGGTTGTAGATCGTTGTTCATAACCTTGTTCCAAGCCGCAACGAAGTCTGTGACGAACTTTTGCTGAGCGTCGTTTTGCGCATAGACTTCAGAAACCGCACGAAGCTCGGAGTTTGATCCGAACATCAGATCAACTGGAGATGCCGTCCATCGCGACTGACCACTTGCGCGGTCCTTACCTACATACAGCGCGGGATCTTGGACAGATTTAGACCAAACGGTCCTCATATCGAGAAGATTGACAAAGAAGTCGTTGCTCAGGGTCCCTGGTCGGTCGGTTAACACGCCGACCGCCGATTTGCCGGCGTTTGCGTTCAGTGCGCGCATACCCCCGACCAGCACGGTCATTTCCGGCACCGACAGATCGAGCATGTAGGCACGATCCACTAGTGCTTCGGTCGGGGAAAGGCGATCTTTTGGATTGTAGTAATTTCGAAATCCGTCAGCTTCCGGCTCCATCGCTCTATAGGCTGCGACATCGGTTTGCTCCTGCGTGGCATCGACCCGACCAACGAAAAACGGCACACTAACATTAACGCCGCGCTCATTTGCGGCATGCTCGACTGCCGTGTCGCCTGCCAACACGATCATATCAGCCATGGATACCTGCCGCCCGCTTTTGTGGTTGAAACCATCACGAATGACGCCGAGCCTGCGCAGGACATCGGCGAGCTCCTGCGGCGAATTTGCCAACCAGTGGATCTGTGGTTCCAACCGCACGCGAGCGCCATTCGCACCCCCACGCATATCGGTTTTGCGATAGCTGGCGGCGGATGCCCATGCGGTTCGTATAAGCGCCGCGTCGGCGATGCCCGAGGCGGCAATCTCGCGCTTCAGCTTCTTGATGTCACCATCGCCGATTTGACCGCTTGATGTAGCAGGCAACGGCTCCTGCCATGCATATTCCTGCGCCGGGACGTCGTTGCCGAGATAGAAGCGGCGCGGACCCATATCGCGGTGGATGAGTTTGAACCACGCGGCAGCCCACGCCTTGTCGAAGGCCGTGGGATCGTTCTTGTAGCGCAATGCTATTACCCGGTAAGCGGGGTCCATCTTGAGCGCGAGATCAGTGGTGAACATCATCAACGGATGCGTCTTGGACGGGTCCGCCGCATCTAGCGTCATGGTGCTGGCCGACAGGACCTTAGGCCGCCACTGGCTGGCTCCCGCGGGGCTCTTGGTCAGCACCCACTCGTTATCGAACAGGTTGGACATGTATTCGTGCGTGAACTTCGCGGGCTGACTGGTCCAGGCCCCCTCAAGTCCCGACCCAACGGCGTCAGCTCCCGCTCCTGTCCCGCACTTGTTTTCCCAACCGAGACCCTGCTTTTCGACACCGAGCGCGCTGGGCGCGTCGCCCACGCAAGACTTGGGGTGGGCACCGTGGGCCTTTCCAAAGGTATGACCACCTGCGATCAGCGCGACGGTTTCCTCGTCGTTCATGCCCATGTTGCCGAACGTGGCGCGGATTTCCTTGGCGGCTGCCAGCGGATCGGGGGTCCCGTTAGGTCCTTCCGGATTAACGTAGATGAGTCCCATTTGCGATGCGGCGAGCGGCTTCTTGATGACACCCGGCGCGGTATGGCGCTGATCGGCCAACATCTTGGTTTCAGGTCCCCAATAGGTTTTATCCGCTTCCCATTCGTCGCGGCGTCCAAAGGCAAAGCCGAGCGTCTTGAAGCCCATCTGCTCCAAGGCGACGTTGCCCGTCAGCTCCATGAGGTCCGACCAACTGATCTTTGAGCCGTACTTCTGCTTGACCGGCCATAGCAGGCGACGAGCCTTGTCGAGATTGACGTTATCCGGCCAGCTGTTCAGCGGTTCGAACCGCTGCTGCGCGCCGCCAGCGCCGCCTCGGCCATCAGCCTGCCGGTACGTTCCCGCACTATGCCAGGCCATCCGGATGAAGAACGGCCCATAGTTTCCGTAATCGGACGGCCACCATGGCTGCGAGGTGGTCAGGACCGTAGCGATATCCTGTTTCAGCGCAGCAACATCGAGAGTTTCGACCTGCCGGCGATAATCATAGTCTGATCCCATTGGGTTTGATTTTGGCGACTCCTGTCGAAGCGGACTCAAATCAAGCAAATCGGGGAACCACTGCTGGTTGGTCTTGCCCTCGACCTGTGCCGACGCCGGACTTGACGCGGCAAACGGCAGGGCCGCGGCCGAGAGCAGGAATGCGGTGATCAAACGAGCTCTTGGCATGTGCAAGTCTCCGGTAAATTGGGAAAGATCGGTCGCTCGCGGTACGGTGAGTGGAGCATTGCGATGCGACTGCGTGCTTTTGAGTTTTCGGCAGGCCAAAAAGCGCCGATCGGCCCAGGGGAAGGAAGCCGACCGGCGCCTGCGACTGGCTTAACGGCGGGGGAGCCGTGCCAATGCAGCCTTGTACGCGTCGTAATGAGTGCCTTCATCCACGGCGATCTGACGGAACATCGCGGCGACTTTAGTATCGCCAGCAGCCGCTGCTTCCTTGGCGAAGTTCACGTACATCGTGACGTTCTCGTAATGCTCGCCCTTCATCGCATCCGCGAGATTGCGCGCGTCGCCGCTGCCAAGCTGAAGAGCCTGGGCCTCGCGGTCGAAATGCTCGTTCGCCTCGATGTTGGCCGAGGCCCGAAACAGCTTGGCGAGTTCGGGCTTGCCCGCGGCTTGAGCCTGATCGGCATAGCGGAGATACTTCAGGTTTGCGTACGCCTCGCCGCGCATCGCCGCTTCGAGGTTCGCCTTCGTGCTGGCAGCCAGCGGCTTGGCGGGGGATGTGGGCGCGGCAGATGCGCCGACTGTGAAGCTAGCTGCGGCGAGGATCAGGGACTTGTTCATCGTCGAAACTCCTTTGCCGCTGGAAGTGCGACCCGGCCCGTATCGACCCTGGTCCTGACGGCGACCTGACCGTGCGGTGCGAAATTTTGATTTTAGCCTGTTGTCATTAAATCGGGCGCTGTCAGGTTTCGGTCAGTCAGTCCTGCGAAAGCCAGATTACCGGGGCGGTCAGCCCCCCAATCCCAGGAGATGTCGGATGATCCGTTTCGTACCTCTAAAGCTCGCCACTGCGGTGGTCGCGCTGTCACTCGCGCCAGCGGCGATGGCTGCTCCTGTCTGTACGAAAGTGCCTCAGGCCAAGTGGATGAAACCGGCGCAGATGAAGGCCAAAGTCGCCAAGATGGGCTACCGCAACATCAAGGTCTTCCAGGTTTCCGGCAGCTGCTATGAAATCTATGCGCACACCAAGGACGGCAAGCGCGCCGAGGTCTATTTCAACCCGGTGAACGGTGCCATCGTCAAAAACAACGTCGATTGACGATGGGCAATGTCGTTCCCCGGACGCCGACCAATGGCCCTGCCCGAAAGAGCGGCAGGGTCAAGGTCTGGGATCCGATCGTCCGCATCTTTCATTGGACGGTCGCAGCTGGCGTTATCGCCAATCTCACTGTCCTGAAGCATGAAGAAACGCCACATATCTACGTCGGTTACGTCGTCGTGACCGCATTGGCGATCCGGCTTGTGTGGGGTGTCATCGGCCGCCGCCATGCTCGTTTTGCCAGCTTCGTGACAGGTCCCGTCGGGCTGCTGCGCTATTTTCGCGCGATGATCGCTCGTCGGGAGCCTCGCTATATCGGGCATAATCCAGCTGGTGCGGCGATGATCGTCGTGTTGATGCTGTTGTTGGCGATAGTCGGCTCCACAGGTTGGATGATGGGGCTAGACCGCTTCTGGGGCGTCGGTTGGGTCGAAACCGCGCACGAGGTAGCCGCCAATATTCTGATCGGAGCGGTCGCGCTTCATGTCATTGGCGCCATCGTCGAAAGTATGCGCCACCGCGAAAATCTGCCGCTCGCCATGATCACTGGCTACAAGCGCGCGCCTCTAGGGACCGATATCGACCATGCGCCTGCTGCTGATTGAGGACAATGCGAGGCTTGCGGGCTTGATCCGCGAAGGTCTGGATCGACAAGGCTTCGCCGTAGATTGGTATGAGACCGTCGAAGGGGCGGAATTGGCACTGAAGATTGCCGACTACGACTTGATGCTGCTCGATCTTGGCTTGCCGGACGGCGACGGGCTTGATCTCGTACGCAGCGTCAGGGCACGCAAGGATGTCACACCGATACTCGTCCTGACCGCGCGCGGTGGCCTCGACGACCGGGTCAACGGGCTAGACGCTGGCGCGGACGACTATCTGGTCAAGCCGTTCCAAATACCCGAATTGGCTGCACGGTGCCGTGCTCTGCTACGTCGACCAGGCGCATCGCTAGGAACGCAGCTGATCGCCGGCAATGTCGCGCTCAATTCAGCGGCTCGCTCATTTTTCGTGGCGGGGAAGCTGGTTGAAGCCACGCCGCGCGAGGTTGATCTCCTAGAGGTGTTATTACGGCGCACGGGTTCGGTCGTTGCCAAGCCTGCCCTCGAAAATGCGCTTTATTCGATGGACGCAGAAGTGACCCCGAACGCACTTGAGGCGTCAGTGTCACGGCTACGCAAACGGCTCGCCTCGGCAGGCGCCGACGTTCAGGTTCGCACTGTCCATGGTGTGGGCTATGCGCTGTTCTCGCCACCGCCTAACGATGAGTAGGTCGACCGACAGCTCGCCCGGTGCACGCAGCCCAACCTTGTTTCGCCAGATCGCAACGCGGCTGGCGGCCTTCACGTTGCTATTTGCTGCGCTCGATGTCGGCATTGTGGTCGTAACCTACAGCCGGCAGCCGGAATCGCTCGCCGAAGAATTACTGACTTTGGAAGCGGCCAAAGCTCGAACCGGCAACGCGCTGTCTCCGGAACTCCTAGCAGGACCGCCTGGCGCTGAGCGATGGTCGGCGCATTATGTCGATGCCGGCACACCCGAACTTCAGCCGATCAGAAATGTCACGCCGCCTGACGGATCGTCCACGCTGGTCGATTGGACACGACGCGAGCAGATTCCTGGCGGATACCGAATCTCCGGTGTTCGCGCCATCGACCGAGGCGACGAGCGCCGTTGGCTGGCGATGCAGTTCGAAGGAGATGGCATACGGCCTTATGTGCCGGTGATCATCAACGAGATCGTGCAACATGTAATTCTGCCCCTGATCCCGCTCTCGCTGCTGCTTCTCCTGTTTAATGTTTTTGCTGTGCGCAGAGTGCTCCATCCGTTGCGGCGTGCAGAGAGCGAGGTCGATGCGCTAGATCCTGAAAATATCCTGACCCGCTTATCCGAGCCCGCGGCGCCGCGCGAGGTCAATACCTTGGTTCGTGCGGTGAACCGCGCGCTGACGCGGCTTGACCGATCGATGGCGATCTTGCGCAGTTTCACCGCGAATGCTGCGCATGAGCTGCGGACGCCACTGGCAATCATGCAATTGTCGCTCGACCAACTGCCAGCGGGAAAGGTGCGTGACGATTTGCAGACGGACACGCGACACATGACCCGGCTGGTCGAGCAAATGCTCGACCTGGCACAAGCGGACGCCCTCGCGAATGTTGGGCATGTACCCCTCGATCTGGCAGCTATCGGTCGGGACGTGGTAGCTACGATGGCACCCAAAACATTTGCCGCACACCGCGACCTACGGTTCGCCACTACCGGGGATACGCAGGCGATCGGTCATGCCGAGGCGATCTTTCGCATTTACCGCAACCTTGTCGATAACGCGCTCAAGCATGCGCCTGGCAATACCCCGATTGATGTGTCTGCCGGCCCCGGACCTCAAATATCTGTGCGAGACTATGGTCACGGCATTGCCGACGAAGACCTGCCGCATATCTTTGAACGGTTCTGGCGCAAAGATCGGCGCGCCTCCGATGGTGCAGGCCTTGGCCTCGGCATCGTCCAGCGGCTTGTCGAAGCGCATGGCGGCACAATCATTGTCGAAAATGCACCCGGTGGGGGTGCAGTGTTTACCGTCCGTCTGCAAGCTCCGCCGGACGACCGATAATCCGATCAATTGCGCGCGACCGTGGCAGCTCGCGTTACCCTTTTTAGGTTCTCAGCGAAAGAATATGAAGTGAATATTGCAAAAATCGGTCCACCGAAACACGGCGAAGGACATTTTCTGACTCGCGTCGGGTGGCTTCGTGCAGCAGTGCTCGGAGCAAACGACGGTCTACTTTCTACCGCAAGCCTAATGGTTGGCGTTGCAGCCGCAGCGCCTGGATCGAGTCAGATCGTGCTTACTGGGGTCGCAGGAATTGCGGCGGGGGCCATGGCGATGGCTGCCGGTGAATATGTGTCGGTCAGCTCCCAAGCGGACGCGGAAAAATCGGATGTGGAGCGGGAACGTCTCGAGCATCTTGCCGATCCCGAGCATGAAAAACGCGAACTCATTGGGATCTATGTCGATCGCGGCCTCCCGATCGCGTTGGCGGAACAAGTTGCCCATGCTTTATCGGAAACTGATGCTCTTGCGGCGCATCTGCGTGACGAACTGGGCATTTCCGAGCACAGTATCGCTCGGCCAACGCAGGCCGCTATAGCCTCTGCAGCCGCGTTCGTGGCGGGAGGCATCATTCCCCTCTTGGCGGCTCTCTTTGTCGCAGGAGCTAGCGCTATCTGGGCCATTGTCGCCGTAGCTATCGCAGCGCTGGCTGTTCTAGGTGCTGCTGGAGCGAAAGCGGGAGGCGCACCGCTGGCCGTGGCCGTGACCCGCGTGGTTATTTTCGGATCGTTGGCGATGGCGATCACGGCAGGCGTAGGCCGCATATTTCATATCGCGACTGGTTAAAGGGTTATCCCTGCTGTGTTTCGGCGTGAGATTGGGGACCACCTGACCCGGTAATCGGCACCTAAACGGGGACCACAGACCGGGTCATCTATGTTCGCCTGCTGTGTTGGCTGGCGACGAGGTGGAGATGACGACCGTGGAGACGATAGGACGGATCAGGCGCGCGCATTTCGTGCAGAAGCTGTCGGTGCGGGAGATTGCGCGTCGGCTGCATGTGTCGCGCAAGACGGTGCGCAAGGCGATCGAGACCGAAGAGCCCGTGTTCACCTACACGCGGGTTGCAGAACCCAAGCCGAAGCTGGGCGGTCACGCGGCCGCGCTGGAGCAGCTGCTGGCCGAGAACGAGCGCAAGCCGCGCCGCGAGCGTCTGACGTTGATCAGGTTATACGAGGTGCTGCGCGGGCTGGGGTTTGAGGGCGGCTACGATGCCGTTCGCCGCCATGCCCGTCGCTGGCAACGCGAGGAGGCGGGGCGGACAGCGACCGCATTCGTGCCGCTGAGCTTCGATCCTGGCGAGGCGTACCAGTTCGACTGGAGCCACGAGGTGGTCGTCATGGCCGGCGTGACGACAACGGTGAAGGTCGCGCACGTCAGGCTTTCTCACAGTCGCATGTTCTTCGTGGCGGCCTATCCGCGCGAGACACAGGAGATGGTGTTCGATGCGCATGCCCGAGCGTTCGCCTTCTTTGGCGGCGTCTGCACGCGCGGCATCTACGATAATATGTCGACGGCAGTGGACGCGGTGTTCCTCGGCAAGGAGCGCCGGTTCAACCGTCGGTTCCTCCAGATGTGCAGCCATTATCTGGTGGAGCCGACCGCCTGCACACCGGCTGCGGGTTGGGAGAAGGGGCAGGTCGAGAACCAGGTCGGACTCGTGCGCGAGCGGTTCTTCACCCCGCGGCTGCGCTTTGCGAGCTACGAGGAGCTGAACGCCTGGCTGCTCGATCGCTGCATCGAACACGCCAGTGCCCATCGTCATCCCGAGTTGCGCGAGCGGACCGTCGCCGACGTGTTCGACGACGAGAATGCGGCGCTGATGCGGCTGCCGACGACCGCCTTCAACGGCTTCCATGCGCTCACCGCGACCGTCTCCAAGACGCTGCTCGTGCGGTTCGATTACAACAAGGGGTCACTGCACGAAAGTGAAGTTTACGTACGCTAAGATCGAACGAACGGCGAACGCTGACGGTGCTAACGTCGGAAGGGTATGACGACAGCCTGGTCGAGGAAGGCGCGCATACCTTCTTCATCGACGGTCTGACGGAAAGCGGCATGCGCGGCATCATCAGTCGGGAACAGGTCGTCCCAGACCGTAGACGTTCCATGCTCGTTTTCGACCTCAAGCGACCAGCCCGGCTCATTTTCCAACCGGATGATGTTCACTCTCACGGTGACGCCCTGCTCGGTGACGAAACCAGACAGGCTCGAGGTGACGATGTTGGGATCGCGTTCGTGCATCACTCTTTCCTCATGCTTTGACTGCGGTTTTAGCAGCGGTGCCTTCGAGCGCCTTGTAGAGCGCGGTTTTGCCGACCTTGAGGCGCGTGGCCGCTTCGCGAACCGTCAGCCCTGCCGCGATATGATTGCGCGCCTTACGTAATTTGTCAGGCGTGATGACCGGACGCCGACCGCCAAGGCTCCCCCGTTCCCGCGCAGCCTTCAATCCGGCGTTGGTGCGCTCGCGGATCAGGTCGCGCTCGAACTGGGCGAGCGAGCCGAAGATGTTGAACACGAGCATCCCGCCCGACGTGGTGGTGTCGATTTGCTCGGTGAGAGATCGGAAACCGACACCGCGCGCTGCCAGTTCGCCGACCTTCTCGATCAGGTGGCTCATCGAACGGCCGAGCCGGTCGAGCTTCCACACGACCAGCGTGTCGCCGGCACGCAGATAGGCAAGCGCTTCGGCCAGCCCCGGCCGATCGGTCCTCGCGCCAGAGGCGTGGTCGTCGAACGTGCGCTCGCATCCGGCTGCGTTCAGCGCATCATGCTGCAACGCGAGCTTCTGATCGCCGGTCGATACCCGCGCATAGCCGATCAGCGCCACGGTCGGTCCCGATCTGTCCGTTTTCCCATCGATTTGCATTCTTGTCCGAATCGCCATCGCGGGTCCAGAGTTGACGGACATATTCATGCTGGCCGCCAGAGGACCGTCTGACGGACAGGAGTGGAAAGGTCGTGGTGCATGGCAAGGCGGCGGTTGCTGACGAGTGAGACGCTCGCACCACATTACGATCCCCCGACCGACGAGCGGGAAATCGCCCGCCACTTCACCCTCAGCTGCGAGGATCTCGATCTTGTCGGCGAACGGAGAGGAGCATCGAGCCGGCTCGGGTTCGCTATGCTGTTGCTGTATATGCGTTGGCCGGGCCGCGTGCTGGAGGCCGGTGAGAAACCGCCGGGTGCTATCCTCACCTTTGTCGCCGATCAGATCGAGGTGCCGGCAACGGCGTTCGACGACTACGCCCGTCGCGATGAAACACGCCGTGCGCATCTCGCCCATCTCATGCAGCGGTTCGGCTATACCGCTTTCAACCGGAACCACTTTCGCGCGATCGTGGCGTTCGCGATGCCGGTTGCGCAGACTGTTGCCCAGCCGCTCCTACTCGCCGGCACGGTGATCGACGAGTTGCGACGGCGACGAGTGCTGCTGCCGCCATCGGCTGTCATCGAAGCGATCGTCAGACACGCGCGCCAGCAGGCAGAACATCTCACCCATGAAATACTGACCAGCGGCATCAAGCCGGACAAGCTGGCGGCGCTGGACGCCTTGCTGGCTCGGCGACCAGATCAGGGAACGACATGGCTGGCATGGCTGCGCAACGCGCCGCAGTCGCCGGCAGCGCGCAACATCCTGCGCCTGCTCGAACGGCTCGATCATGTGCGGACGCTCGGCCTCGATCCGTCGCGCGCCGCAATGATCCCATCGGCGACATTCGATCGATTAGCCGACGAGGCAGTGCGAATCACGCCGCAACATCTCGGCGAGTTGGCGACCATGCGCCGCCACGCGACGCTCGCGGCTGCAGCCATTAGGATCGAGGAAAGCCTGACCGACGCCGCGCTCACCATGTTCGACAAGCTGCTTGGCAGCATGGTGCGCCGCGCAGAAAACCGGACGCGCGACAAGGCGATGAGGACGGTACGCGAGATGCAGGGGCATCTACGTACTCTAACCGATAGCTGCCGCGTGCTGATCGACGCGCACTCCAAGAGCGTTGACTCCCTTGCGCGTATCGGCCGGTTTGACTGGGAGCGGTTCAGTTCCGCTGTAGCTCAGGCAGAGATACTTGTCCGTCCCGAGACGATCGACCGCACGGCCGAACTGATTGAGCTGCATCGCACGGTGAAGCTGTTCGCCGGGCAATTCCTGCGGGCGTTCGCGTTTCGCGGTGCCGGACCGGTCCAGGGCATCCTTGATGCGCTCACCATCATCGCCGATCTCTACCACACCGGCAAACGGCGCCTGCCCGACAAGGTGCCGCTGCACTTCGCGCCGGCGGGCTGGCGTCCGTTCGTGATCCGCGATGGTGTGGTCAATCGTGCGGCCTATGAACTCTGCGCGCTTTCCCAGCTTCGCGATCGGCTGCGGGCCGGCGATATCTGGGTGGCGGGCAGCCGACAGTATCGCGACTTCGACAGCTATCTCATTCCGCACGCCACCTTCGCGGCGCTGCGCGGGAAGGGGCCGCTTCCGCTAGCAATTGAGACCGGGTTCGATCGTCATATCGAAGATCAACGCGTGCGGTTCGATCGTGCAATCGAGCGGGTCACAGTGCTGGCCCGGCAAGGCGAACTGCCCCAGGTCCGGCTCGACGAAAACGGTTTGATGATCTCGCCGCTGAAGGCGATTACGCCGCCCGTAGCCGAAGCCGCGCGCCGCACTGCCTATGACCGTCTCCCCCGCGTGAAGATCACGGATATCCTGCTCGATGTGGATGCATGGACCGGCTTCGGCGACTGCTTCACCCATCGGCGCTCGGGCCGTCCGGCCGACGACCGCAATGCGTTGCTGACTGTCATACTCGCCGACGGCATCAATCTTGGGCTGACGCGCATGGCGGACAGTTGCCGAGGCGCCAGCTTACGCCAGCTCGCCCATCTGCATGACTGGCACATCAGCGAAGCCGCCTATGGCGAGGCGCTGGGGCGACTCATCGAGGCGCATCGCGCAACACCGCTCGCCGGATTATGGGGCAGCGGCATCAGCTCATCGAGCGACGGGCAGCAATTCCACGCAGGTGGGCGTGGTGCCGCGATCAGCGACATCAACGCCCGCAACGGCAACGAACCCGGTGTGTCGTTCTACACGCATATCTCGGATCAGTATGACCCGTTCGGCTCGCGGGTGATTGCCGCGACCGCAGGCGAGGCCCCCTATGTCCTCGATGGCCTGCTGTACCACCAGACAGGGCTGTCGATCGAAGAGCATTATACCGACACAGGCGGCGCGGTGATTATCTGGACAATCAATCCCACCCGGCCATTTATAAGATACTATTCAGGCGCTCGATGGCATGCGAGGTTTCCTCGCATGCCATCGAGCGCAACCGCCGCAGGCGGAAGACGACCCGCCTCAAAATCAGCATCCCGAGGAGCTACGGGTGAGATCGACGAGCAGCGTATCGATCCGGCGGACGACACACTCGTGCCGCTCGACCTCGCGTCCCCAGCCGCGCTCGCGGGCATCTTCGATTAGGCGAAGCTCGACTGCGCGACGCTCGCGCAGTCGAGGCGTATAGGCCGGCGTAGTGACGAACCGCGAGCAGGTGAGATATAGGTCGCACTCGCAAGGGCCTTCCTCGGGCAGACGCAGGCAGTGGCCGAGTTCGAGCTCGGTCTTGAAGAAGTTGGTGCGCAACCAATCGACCGCGCCCGCTGTCAGCCGCCCGGTCCGCAGAGCCTCGGCGCCAGGTCCGGCGATGACCGCACCCGGCCCGAGCACCGCACGGTAGTCGCGCAGCACCTCGGGATCGGAGATCCTTGCGTAGACCATCGACATCGCCGGGCTCTCGTGGCCGAGCACGCTCATGATCGTATCAAGCCTCGCGCCGCGCTCGGCGAGCTGCGTTCCGAGGGTGTGGCGGAAGCGGTGTGCAGTGACGGTATGGCGGCCTCGTGCATCGACCAAGCCAACCGCCCGGCACGCCTCGCCCAGCGGCGTTTCAAAGAGGTAGTATTCGGATAACAACTTGCCGTGATCTACGAAGAGAAAGCGTAGTCGGTCACCGGTCCGCTCGTCGACCATTGCGCGGTCGCGCCCTCTCCGGCGTGCTTCCACCACGGCCTGGAGCGCGTCGGCCGCCTCTTCATGGAGCGGCACCATCCGCTCGCGGCCGGTCTTGCCGACAGGAATGCGCAGCCGCGCGGTGCCGTCGGGGTAGCGGTCGAGGCAATCGAGTGCGAGGCGACGCACCTCGCCGCGTCGAGCGCCCGACCAGCGCAGCGTCAGCAGCGCCGCACGCTGGAGTGGGCAAACCAGCGCACGAATGCCGCTCATCACGCGGGCTAGCTCTTCCTCGGGGATATAGCGGGGCACGCGCTCGAGGTGCGGCGGCTTGTCGCGGCAATCGACGAGTTGGCGCTGCGGCGCGCTTTCCCAGTCCCAAGCGACGGTATCGCGGAAAAACAGCGCAAGCGAGTTCGTGCGGTTGCGCCGTGTGATGAGAGACAAGGGCACGCCGCTGCCTGCGCTCGGCTCGTCGATCATCGCGCGAAAGAAGCTCTCGACGTGCTCGCGCGTCACATCCTCGAAGCGGCAGACCTGGGGCGCGACGCGACCCAGGTGCTCGAGGAAGCGCCTGAGCGCGATCTCGTGGTGGTAAACCGTGCTGGGGCGCAGCTGCGACGCGCGCGCTGCGAGCCAGCGCTGGACGAGTGCCCACATCGCAGACGGCAGCAGCGGGTGCGAGGCGTAGGCTGGCATGAACTTGCGCGGCTGCCGGCTCGATTGGCCACGATGGTAGAGGATGGTGCCGAGCTGGCTGGCATGCGTGATCCAGCTTTTGGCGAACTGCGGACCGTAGCGCTCGCGCGCACCGAAGAAGACCGGCAGGTCGGGATGCGAGGCGAAGTCGCGGACGGCGGCGAGCAGCCGGTCGATATGCTCGGGCCGCAGCAGGTCGGGCGAGCGCACGCCCTCGTGCATGGCGATGCGCGGCAGCATCCAGGTCATGGAAAGCCGAATCGACGAGCGATTAAAGCCGAGGGCTTCACCCTCGTCGGCAAGGCGGTCGATGCCGAGGTCGATGCACAGCCGGTCGAGCACAACCGACGGACGTGTCTTGCCAACGGCGAGCAGCCATGGGTAGTCGATGCGCAGCCTGTCGGTGAACGCGAGAAAGTGGATGTAGGGGCGCGCTTGATAGGAAAGTTTGTGGCTCGACGCTTGCCGCCGCTCGCCATCGAGGCGGCCGACGCGCTCGGGCAGTGGCGCAGCGAGCCAGTCGCGAAGATCGGGCCACTGTGTGCGGAAGCGGCGGTGGATCTGCCGCAGCTGGCGCTTGTACATATCGCAGATATCCACACCCGCGACGTGCGCGGCGTACTCTGCCTCGCCGCAGTGCTGAGCGATCACTGGTGCGGCCGGGTGCTCGCCGATCGCTGCTGCGGCGGCAGAGATCGGTCCGGCCCTCATGGCGCTGACACATCGAGGCCAAGCGCGCGGCGGTACTCGGCGACGACCGCCGGGTCGGACACGCGCGTGTAGATGCGGGTGGACTCGGGGGAGGCGTGACCAAGCCTGCGCATGAGGGCGAGCTCGCGCATGCCGCCCTCCCACATGCGTGTCGCGTGCGTGTGCCGGCAGGCGTGCGGGGTCATCCAGGGCTCGCGTATGCCGGCCCGCTCGCAGGATCGGGCGAAAAGCTTGGCCAGCGCGGCGTAGGAGAGCGGCTCAGCCCGGCGCGCCCCGTTGCCGCCGACGAGGAAGAGGTAGGGGCTGCCGGTGTCGCGCGGGCGCTCGGCGGTCACGTAATCGGCGATCGCGGCAAGCGTCGCCGGCTCATGCAGGTCGACGACGCGCTCGCGCCAGCCCTTGGCGCGCACGCCGCGCGGATGGTCGTCGCGCTGGCGCACCACGATCCGCCTGCGGCCGTAGGCGACGTCCTCGAGCTTGAGCGCAAGCGCTTCGCCCGGCCGCAGGCCACCATCAAGCATGAGGCGGACAAGCGCTACGTCACGACGGCAGCGCAGCAGGGTTACGATCGTCGCTACCTGCTCGTCCGACAGCGGCCGCGGCACCCGGCGCACCATCTTGACGGCGAGCGCCTGGCGGAGTGGTGCGCCCGATGCGATGCCCTGCAGGAACGGTCGGTGCCGATCGACCGAGCGTAGCACGGCGCGCGCCTCGACCTTGACGATCGGGTTGGTGCCGCTGGTGCATCCGGCCAGCAGCGCCCAATCATAGAACGACGACACGCACGCCAGCGCGCGGTTGACGCTGGCCGGCGCCAAACGGCTATCGGCGGCCTGCGCCGTGCCGGCAGGGTGTCTGCCGCGTGCCGGCGTGGTGCGCAGATGCAGGAGAAAAGCAACGGCGCGGGCCGGCGTCAGCGCCGTCCAGTCGAGCGCCTCGGTGTGTAGAAAGGTAAAGAGATGCCGCAGGTCATAGGCATAGGCTTTGACGGTATGCGGTGAGCAGCCGCGCGCAGCCAGATAGGCGAGATAGTCGCGGACGGGTGGCACAGGCGCGCCGACTCCGTCGACAAGCTCGACCAGAGGGCCGCCCGAGCGGCTATGCTTGACCACAAACATGGCCCGCCTCCTTCACGGAAATGGCAGCTGCGCGATGGTAGCACAGGCAACCTGCCGCGTCGCCAAGCTGTCCACATAACGGTGAACCCGCCGGTGTCGGCGTACTGCTCCTCGATCCGTCGCCCGGCCTCGTTCATCGTCAGCCCGTCGAGCAGATAGGGTGCCTCGCTGACGGTTGCGGGGATGGTCCGCGATGCGAACGGCGCGAAGCGGTCGTTGACGTGAGTATAAGCCTTGATGCCGGGGTCGTTGCCGTAGCGGGCATTGACCGTGTTCATCGCCTCGCCCTGCCGCGCGGCGGGGTAGAACTGGCCATCGGCCGAGGCAGTGGTGCCCATGCCCCAGACCCGCGCCATCGGCAGCGCGCCTTGCGCGGCGACCACGTTGGCCAGCGCCTGGTCGATCGCCGCGCTTTCGACATGCCAGCGTGCGAGACGGGACAGTTGCCAGTAATCATGGGTGTTGGACGCCTCGGCCATCTTGCGCAGGCCCAGGTTCAATCCCTCGGCGAGCAGGACGTTGAGCAGGCCGATCCGGTCGCCGCACGGTATGCCGGTGCGCAGATGGGTGAAGGCGTCGGTGAACTCCAGCGCGGCGTCCACTTCGAGCAGCAGGTCGGTGATGCGGATGGGCGGCAGGCGACGGTAAAGGTCCAGCACCAGGTCATCGATCCCGTCCGGCGCATCGGCGGTCAGGCGATCGATGCGCAGCGTCCCGTCCTCGATGCTGCCTTTCGGGATCGTACCGTTGCGCGCGGCGCGACCGAGCCGGGCGAGGCCATCGGCGAGACGGGCCTTGCGGTCCGCGAGCCAGACATGCGGATCGGACGGTACGGCCAGCTTCGCAGCATGCGCGACTTCCATCGATACGAGGACGTTGCGAAGGTCACCGTACCGGTGCGAGCGGTCGAGCCAGATGTCACCCGAGCGCAGCGCGTCGCGCAGATGGAACATGACCGCGACTTCTCGGAGGCGCGCATCATCGTCGCCCTTCGCCCGCAATTGACGCCGCCATTTGGAATGTGGGCGCAGGAAATCGTCGGTCGCCGGGAGCGCGTCTTTGGTGGCGATGGCGATCACCGCGTCCAGCAAGGGTCGCGCGACCGACGCGGCTTGGAGATGGAGGCAGCGCAGCATACGCGGGGCATAGCGACGGAAGCGGTGATACCCCTGATCGACATGCGCCAGCGGATCATCGCCAAGCGTGTCCGTCAGAACCCTGGCCGTCGCGACGAGGCGGGTGAGATGGTCCCATCCCGCCGCACGCGCGACCGCATCCTCCAGCGACGCGCCGTCGCCATGCGCTTCGATGAGCGATTGGCCGAGCGCGGCGAAGCCGTCCAGCGTCGCTGTGACCCCGCCTCTCGTTTCCGCGGCACGTGCGTCATGCAACTGTTTTGCCTCGCGCCAGGTGCGCCCGACGATCCGGTCATGCGTCTCGATCACCGCATCCGCAGTCGAGGTGGCCCACTCGATGATGCAGACAGTGAGGATGGCGCGACGCCGGTCGGTGCCGAGATCACGCAGGCCATCGGCGAAGTAACGTTCGCCCTGTCGGCGCAGCCGGGCGACGCGATGCGGCGGGACGTCGCCGAGCAGGCCGGCATCGAGGTTCATCGCACGCAGGAACTCAAGCCGGTCGAGCAGTCGGTTTGCCGCGGCGGAATTGTTGCCCGGCTCGATCCGGCGCAGCCAGATGAAGCGGCTGATTGCCCCCGGCAGCATTTCGGTCGTCAGCCGGTCGAGCCGGGTGCAGGCGACAAGATCAAGGCGCGATGCGATGCGCTTCTCGATGCCGCGTTCGGCCGCGACGAGCGCATCCGCGCACAGGCGCTCGATCGTCGTGATCGCCGGCAGGATGGTCATGGTATCGCGGCAGCGGGCGATGAAGCGCCGGGCGAGATCGTCGTTCGAGTGTGCCTGCTCGGCTTCGGCGAACAGCCAGTCACGGAACGTCCGTGCCGGCGCGCCCTGACCGGGAAACGTCCTGTATCCGTAGATGGAGCGCAGCACCTCCATATGTTGCTGGCGGGTCTGGTGCCGGACGGCGTAGCGGACGAGCACGTCACCGGCGATGCCGAGCTGGGCGCCGAGGAAGGCGGATACCGCGAGCGGGATCACCTCGCCCGGCACCAGCATTCGTCCCGGATAGCGCAGCGCGCACAGTTGCAGCGCGAAGCCGATCCGGTTTTCCGGTCGGCGTCGCCGGTCGATGTGGATCAGGTCGTCGTCCGCCAGGATGTAATGCCGTAGCAGCGACGCTTCGTCGGTCGGCAGGTCGAGCAGCGACGACCGCTGCCGGGCGCTCAGGATATGGCGTCTCGGCATGCGGCTTTGTCCCGGTTGAACAGAAGTCTGTTTTGGACAACACTGACCCCGCGCAAATCAAGGCTTTTCGGGGCCGGTGTTCGGGAAGGTTCAATTGGGACAACGCGCCGCTATCTACGCCCGCGTCTCGACCGCCGACCAGTCGTGCGAGCGGCAGTTGCGCGACCTCGTCGGTTTCGCCGAACGGGGCGGCTATGAGGTGGTCGAGGTCTTCCGCGAAACCGCCTCGGGGATGAAGGCCAACCGCTCGGCGCGCGGCGAGGTGATGAAGCTGGCGCAGGCGCGTCACATCGATGCGGTCCTCGTCACCGAACTCAGCCGCTGGGGACGCTCGACGCAGGACCTGCTCGATACGCTCAACCGGCTGTCGGGCTGGCGCGTGTCGGTCGTCGCGATGAGTGGCATGACGTTCGAGGTCGATACGCCTCACGGGCGGATGATGGCGACGATGCTCGCCGGCATCGCCCAGTTCGAGCGCGACATGCTAAGCGAGCGGGTTCGGTCCGGTCTCGCCGCAGCGCGGGCACGGGGTCGAACACTCGGTCGGCAGGCGGGCGACCGACCGAAGTCCGACCGGCTCGCCCCCAAGGTGCTGGCGCTGGTCGCCGAAGGTCGCAGCTATCGCTGGATCGCGCGCGACCTCGGCCTCAGCAAGAATACTGTCGCCGCTATCGTCGGACGGGCACGGGTGGATGCAGCGTCGGTCGAGGAAGCGGCATGACCGGACTTCCCGGAAAATTCCCGCCGGATCCTCGGCGCAAGGCGCGGTTTCGTGAAATCGCGCGCGCGATCGTCGCCAAGGACCGCTCCGATCGGAAGTACGGCCTTACCGTCGATACCGCCGGTGCCATCGCCCAAGCGCTGGAGCGCGCATATCGGGACGGCGTGCGGGACGGTCCCGCAGCATCGACCCCGTTGCCGGAACAGTCCGATACCGGCCCGGTCGAATGGGCGCTGATCCCGCCGCGCCCCCGCGAAGCCTTCTGGAGTACCTGCCTGGCTATCCTGGGCGGTGACGGCAGCCGGTCGCGCGATGGCCATCTGGCACCTGCGATCACTGAACGCGGCACGCCGGGCTGGGCCATCATCGCACAAGGTCGCAACCCTGGCAGGTTGATCGGTGAACGCAACATCAGGCCGCTCGTCCGCCTGAACCTGCTCGATCATGCGCCAGATCGGCCGGAACACCTGCTCCTGACCGGACGGGGACAGGAAACCTGGTTCCTGTTCTGCCAGCTTGGTGGGCGTTACCCCGAAGACCTCACCGACATATGATCCGGCTTTGTCCCTTACCATCCAGGACGGATTACAGGTTGCCCGGCAACAAGCTGCGTCGCATCATCATGTGATGCTGACGTTCGGCTTCTCCACCCTGATCGACTTTTTGAGCTGGATCGCCGCTCTTGCCATCGGCCTGAAGGTCGCGGCGACGTTGATCGTGCTGATAGTAAACAAGGACATGCGCGATCAACCCGGATGGGGATCGGCCTTGTGGTGGGTGACCAAGATAACCCCGATCGTCGCGGTTTCCTGTCTCATCTGCATTGCCCTGCGGCAACGCGATACAGGGTTGGTCTGGTTCTACTGTGCTGCGGGGCTGTTCGTTGTGGTCGCGGTGCCGCTGAAGATCCGGCAGCGGGGGACTGTCAGGATTTCCGTGTGTGGGCGGGCATAATGGGTAAAGAGGAGATCCCATATGTCCCGACGCAAAGAACC
>OFRH01000046.1_pt1 | contig 18423 bp, 11 predicted proteins | sample 1543111 | NCBI WGS metagenome assembly OFRH01 (sample SAMN07774220, study PRJEB24372) | wastewater metagenome | isolation source: Exp Tend NO 100WW | collected 2016-02
GCGCACGCTCTGGGCCGACGAAGTCCCGTTCGCCTGGGTCCAGCTCCCGAACTACCGCGACTCCGACTCCGAAAGCTGGCCCCGCATCCGCGAATCGATGATGAAGGTCCTCGCCCTGCCGAAGACGGGTATGGCCATCACGCTCGACATCGGCGACCCCAAGGACATCCACCCGAAGAACAAGCAGGACGTCGGCAAGCGTCTCTCCTACTGGGCGCTCGCGACGGTCTACGGCAAGAACGTCGCCGCCATCAGCGGCCCCCTCCCCGCCGGCCACAAAGTCGAAGGCTCCTCGATCCGCGTCTCCCTCAAGCATGCCGATGGCCTCAAGACCCGCGACGGCGGCGCCCCGCGCGGCCTCCTCATCGCCGGCACCGACAAAGCCTGGAAAAAGGCCGACGGACGCATCGAGGGCACAGACCTGATCGTCAGCAGCGCCGAAGTCGCCGCACCGGTGGCCGTCCGCTACGCCTGGGCCGAGAACCCGGACTGCAACCTGGTCAATGGCGCCGGACTGCCGGCCACGAGCTTCCGCACCGACGACTGGGCGGTCCCGACCCCGAAGAAGTAAGTCAAGCCGGCTGGAAGGTGCCTGAAAACCGGGGGTTCGCCTTGCAACCCCCGGTCGTTTGGGCTGTCTTTAAAACCAGCATGAAGACCCCGCTTGCCGCCCTAGCTCTGCTCGTCGGAGCTACGTCCGCCTTCGCCCTCAACAAGGGCAACGCCGGCCCGGCCGAAGTCACCCTGAAGTTCAACCTCCCGCCGCCTGCCCCGCTCACGCCCGAGGAGGAACTCAAGACCTTCAAACTCCCTCCGGGCTTCCGCATCGAGCTCGTCGCCAGCGAACCGATGATCGAGTCACCGGTGGCCATCAGCTTCGACGACCAAGGCCGGATGTTCGTCGTCGAGATGCGCAGCTACATGCGCGACCTCGAAGGCACCACAGAGAAAGACCCCACCAGCCGCATCTCGCTCCTGACCGACACCGACGGCGACGGCCGCATGGACAAGGCCACGGCCTTCCTCGACAACCTCGTCATGCCCCGCGGCGTCATGGCCGTGAACGGCGGCGCCTTCGTCGCCGAACCGCCGAACCTGTTCTTCTGCCGCGACACCAAGGGCACGGGCGTCGCCGACGAGAAGACCCTCGTCGCCTCCGACTTCGGCACGCTCGGCGGCCAGCCGGAGCATATGGCCAACACGCCGACGTGGGCGATGGACAACCGCGTCTACTCGGCCAACTACGGCACGAGCTTCAAGCTGACCAACGGCGCCTGGCAGAAAGGCCCCGGCCTCGGTCGCGGCCAGTGGGGCCTCAGCCAGGACGACGCGGGCCGCCTGTTCTACAACTATAACTCCGACCTGCTCCGCGCCGACCTCCTCCCGGCCGCGGCCTACGCGCGCAATCCGCTGCTGCGCGACGCCATCGGCATCAACAACAAGGTCATGAAGGAACAGTCGGTCTACCCTTCCCACCCGACCCCGGGCGTGAACCGCGGCTACGACGCCAAGACCCTGCGGGCCGACGGCACGCTCGCCAACGCGACCTCCACCTGCGGCGCGGCGATCTACCGTGGCGACGCCTTCCCCGCCGAGTTCCGCGGCAACGCCTTCATCCCGGAGCCTTCCTCCAACCTGGTGAAGCGCATCACGATCGCGGAGAAGGACGGCCTGCTCACCGGCGCCAACGCCTACGAGGAGAAGGAATTCCTGACCTCGACCGACGAACGCTTCCGTCCGGTGATGATGGCCAACGGACCCGACGGCTCGCTCTACGTCGTCGACCTCTACCGCGGCATGCTCCAGCACCCCGCCTTCCTGACGCACTACCTCATCGCCAACATCAAAGCTCGCCAGCTCGAGCTCCCCGTCTCCGGCGGCCGCATCTGGCGCATCGTCCGCGACGACCAAGCCGCTCCTCGCGCCACGAAGATCCCGGCTGAAGCCTCGGCCCGCGTCAAACTCCTCACGCATCCCAACGGCTGGGTCCGCGACACCGCCCAGCGTCTGCTCGTCGAATCCGGCGACCTGAATTCCGCCGCCGCGCTCAATGCCCTGCTGACCGACACCACGGCCTCCGCCGTCGCCCGCCTGCACGCCCTCTGGACGCTCGACGGCCTCGGCGCCGCCAAGCCGGAAGTCGTCCGCCTCGCGCTCAAGGACACCGACGCCCAGGTCCGCGCGGCGGCCGTGCGCATCGCCCCGGCCGAGATGCTCGCCGAGCTCTGCGCCCTCAAGGACGAAAAAGAGATCCTCGTGCTCTCGCACCTGGCCATCCGCCTCTCCGGAGCCAATGTGCCCGACGCCGACAAGGCGCTGGCCGAACTCCTCGTAGCCCACGGCGACAACGCCCTCGTCCGCGAAGGCGCGCTGACCGGGGCCCGCGGCCGCGAAGTGGCCTTGGCGAAGGCCGTCGCCGCCTTGGGGTCCGCCGCCAACCTCAGGCAGACCGGTCCCGTCCTCGACGGCTTCGCCACGCTCATCGCCGTGGCCGGCAAGGCCGGACCGATCGAGGGCATGCTCGACATCGCCGCCAGCCTGGGCGACCGCACCAACCTGCGCGCAGCCATCCTCCGCGGACTCGACCAATCCACCCGGGATCCCAAGACGAAGAAGGTCGTGCCGCTCAAGACCGTCTGGCTGAACGCCGAGCCCGCCTCCTTGGCGAAACTCAAGAAGGCCGTCACCGAAGCGGGTGCGCTGAAGAATCTCGAAAGCGTCGCGGCCCGTCTCGCCTGGGTCGGCAAGCCCGGCGCCCCCGCCCCGCCCAAGGTGGTCGCCCTGACCAAGGCGCAGCAGGCCCTCTTCGACAAGGGCAAGGTCACCTTCACCAATCTTTGCGCAGCCTGCCACCAGCCCCATGGCTACGGCCTCGACGGCCTCGCCCCTCCGCTCGTCGACAGCGACTGGGTCCTCGGCAAGCCTGACGTCACCGCCCGCATCGTCCTCAACGGCCTCGGCGGCCCGGTGAAGGTCGGCAACCGTACGTGGGACCTGACCATGCCGCCGATGGGCATGCTCAGCGACGAAGATATCGCCGGCGTGCTGACCTACATCCGCCGCGAATGGGAGCACAACGGCTCGCCGATCGACGCCAAGTTCGTCGCCGGCATCCGCAAGCAGTTCGCTGACCATCCGAATTCCTGGACCTCCGACGAACTCCGCCCGCCGACCAAGAAGACCGCGAAGGTCGCCAAGGAAGACGCCAAGTAATCTCCGATGAAGACGCTCCGCCTGCTTCTCGCCCTCCTTGCCTTCGGCGCCGGCGCCTCCGCCGCCACCAAGCCCAACGTCGTCGTCATCCTGGTGGATGACATGGGCTTCTCCGACCTCGGTTGCTACGGCAGCGAGATCCCGACCCCCAACCTGGACGCCCTCGCCAAGAACGGCCTGCGCTTCACCCAGTTCTACAACACCGCGCGCTGCTGCCCGACCCGCGCCGCCCTGCTCACCGGCGTCTATTCGCACCAGGCCGGCGTCGGCCACATGGTGGAGAACCAGAAACTGCCCGGCTATGTCGGCCACCTCAACGACCGCTGCGTGACGATGGCCGAGGTGCTCAAGCCTGCCGGCTACTTCACCGCGATGACCGGCAAGTGGCACGTCGGCCAGAACCAGGGAGTGACACCGAAGTCCCGCGGCTTCGATCGCAGCCTCAACGCCGCCGCGGGAGGCTTCTACTTCGCCGACGCGCCCCGCGCCGAACTCTTCCTCGACGGCGAGAAGATCGCCAACGATGACGCGCGTCTCCCCAAGGACTGGTATGCCACCGACCTCTGGACCAGCTTCGGGCTTAAATTCATCGACGAAGCCCTCGCGGCCAAGAAACCCTTCTACCTCCACCTGTGCCATAACGCCCCGCACTTCCCGCTGCAGGCCCCCAAGGCCGACATCGAGAAGTTCCTCGGCAAGTATCAGCTGGGCTGGGAAGAAGTTCGCGCCCGTCGCTACGCCCGCCAGCTCGAGATGGGCCTGATCGACAAGCAATGGGCGAGCTCGCCCCTGCCGGCTGCGGTCAAAGCCTGGAAAGACGTGCCGGCCGAAGAGCAGAAGCGCTTCGACCACCTGATGGCCACCTACGCCGCCGTCGTCCATCACATGGACAAGTCCATCGGCGACCTCGTCGACGGACTGAAGCAGCGCGGCGTGCTCGACAACACCCTCATCCTCTTCATGAGCGACAACGGCGGCAACGCCGAGAGCGGCGCCAAGGGCCGCACCGAAGGCGACCCGAGCACGGGCAAGTCTCAATGGTACTGCGGCGAAAGCTGGGCCTATGCCGAGAACACCCCTTTCCGCCTGTACAAGCATTTCAACCATGAAGGCGGCATCAGCACGCCGCTCATCGCCCACTGGCCCGCCGGCATCGCCGCCAAGGACGAGTTCCGCCGCCAGCCCAGCCACCTCATCGACGTGATGGCCACGGTGGTCGACGTCTCCGGCGCCGCCTATCCGAAGGAATTCAACGGCCAGCCGATCCTGCCGATGGAAGGCCGCAGCCTCGTGCCGGCCTTCGCCGACAAGCCCATCGAACGCGAAGCGCTCTATTGGGAACACGAAGGCAACGCGGCTGTTCGTGTCGGCGACCTCAAGCTCGTCCGCCAAGGCCGGAACGGAGCGTGGGAACTCTATGACCTGAAGGTCGACCGCACCGAACTACACGACCTCGCCAAGAGCCAGCCCGAGAAGGCCAAGGAACTCGCGGCGCTCTGGCATGCCTGGGCCGAACGCGCCCACGTGCTCCCCGCGCCCGGCGTGGGCGGCGGCAAGAAGAAGGCTAAGAAGTAAAGCTATGTTCGGCGGCAGATGTCCCTTCGGCCATAAGCCGTCCGACCCTTTCAAAGCCAAGCGGGAGGCCGGCCCGGTGGCCCGTTACGAATTCCAAGGCGAAGCGGTTCCGATGATCCTGCGCCACGCCGACGTCCGGCAGGCGGCCAAGGACTGGCGGACTTACAGCTCGGACGCGCCCTTCCGCGTGCCGATCCCGTCCGAGGAAGAAGCCCGCTCGGTCCGGCAGCTACCGATCGAGACGAATCCGCCGGAGCACACGGAATACCGCGCCATCGCCGAGCCGTTCTTCCAGCGCCCGAAACTGCCCGAGATGATCGCGAAGGTCGATGCGCTCGTGGACCAGCTGCTCCGGGAAGCGATGGCCCGAGATGCCACGGAGATCGTGCACGGTTTCGCCCTGCCCCTCCAGGCACGCGCCCTCACCTACCTGCTCGACACCGACGAAAGCGAGGCCGACACCTGGATCAGCTGGGGCATCCACGTCTTCCGCGTCCGCGGCGGCCTCAAGAAAGGCGTCGAACTCGAAGACTATCTCACGCGCAAGTTCGACGTGGTGAGCAAACAGCCCGGCCGCTGCTTCTTCAGCGCGCTCACGCAGGCCAGCTTCCGCGGCCGCCCGCTGACGCGCGAGGAGATGATGGGGTTCGCCAACCTGACCTTCGCCGGCGGACGCGACACGGTCATCCACACGGTCGCCTGCGCGCTCGGCCACCTCGCGGCGAATCCGGAAGCGCTGGCATACCTGCGCGCTGACCCGAAGCGCATCACGCTGGCGAGCGAGGAATTCTTCCGCTACTTCATGCCCCTGACGCATATCGGCCGCGTCTGCCCCGTCGCGACCTCGGTCCACGGCGAGCAGGTCACCGCCGGCGGCCGCGTCTCGCTCGGCTGGGCCTCGGCCAACCGCGACGAATCCGTGTTCCCGCAGGCGGACGAATTCAAGATCGACCGGAAGCCGAACCCGCACCTCTCGTTCGGCTTCGGCGAACACCTCTGCCTCGGCGCCCCGCACGCCCGCCTCATCCTGCGCACCCTCCTCCAGAAGTGCGTCGAAACGGTAGGCTCGCTGGAGATCGTCTCGGCCGAGGAACGCGTGGAGAAGGAACACTCCTACGAACGCACGCTGGGGTACGAGTCCCTGGTCCTCCGGATCCGTCCGCGGGCCTGATGGGGGTTGCCAGGCGGAGGGCGAGGTCCTAGCCCTTCTTTACCCCAACCTTCGCCTCGCGGCGGGGTTCCAAACACGACCCTGCCATGTTCGCCTTCAGCCTGACCATCTTCTGGGGAGCCTGCCTGCTCTTCCTCGTCCAGCCGCTGATCGCGCGCTTCATCCTGCCGTGGTTCGGCGGCGGTCCTGCGGTCTGGACGACCTGCATGCTCTTCTTCCAGGTCCTGCTGCTCGGAGGCTACGCCTACGCCCACTTCAGCATCAGCCGCCTCACGCCTCGCCGCCAGGTGATCACGCACCTCTGCCTGCTCGCCCTCGCCGTCGCCCTGCTGCCGATCACCCCGGGCGACCAATGGAAACCGACCGACGGCTCGCACGCCGCCGGACACATCCTGCTGCTCCTCCTGGCCTGCCTCGGGCTGCCCTACCTCGTGCTTTCCGCTACCGGCCCCCTCCTGCAGGCCTGGTTCAGCAAGGCCAATCCTGGCGTCTCTCCTTATCGTCTCTACGCCCTGTCCAATATCGGCTCCCTCCTCGCGCTCCTGATCTACCCTTTCGTGCTCGAACCACAGCTCGCCCGTCAGGCCCAGGCCAACTGGTGGTCCGTCGGCCTCGCGCTCTATGCCGGCCTCGCCGGCTGGTGCGGTTATAAGGTCTGGAAGAGCTCGGACGCCGACACCAAAGCCGCGGTCGCGGACGACACCGCGGAAGCCCCGTCGACGAGCCGCAAGCTGCTGTGGTTCGCCCTGCCCGCCTGCGGCGTGATGCTCCTGCTCGCGATCACCAACAAGCTCTGCCAGGACATCGCCGTCGTGCCCTTCCTCTGGGTGCTGCCGCTCAGCCTCTACCTCCTGTCCTTCATCATCAGCTTCGACAGCCCGCGCTGGTATCATCGCGCCTTCTGGCTCCCCCTCCTCGTCGCGCTGCTCGGCGCGGTGATGTACAATCTCTACACCGCCGAGTCGCATCCGAACATCACCCCGCTCGCGTCGCTCTACCTCGGCACGATGTTCGTCGCCTGCATGGTCTGCCACGGCGAGGTCTTCCGCCTCCGCCCCGGCGCGAGCCGCCTGACGGGCTACTACCTCTCGATCTCCGCCGGCGGCGCGGCCGGCGGCCTCTTCGTCGCCTTGGTCGCTCCCTTCGTCTTCCCGGACTACTTCGAGCTCCACCTCGCGCTGTTCCTCACGGCCGCCCTCGTGATCCTCGTGCTCCGGCAGGACCCGTCCCTCCCCCTTCGGCAAGGCAAGGCGCGCTGGGCCTGGGCGGTCCCCGTCCTCGCCTTGGCCGCGCTGGGCTACGGCCTCGCCGACGTCGCCACCAACTCCCTCCGCGGCGCGGTCAGCGTGACGCGAGGCTTCTACGGCGTCCTCAAGGTCACCGAAGCGGAGAAAGGCGACCCGCTCCGCCACCACCTGACGCTTCAGCACGGCGCGACGATCCACGGCCTGCAGTACCAGAGCGCCGAACGTCGCACGGACCCCACGAGCTACTACACCTCGACGAGCGGCATCGGCCGCCTCTTCCGCACCTACAAGCCCGAGGGCGGCCGTCGCGTGGGCGCCGTCGGCCTCGGCTCCGGCACGCTCGCCGCCTGGGGACGCAAGGGCGACACCTTCCGCTTCTACGAGATCAACGACGACGTGGCGCGCCTCGCGACCAGCACCTTCACCTACCTGAAGGATTCCAAGGCGAAGACGGAACTGGTCATGGGCGACGCCCGGCTTCGCATGGAAGGGGAAGCCGACCAGCAGTACGACGTGATCATCCTCGACGCCTTCAGCAGCGACGCGATCCCGGTCCACCTGCTCACGCTCGAGGCCTTCGCGAATTACCAGCGCCACCTCAAGAAAGGCGGCGCCATCGTGGTCCACGTCTCCAACCGCTATCTCGACCTCCACCCGGTCGTCTACCGCATCGCCGAGAAGATCTCCTTCCCCGCCATCACCATCGACGACAACGAGACTTCCTTCGAGGACGACGGCTTCTATGGCTCGGATTGGATCATCATGACACGCAACGCCGAGTTGCTCCAGCAGCCGCTCCTGCACGACGTCACCAGCCCTCCGGTCGAGTTCTCCGCGCGGGTCCTGCCTTGGACCGACGAACGCAGCGACCTCCTGCGCATCCTGGTCTCCGAGGAAGGCAGCTTCCTCCGCTGGCTGCAGGGGCTCTGACAAATAGATTTAGGATAGACGATGGGGGGCAGATGAAGGACATTCCTTCCGGGTAATCGCCGAGACCCGCACCACCCCTTCACCCGCCTCGCCATGCGTCCCGCCCGCCTTCTCCTGCCCCTACTCTGCGGAGTCCTGACCTGCCTCGCCGCGGAACCGGCGAAGAAGGTCCGCAAGTACGCGCCGCAGCCGTGGGGCACCTGGGTCGAAGCCGACTTCCCGTTCTTCTCCTCGGTCCTCGACGCCCGACGCGACGGAATGGGGAAAAACAACCTCACCCCGCGCGGACTGATTATCAAGCTGCCCAACGACTGCTGGGCGTGCTTCGACACCGACCTGCTCCGCGTCTCGGCCGTCTGGCGCGGGAAAGGGGTCAGCGACAAGGCCCTCGCCCCGGGCTCCTATCATGACCCGAGCCGCAAGACGCTCGGCGGCCAGTTCCCTGCCCCGCAGCCCGAAGGCAAGCTCTGGCTCGGCCACGCGATCATACCCGGCTGGCAGCTCGGCGCCACGGTCGACCGCACGGATCCCCGCTCCCCCGCCCCTTCGCCCGAGGAAGTCGGCCGCGGCCCTATCCCGACCTCGCTCGGACAATTCCAGTCTGTCGAGCTCGTCGGGCAGGATATCGTGCTGAGCTATCGCGTCGCCGACGCCACCGTCCGCGAACTTTGGAAGACCTCCGAGCACGACGGTCAGATCGTGATCGAACGCCACCTCTCCGTCTCCGCCCACGCCAAGGACCTCCTCCTCGTCGTCGGCACGCGCCACCAAGGGCCTTCGCAGGAACTTGAGACCGGCGTCACGGTCAGCGGCCCGGCCGAGCTCGTCCATGACGATGATTTCTTCGCGGTCAAGGTTCCGGCCAGCACTTCTCCCGCCGTGATCTGTATCGCGCTCTGCGACGAACACCCCGCCCCGAGCGTCGCCGCGGCGGCCATCCCTGCCGGCCCCACCACGCGCCGCTGGAAATCCTCCGTCACGACCAAGGTCACCCTGAGCTCCGCCAAGGACCCGTATGTCATCGACCACGTCGCCCTGCCCGTCGACAATCCATGGAAACGCGCCGTCCGCACCGGCGATATCCAGTTCCTCAAGGACGGCACCGCGGTCGTCGTCACGCTCGACGGCGACGTCTGGCTCGCTCGCGGCCTCAAGGACGGCGCGACCAAGGTGACCTGGCGCCGCTTCGCTTCCGGCCTGCACGAACCGATGACCTGCGCCATCCGCGACGAGCAGATCTACGTCTTCGATCGTAACGGTATCTGGCGCCTCCGCGACAGCGACGGCGACGGGGAGGCCGACGTCCATGACCTTTTCTCGAACGCCTTCGCCCAGACGGCGGACATGCGCGAGTTCCCGAGCACCATCCGCCTCGCCCCCAAAGGCGAATTCGTCATCGGCAAGGGCGGACAGGAAGCCACGACCATCGGCAAGCATAACGGCAGCATCCTGCGCGTCTCCGCCGACGGGCAGACGGCCACCCTGCTCGGCCACGGCTTCCGCCAACCGAATCTCTCCGTCAACCCGCGCACCGGCCTCGTCGTCGCCAGCGACCAACAAGGGCAGTATATCCCCAGCACGCCGCTGCATATCGTCAAGGACGACCAGTTCTACGGCTTCCTGAGCGACAAGCTGCCCAAGGAGAAATACCCCGCCCCCATCGCGGAGCCGCTCACCTGGATCCCGCACGCGGTCAACGCCTCCGCCCTTTCGCAGGTCTGGCTTTTCGACGCCAAGATGGGGCCGCTCAATGACGAGATGGTGCAGATCTGCTTCAACAAGCCGGACCTGCTCCGCGTCCTCTGGAATCGCCGCGGCTCCCGCCCGCAGGCCAGCGTCGTCAGCATCGCCACCGACTTCGCCACCCCGCCGCTGAACGGCTCCGTCAACCCCGCCGACGGCCAGCTGTACATCGCCGGCTTCCAGATCGCCGGCTGGGGCAACACGCTCACCACGCTCACCGGCATCGAACGTGTCCGCCACACCGGAGCCCCTTCGCTGACACCCCGGGAGATCGTCCCGACCGACCGCGGCATCCTGCTTCGCTTCGACGTCGCCCTCGACCCGGCGAAGGCCAAGGACCCGGACAACTACTCCTTCGCGACCTGGCACTACAAGCGGGCTTACACCTACGGCTCGGCCCAATACAAGGCCGACGGCAAGACCGGCAACGATTGGCTCACTGCCAGCAGCGCCTATCTTAGCCAGGACGGCAAGAGTGTCTTCGTCGGCGTGCCGGGACTGAAGCCCGTCGAACAGCTGCGCATCGGCTGGTCGATCGGCTCGGCCGCCGGCACCGAGATGCGCCAGAACGCCTACACGACGCCTTACGAATTCGTGAAGTTCGACCCCGTCGCCGAAGGCTTCGGACCGATCGAGGTCGACCTGACCCCCCGGACGGCCGCCGCCAAGAAGGCCGAGGTCGTCTCGGCCGAAGAAGGCAAGCGACTCGCCACGATGTTCGGGTGCGCCGCGTGCCACTCCGTCGGCGAGACCGCGATGACCAACGTCGGCCCGAGCTGGAAAGGGCTCTTCGGCTCCAAGCGCGATTACGTGACCGACAAGGGCAAGAAGGGCTCGCTCGTCGCCGACGAGGCCTACGTCCGCGAGTCGATCCTCGAGCCCAACGCCAAGAAGCACGCTTCCTACCTGAAGTCGGAATTCGCCATGCCCAGCTTCGCCGGCGTCCTCACCGACGCGCAGATCGATTCCCTGGTGCTTTATATCAAGTCGTTGAAGTGACCACCTGACGTTTGTTTCTCGCAACTCTTCGGCTCCCGGGTTGTTAGATAGGCATGCGCACCCTTCGTACGCCGTCGCTCCTGCTGCTCTGCCTGATCTTCGTCTCGCTGACCCAAGCGGCCGATCGTAAGCCCAATTTCGTCTACGTGTTCACCGATGACCAGCGCTGGGATGCGCTCGGCGTCGTCCAGAAGGAACAGGGCGAGAAAGGCCGCTTCCCTTGGCTCAAGACCCCTAACCTCGATCGCCTCGCCTCGGAAGGCGTCCGGTTCCGCAACGCCTTCGTGGTGAATTCGCTCTGCGCCCCTTCGCGTGCTTCGCTCGTGACCGGCCAGTACGGCCACATCAACGGCGTCACCAACAACCACACGCCCCACCCCGAAGGCAATATCTCCGTCGCCGCCCTGCTCCGCCCGGCCGGGTACGTCTCCGGCTACTTCGGCAAGTGGCACCATGGCAACCAGTCCGGCAAACGCCCCGGCTTCGACACGTCCGCGAGCTTCGTCGGTCAAGGTGTCTACTTCGATTGCCCGATCGAGGTCGACGGCGTCAAGACCCCGAGCAAGGGCTTCGTGGACGACGTGACCACCGAGTATGCGTCGAACTTCATCAAAGCGAACAAGGACAAGCCCTTCCTGATGATCCTCGGCCTAAAGACCGCCCATGGCCCCTTCACCCCGCCTCCCCGCAACGCCAAGGACTACGAAGGCGCGCTGGCCCGGAACGTACCCAACTACGGCGTACCGGCCATCTACGCTCCCGTCGGCCCCAACGGACCCAAAGGCAAGGCCACCGACGCCAAGGAAGTCCCGACCAACCTTGGCATGTTCCGCGGCATCAATTCCGTCGACGACAACGTCGGCAAACTCCTCAAGGTGCTCGAAGAGCTCAAGCTCGCCGAAGACACGGTCTTCGTGTTCTCGAGCGACAACGGCTACTACCTCGGGGAACACAATCTCGGCGACAAGCGCACCGCCTACGAGGAATCCCTGCGCATCCCGATGCTGGTACGCTACCCCCGCGCGGTGAAGGCCGGCCGCACGGAAGATCGCATGGTCCTCAACATCGATCCCGCCGCGACCTTCCTCGACCTGGCCGGCCAGCCGGTGCCGCCGGTGATGCACGGACGAAGCTGGAAGCCGCTTCTGGAAGAGAAGTCCGTCGACTGGCGCGACAGCTTCTTCTACTGCTACTTCTACGAAAAGGGTTTCGGTTCCCCGCTCACGACCGCCGTCCGCACCGCCGAGGCCAAGCTGATCAAATACCCAGGCCACGACGAGTGGACCGAGGTCTTCGACCTCAAGGCCGACCCGTACGAGATCAAGAACCTTGCCGCCGACCCGGCCTACGCCGACCTCCGCAAGAAACTGGAAGCGGAATACGCCAAGCAGGCGAAGGCCATCGACTTCAAAATCCCCGACTTCGCGGACAAACCCGGCACCGAAGGCGAGGACGGCGCCAAGAAGAAAGCCGGCAAGAAGAAGGCGAAGTAAGCCGAAGAAAACAGGTGTTTTCCTCCGCAAGGGCTGTCATCGTGCAGTCCTTGCTTATGTCCGCCCCGCTCGACCTCACCCGCGCGCCCTCGACCGACCCTCTGGGTATATACCGCTTCCGAGACGGGCTCTATGCCGTCGACCTGATCGCCGCGGCCATCACCGAGTTCGATCTCTTCACGAAGCTCGCCGCCAAGCCGTCGGACCTGGCCACGGTCTGTCGCGACCTCGGAACGCATCGCCGTCCGACCGACGTGATGCTGACGCTCTTCGCCGCCAACGGCTTCCTGTCGCTCAAGGACGGCGTCTATTCCGTGACCCAGCTAGGCCAGGAACACCTCGTCAGCACCTCCGCGACCTTCCTCGGCCCGTACTACGCCTCGCTCAAGGACCGCCCGGTCGTGAAGGACTTCATCGTCATCCTGAAGACCGACAAGCCCGCCAACTGGGGCAGCTACAAGGATGAGAAGCCCTGGAGCGAAGCGATGCTCACCGATGAGTTCGCGACCAGCTTCACCGCCGCGATGGACTCGCGCGGCTTCGTGCTCGGACCCGCGATGGCCAAGGCCTCGCCCATCGGCTCCCGCACCCGGCTACTCGACATCGCGGGCGGCTCGGGCATCTACGCCTGCGCCTTGGTCGCCAACCACCCCAAGCTCTCCGCCACGGTCTTCGAACGCGCCCCGGTCGACGGCATCACCCGCAAGATGATCGCCAAGCGCGGCTTCCAGGACCGCGTCGACGTCACGGCCGGCGACATGTTCAAGGACGCCGTGCCCTCCGGCTACGACGTCCACCTGTTCTCCAACGTGCTCCACGACTGGGATACCGACAAGGTCCGCTTCCTGCTGTCCGCCTCGGCCAAGGCCCTACCCAAGGGCGGCCTGCTCATCGTGCATGACGCCCACTTGAACGACACCAAGACCGGCCCGGCCCCCGTCGCCGCCTACTCCGCGTTGCTCATGAGCGTCACCGAAGGCCGCTGCTACGGCACCGGCGAGATGCGCGAACTCCTGACCGAAGCCGGCTTCGGCGAGATCCGCCACCAGGACACCGCGTGCGATCGGAGCATTGTCACTGCCGTGAGAAACGGATGAGAGATGAAGGATGGATGATCAAGGATGCGCACTCAGCCCCTTGCCTGATTCTAGGATCTCAATCCCTCACCTTGCCCCTCTGACTATCATTCATCCACCATCATTCATCACCCATCTTTCAAACCCCATGCGCCCCCTCCTCCTCGCCCTGCTCACCGTCATCACCTGCTCGGCCGCCGATAATCCTGAACTCGACCGCGTGACCGCGGCCGACGACGCCCGCGTCGCCGCGATGAAGGCCCCGACGCGCGCGAAGCTCGACGCCGTGCTGTCGCCCGACCTGCGTTACGCCCACTCGAATGGCCAGGTCGACACCAAGGCCGCCCTGATCGATTCCCTGACGGACGGTTCGGCGGCTTATGCGAAATATGACTACCAGGAACGCCGGTTCACCTTCCCCGCTCCGGGCATCGCGCTCATGACCGGCCGCTTCGACGTGAAGGCCGTAGTCAAAGGCAACGCCGCCGAAAGCACGATCGGCTTCCTGGCCGTCTGGCGACTTGAGCAAGGCTCCTGGAAGTTCCTCGCCTGGCAGTCCTGCAAACTCCCGCCGGCGGCTAAGTAGGATGAATGATGAAGGATAGGAGATGGATGATCGAGAGCTCCGATAGGGCCCCTGACACTGCCCGTCCTTGATCATTTAGCCTCCATCAGGCATCTTTACGCTGCTTTCATTCTTCATCTTTCATCCTTCATCATCCATCCTACCTCCATGCGCTCACCCTTGCTCGCTTCCGTCGTCGCCCTCTCCTTGGGCGCCGCCTCCCTTCTTGCCGTCGACGCTCCAGCCAAGCCCAAGGCCGAGACTCCGAAGACGCCGGCTCGCTTCCAGAACGACGGCAACCCGGAACACCTCAAGTCGCCGCTGGTGGTCAAGCCCGACGAGAACATCGCCTACGGTCCTCACCGCATGCAGGTGATGTATTTCTGGCGCGCGAAGTCCGACAAGCCCACGCCCCTGCTCTTCTACATCCACGGCGGCGGCTGGACCAACGGCGACCGCTCCTCGGTCAACGGCATGCTCAAGGAAGCCCTCGCCGCCGGCATCTCCGTCGTCTCCGTCGAGTATCGTTACATCAAGGACGCCACCGAGGACAAGGTCGTCCCCCCGGTGAAGGGCCCGATGCTCGATTGCGCCCGCGCCCTGCAGTTCTGCCGCAGCAAGGCCAAGGAATGGAACCTCGACAAGACGAAGGTCGGCGCGGCCGGCGGCTCCGCCGGCGCCTGCACGAGCCTGTGGCTCGCCTTCCATGACGACCTGGCCGACCCGCAGAGCGCCGACCCGATCGCGCGCGAGTCGACCCGCCTGACCTGCGCCGCCGTCCAGGTGCCGCAGACGACCCTCGACCCGAAGCAGATGCGCGAATGGACCCCGAACAGCCGCTACGGCTCGCACGCCTTCGGCATCGTCGGCGACAGCAAGAAGAAGGAGTCCTCCTTCGACGCCTTCTACGCCGCCCGCGAGAAGATCATGCCTTGGATCAAGGAATACTCGCCTTACGAGCTCGTCACCCGCGACGATCCGCCCGTCGGCCTCTTCTTCGGCACCCCGCCCAACCTCGGCAAGGACGAGAAGGACCCGACCCACACCGCGAACTTCGGCGTGAAGCTCAAGGAGCACTGCGACGCGATCAAGGCCCCGTGCGAACTCGTCTACCCGGGCGCCCCGAACGTCGTGCACGCCAACCCGAACGACTACATCAAGGCGTACCTGCGCCCTGAACTGAAATGAACCCCTTCCGCCTGCTGCTCGCGTTCGCCTGCGCCGCGACTTCCGCGTTCGCCGCCGACCCCGCCACCAAGGCGCCGTCCGCCCCCAAAGCCGGCGACCCGGAGTTCCGTAAATACCCCCTGCCCGTCGAACCCGACGAGAACGTCGCCTATGGTCCGCACCGCATGCAGCGGATCTACTTCTGGCGCGCGAAATCCGCCCAACCCACGCCGCTCCTCTTCTACATCCACGGCGGCGGCTGGTCCGGCGGCGACCGCTCGGTGGTCCGTAGCATGATCAAGCCGGCCCTCGAAGCCGGGATCTCCGTCGTGTCCGTGGAATACCGCACCATCAAGGACTCCACGGCTGACGGCCTCGTACCGCCGGTGAAGGGACCGATGCTCGACTGCGCCCGTGCGCTGCAATTCACCCGAAGCAAGGCCAAGGAATGGAATCTCGATAAGACCAAGGTCGCCTTGGCCGGCGGCTCCGCCGGCGCCTGCACGAGCCTCTGGCTCGCCTTCCATGATGACCTCGCCGACCCGCACAGCACCGACCCCATCGCGCGCGAGTCCACCCGCGTGACCTGCGCCGCGGTCTCCGGCGCCCAGACCACGCTCGACCCCCATCAGATGCGCGCCTGGACGCCCAACAGCAAGTACGGAGCCCACGCTTTCGGCATCGCCGGGGACGCGACAAAGAAGGTTTCGTCCTTCGACATGTTCTACGCCGAGCGCGAACGCATCCTGCCCTGGATCAAGCAATACTCGCCCTACGAGCTCGTCACCCGCGACGACCCGCCCGTCGGCCTCTTCTACTCCGCTGCGCCTAACCTCGGCAAAGACGAGAAGGATCCGACCCACACGGCGAACTTCGGGGTGAAGCTCAAGGAACACTGCGACGCCAACCAGGTCCGCTGCGAACTCGTCTACCCCGGAGCCCCTGACGTCGTCCACGCCACCGACAGCGATTACGTCAAGGCCCACCTCCGCCCCGAACTGAAGTGAGACTGCTCTGGCTCCTCCTCGCTGCCGTCACCTTTGCCGCCGAGCCCAAGGTCGCGATCAAACGTCCGTCCGCCGCCGAGACCCGTGCCGCCGCGCTCAAACTGGCCATCGATGTCCCGAGCTCGAAGGATGGCACGCTCCAGAAGGTGATCTATTGGCGCCCGGAATCCGCGGCGCATGACGTCGCGGGACCATCCGTGCCGTTGATCGTGTTCCTCCACTCCTGGAGCGGAGGCTTCGAGCAGGGCCCTCCCTGGATCGCCCAGGCCAAGAAGATGGGCTGGGTGCTCGTCGCTCCCGATTTCCGCGGTCCGAACAGCCGGCCTGAAGCCTGCGCCTCCGACCTCGCCTCGCAGGATATCCTCGACGCGGTGGCCTACGCCCGTCGCGACGCGCGCATCGACGCTTCCCGCATCTACCTTATCGGCGGTTCCGGCGGCGGCCACATGTCCCTCGTCATGGCCGCCCGCGCGCCCGACCTCTGGGCCGGCGTGAGCGCCTGGGTGCCGATTTCAGACCTCTTCGCCTGGCACGCCGAGAGCAGCCAGCGGAAGAACAATTACGCCAAGATGATCGAGCAATCCTGCGGAGGCGCTCCTGGCCCGACGACCGAGGCCGAGTATCGCCATCGCTCGCCGCTCTTCCACCTCGCCGCCGCCAAGGGCGTGCCGCTCGACATCAACACCGGCATCCATGACGGCCATACCGGTTCCGTTCCTGTGAGCCATTCGCTCCGCGCCTTCAACGTCCTGGCCGCCGCGGACAAGCAGGTCTCAGCAGCCCACATCGATTTCATGGTCCGCGAGCAGAAGATCCCCGCGGTGCTCGCCGCCGAGACGCAAAACGACCCCGAACGCCAGAAGGAGGTCCTCTTCCGACGTGCCTCCGGCAATGTCCGCGTGACGGTCTTCGAAGGCGGCCATGACTCCGAATCCTCAGCCGGCGTGCTCTGGCTTTCCCGCCAGCGCAAGGGCCAGCCCGCGGACTTCAGCCTCGGCCAGAAGCCCGGCCAGGCCAGCGCCGCGACCGAGGTCTCCAAATAGCCTTAACATGAACACCCTCCGACTGTTGTTCGCCACCTGCGCCTGCGCGCTGGCTTTCGCCGCCGACCGCAAGCCCAACATCCTCGTCATCGTCAGCGACGACCATGGCTACGCCGACGTCGGCTTCAACGGCGGCAAGGCCGTGCCGACGCCGAACCTGGACGCGCTCGCCGCTTCCGGCGTACGCTGCACCAGCGGCTACGTCTCCCACCCCTTCTGTTCGCCCACCCGCGCGGGCCTGCTCACGGGCCGCTACCAGCAGCGCTTCGGACACGAGAACAATCCCGCGTATGATCCGTCCGACGCCGTGGCGGGATTGCCGCTGACCGAGAAACTCCTGCCGCAGTTCCTGCAGGAAGCCGGCTACCGGACCGGCTGGATCGGCAAGTGGCACCTCGGCGCGACGCCGGCGCACACGCCCTGGGCCCGCGGCTTCCAGCAGACCTATGGCTTCATCGGCGGCGGCCATTCCTTCTCCGGCTGGGCGATCGACGTGAAGAAAGAATACAACGTCCCGCTGACCCGCGACGGCCAGGCCACCACGGAAGTCCCCGCCCACCTGACCGCGGCCTTCGGCAAGGAAGCCGCCGCCTTCATCCGTCGTAACGCCGGCGCCCCGTGGATGCTCTACCTGGCCTTCAACGCTCCGCACACGCCGCACATGCCCACGGCTGAGCGGGAGAAGCAGTTCGCCGACGTGAAAGACCCGACCCGCCGAAAGTGCCTCGCGCAGATCAGCCTGCTGGACGACGCCGTCGGCGAGGTCACCCGCGCGCTCGCGACCAGCGGACAGACCCAGGACACGCTGATCTTCTTCTTCAGCGACAACGGCGGCACGCCGCCCGCGCTCGGCGCCGACAACACGCCGCTGCGCGCCAACAAAGGCACGGTCTACGAAGGCGGCGTCCGCGTCCCGTTCGTCATCAGCTGGCCGGCCCGGCTCAAGGCGGGTTCGACCTACGACCGCCCGGTCTCCTCCCTCGACGTCACGGCCACGGCGTTGTCGCTGGCAGGCGTCACCTTCCCCTCCGAGCGCAGACTCGACGGCGTCAACCTCATCCCCTTCCTGCGAGGCGAGACCCAAGCCGCACCGCATGCGAACCTCTTCTGGCGCACCGGCGGCGGACAAAGCTACGCCGTCCGCTCCGGCAACTGGAAGCTCGTCCGTAACGGCAAGCAGCCCGACGAGCTCTA
>OFRH01000047.1_pt1 | contig 17346 bp, 41 predicted proteins | sample 1543111 | NCBI WGS metagenome assembly OFRH01 (sample SAMN07774220, study PRJEB24372) | wastewater metagenome | isolation source: Exp Tend NO 100WW | collected 2016-02
GTGCGAATAACCCGCGTGGGTTACTCTTAGGGAGTACCTTTTGTTCATAGTCCGCGCTCCCGCAGTAGCTTGTCCAGGTACATGGGGTAGGCCTTGTTGAATGTATCGACTGCTACCTTGTTGGCTATTCCGTAGAAGTCGAGGCGGCGCTTGTAGGCTGGCATGCGAACGAAGTACATGATGGGCTTGATGGCTGACCCGCTGGCGAAGGTGAAGCGCTGATAGATTCCGGGCGACAACTTCCCCTGCTTCTTTTGAAGCGCGAAGTATTCAAAGCCCTTGGCTCCGTTCCTCTTGTCCCTTGCCAATCGGGCATGGCTCTTGGCGGTGCTGTTGGCTTTGTATCCCTGCTCGCCGAATGCCTTGAACCACGAAATGATTTGCACTATCTGGCTTGCTGCCATGTTTCCGTACTGGTCTTTGATCGCAGCAGGGCCGGGCACAATCGCCATTCCTGATGGCAGGATGCCTGCCCTCTGCAGCGCCAGCTCATGCCGCTTGTACTTACGCTGACCACCGAATATCTCGGCCTGCAACACCTTGCCAACAGTGACGTTGGTCTTGTTGCCCCATTGATCAAAGTCGATAGATGACTCAAGCCTGTCCTTGCGAGCCTTGACGTAGCGCACACCGCCAATCACCCATGGGGTTGGACGGTCGAAGACTTGCGCCATCGCCTTTTTGGTTTCCTGTGCGCCGGCATAAGCCGCATCATTGAGCGCGGCCACGGCGGCCACCTTGATCTTGCCATCAGACAACCCACGCAACTTGGCTTTGAGCGCATCAAGGCCGTTGATCTTTACGTCAATCTTCATCGCCCTGCCCTTTCGCGCTTGGTGAGGTCGGCCAGGCATTCACGCCAGGCGTCGCAGGTGGGGCCGCGATTGGTTTGGGTGGCATAGTCGCAGCCGGTACAGATTTCGCCCACGTAGTCGCGTTGCGGGTGGCTCAAGGCGATGGCCAGGCACATGGCGCGGTCTTGCTGTTCGCGCTCCTGGCCGCGTTCGATATCGTCCATCACTTCACCGCCTTTCGATTCATCGGACCAACCAGCGTTTCCGACAGCTTTACCCCGTCACCCTCAAATCGTTTTCCGAGGACATGGCCGTTTTCGCTGGCGAAGGTGACCTTGAAGCCATCGCGCCCGAACTCGGTGGCGACATCGGCGACGATGCCTGCCACCACCGGCAGGTTTTCCCGCAGCCACTCCGTTTTGCCAGTCATTGACCGGCCTGCTTAAGCGACTCGACCACCCAGTCGAAGACATCCGGGAAGTGCGTATTCAGCAACACCGCGTCCTTGCCCATGGCCAGGCGGTTGCCATTGAACGAAACCCAGTAGTTCGCCTTGCGCTGCCTGGTTTTGGCCACCAACTTGAAGCGTCGCCACGGAATCGCGTACTCGTCGCCCAGGTCGAAAAGCTCCCATCCCCGGTTCTCGCAGAGCAGCTTGGCAGCGGTCGGATGGTTTCCGGAGAATTGGTTTTTCACCGAACCCCCAGCGCCGGACGGTGGTCGGAATCCCCACCACCATTCCCTCCCCCCAAGGGGGGAATGGTGGGTGGGGATTTCCGTTCCGTTTCTGTTCCAGACGTAAAAACGCTGAAACCATTGCTATCACAGGCTTTCATGGCTTTCTGTTCCAAGTTGTTCCACGCTGTTCTGTTCCACTTTTCACAGTGGAACAAAAACACGCTATTACTCACTGAAAACAACGACTTACATCAACCTTGTTCCGCTTTGTTCCGCCGCGTACTATCGTTTCGTTTAGCGCCGCCCCTTGGCTTTTGTTGCTTTTTATGGGGGTTAACTCGCTGGTCCTATCAGGTGTCACGGGCTGCATTGCGTCCGGTTTACTGACTCGGTTATCTAATCAGGCTTGCGCCCTACCTCTGCGGCAGCGGAGGGTTTAACGTATGTCCTTTGCTTCCTCCTTGCCTGCTTTCGTCAAAATCCAGCCATCGCGCCTTGAGCGCTCAAGCAGCTTGTATTCCTTCAAACGTTCCATAGTGCGCACCGTGAAGCTGACGTGTGCTTGCCCCGCCAGGCGCCCTGTCTTGATCGTGAAGCCCGCATCCATCGCCCACTCGCGAATTGTTCCGTTAGGGGCGCTGTACATGGCGAACAACAGACGGCTTTCGGCCTCTTTTTTGTTGCGCCGCAAATCCTTTTCACGCTGCTCGTCAATGTGATGCGCGACCACCGTTGGCACGCTTTGATCGTGCTGAACAATATTCACCGCCTTGTACTCAAAGAGGATCGGCGAGAAGTCCGGGCCGCGCTTTTTGCGCATCCAGTGAAATTCAGCGGTATCGCCTTCCGACCACACCGTCAGGTTGGTATCAATCTCATTCATGAAGGCCGAGCCGCCACGCGGCACGCAGCTTTCGCGGGTCATGTCCTTACCGGCGCCGGCAGCCGGATGGCAATTAACCACCACACTCGGCTTGCCGGGCAGCATGGAGAGCTCGCGCAAGTCCCGCGCGTGGCTGTAGGCCTGCTGATTGTCGTTTTCATTGTCGCCACCAAAGAAGGCGACCGATGTATCCACCAAGACCATGGTCAATTCGCCCATCGCCTCGGCATCCTTCTTGATCTGCTCGAGCAGGTAGCAAAGGCCAGTTGATTGCGCCAAGACCCAAATGCGGCCACGCACATCATCCAGCGTGATACCCAGTGAATTCATCGTCGCCAGCATGCGCAGGCGGAAACCATCCTGGTTCTCACCACAGAGGATCAGCACATTGCCACGGGTAACCGGCAGGCCGGCAAACGCGATGCCGGCAGCAACACACAGGGCCATGACCAGCGTCACGGCGGTTTTGCCGTGATTGGTCGGGGCAGTCACGGCATAAACGTAATTGGACTGGATAATTCCGCCCACTACCCAAACCGGCGCCTCGGTATCGGCCAGAAAAGAATCGACCGAGCAACACACCGGGCCACTGGGGATAGAGGCGATACCGCCGCGAATCGCCACCACATTGGCCGGCGCGGTCGCGGAACGAAAAGCGGCTTTTTGGGCTTCGGCAATGGCGTCGTCGATTGGGTCTGCCATCATGCAGCCACCTTTTTCATGGATTGCAGAATGGCCTGCCGTGCGCCATCAAAAATACGCGAGCCATAGAAGCCCTTGCGCATCATCATCATGACCTCACGGTGGCTGCGCAGCGCCGCGCCAAGACGTCCCAAGTGATACGGACCCTCAACCGCCAGCCAGCGTTTACCGACCGGCTCAAGCAACCAGATTCCATCATCAAACTCACCCCAGACCGAGGCCGCACCAGCGCGCCGGAGCGCATTGCAAACTGAATAGAACCGCGCATCATCCGCATGGCCACAAACCACACAATCCAGCGCCAGAGAAATCGACCAATCAGCCGCGTCGACCGCAACCTCTTCGGTCAGCAACACCCGGCACACCTCGGGGCGCGACTCAAACCACTTGCCCGCCTCCCAATCATTTACCGCGACCACCAATAACCCGATGCGCGCGCCAGACTTGCGCCGATCAATCACCGACTTGGCATAAGCCAACACCTTTGCCATCAATGCGCCCTCACCGCAGCGGCCAGCACCGGCAAGGTAATACCGGGGCCGAAGACGCCAACAAGACGCCAACCAAGCGGCAAGCGTTCCGTCAACGCCGCCGCGCGCGGCGACTCAGCGAGACAGGAATCCAAATCACCGGCGCGAGTCAGGAAGACCAGATGCGGCAGCTGCTCAAACTCAATACGTTTGACCATGACAGCGATGCGGGAAGCACTGGGCATCAGGCCACCGACCGAATCGAACTGCGCGCCTGAATCGACTCAATCTTTGTCGCCATCGACATCAACGCTTTGGAGGCCTCAACGAACTCCCGCTGCAGGAGCGCCACCTCGTCTTCCGGCTCAACTGGTTGCGGATCGGCATAGCCGGCATCGTGCGCCATGAAGGTCATAACCGCATGACACCCCGCCTGACGACCAAGCCTGATCAGCATCAATACCTGCTCAGGCGTAAAGCGTTCGCGGCGGTCAGTGTTGAGACAGTCACGCACGCGACTGGCAGCGTGATCGATAGGCATGTCGGGGAACATCAAGCCGCCGACCTTTTTGGCGCCACCAGCGGCCTGGACAACCTCGCGCAGCGCATCGGTGATCGATTCGTGATGCAGGCTCATTTGCATGACAGCTCCCGTGTCCGTGGCTGTCCGTTATTCACGGACAAGCGCGGACAGACAAAACCACGGAAAAAAAAGAGACTGAATTTCATAGCCAAGGAGATCGCCATGAAACACAGTCCGATAAATAAAAAGACCAGGGCCGAAGCCCCGGTTAAAGCGCTTGACCTGGCGGGGGAGACAGGTAGGGCAAGCGAGGGAGAAATGGTGGGGATTCCAGACGTGGCACAATTCAGCTTCCACACATCATTGAACATTGAAAGGAATCCCCATGACACAAGCCAACCCGACATATCTAATCGAGCATTTAGGCAGCACGACGCGCATCACCGTGACGCATGTCTTTACCGACGAGGAGCGCCTGCAATTCACGGTCATCCTGCCGTCTGGCCCGGACACAATGAACAACCTGCACGAGCGGGCGTTTGGCCGCATTCGACAGTTGCTGGCGCTCTTGCCGTAAGCAGCAACACTTTTGCTGGTGACGAGACGGTTGTTATATCAACCACGGCAACCGAATCGTCGATCAGCAGTACGGCCCCACAGGAAAGAGTGAGTGTTTTCATATCAGGCGGCCTGCTGTTGGTTGCTGTTGCCGGTATCAAAGGCCTGCGGATGGGCGATGCGCAAGTACATCAGGCGCGCTTCAGGGATGCCCTCGTTGCGCCACTTTGAAACGGCCTGGCTGGATATCTTGAGTTCGGCCGCAACCGTTGCGTTGCCGCCTAACCGATCAATGATTTGGGAGTCGCTATGTCTCATGCCGAACATTGTAACCATAGTTGCACTACAAACGCAAACCATAGTTACTTAAATATCTGTAACGATAGTTACATGGCTAATGCACTCGCAGAGAAATTCATGGAAATCCGCAAAGCGGCTGGCGATACGCCGGCGACCGCTGCGGGAAAAATAGGCATATCGCGGCAGGGATACGTCAAGTGGGAAAACGGGGACACGAAAAACATGACCCTGAATAACCTGCTGATATTCTGCGAAAAGTACAATGTCGCTGTTGAGCCGCTGGTTAGCGGTTTTTTTTCGTCTTGATGTGCAACTATAGTTGACGCTGGTTGTTTTATATGTAACTATGGTTACGCACCAACAAACGAAAGCCAACCATGACCCACCACGAAACCCAACTCAAAGCCGCTTACCAGCGCAGCGGGTTGTCGTTTCTTGGCATGTCGTACGGGCAGGCAATGAGCATCACGGCCATCCGCATTGCGCTTGAGTGCGCAGTGAAGGCCAGCAGAAAGGGCAAACCGGCGCCCATTCAGCCGGGTTTGATTTAGGAGTCACCAATGATTCGCCCCATCACCGACACCTTGCGCCATATCGGCGGTGGTGTTTTTATCGACATCGCCAGCGACAAGCTGGCTGAGCTGGTCGCAGCGGTCGACGCCACCGGCAAGAGCGGCAGTATTGATCTCAAGATCAAGATGAAAAAAGCCACACGCGGCGGCGCCATGCACATCACTGGCACGGTCAAGCTCAACAAGCCGGCCGAAGAGCCGATGGAGGCCATGCTGTTTGCGACGCCGGACGGCAATTTAACGGTCGACGACCCCAACCAGCAAAAGCTCGACCTGCGCAGCGTAGCCGGCGCGACCGACGCGCAGCCCGCCCAACTTAAAACCGCCTAAGGCCCACCATGCAAACCGAAGACCTGACCAATATCGCCGAAACCTTGGCGCGTGAAATGAAGACCCCGCTGGAAATCATCAGCGAGCCGGGTGGCAACATCAAACGCCTGGCGCTGCCTCCGGGCTGGACGATGGTCGAGAAGGACGATGACGCCAAGCTGCTGATCAATCCGCGCCGCAAGAAATCCAAGGTGCGACTGGACGACACCGAGAGCTTTATCGACTACATCAAACGCCACGGATCGATGGTTGATAGCACGATCTGGTGCATCGCCAACTATAAGGCCGGCTCAGTGCAATTCACCGCCATCATCAACGATCACGGCGAGGAAGAACTCAACACCGGCTGGCGCGACCATAAGGCCACGTTTTCGCCTGAGTTTTCTGAAGAGTGGGCGCGATGGAATCAGCACAACAAGAAATCGTTCAGCCAGGTGGAGTTCGCGGCGTTTATTGAGGACAACCTCAAGGACATTGCCAGCGTGGCCGGATCGGCAACGGGCGCCCAGATGCTGGAAATGGCGATCGCCTTTGAAGCCAATCAGGACATGCGTTTCAAGAGCGCCATTCGCTTGCAGAACGGCGGCGTGCAGATGAGCTTTGTGCAGGATGACGACGCCCAGACCCTGCAGAAGATGCAGGCATTCGACCGCTTCTCGCTCGGCCTTCCTGTGTTCTGGAATGGCGAACCCTACCAGCAAGACGCCCGCCTGCGCTACCGCGTTCGTGACGGCAAGCTGGCGTTCTGGTTCGAACTGATTCGCCAGGACAAGGTGCTGGAAGCGGCAACGCAGACCTTGATTACCACCATTCGCGAAAAGACCGGCAATCCGTTCTTTTTCGGCGAACCTTTCGTCGCGTAATTCAACCAGGGCCGCGCCGGTGTGGGCGGCCCAATCGGAGGCCATCATGATCAACCGCGAAACTATCTGGACGGAAACTTACAACAGAAAAACAATCAGCGTCGATGGCACTCACGTTGATGTTTTGAGTGCCATTAACGACAATGACGGCTTGTATGTGATTTCACGCCTGGAAATTTGCTCAAGATTTCCCGCAGTGAATATCACCGCAAACATCAACTTGACCGCAGATGAAATGGAGGTTTTGGCATCTCATTTGATGGCATCTGCCAACTATCAGCGCAAATTGATCAACATGGTCGTTGCCGATAACGCCGAGCGCATAGAAGCTCAGTTGATAGAGGTGGCCGCATGAAATCCCCCCTAAAAACCGCGTCGACCGCAACCATCAACCTGGTCAAGCGCGCCGGCTTGTGGTTTCAGATCCGCGAGCAAGAAAGACTGATCGACGGCCAGGGCAAAGCGCTGGACGGCATCGCCTGCCCCATGACGGCACACCGGATCACCCTCGCCCGCAGCAATGCCCGGCGCCAGCTGGCCCGCCTGCGTGCCGAGTACAGCGCCACGTTTCCGCCGGGCGTGCGCTTTGTCTGGACGATGGCCTGAGCCATGACGACCGATCAATTTAACGCCAAGCGTGCCGAGATCGAGGATGCCGACGACCGCATGGCCGGCCTGGTTGCCGCCTTTGCCTGCGCCCTTGCTTCGCTCTCCGCCCTCGCTTTTACCTTTGCTTTTATGAGCCCGAAATAAATGACAACCAAACGCAAACAAATCCTCAAGGCGCTGGCGGTTGCCGGCAGCCAGATCGTTGATGATCTGGTCGATAGCACTGGCCTGCAACGTAAAAACCTGCAGGACAACCTCAAGGCGACGCTTGAGGCCGGCCTGATCGAGCGCATCCGCGATGATGTGACCGGCCTGCCGGCCTATCGGCTGACCGCCAAGGGGCGCGCCTGGCTGGAGTCAGACAAGGACAATGGCGCCAGCCGTCCGTCGGCTCCGCCGCTGCTGCCCCATAAGCCAAGACTGTGCAATGAGCCGAATTCGAGCGTCACCACCCAAGCCGGGAGTGGGGATATAACCCCGGCAGCCGCGCATTGTTCCACCTCCCTCGCTAGTGCAACACCGGGCAAGGGCGCGGACGTTATCGAGCCACCAACGCCGGATGAAGCGCCGGCTGCGGTGTGCTCTGACGAGAAAAAAACACTGACATGGGATGATCTTTACGACCAATTGCGCGCTAAACGCAAAGAGTGCATGGCATTGCGTGAGCAGATCGCCGCTAAAGACGACGAAATATCCGAAATGCAACGCCGGGGCGCGTTCGCACCAATCGGCTACGCCATTATCCCCGACTTCCCGGACATGACTATCCACCAGTCACTCGCCAGCGCCCGTGCCGAAGCGGAAGAAACGGTAGGCATAGAACCGGGCGGCCCGGTGCACGTTGTCGCGATCATTGATACCGCTGAACTGTCGGTCACCTGGAAGCGCGCCGCATGACCCACGCCATGATCGATATCGAAACCATGGGAAAAAGTTCCATGGCGCCCATCGCCAGCATCGGCGCGGTGTTATTTGATCCGCACGGCGACTGGATTGGCGATAGCTTTCACATCCACGTCGACCTCAATAGCTGCGTCGGGTGGTGGGGCATGCAGATGGACCCGGAAACTGTGCTGTGGTGGCTGGAGCAGTCCGAGGCGGCACGGCAGGCGCTGATCGCCGGCCAGGTGCGCGCCGCCTCGCTTTCCGAAGCGCTCTCGGCCCTGAGCCGTTTTCTGCCGACCGGCGTCACGCCCTGGTGCAACGGCGCCTCGTTTGATTTCGCCATCCTTGCCACGGCTTACCGCCTGGTCAAAAAGCCGCTGCCGTGGGAATTCTGGAAAGAGCGCGACCTGCGCACGCTCAGGGGCATGAACCCTGACCTGCGCGTTGAGCGCACCGGCGTGCACCACAACGCGCTCGACGATGCCCGCCACCAGGCGCGGCTGGTGCAGCACATCCTGCAATTTAACCCGGACCTTGACTCATGATCACCCTGCCCGCCGAAATGACGCGCTGCCTGGCGCATGACAACAAACCCCGCGCCTTTTTGGACTGCGCCGACACCTGCGCCCGTGCGGTGCAAATCCGTCACGACCACCGGCCAACCGAAAACGTCGCCCTCAACGCCTGCGCCTTTGATACGCGCCGGCCGCTGTTTGTGCCGCTGGAGGGGTTTCCGAAGGAGGAAGAGGAAATCCGTGAGCCGGTTAAGGCGCTGTGCAACTACCCCGAATGCAACTGCCCATTTGACGCGCCCGCCGATCCGAACTGGTGCGCTCGGGGGCTGGCTAAGAAGGGCGGTGCGTGATGAAGCACTTATTTTCAATCTTATTTATTGCATTATTCAACGTTGGTTTGGCTGCGCTTATGGGCGCGTCGGATAGCGCCGGGCTGTTTGGCGCAATCATCGGCGTTGGCTTTTATGCCGCCAGAGCGAAAGGCGGTGCAGCATGAGCCTCACCCTAGCCCTCCAGCAAATCACCGCCCCAAACTGGTGGAACAACCACCCAGCCACCCTGATCAAACCCCCGCGCGCCGGCTCAACGCAGCGCATGAAAGACGCCGCCGACAAGCGGAAAATTCTGCGCAAGGCGCTCAAGGAGATCGGCGAGCCTATCCTGCTTGATTCGCTTGTTGAATATGTCGGCATGACCAAATCCAGCGTCATGCACAACCTTGAAATCCTCGCTAAAGAGGGCACGGCGGAAAAGTCGCTCAAAAAGGTCGACAAGCGCAGCTGCATTTTTTGGGCGATCACACCCCATGCGTAAACAATCCACCTACCGCCCCAAACGCACCTCGCCGCCGATGCTGATCAATCGCGGCCTGATTAACGACCGGCTGGAAACCAGTGAACGCATGATCGCCGCCGCTTTCTCGGGCGGTTGGGCCGGCGAGCAGCATTACGACGAGCTGGCCGATATGCGCAATGTGCTGACCATCGCCGGCGCGCACAAGGACGACCAGCAGATTCTCGGCTTTTGCCACGCGATGAGCACGGTGCTGCACAACATCCGCACGCGCTACGCCGAGACCCGGCGCATGGGCGTCAGTGGCGATGAGCGCCAGATGCTCAGCGAGTTTTGCGGGATATACGCCAACTTCTGGCTGCGCCAGTCGGTGGGGTTTTATGAGCGTTGCTGCGATGAGTTGAATCGGGCGCTGCAGATCAATAAGGAGGCGGCATGATCCGCTGGGAACCTATCCCCGGCCAAGCCACCGGCTTTGCTGTATTTGGCCACAACGGTAAGCGCGAATGGCGTCTGCCGGTGCCTGACATTGCCCATTTTGACATGCTGCAGCGCGAGTTTGAACACCAGGGCCAGCAGAAAGTCGCGGTGATTTACTGGGATATGGTCAATGAGGTACGCAAGCTGGCAGAAAAACGGACGCAAGAGGTGGCATGGTGAACGCTGTAGGTAAGGCCGACGTGCGTTAGCACGGTCGCGCCTTGACCGGAATGTTAGGGCGCTTTTTGGAGAAAGAGATGACCGACGGTAAAGCAAGAGAGATTTTGAAGAAGCATTGCGCGGCGTATGGCGACAGCAAGTATGAACCGGCGCGGTGGGTTATTGAGGCGATGCAAGAAGCTGTGGCTGCCGAGCGCGAGGCGTGCGCGAAGGTGTGCGAGGAACACGCACGTGGCTGGGAAAAGAATCCTGGAAACAACCCGATGGCTGGATTTATTGCAACGAGCAATTGTGCCGGTGACATCAGGGCGCGTTCTAACGCTTAGGTGATGGGCCGAGGCAACGCCAGTTGCCGAAGGTCCATCGCGAAGCGCGACATCGACCGGAGTGTTAGGTGTTTTGTTCTACGAAGAAAAGATTTTTGAAAATGGGAAACACGATTGCGGAATTTGTTGAGAAGCTGAAGGAGCGGTTGAAAAACAACCAGGGAAATTACAACGAGCACCATAGTTGGTGCGGAAATACTGAAGGCGGATTCTACGATAAGGATGAGTTCGACTTCGACGCGCTGATGAAAGAAATTGATACGTTTAGCGAGGAATTCAAGAGCAACAAGGAAGCACCTAACGCTTAGCTGTGGGGACGGCGCCGGCTTTATGGCGACGGTCCCACACGAGCGTTGTGTTCTGCGGCTGGCGATGACAACAAAGGGAAACGAAATGAACATGCTTGAAGCAATTAACTACCGGATGAATGGCGGCGGATGCCCAACGGCAGGAAGCCTTGGCGAGTGCTCCGCAATCACTGAAGGCAGGGCTGAAGGAAGCGCAAGCAGCTATTACACAGCCTGCCTGTACCTGCACAGCGGAGCGGATGACCTGACTCCTTCGGATGTGGCTGGCTGGTTCCATGCGCTCGGGGCTACCGATGTTGTTGTGTCGGCCGTGCTCTACGACAAGGACAACAACATCCTGAACGGGTCGAGCATTGATGACGGCGTGCGGCCATGGGAAGTGAGCTACTTCCTGCCGCAGAACGCGTGAATTAAACGGCGGCGAAGCCGTCCGGTTGAATGATTTGTTGGGCGGCATTTTGGAGAAGACGATGGAAACCAACCACTACAAGACTACGGCCTACGCAATACGCATCGGCGACAAATGGTTCGCCGGCTTCGGCGGCAAACCCGGACAGGAAAGCTTGACCAAGGTCCGGCCGGGGCTGTGCGACGCAAAGCTAGTGTGGGACGACAGGAAGGCGGCCACTTACGTTGAGCGCCTGCGAGTGCGCGGATACGCGGGCGAAATTATGAAGGTGACGGCATGAACAGAGACGACAGCAACCGGCTGAAGCCGTGCCCATTCTGCGGCGCAGAGGCGGAAATAATCACGCTCGAAGGCGAGACCGACGAGCCGAGCATTGGTGCCCAGTGCGTTCAATGCACGAGCAGTTCGTGCGGCGCCGCCAGCGGCCTGATTTACCCGCTGATGGACAATGTAACGGATCTGCTTCTTGAGCGCTGGAACAAGAGGAATAACCAATACGACACGGCTGACGAAATTAAGCAACTGCGCTTGGCCGAGGAAGGCGCAAAGGAAGCATTCGGTCACGTGGTGCAGCAGAAGCGTGACCTTGAGGCAGAGTGCAAACGACTTCGCAGGCTGCTGGATGGCGCATACGACACCATCCGACAGCAGGCGCCCAACGCTTAGGTGATGGGCCGAGGCAACGCCAGTTGCCGAAGGTCCAGCGCGAAGCGCGGCATCGACCGCTGTGTTAGGTGACGATTTTTAAAACGAAGAAAGGAACGACGATGAAAGATGCAGTGCTTGTTGAACTGGCCGCCAAGTGGGAACGCGATGCTACGCCGCCGCAATGCGAAGACGGATCGCCGGAAGCCGTGGCAAGAAACGCAGAAGCGCACGGCCGCCGCCAAGGTTTGCGCGAGTGCGCGGATGGACTGCGGATGCTTGTGCAATTGCTGGGTGGGAAAGATGGCCCCGAGCCGATGCTGCTTGGCAAGAAGGCCGGCACCTAACGCCTGAGATAACCGGAGCGACGCTTGCGGGACGTCCCACACGAACGACGGGTTCGGCGGCTGGTTGATACGAAGAAAGGACAGAGCAATGAACGAAACACAACGGGCCTTGATGGAAGGCGAGCGGAACGCGGCAAGCGATGAGTATTTTGGAGCGCGCCCGCAGATTGACACAACGGACAGGCGGCGCGTGTTTGAGGCCGGTTTTGACCGCGCATGGAAGGCGCTGCTGCCGACAGTGTGCGATTGCACGACGGAAACGCACGCCGATGGGCGACAGGAAACGCGCTGCGGATCTGACCAGATGATGCGCTCACTGAAGACGCCGAACGCAGCGCTAACCGGATCGGACGCAAGCGCAGCTTGCGGACGGTCCGGTTGAGCAACGGGTTCTGCGGCGAAATATTGGAGACTGAAATGGCAAAAACTGAAGTTGACAAACAACTAGAAAGCGCTTGCAAAGACGTGCAGGCTGCAATTGAAAAACTCTCGGTACTTATTATTCCGGAGGAAACCACCGAGGTCTTCAAAGAGGAATTTCAAGAAAGCATTCAGCGCAGCCTAAATGCACTCCTTGACGTTAGGCGATGGCTGAAGTGACGCAGAACGCCTGAGGTAACCGGAGCGACGCGGCTTTATCGCGGCGCGTCCGGTTGAACGACGGGTTCGGCGTCACTTAACGAAGAGAGGATGAAATGACACCACAAGAACGAAGCCAACTGATTGACCAGCTTGACCGGTCATTTACCGTAATGCCGCGATGGGTTCAAACCGCGACAAAGCACGCGATGGGTGCGCCGACCAACAACCCGGCCACAGGGCAGCCATTCCAGTCGTTCCGCGAAGTGATCGAGGTGGCGGCTGACGAAACCTTGCTGACGCTGCGCGACGACTTTGACGACAACGGCGACCTGCTGCCAGCTGTGGCTACTCAGTGACGCACAACGCTTAGGTAACAAGCCGCCGCGACTGGTGGCTATTTGACGAACGACGCTCATTGCGGCGGTCTTGTTGACCGTTGAGTTGGGCTGGTTTTTGGAGATTGAAATGTGCGAACACCAAAGCTTTGACGCTGCCGTGAGGGTGGCTAGGATTGAAGACAAAGGCCGGTTCATGGCTGAGATTCGTATTACGTGCCGAGACTGCGGAGTGCCGATGCAGTTTATGGGGCTTGAACCAGGACTGAATTTCAATGGCGCAAACGTAAGCCTTGACGGGCTTGAAGCCAATATCGGAATTTTCCCGCAAGGACAGCGACCTAGCCCAATGCAGGAGATGCTTGGCTATCGTGTCGAGGCACACAATTGACGCCCAACGCTTAGGTGATGGGCCGAGGCAACGCCAGTTGCCGAAGGTCCAGCGCAGCGGCATCGACCGCTGTGTTATGCGGGTTTTTGGAGATTGAGATGCGAAACAAAATTTGGAATGCGGTGCGCTCGAAGGTGCCGGAAGGAATGATTCTTCCGTGGTGGGCGCTGGCAGTGCGGGCAGTGTTGTACCCGCTGGATTTTGCCTACTGGCGCATGAGCCAGACGCGGGGCTATCAGTGGCAGAACGATACATGGCTGATAGAAGGCGTGACCTATTCTGGCGCTGCGCTTCGATGGCTGGCGGAGGCACAGGGCGAAACCTATCGTGTGACGCGAAACGGCGAAACAGTGACGCTGGAACGAGTGCATAACGCTGAGTTAACCGGCGCCCGTAGGGCGTCCGCGTTGAACGCCGGGTTGGCCGGCGCCGAGGAGGCGGAGAAATGACAGAAACAACGCACGTGGTTTGGTTGAGCGGCGGCAAGGACAGTACGGCAATGGCGCTGCGCTTGGCCGAAGTGCAGCCGGAAACCGACTGGCGGTTTGTTTGCACGCCGACCGGCAACGAACTGCCCGACGTGTACGACCACTGGGAGCGCATGGGCGACCTGCTGGGCAAGCCGCTGGAGCGCGTAATGCACCCGCTGGGGCTGACTGGTTTGATGGAAGCACAGAAGATGCTGCCCAGCCATGCCGCCCGGTGGTGCACAAGGCTGTTGAAGATTGAGACGGCAAAAGCTTGGTATGCGAAGCACGCGCCATGCGTGGCCTATGTTGGGCTGCGCGCCGACGAACCGGAACGCGCCGGATTGTTTGGCTCGAAAATTGAACAACGCTACCCGCTACGTGAATGGGGGTGGGGTTTGCCAGAAGTGCTTGGCTACCTGCAACGGCGCGGCGTGAAGGTTCCTGAACGCACCGATTGCGCATGGTGTTACGACCAGAGCCTGCCGGACTGGTGGGAGCTGTGGAAGCGCTACCCGGCCATTTTTGAGCAGGGCACGGAATGGGAAGAGAAAATGGGCCACACGTTCCGAAGCCCGAGCCGCGACACATGGCCGGTGCGACTGGTTGATTTACGCCAGGCGTTTGAGAACGGGGCGATACCGAGAAACTCGGCGGCGAACCTCGATTTGTTTGATACGGAGCCGAAGCGGTGCAGAGCATGCTTACTGTGACGGCCAACGCGTAGTCGACCCCAAAAACGTCCAATATTCCAGCGCCTGTCCAATAAGCCGGACTAGCGGAAAGCGCAAACCATTGCAGCACAATGATTTCAGCTTCCATCAGAATGCGGCCCTCACAAAGACTTTATTAAGATCGGGGTTCTGCGTTTCATCGGCGGGCGGCAGGCACAGGCCGATGTCTTTTTCCAGATATTGCGGGAACACCAGGAAGCCGAGCCCCCGCTTATCCAGCACTGCCTTGTCTTTTCCCCGTCCGTTTTGCACATGCCAATCAAAATAGTCGCGCATGGCCTCACAGTTGGCTATCTCAGGGAAACACGGAGAGAGATTTTTTGGCATTATTTCGGCCAGGCGTCGGTCAGGGTTTTGACGTCGCTGGCGTGGGCGTCAGCCGCTGCTGCCAGTTGCTCAACTGCAGCGCTGCACTCGCCGAGTAGGTCGAGGCCGGTAGTGGCAGTCTGACTTCCGGTGGCGGCGGGATCTGCGGGCAGTCGCCGGCGAGCGGCGGCGAGGGTGTCGCGCAAGCCGAGAGCAGCAGTATGGGCAGCAGTGTAATCAGCGCGGAGTTTCGTTTCGCGGAGCGTGGCGGCATTTTGGGCCTCGGTGAGTTGGGTCATTAAGGATTGCTCTTTGCTGCGCGCCAGGCGCTCAGCGGCGAAGGCGGCCTGGACTTGCACGGCGCGCGCGGCGTCCCATTTGTCTTGCACCTGATCGCGGCCGGTGAAGATGCCGGTGATAAAGGCGCCGGCGATGAAGATGGCGACGGCGGCGAGCTGGTAGAGGTAGGGGCTGATCATGCGAATAGCCTTTGCTGAGCGTAGGCTTGCTCGATGCGCTTGCAGGCGATGTCGAAATACTTGGGCTCGCGCTCAATGCCGTAGAAGGTCTTGCCCATGTTGGCGCAGGCGACTCCGGTGGTTCCGCTGCCAAGAAACGGATCAGATACGGTCAACGTGGTTTTTGGAGCTAAATCCAAACACCATTCCATTAAAGCGATTGGCTTTTGGGTTGGGTGCTGTCTCACGTTTGCGCCTTGCTCTGATGCTCTGATTGCTCCGGCCCATAAATGGCGGAAGCACTTCGCCCTAGTCATTACGTTTGTCCAGGCGAATTCAATTTCTGAAAATGTGTCATCCCATCCGTTCTGACACTTTTTATCCCAAGCTAAAACCCCCGCCGATTTTCCAAGCACGTCCGCCAGATGATTTCCACCCCACACAATCCAATGCGGCGCAACTTGAGATATGACTGCCCACTGTTCCGCAGATAATCCTTTTTTATCCCAATCTGAAACGGCGTACTCCGTAACAAACCTCGCCCCAAGTTTGTGACGACCATTATTCCGGCCAGTGGCGCCAACTGTCGCGGCTTTCGCTATGTCGATTCCATACGGCGGATCAGTCAGCACTAGATCAACCCTAGCTAGCAGCGGCAGGATTTCCCGGCAGTCACCGAGATACAATGTGCAGTTGCCTATCGTTTCAATGCGGCTCATGCCAGCACCTCGCGCGCGCGCTGGTAATGGATCATGCGATCGGCCGCGCCGTTTTGCCCGCCATTGATACGCAGGGTGATGCGCGTGAAATCGTTTTCGTCGGCCAGGGCGTTGAGTTTGTTCGACTGCCAAAACCATCCGGCGGAGCGGCAGGCCGGGGTGACGGCTTCGAGCAACTCGGGCTTGGCGAGCAGCATTTCGGCTTGCCCGTAGAGGGCGAGGGAGCACAGGCGGTAATTGTTGCGGCCGGTGATCTGGATCAGGCCCCGGCCCTTGTAGCGCTTGCCATCGCCGGCCATGGTGTTGCCAAGGTCTTTGCGAAATTCGTAGGCGGCGCCGCTGGCCAGCTCGCGGACGTAGCGCAGGCTGCCGGATTCGTGGGCGACCTGCGCCAAAAATGCACACTGGCGACGCGGGGTGTTGATTTCGTATTCGGCCATCGCCTCATTGAGCGGGACGAGGTAGAGCGCGGCGCGCGGGGCGTCGGCGTAGGGCATGATCTGGCGGAGTTGCTCAAGCGTAATCACGGCGCACTCTCTCCCATTTTTTACGCATTCTCCGGCGGCGCTCGCCGAGCAGGTAGCAACTGATGCCTATGGCGCCAAAGACGGCTGGCCAGGGCGGCACATCGCCGAGGACGATAAACAGCAGCGCTGCGGCTGATCCGACACAGAGCGCCCACAGGCCGAGGCGCAGGAGCAGCGGCGCGCGGCAGTCCATGCGGTTGATATTGGGCTCGGTCAGGATAATGATGACGACGCAGGCGATAAAACCGGCACCTTGCTGCAAAAGTGTGGCGATCATTTGACGGCCTCATCAAGTTTTTTGCGGGAGAGCAGCATCAGGCCGGGGCCGACGATGGCCATGGCCAAAAAGCCGATGAACAGGGCGACCGGGAACTGCAGGATGTCGGGCGGGAACACCTTGGCAAAGGGCAGCTCGTGCATCCCGTAGGTGACGGCCGGCGCCAGCCAGGCGGCGACGAGAGCCGACATGACGGCGGACAGGCAGCGCTTGAGCAGCGGTTGCGGCTCGCCGTAAAAGAGCGCCCACAGACCACCGGCCAGCCCGGCGATCAGTAGCGAGGGATGCAGGCCGGTGGCGACGCCGAAGACGGTCAGGCCGAGGGCGCTGGCGATGACGGCGGCGGTTGAGGTGGCTGGTTCGGCCATCACGGTAGCTCCA
>OFRH01000048.1_pt1 | contig 17334 bp, 14 predicted proteins | sample 1543111 | NCBI WGS metagenome assembly OFRH01 (sample SAMN07774220, study PRJEB24372) | wastewater metagenome | isolation source: Exp Tend NO 100WW | collected 2016-02
ATGGCCTGCGCCCGAATCCGCATCCGACGCACATGACGGTCGACGAAGCCTGCCAGGCGGCGCATGACCTGCGCGCGAAGCGCGCGTTGATCACGCACATGACGTATCAGATCAATTACGAGACCTATACGGCGCAGCTGCACAAGACGCACCCGAAGGTCGGGCTCTGCTACGACGGGCTACGGATCAAGCTCGGCGCATAGGCGGGCATGAAAAAGGGCGCCCATCGGGCGCCCTTTGTTTTCAGCCTCTGAGTTGACTCAGAGTTCGGTGATGACGAGGTTGCGGAACCAGCAGGGGTCGCCGTGCTCGGTAAGCATCAGCTTGCCCTGGCCGGGGCCGAAGCCCTTCTTGTTCTTGAATTTGCTCTTGGCGACGGCGGCCTTCCACTCGTCGGACTTCGTGTCGACGGACGAGCAGAGCTTGCCGTTGAGGAAGTGCTCGATCTTGCCGTCCTTGATCACGACGCGGCTGTGGTTCCATTCGCCGATGGGCTTCTTGAGCTTGTCCTTGGCGGAGTCGATGAGGTCGTAGATCGAGCCGGTGTTATGGCTGCCGCCCTTGAGGCCGTCGGGGTGCTTGTCGTCGTCGATCATCTGATACTCGATGCCGAGCCAGTCGCCCTTGCCCTTGGCGTCCTTGATGTTGGTGACCCAATACTTGATGCCGTTGTTGCCGGCGGCTTCGAGGCGCCATTCCCAGGTGAGTTCGAAGCTGGAGTATTCCTTCTTCGAGATCAGCGCTCCCGTGCCCTTCTGGGCGGCGAGGTGGATGACGCCGCCTTCTTCGGTCTTCCAGCCGCCGGCGGGGGCGCCGCCGTTGAGGTCGGTGAAGTCGGCCAGGGTGAGGGTGGCCTTTTCGCCGGCGAAGAGGGCGCCGGTGGCGAGCAGGGCGAGGAGGAGGGATTTCATGAGGGGAAGGGATTTATGGGAGGTTTTAGGACTGATTTGAAGTTCTTAATGTCTAGTCAGGGTAGGATCTTGATTTCCTTGAGCCAGAGAAGGGACTCCGCCTGCCACTTGTCCCAGGATGGCCCCTTGTAGCCGTTGAGGCCGTGGCCGCCGTTGGGCAGTTCAAGCAGGCGGGTCGGCAGGCCGGCCTTCTTCTGCGCTTCGTAGAACATGCGGCTGTTCTCGATCGGCACGACCTTGTCGTCGAGCGCGTGGGCGAGGAACGCCGGCGGGGTATCGGCCTTCACGTGCTTCTGGCTCGAGAAGTAATCCGGCAGGCCGGCGGCGGGCGTCTCGCCCATCAGGTTCTTCTTTGATCCCCGATGGACGCCTTCCTCCATGCTGATGACCGGATAGATGAGGATCGAGAAATCCGGCCGGCTGCTTTGGTTGGCCACGGCGTCGGGGGCGCGGGTCTCGACGGTCTCGAAATGCACGGTGGCGGTGGAGGCGAGATGACCTCCGGCGGAGAAGCCGATGATGCCGACTTTCTTCGGATCGATCTTCCATTGCGCGGCGTTGGCGCGCACGGTGCGGATGGCCTGCTGCGCGTCGAGGAGCGGTACGTAAGGACGTCCGGCCGGCAGACGGTATTCGAGCACGATGCCGGCGATGCCGTGGGCGTTCAGCCAGGCGGCGATACCGTGGCCTTCGCCTTTGGTCACCAATCCGCCGTAGCCACCGCCCGGGCAGATGACCATGGCCGCACCGTTGGGCTGCTCGGGGAGGTGGATGGTGAGCTTCGCTTTGGAGGAGTCGGAGAACTTGCCGTCACCATCGGGTGCGTCGCCCTTCCAGAGCGGGAGGGTTTCGGCGGCAAAGGCCGTCGTGGTGAAGGCGAGGAGAGCGAGGAGGCGCATGGACTTAGATGGGGCAGGGGCTGGGGTAGAGGTAGGTTTAAAGACGAGTCGCCGGGGAGGGAAGGCGATTGGATGGGCGGGCCTTAATTCGCCCTTAAGGACGGGTCTGGTATACTTCTCCCATGTCTCGGTTCCGTTCCCTCTTTCTGGTCATCCTGACGCTGTCCGTCGCGGGCGGTTTGCTGGCCCAGTCGGCCCCCAAGTCCGAATCTCCTGACGATCGTCCGCCGCGCCCCGAGGGCGAGCGCTCGCCCCGCGAGGACGGTCTTCCTGGCGATCGTCCGGAGGGCAAAGGCAAGGGTAAGAAGGGCAAGGGTCCCGGTGGTCCTGGCGGCGGTGGCGGTGGCAAAGCCCGCCCGGCCAACAACCGTCCGTTGCAGGAGCTCTGGGTTCCTCCGGTGATCGAAGGCAAGACGTTCAACCTGACGCTCGCCACGAGCTCGCGCAAATTCCTCGAAGGCACGACCAACACCTACGGCTACAACCAGCTGAGCTTCTGGGGTCCGACGCTCATCCTGAACCAAGGCGAGACGGTCACGATGAACGTGAAGAACGAGCTGAAGGAAGCGACGACGGTCCACTGGCACGGCCTGCACCTGCCGGCCGCCACCGACGGCGGTCCGCATCAGATCGTCGAGCCGGGCAAGACCTGGTCACCCTCGTTCGTGGTGAAGAACAACGCGGGCACCTATTGGTATCACCCGCACCTGCATGAGTTCACCCAGAAGCAGCTGGCGCTGGGCGCCGGCGGACTGATCATCATCCGCGAACCGATCGAAGCCAAGCTGGCCCTGCCGCGTACGTATGGTGTGGATGACCTGCCGCTGGTCCTGACGAGCCGCCGCTTCAAGGAGAACCAGATCACCTATGACGGCGACAACGATAAGTACGGCGACTATCAGCTGACCAACGGCACTTTGGACGCCCAGACGAAGCTGCCCCGTCAGCTCGTCCGCCTCCGCGTCTTGAACGCCGAGATCGAGCGCGGCTACGTGCTTGGTTTCAGCGACAACCGCGTCTTCTACCAGATCGCGACCGACGGCGGACTGGTCGACAAGCCGGTCCCGCTCAAGCGCCTTACGCTCATGGTCGGCGAGCGTACCGAGATCCTGGTCGACCTCGGCGCGGATAAGGTCGGCGGCACGGTCGACCTGATGGCCTATAACTCCAACCAGACGTTCGGGTTCCCCGGCGGCGAGCCCGACACCGGCGGCGCCAACGGGAGCTACCTCAACAACTACGACTACCGTCTGCTGCGGATCAATGTCGTCGCCCCGACCGCCAAGGCCGTCACCAAGGTGCCCGAGACCCTGACGCGCAACGTCTTCGTCAGCGAGAAGGAGGCCTCGGCCAAGCGGATGATCAGCGTCACCGACGGCCGTCCGCACTTCGCCTTCGATGGCAAGCCGTTCGACATGCACACCACGAACATGGTCGTGAAGCTCGGCGCCACCGAGGTCTGGACCGTCAAGAACAACAACATCTTCGGGCATTCGTTCCACCTCCACGACGTCCAGTTCCGCATCCTCTCCCGCACCGATCGCGAGGTCGCCGATTACGAGAAGGGCTGGAAGGACACGTTCTACCTGCCCAAGGGGGCCTCGGTCACGTTCGTCGCCAAGTTCGACGACTACGCCAGCGATACCGATCCGTTCATGTTCCATTGCCACATGTCGAACCACGAGGACGGCGGCATGATGGGGCAGTTCATCGTCTCGAAGGATCCGGCCGCGGTGAAGAAGGATGCCAAGGGCATGATCAACTTCCGCGCCCAGACGAAGCACCCCTTGCCCGCGGCCGAGGTCGTCGCGACGGCCGCGCAGGCCTCCAAGCCCGCCGCGGTCTTCGCCAAGAGCGACCTCGCCGGCAACCGGCTCGTCCTGGCCGAACTCGCGAAGACCAAGCCCGTCGTCCTGTTCTTCATCGAGAAGGATTGTCCGTGCTCGCGTGACGCCGCGCCCTATCTTTCGCAGCTCCAGGCGGCCTATGGCCGCAGCTGTTCCGTCGTCGGCGTGATCAATGCCGACGAAACCGGCGCCAAGGAGTGGGCGGCCGCCGTGAATCCAGGCTTCCCGGTCATCGCCGATCCGGACTTCGCCGTCATCGACGCCTATGGCGCCAAGCGGAGCGTCTACGTCACCGTCATCGCTCCCGGTGGCAAGATCGCCAAGGCCTATCCCGGTTACAACGCCGACTCGCTCACCGAGATCTCCGCGACCGTCGCCAAACTTGGTGGCGTGCCTGCGGTGAAACTCGTCTGGAAGGACGCCCCTGGCGAGCTCCTCGCAGGCTGCCCGCTGAAGTGACGTCCGCCGCATGGCGGACGTGGGGTAGGGGCGGGACTACGTCACGCCCGCTTTGCAAGGCTTAGGGCACGTCGTAGCCGTGCCCCTACCTGCAGCCACCATGCGGCGGCTGAGGGTAAGCCACCAAGGGGTAAGTGGAATGGTCTCTCGACGCCCCCATGTTTCAATCGGCGTATGCATTTCTCCCGCCGGAAAGCTTTGCCGCATGATCGGCCTGCTTGGGTTTCTGCCGAGGATCCGATCTTTCTGACGCTTTGTGGCTCGCCTCGAAAAGTTAACTAGTTTTGCCACGGGGAGGCGTGGCAGGCTGTCCTTTCCGCTGCCTTAGAGTTGGCTGACTTGTCGAGATGGCGTCCGCTCTTGATCGTCGCCATGCCTGACCATGTTCATCTGATCGTAAAGATACCGCGTAGCGTCGGTGTCGCCGGATTGATGGCCGACTTGAAGCACAGTATCTCGCTGAAGCATCCGATCGATTGGCAGCGCGACGGCTTCGACCATCGCTTGCGCAGTCGCGCAGAGCTGAGGGCTAAGTGGCAATACGTCCGGATGAATCCAGTGCGCGCTGGACTGTGTCTCGAGCCTGATTGCTGGCCTTATGTCTTCCGCGGTAGCTGAAGTGACGTCCGCCGCATGGCGGACGTGGGGTAGGGGCGGGGACTACGTCACGCCCGCTTTGCAAGGCTTAGGGCACGTCGTAGCCGTGCCCCTACCCGCCGGCCGCCCTGCGGCGGCTGGGTGGGCGCAAAAAAGCCCCGGAGGTCCGGGGCTTTCGTGGCGTAGCCTAAAGGCTTACTTGCCGAAGCCAGCGGAGGGCTTGCCGTCGGCCTCGAGCTTGCCGACGGACCAGAGCAGGCCGCGGGTGACGAGGTCGAGGTAGCGGGCGTCTTCGACGGTGACGTTGTTGTGGCCGATCGTGGTGCTGAAGATGCGTGTCTTCTTCGGGCCGAACTCGTTGGTCCAGGCGACGATGGAGGTGACTTCCTTGGCCGGGGTGATCTTGCCGGCCTTGTCCTTCTTCTCCGGGATCTTCTGGGTGCCGTTGGCGAGGCCCTTGGCGGTGAGCACCTGGACGTTGTTATAAAGCTCTTCGTTGATGGTGGTCCAGTCGGCGAAGCCCTTCACGATCGGGTTTTCCTTGTCGGTGAAGGCGATGGCGATCGGCTGCTGCGGGCCGTGGCCGGTGGACTGGAGGCCGAGCATCTCGTACCAGCTGGCGTTATCGGCGCCGGCCTTGACGGGCTCGCCGTACTTGCCCCAGCGGTAGCTGTGCATCGCGCAGTGGAGGTTCACGGCGGGCAGGCCGTTCTTGTGGGCGTTGACGATGTTGGCGACGTAGGCCTGGTCGGTCACGTCGGCGGCGCACTCGTCATGGACGACCACGTCGAAGTTCTTGGCCCAATCGGCGTTCTTGTAGATCTCGAAGATCGGCTGGGTGGCCTTGCCCTTGAAGTCCTTGGCCTTGATGTCGACGTAGGCGACCTCGACGGTGGCGTTGAGGCGGGCTTCGATGCCCTTCTTCAGGATGTCCTTCTGGTTGGCGTAGTCGTGGCAGCAGCCGCCGGCGACGACGAGGACGCGGAGGGGCTTCTGCTCGGCGGAGAGCGAGGAGGTCAGGCCGGCGAGGAGCGCCAGCGCGAGGAGGGAGCGGAGTTTCATTGGGGTATCTGGGATAAAGGGTGGGGGCAGGGGGTTGGGCAAAAGAAAACTTACTTCTTGGCCTTCGGGGCGGCCTTGGCGTCGGCGGCCGCGGTCTTGGCGGCGGCCAAGGCGGCCTTCGTGTCGGCCAAGGCGGCCTTGGCGAGCTCATCGGAGATCGGCTGGCCTTCGACGAAGGCGTAAAGGGCTTCCTTCTGCTTCTCGGTCATGGGCTTCTCGGCCTTAGGCGGCATGACGTCGCCGGCGGTGCGGTCCAGGAAGACGCGGGAAAGCAGCATGCTGCTGTCTGGCTTGCCGATGACGAAGGTCGGGTTCTTGCCGCCCTTCAGCGTGAGCTCGAGGGTGTCGAGGCGCAGCTTGCCCTTTTCCTTCTTCGGGCCGTGGCAGGAGACGCAGTGCGCGTCGAACATCGGCTGGATCACCTTGGTGAAATCGGCCTTCTGGGCGGCGGTCAGCGGCTTCGCGGGTTCGGCCTTCTTCGGCGTGAACGGGGTGGCGGCCACGAGCGTGGCGGCGGCGAGGAGCAGGAGGATGCGCATGGGTTTACTTCTTCGCGGACTTCGTGGCTTCCAGCGCGGCCTTGGCGATGTCGTCAGGAATCGGCTTACCTTCGATCCAGAGGCCGATGGCCTGCACCTGTTCCTTGCTCAGGGGCTTCTCTTCCTTGGGCGGCATGAAGTCGTCTTCCTTGGGATCCATCGTGATGCGTACGTGCATGGGGCTCTTGGCCAGGTCGGCGTGCACGAAGGCCGGGCCTTCGGAGCCGCCTTTCTTGAGGGCTTCGAGCGAGTCCATGCGGAGCTTACCCTTCACCTTCTTGGCGCCGTGGCACGAGACGCAGTGGGCTTCGAGGATCGGGCGGACGACCTGCGTGTAGTCGTCGCGCTTCTGGCTGGTGGTGACGACGCGAGGCGTCTCTTCCTTCTTGGGCGCGGCGACCTTGTTCGGCTTGAACGGGAAGCCTTCCTCGTGGACGAGTTCGCCGCCGATGTGTGCGGCGAAGCTCATCACGCCGATCGCGACGACCTGGGCGGCCAGACGGACCTTGAATTCCTTGGACAGGGCGAGGCTTGCCGCGCCGGCGAAGGCGGAGGCCGCGATACCGCCCCAGAGGTGCAGCTGGACGGCGTCACCCGCGAAGCCGTTGTAGTGGGCATGCAGGATGCCGCAGAGGACGGCGGCCCAGGTGCCGGCGGCCGAGAAGACGGACAGGCGACGGACGGTGGCGGTGGCGTGTTCGTGGCGTTCGAAGAACTCGAACAGCGGCACGACGAGGAGCACGGCGGCCGGGATGTGCAGGGCGAGGATGTGGAAGTTGCCGAGGATCGAGAGCAGCGCCGGGCCGCGCATCTCTCCGTCGGCCGGCAGGGCGAGCGCCAGGGCGATCAGGAAGAGGTTGGCGCCGGCGACCAGGGCGAGGGCCTGACGGAAGGTGAGCGCGTGCAGGCGTTCTTCGATGCGGTGGAGCGGCGTCATGGGGCGGGAAAGGGGTTCCGTGTTTATGGGGCGGGGCCAGGGTGGGGTCAAACGCAAGCGGCCGCGCGAGGCCCCGTCATATTAGACACAAAAAAAGCCCGCGGGTTTCCGCGGGCTTTTCGTCAGCAAGCCGTGAGGCTTACTTGTTCTTCTCGATGAAGGCCTTGACCTTCTCGAGCTGCTCCTTGGTGAGGGGGTGACGCTCCTTGGCCTTCTTCGGGGGCATGGCGAGGTCGTCCTCCGGGTTGGAGATGCCGAGTTCGGAAGTCTTGTAGAGGGAGCTCTTGGAGGCGTCGCCCCAGGTGATGCCGGCGCCGGCTTCCTTGCCGCCCTTGACGACGGTGGCGAAGGAGGTGGCATCGAAGCCGCCCTTGGGCTTCTTGGCCTTGTCCTTGCCGTGGCAACCGATGCAGCTCTTTTCGAGGATCGGGGCGATGTCAGCCTTGAAAGCCTTTTCGCGATCGGCGTCGGTGGCGGCGAAAGCCGAGGAGGCGGCGAGGAGGGTGAGGAGAGCGAGGGTGCGCATGGGTGTATTAAGGTAACACCACTAAAAGCCGAAAGTTGCCTCCTTGGGGAGCAAAAAATGGGCTACTCCCGGATTGCCCAGGCCCGGCAGGCCTCCTGCATGCGGGTCGGGACGTAGACTTCCACCCGGGTTCCTTCGGGAAGAGCCTTGGAATTGAGGATAGTAGCCCCTGCGTGCAGCTTGGAGAGCATGGCGTATTGGTCGTGGGGGATGAGTAGGGTCATATGCTCATCCCGGCTGGCGGCGCATTCCTCGAGGCGTTGGAGCAGCGCCGGGAGGCCTTCCCCGGTCTTGGTGCTGACCAGCTTGGCGTCGGGGTAGGCGGCCAGGGCCTGGGCGCGTTCCACCTCGTCGCAGAGGTCAGCCTTGTTGAGCACGGTGATCACCGGGCGGTCGCCGGCGCCGATCTCGGTCAGGACCTGCAAGGTGGTCTCGGCGTGCTTGTCGCGCTCGGGCGAGCCTAGGTCGATGACGTGGACGAGGAAGTCGGCCTGGACGGCTTCCTCGAGCGTGGCCTTGAAGGCCTCGACGAGTCGGTGCGGCAGGCGGCGGACGAAGCCGACGGTGTCCGTCAGCAGCAACGCGCGGCCGGAGGGCAGGGCGAGGCGGCGCGTGGTCGGATCGAGCGTCGCGAAGAGCTTGTTCGCCGCGAGCACCTCGGAGCCGGTGAGCTTGTTGAGGAGCGAGGACTTGCCGGCGTTGGTGTAGCCGACGATCGAGAAAGTCGGTAGCGGGACGCGTTTGCGCTGCTTGCGCTGGGTGGCGCGCTGGGCGACGACTTCCGCGAGGTCGCGACGGACCTTGGCGATCTTGTCGCGGATCTTGCGCTGGTCCATCTCCAGCTGGGTTTCGCCGGCGTCGCGCTGCATGGTTCCGCCGCCGCGCTGGCGGTCGAGGTGGGACCAGAGGCGCTTGAGGCGCGGCAGCATCTGCTGCAAGGCGGCGAGCTCGACCTGGAGCACGGCCTCGCGCGTCTTCGCACGGGTGATGAAGATATCGAGGATGATCTCCTGGCGGTCGATGGCGCGCAGCTTGGCGTCCTTCTCCCAGTTGCGCTGCTGCGCGGGCGTGAGCTCGTCGTCGAAGATGATCAGGCCGCATTCCTTGTCGCGGGCCAGCTGGGCGATCTCCTCGAGCTTGCCGGAGCCGACGAGCGTGCGCGGGTTTTCTTCGCGTAGCTTGGCGATGATCTCGCCGCGGATCTCGACGCCGACGTTGCTGACGAGCTCGTGGAGCTCATCGAGCAGCATCTGGGCTTCTTCGGGGGTGTCCTCCGGACGCTGCAGGCCGACCAGGATCGCGCGGTTGGAGCGGGCGATGACCTCGGGGTCGAAAGGGTCGAGCGGCTTGTCTGGCTGGTCTTCGGAATCGTCGGACACGTGGCGGAAATAAAAAGGGGAAGGACACTTTGGCGACCGCCCCTATTCAGGCGAGATAAGATTCGGGTGCCGGCCGCCGGATGGTGGCCATGGGTAGGGGCGGGACTACGTCACGCCCGGGCACGGCGTAGCCTTGCCCCTACCTTGCGTCCGCCATGCGGCGGACGTTCTCGCTTCCGGCCCTCCGGTCAACGGGTCAACTTGGCCTCTTGTCGGCGGCTTATTGGCCGAATTCCACCCAGTCGACGTTCATCAGGCCGCCACCCTTCTTGGGGTTGGTCAGGACGAGGTACACGTCATGGCGGCCGGGCGTGGGCGTGAGATTGGCCTTGTTCTCCATGAACTTGCCCCAGTCGCCGGTGTGGGCGATGTCGACGGTAGCGACGAGCGGGCCGGTCGGCGAATCGAGGCGGACCTCGATCTGGCTGCCCTTGGCGCCGCCGCCGGCGGAGGCGTTCACTTTCACCTTGGTGGTGTCGGCGAGGTTGAGGTTGGCGAACTTGAGCGTCGCGCCGTGCTGGGTGGAGCCGACGGCCTTGCCGGTGTTCTTGCCGCCAGTGATTTCGGCGGATTCGGCCTCGATGCGGCGATGGCGCAGGGCGACGGCAGCCTTGCCCGAAAGTGGGCCGGCGACGCCGGCGCCGACGTCAGTGTAGAGCGCTTCGAGGAGCAGGGTGCCGGGCTTGTTGTCCTTCGGCGCGGTCAGCTGGCCTTCGAGGCCGCGGGCGAGCGTGGGGCCGCCCTTGCCTTTTTCGAGCGCAAGCATCCAGCGGAGCATGATGGCGACCTCGTCTTCGGTGTGCTGCGGGTGGGCGAGCATCGGGACCTGGCCCCAGACCCCGCTGCCGCCGAGACGGACCTTCTTGTTCAGGAGGTCGTCGGCGCCGGGCTGCTTGCGATACTTGTCGGCGATGGCGACGAAGGCCGGACCGACGAGCGGGGTCTCCATGGCGTGGCAGTTGAAGCAATCGCTCTGACGCATCAGCGCGAGGCCCGGGTCGACCGCGACCGCCTTGCCGTCCGCGGGGAGGAAGGCCGACGTGACCAGCGTGCGGGCGCCGAACTCGGCGGCCTTGGCCGTGGAGGAGCCGTCCTCGACGTCTTCGACGGCGACCTTGTAGCTGATCGGCTTGCCGGGGGTGAAGAAGTCGCCGTCCTGCGGGGCGAAGAAGCGGACTTCCGGCACGGTGTTGCCGACCACGACCGGCGCGGAGCGCGTCACGACGCCGCCCTGGCCGTCGGAGACGGTGAGCTCGATGTTGAAGTTGCCGGCGGTCTCAAGGGCCACGGCGAGCTCTTCGCCTTCGCCGAGCTTCTTGTCGCCGGGCTGCAGTTTCCAGGAGTAGCTGAGCTTGCCGCCGTCGAGGTCGCGCGAGCCCTTCGCGGAGAGCGCCGTCTTGAGCGGAGCGGGGCCGGCGGGGACGGAGACGGCGAGCTTGGCGACGGGCTGGAGGTTGCCACGGACGTAGGAGATCTTGAGCAGCGCGGAGTCAGGGTTGGCGCCCCAGGTCTCGCCGTAGTCGAGCAGGTAGAGACAGCCATCCGGGCCGAAGGTCGCGTCGACCGGGCGGCGGATGATCGTCGCGCCGTTGTCGATGAGGGCCTTCTGCTTCTTGCGCTGCTCATCGGTATTGGCGGTCACGAACATCGTGGGCGCGAAGGCTTCGAGACCCTGGAGGTCCGAGTTGGCGTCGAGGCGGGCCCACTTGATGAACGGGCGCTGCCAATCCCAGAAGAGCAGGGAGCGGTCGAAGTGCTTCGGGAAGCCGTTGGTCTTCTCGTAGGATTCCTGCCAGTAGAAGACCGGGCCGGCGCACGCGGTGCGGCCGCCTTCGCCGAGTTCAGGCCACTGCTCCGAGACGGCGTAGGGCCAGTAGATGAAGGCCGGGACGGCGGGCGGCAGGTCGATGAGGCCGGTGTTGTTGCGGCTCTTGTTCACCGGATGGGCAGGGTCGAAGAGCGGACCGACCTTCTCGGTCGCGTAATCGTATTCCGCGTATGGGAAGTTCTTGCCGACGAAGAGCGGGTAGCCGAAGTTGCCGGCCTTCTTGGCCTGGTTGATCTCATCATAGCCGCGCGAGCCGCGCGGGCCGTCGACGCGCGCGTCCGGGCCGACTTCGCCCCAGTAGACGTAGCCGGTCTTCTGGTCGATGTTCATGCGCCAAGGGTTGCGCGTGCCCATCGCGAAGATCTCCGGGCGGGTCTTCGGCGTGCCGGGCTTGAAGAGGTTGCCCTCAGGGATGCTGTAGGTCGCGTCGGCGTTGACGCGGATGCGGTTCACCTTGCCGACAAGGGTGTTGGTGTTGGCGGAAGTGCGCTGGCCGTCCCACGGCTCCTTGCCGGGGCGCTGGTCGAGCGGGGCGTAGCCCTTGCTGTCGCCGAAGGGGCTGGTGTTGTCGCCGGCCGTGAAATACAGGCAGCCGTCCGGGCCGAACTTGATCGTCGCGCCGTGGTGACAGCACTGCAGGCGCTGCTCTTCGTACTTGAGGATCACCTTCTCGCTGCCGGCGACGAGCTTGTCGTCCTTCACTTCGAAGCGCGACAGATACTGGCCTTCGAAACCGACGGGCGAGTAGAGGATGTAGATCCAGCGGTTCTCGGCGAACTTCGGGTCGAGGGCGAACGCGAGGAAGCCGTTCTCGAGCGTCTTGAAGATCTCCAGCTCGGCGACGAGCGTGACGCGCTTGGTCTTGGGGTCGTAGATCTTCAGGGCGCCGAGGTATTCGTTGAACCAGATACGACCATCCGGGGCGAACTCGAGGTGCATCGGCTGCGGCAGGCCGGTGAGGAGGGTCTCGGTCTGGAAACGCACGTCCTCGGGCAAGGCGTCCGCGGCGCGGGCGACCGGCGAAGTCGCCAGCAAGGCGGCGCCAAGGAGGGAAAGGAGGCGGACAGGAGTAGAAGCCATGGGAAGGTGACCTTGGGGAGCGGGTGGGGTTCCCGCAGGGTTAGGAAAATAGGCCGAAGGGCAAGCGGGCAGAGAGCTACGCTCCGAGTATCGAGTATGGAGTATCGAGTATCGGGGTTGTGACGGCCGCCGAATGGTGGCCGCGGGGTGGGGCGCGGCTACGACGTGCCCGTCCTCTCGCCCCGCCTCTCTCTTTGGCCTGCTTTTGAGCGCATGCCTCTCCTCTGGCCAACCGGCCAACGGTTCAACTGATCAACGGCGCGTGAGCGCTCAGATCAACCCGAGCTGCATCTTCCCGTCCTCGGAGATCATGGTCTGGGTCCACGGCGGGTCCCAGACGATGTCGACGCGGGCCTGGTTGATGCCGGGGACGCCGAGCACGCGGTTGCGCGCGTCTTCGGCGATGACCGGTCCCATGCCGCAACCGGGGGCGGTGAGGGTCATGGCGACGACGACGCTGTGGCGGTCGGGGGAATTATCCAGCGGCTCGACCTTGAGCGAGTAGACCAAGCCGAGGTCCACGATGTTCACGGGGATTTCCGGATCGAAGACCTTCTTGAGGCTTTCCCAGACCGCTTCGTCGGAAGGCTTGCCCGTATGCCCGGGGTGTTCGGCGGTGCCGACGGAACCATAGGCGTCGGTCTTGCCTTCGTTCTCCGTGGAGTCCGAAGGAGCTTCTTCGCCGAGGGCGTCGGCATCCGAGCCCTTGATGCGGAACATGCCGGTGTCGCAGACGACGGTGAAGTTGCCGCCGAGGCGGTGCGTGATGGTGACCTTGGTGCCCGCGGGGAGCACGGCGGGTTCGCCGGCGGGGATGACCGTGGCCTGCACGTCACGCGAAAGGACGCGGTCGTGGGGGCTGGGCGTGTGGCGCTGGCCGGTGGTGTCGTCGCTCATGTTCAGGCTTGGTGGAATTTGAGGCGGAGCATCTCGCGCACCGCGGCGGCGGCTTCTTCGTGGCCGACCTTGGCGAGGACTTCCTCGAGGAAGCCCTGCGCGAGCAGCTCCTGGGCGACGGCGAGCGGGATGCCACGGGCGCGCAGGTAGAAGAGCTCGGCGGGGTCGATCTGGCCCGTCGTCGCGCCGTGCGAGCACTTGACGTCGTTGGCTTCGATCTCGAGGCCGGGCAGGGAATCCGCTTCGGCATCCGGCGAAAGCAGGAGGTTGCGGTTGGTCTGGTAGGCGTCGGTGCGCTGGGCGTCCGGGGCGACCTTGATGAGGCCCGAGAAGATCGTGCGCGCCTTGCCGAGCAGGGCGTTCTTGAAGAGCAGGTCGGACTTCGCGTGGCCGGCGGCGTGGACCTGCAGCGTGCGCTGGTCGAACTCCTGTTCGCCCGTGGCGACGGAGATGCCGGAGAGGCTGACGTCGGCGCCGGGGCCGTCGATACGGACGGTGTTCTCGAGTCGCGCGCGGCGGGAGCCGACGGCGGCGTTGATCGAGCTGATGACCGCGTCGCGTCCGCCGCAGGTGTTGTCGACCTGGAAGGACTGCGTGGCGGAACCCCAGGCCTGCACGGCGAGGCGGCGGACCTGCGAACCCGTGCCGGCATGGATGTCGGCGGCGGAGATCGCGAGGGCGCGCTGGTCGGCCTTGGCGGCGAGGTGGAAGTCGTGGATATCAGCCCGGGCGCGTTCGCCGGCGATGACGAGCGCGTGCGGGAAGACCGCGACGCCGTCGGTGAGCGTCCAGGTGACGGAGACGAACGGCTGCTTCACCTCGACGCCCTTGGGGACGTGGAGGACGTAGCCGGCGCGGAGCCAGGCGCGGTGGAGGGCCGCGAACTTTTCGCCGCCGAGGAGCACGGGGTGCTTCAGGAGGTGTTCCTGGAGCAGGGCAGGGCGGGAGCGGACGGCGTCCTCGAGGGATTCGAAGACCACGCCTTGGGCGACGAGCTCGGCGGAGAGCGTCGGCTTCAGCACGCAATGGCCGTCGACGTGGACGATGAGGCCGGCGGCGTCGGAAATCAGGCGCGAGCGCGCGATGAGGTCGGCGGCCTGGGCCGGCGTCGGGGCCGGCGCAGGCGCGTAGCCGTCGAGCGAGAGCGTGCGCGCGTCGGAGAAGCGCCACTTCTCGTTGTCGCGCGTGGGCATCGGCAGCGACTGGAAGGCGTGCCAGCCCTGCTGGCGGAGGACGGCGAACCAGTCCTGCGCGCGGAACTGGGCGGTCTCGGCGGACTGCAGGGCGACGTCGAGGACGCCGGCGGGGGCGGAGGCGACGGTGCTCATCCGACGGACCCTTCCATCTGCAGTTCGATGAGGCGCTTCAGCTCGACGGAGTATTCCATCGGGAATTCCTTCACCAGGTCGTTGACGAAGCCGTTCACGGCGAGGGACATCGCTTCGCCTTCGGACAGGCCGCGCTGCATCATGTAGAAGATCTGCTCAGCCGAGACCTTCGAGACGCTGGCTTCGTGCTGGACCGAGTTCTTGCGGCCGCGCACGGAGATCGCCGGGTAGGTGTCGGTGCGGCTGTGCTCGTTGATGAGCAGGGCGTCGCACTCGGTGTTATTGCGGCAGTTCGAGAGGGTCTTCGGGATGTGGACCAGGCCGCGGTAGGTCGAGCGGCCTTCGCCGACGGAGATGGACTTCGCGATGATGTTCGAGGTCGTGTCATCGGCCGCGTGGATCATCTTCGCGCCGGTGTCCTGGTGCTGGCCGTCGTTGGCCAAGGCGATCGAGAGGACTTCGCCGCGGGCGCGCTTGCCGCGCAGGACGACGCCGGGGTACTTCATCGTGAGGCGGGAACCGATGTTGCAATCGATCCAGCGCACTTCGGCGTCCTCCTCGGCCACGCCGCGCTTCGTCACGAGGTTGAAGACGTTGGCGGACCAGTTCTGGACGGTGATGTACTGGATCTTCGCGCCCTTGAGGGCGACGAGCTCGACGACCGCGGAGTGGAGGGTGGCCGTCTCGAACTTGGGGGCCGTGCAGCCTTCCATGTAGGTGACTTCCGAGCCTTCGTCGGCGATGATGAGCGTGCGCTCGAACTGGCCGAAGTTCTCCGCGTTGATGCGGAAGTAGGCCTGGAGGGGCTGGGCCACCTTCACGCCCTTGGGGATGTAGATGAACGAACCGCCCGAGAAGACCGCTGAGTTGAGGGCGGAGAACTTGTTGTCGCCGGCCGGGATGACCTTGCCGAACCACTTGCGGAAGATCTCCGGGTGGTCGCGCAGGCCTTCGGTCGGGCCGCAGAAGATGACGCCCTGCTTCTCGAGCTCTTCCTTCATGCGGGAGTAGACCGCTTCGGAGTCGAACTGGGCTTCGACGCCGGCGAGGAACTTGCGTTCCGACTCCGGGATGCCGAGGCGTTCGAAGGTCTTCTTCACGTCATCGGGGACTTCTTCCCACGTACGGACGGGCTTCTGGCCTTTGGAGAGGTAGTAACGGATGTCCTCGAACTTGATGTTCTCGAGGTCGGCCGTGGCCCAGTGCGTCGGCATAGGCAGGTCCTGGAAGATCTTCAGGGACTTCTGGCGGAACTCGCGGATCCACTCCTCTTCGCCCTTCACCTTGGCGATGTAGTCGATGGTCGCGGGAGTGAGGCCGATGCCGGCGTCGAAGGCATAGTTCTCCTCGTATTTGAAGTCGCCCTTGGAGCGGTCGACTTCGATCGCTTCGCGCTGGGCCTGGGATTCGTCGATTTCAGCCATCTGGTTTTAGGCTTTGGCGAGGTCGGACTTCACCCAGTCGTAGCCCTTCTCCTCGAGTTCGAGGGCGAGCTCCTTGCCGCCGCTGTGGACGATGCGGCCGTCCCACATGATGTGGACGCGGTCGGGGACGATGTAGTCGAGCAGGCGCTGGTAGTGGGTGATGACGAGGAAGCCCGTGTCCGGGCCGCGCATGGCGTTGACGCCTTCGGAGACGATGCGGAGCGCGTCGATGTCGAGGCCGGAGTCGGTCTCGTCGAGCACGGCGTACTTCGGCTTGAGCATCATCAGCTGGAGGATCTCGCAGCGCTTCTTCTCGCCGCCGGAGAAGCCTTCGTTGACGAAGCGGGAGGTGAACTTCCGGTCCATCTTGAGGGCGTCCATCTTGGCGTAGAGCTCGGCGTAGTAGGCCTTGGCGTCGAAGGGCGCGCCCTTGGCCTGGCGGGCGACGATCGCGGCGCGGATGAAGTTGGCGATGGTCACGCCGGGGATCTCGCTCGGGTATTGGAACGCGAGGAAGAGGCCGGCGCGGGCGATGACGTCGGGCTCGAGGCCGATGATCTGTTCGCCGTCGATGAAGGCTTCGCCCGACTGCACGGAGTAGTCAGGGTGGCCGGCGAGGACCTTGGAGAGCGTGCTCTTGCCGGTGCCGTTAGGCCCCATGATGGCGTGCACTTCGCCCTTGGGGACCGTGAGGGAGAAATCCTTCAGGATCGGGCGGTCGCCGATAGAGGCGTTGAGGTTCTTGATGACGAGCGAGTCGGACATGGGGGAAAGGGCGGGGGATTAGTTGGAGTGGGAGTCCTTGGCCTGGGCGCGGCCATGGAAGCTGATCTCGATGACTTCGGAGTCGAAGCCGGGCGGGAGGATCGAGCGGAGGCTCTTGATCACTTCGGGCGGGAGCTCGATGTCGTGGACGCGGCCGGTGGCCTTGTCGCGGAAGTGGGCGTGCGGGGCCAGGTTCGGGCAATAGCGGGTGGACTCGCGCTCGTGGTTGACCTGGCGGACCAGGCCGCAGCCGACGAAGGTTTCGAGGCAGTTATAGACCGTGGCGAGGGAGAGGCCGGGCATGACCTCGCGGGCGCGGTGGAAGACCTCGTCGACCGTCGGGTGGTCGCGCTCGGCGAGGAGGACCGTGAAGACGGCTTCGCGCTGGGGGGTGACCTTCTGGCCGCTCTTCACGAGGGCTTCTTGAAGGTGTTCCTTATCCTGTTCGGTCAGATTTCGAATCATTCTAACCGCCTAATCAGTTAGAATGAGTCTAATCCGCAAGAAGAAAGGGTGGTAAACAAGGGGTAGGGATAGGGGTGGGGGTAGGGATAGGCGAAAAAGTCGGAGCATTTGCTCCAATCCCTACCCCAACCCCTATCCCTACCCCTAATCGGGCTCAGTTCAACCCCCTGGCTTCCTCTCCCCCGCCTTGCTCGTCCAGCTTCCGCTGGGCGTCGAGGCGGCCGAGTTCGTCGGCCACGGCCTTGATACGCTGATCCTGATTGAGGCATTCGAGCAGCTGGCGGCGGGTAGGGGCGTCGGCGACGAGGTGTCCGGCCGCGGCATCGGCCAAGGCGCCGGGCTGGTTGGCGAGTCCGCGCAGGCGCTGCATGAGCGGCGCGGCTTCCTCGCC
>OFRH01000049.1_pt1 | contig 17327 bp, 24 predicted proteins | sample 1543111 | NCBI WGS metagenome assembly OFRH01 (sample SAMN07774220, study PRJEB24372) | wastewater metagenome | isolation source: Exp Tend NO 100WW | collected 2016-02
GCGCAGCGTCGAACCCGTCGCGGCCAGCGCTGGCCCGAGCAGCTTCGTACTCTGCCTCTTTGGCTTTGATTCCAGAATTCACGCTATCGCCGGCCAGCGACCGGATGCCTGGCAGATTTGCAGCGAACTGCACCGCTCCAACAACCGGGTCAGCCATGCCCTGCATCACGCCGCCGATCGCCGATCCGCGGAGGTTGCCGCTCGGGCCGAACGTCTCGGCGAACCAATTGGCCGCGCCCTGGTAGGCGTCGGTAGCCGCTTGCTTTGCCGTGTCAACCTTGCCGCCGAACTTTGCCGCCAGTCCGCTGTAGTCTGGCGACGGCGCCGCGGTAGGCGCGGCCGGTTGCCCTCCGAACTGCTTGGCCACTTCTCCGTATCCGCTCATAGACCGGCTGCCTTCCGAAATCCGTCCGCGTGCGCTGCGCTCGGGAATGTCAGCACTTGGCCATCAGGCAGAGCTACTGTGTTTCCGCCAGCGCCGGCCGTGGCTTTCCTGTCGCCGGAAATGGCCGCCTTGCGCGCCTCGAATTCTGCGCGCGCCTGTTCGTAGCCGTGCGCGCCTTCTGTCTTCAGCGCAGCAATTACAGCCTGCCGGTTGCTCTGCTTCTGAGCAATTGTCCCTTGTTCGTCTCCTGGCTGCGGGAAATACTGCTTTCTCGCGTTGTCGAACTCCTCGGGAGAAATCACCGCGCCAGACTCTCGACGAAGAACGGCATTGATAAAGTTCCTCTGCGCCTGCTCCACCTTCTGCTGCGGTTCGCTTTGCGTCCAGTTGGCCAGCGTCCCGAGAGCGTCGCCCATGAACGGCACCGCCTCTGCCGACCTTTTGATCAACCCTGGTTGAACTTCCCCATTGCCGCCGATCTCGCGAATGATTGCGTCGGAGTCGTTCGCCCGAACCCCGAACCCCGCCGCCTTACCTTGCGATTCGGTAAGCGGCTTTGCTCCGCCAGTCGATTGCAGCGCGGCGAGCTCCACCCGCTTTTTGTCGATGTCCAGCGCGCCAGAGTCAAGCCCCTGCTGCTGCTCGGCGCGCTTGATGGCCAGGTCTTGCGCGCGCTGCGTCGCGAGCTTGCTGGCGGCGCCATCGACGCCGTAATCAACGCGCCGCCCGTTGATCATCGCCGACAACGGCTGGCCCTTGATCGCGTAGCCCTTTCCTTGGCCGAAAATCTCGATCGGCTGCGAGTAGTCGAGCTGCGGGCTTTGCCGGCCCGCGCCGCCCTGCGGAGAGGACTCGAACTGATACTCTGCGCCAGTCGTGTTGTTGCGCAGCGTATTCATTGGCAAAGGAGCGGCGTCGGGCGCCATCTGGCCGGCCGTCACGAGGTCGCGCAAGCTCATCAGTCGGCCGATTCTGTCCATGGAACCTTGGTCGTACATGGCCGCCCCTTACCAGATATTCGGGCGAACGAGCCCGGTTGCCGTTGCTGTGCTGGACGCGAGCTGGTTCGCTTTCAGGCGCTGGTCATTCGCCGTCGTCAGCGCCGAAAGCGCGAGCGATCCTCGGTTTTGGTCTGTTCCTGCGCGCAGCCCATATTCGCTGTTTGCAAGCCCCTTCAACCCAAGGTTGTACTGGTCGCGCTGCCCGGATAGCGCGCCCAGGCGGCTGACCTCGTTCCCGTACTCGTCCGATGCCAAGCCCTGCCCGTACTGCGCGAGCGCCGCCAGCGTGTTTCCGCTGCCAAGCATGCCCTTGGCTGCCGCGCCGCGCTCAAGCGCCTGTTGCCCCTGATTAAACCGAAACTTGTAGGCGTTGCTATCGCTGATAGAGTTAGGATCATTGACCAACTGCTGCAAGCGCTGCTCGTACGGGTTTGATGTCTGCGTTCCGCTCGCAGCCCCGCCGCCGGCGGCCGACGACTGCGGGTTCAGATACTGCTGAATCTGTGCCAGGTAGTCAGTGCTTCCGATCAGATTTGACGGGTTGGACTGCCGCTGCGCGAACTGCTGCGATGACAATTTGCCTTGCAGCTCCTGCCCGCTGATTGGCGCCTCCCACCACCGAGATTGGTTGATGTAGTTGCCATTGCCGAGCGCCCGATAGCCGGCCGCCTGCGCCGCTTCGTCGAGCCCGCCGCCGCTGCCAGGGTATTTCGCCCCGAGCCCGTGATAGTCCATTGCCGATTGCATACGATACCCCTCAGTCAATTTCCAATGATTCTAGCTGCACCGGAAGGTCAGCAATGTGCAGCACTTCAAAGCTGCGGCGCCGAAACGCTCCGCATCGCCGTATGCGAGCCTGTGTCGCCGATAGGTCGACTGGGCGGCATAGGGAGTCGGTCGTGTAGTTATCGTCAGACCAGCGCAACATGGCCTCCCCTCCCTGCTTCTCGCCTATCACTCGTATCTGACCAATGCTCTTGTAGTCCTCATTCCCGCTGTCCAGCATTCCGGTTCGCAGCTTTAGCGCTATTGGCGCGCCGTCATCGGTGTATGCGTCTGGAGTGATTTCGACAAGCGCGCCGGTCGTCTCGTGCAGCACAAGATCGCGACCCGCTGCAGCGACGTAGTGCGAATACCGGAAATAGCCCTCGTCGTATCCGGTCGCCGTAATTGTGCCCGTTGCGGGGCTTGCTGCGCCGCTTGTAACGCTGAACGTGAATGCGTTGGCTGATATGGCCCGGATCTGTTTCAGGCCGTTGTACGCGCTCGGCGTCGCCCCTGCGATCGTGACCGCCGCGCCGTCTGCGTATCCATGCGCAGTGCATGCCGCCGTTGCCACCCCGCCAGACTGCGTGAGCGTGCATGATTTCGGGGCCTGCGCCGTCAGGCTTGACCACTGCGCCCACGTGCCAGACGTTGCGTCATACGCCAAAGTCACATCAATGTCACGCAAGCCCAGGATATAGAAAGAGTGCCCGGATAGTTTTACGCCGTAGGAATAGACGCTCGACAGGTCTGATGTAGCCAGGATGCGGTCAATATCTGGAGTGCTGACAATCTGCTGCTGTAGGCCTACCATCTTGTGGACTGCGCGCCCCTTCTGCCGCGCCTTCGATATCCAATAGACCGTTTCGTCAAGCTCGGCGACTGACTCTCCAGACGCGCACCCGGTAAGCGTGAATGCTGATAAGACCGGCGACAGCGGCGACCCCGTTGGGTTGCCTACGTCATAGAAAAATTCAGAACTCCACTCCTTGAATGCAATCAAGTAATTCTGCGACTTCGCCAGTGCCACCCCGCCGCCAGGTTCAATGGCTGCAGTAATGAAGTCCAGGGCGCCCCATGCGGTCGGATCGTTCAGCCCGCTGTTGTAGATAACAGCGTTTGCGTCCATCACGAAAAAGTAGCCATCGAGATATTCGACGCCAGGAACTGTCGTCCGCCCGCCTTTCGCCGTAATCGTGCCTGTTGCCGGCGTCGTCGGAGTCCCGGTGACTGCGTAAGTGAAGTGCGTCGCATCAGTGACGGTAATCAGAACGCTGCCGTTGTATTCAGCTTGTGCAGCGCCAGCGATTGTCACGGTCGATCCAGATTGCCAGTTGACTGGCGCAGGCAGCGTGACCGTCGCAGTCGACCCAGTTCGCGTTATGCTTGTCGGCGTGACCGTGCTCCATCCTGGATAATCTGCGTCGGTGATTTTTGTCAGCACGTTATTCTCGAAATTGAATGCATCGTATGCAGATTTGAAGAACAGGCCGAAAACTGACTGCTCGGCGACATACCCCATCATGTCGAATGGCTGTCCAGCAACGGTCACGGCGAGGACTGGCATCGTTGTCTGCTCAGAAGTATTTGACCGTGACCGATCCAGTCGCAGGGCTTGCCGCTGGCGTTCCGGTCATGTCGTAATAGAGCGCGCCAGTGGCCGAGCTGGCCAGAGGGTTAGCGTTCAGGTAGGCGTCGAAAACCCCATTGTATTCTGGCTCGTTTGCGCCAGAAACCTCGATTCTCCGGCTGATCGCCGCCGGGCTCAAAACCCCAGCGCCAATGGTTGCGACCGTTCCAGAAGATGTTATCGTAGCCGACGTCTTCGTTTTCCTTGTCAGGATCACTGCCGGCCCTGAGAAGATATCGTAGCCGAGCGGAGAGCCAACAGCAGGGATTGCTGAAGGGACGTAGCCAGCCGTCCAGTTGACAGTTGCGTTCGACACTCGACTGTCTGCAGCCAAGATGAACCCGCCAGATTCATACATTCCCGTCGGAAGATATCGCGCCGTTGGCCCGGACCCGTTCGGCGGTATTCCTCCAGAAGATCCCCAGCAGATAACTCCACCAAGCGCGGTGATCGTTTCGTCAAAGCTCTTGACGGTTGCTGCAGTACTCGCCGCGACAGCCCCGCGCAGTTCGCCAGACCACGGGCCAGGAGAACTTGGCGGCAGGTACATATTCGCGCCGCCATAGATGTCGCCCATTCCATAGCCCGGCTTGAACGTCGCCACATATCGGGAGCTTCCAGGAGGCGATGCGCTCCAATACGCGTCTCCGCCACCAGGCGACGTTGGCGGGTTGTCGATCATCGCGTAATAGCCGCCGACAAGATCGCCTATCGCCACTGACGCAGGAGGAGGGCTGCTGACGTCAATCACGCTGAATTCGTCGCCGTAGATCAGATAAAGCAGCGTTCCACCGAACCCGCTCTGTATGGGCGTCGTGAAATCCCACCCGGTAGCCAGCGCTCCGGGACGCTTCTTGACCCTCGTGACTCCTCCGCGCGTTTCCGTGTGTGCATTGATCAGGCGCGCGTCTTTCGTCGTATCGCTGATCGAGGTTTTCAGGTCAGTGGCGATCGGCAGTCTCACGGCGTCAGTATCCACGCCTCGCGGCCGGTCTTGAGCATCAGCGAGCGCGCGTTGCTTGCCTGCCCGGACTCGCGCGCGGACACTTGCAGGCCAGCGAAAATCGGCGCCATGTCGTCGTCAGCATCCTCGGTGATCGGCTCGCCAACGGTCAGCGTGAAGGCGTGATCGCCAACGACTGCAACGGCTTTCCCGGCGACACCCGTAAAGCACTGCGCATCGCCGGCCGTGACCGACCCTCGAGAGACGACTCCCGCGCGCTTGAATGCCGATGTCTGGCCGTCGCCCTCAGCCTGCACCGCGGCATTCACAATCAGCGCGCCAGCCGTCAGCGTGCCGTCGCGGCTTTCGATGTCGGCGGCGAGCGGGATTCTCACCGATCAGTACCCGGCAACAAATGCCGCCAGCGAACCGCCGCAACCGCCCGCCAGCGCAATGTCAAAAGTCGCCGCCTGGTTTTGCGTGTTGTTCGCCCGCTTGATGTCCGCCAGCGCCTCGTCTGCTGTGTCGATCACGCGCTGACTCAGCGTAACGGCTGGGTATTCTGGAGCAAGATCGACGGCCAGGGCATAGACCAAAGCGCGCTCGTAGCCGGGCGGAAATGCCAAGTCGTCGTTGATGTCGGCGACCGCGCCAAGCTGCATGTTGATAGCCAACGTGACCGTCAGCGCCTCAAGCGGAACAGGCCAGAATCGCAGCGTTCCGTCTGGAAACGTCGGCTCGTAATAGACGGCCTCGGGCAGTTGGGACTCCTGCGATTTCTGCAGAATCTCGTTCCACTGCGCTTGTGTGAGCGGCGCCAGCGGGTAGTCGATTCCGCCCCGCGTCACGAAGGCGCCATTCATCGTAATCGGCCGCGCGCCGTTGAAGTTTGCTCCGCTTCCGATCGTGTATACCTGCTGACTCGGAACAAGCGAGTATGCGACATTCTCGCGCCGGTATAGCGCCAGCCCTTGCAGATTCCAGCTTTCGACGATCTGGTTCAGCGCTGCGAGCGCATCTGCTTGTTCGTCAGCGTCTGGCGCCTCGCCGGCCGCGACTGCGCCGAGCTTGCGCAGGGATGATGTTACAAGCTGTAGCGCTGTAGTCATTGTTCCGCCCTAAAAGTCGCCGGCCGTATTGTCGCCCGCGTGCGGGATTTCTAGCCTCATCGGCTGGCCGTTGACGCGGAGAGATTCAAGCCCACGCGTGCCGAGATATACAGGGTGATCGCTGCAGCATTTTGCTGTGAGGGCTGCGAAGTAAGCTGCGATGTCGGATGCGCGTGACATTTACACGCCTAGCGCCGCGTATGCCGCGTCAGCAGCGTCACTCGCCGCATTCACGGCATTAACGTACTGTGCTAGCTGGTTAATTCGCGAGACGTTGATACCAGATGTGCTCACATTACCGAGTGCAGTGGCAATGGCAGGCGGTAGGCCAGGAACTCTTGCAGCTGCTGCAAGGGCAATCTGAATAGACTGCCGCAAAAACTCCTCCTGCTCCTCATCTGTATAACCAGCGTCACGGAGCGCATGCTTCCTTCTTGCGCGAATAAGCGCGCAATGTGAACTTATATTCCGAATCTCATCACGAACAGCGTCCGTAACTGTAACTGCGGAGATTGTGGATTGAATGCGACCGTCCTGACCGGTAGGCAATGCGGACGTGTAGCAGTAAGTCCACCCATTTTTTTCCCCGTGTTCGACGCTGTTAAATCCAGAAAGCGTGATTGTTACCCCGTCCGGTACAGGAGTAATAAACTTTTTGTATTTAATAATCATGTCATCTTACTCCAACTAGAGATACAAGACCGCACGGAACCCCGCGGTAGCGTTCGAGGTGCTCCGCGCATTGTCGAGATGCAACGCCCAGACCCCGGCACTCGAACCGCCGCCCCAGTTCCCGCCGGAGGTCACGCACATGTCAGCAGGGCGATAGTCATATAACCCATCATTGCCAAAAGCGTTTGTTCCACCAACCCCTCCCGCAATGGGGATCCCCAGACACGTTGTGGTATAGCCATCGCCCGACAACGCGCTACTAAAAACTTGACTAGCATTGCCAAAAAGCCTCGTTACGCCAGACCCGTCCAATACTCCAAACGGGGACGCAAAAACATCGTAGTTCGCGGCCCTTCCCGCAGCACCCCATACGTCTGTCGCCAGCGTGTTTCCGTCCGTTAATGTAGTAACATCAACTGATGGTTTAAGCACGTAATAGCTGGTGCCGTCGCTCGTCAGCCCGAGTGAAATTTCCCACAGATTGCCATTTAGATCGGCAACGCCACAGTCCTGGCCGTTGTGGGTTGTTTTTTCAAATGGAGTTCCGCTGCCAGTCAGGCCGCAGTTGGCATAACCGTCAGCTGTGTAAATAACACCGGCGTCCAGCGAATCACGCAATGCGTTATTGTTATTTCCTTTCGGAAAGTTATTAGTTGGATCGTAATAGGCGCAATATGCTGTGCTGGTTGCTGCAGATGCGTGCGCGTAATGCAACTTAGCAAGCGCGTCGTAGTGGAACCTGAGCGCTGGAAAATACTTGGAGCCGCGCGTCCTTGCGGCTGCAATAGATCCATAGTAGGCATTGGCAGGACTACCGCTAAGAGTGGAGAACCCATTGTGTGCAGCGGATGAAGAAAGCGGCGCACCGTTCATGACGGATACTGCGATCCCGGCTGCACTTCTCGAACATTCATATTTGTCGATGAAGAAACCAGACTTTATCTGCCCGCCGTTTATAAACGATCTGTGCAAGGCATAACCTTGCGCGAATGCGTCAGCGGCAGATATGTCTGTGGCGCCTATGATCGAGCAGGCATTGACTGCCAGACCATTTGTTCCAGTTCCCCATTTCATGTAGAAGGCAGGAATCCAGCACAGCACGCTCCCATCGGAAGACTGATAATTGCCGTAGTTCGCGCTTGCCGGGTCAGTGTATCCGCTCATTCCAAACACTCCAGATGGTAGCGTTTCCGGGCAGATTCCTACTCCGAAACCTGGGGTATTTGGAACGCCGATTCCGTATCCTGGAGAGCGCAATCCGAGCGCAGCAAGCTCCGCTGCGAGGTTGGCGCTTGTTTGTGCGGGCTGTCTTGAAAGAGACAGCGCCCTGGCGACATTGAAATCATCAAGCGGGCTGGTTCCGGCCAGCGGGTCTTGGTCGAACACGGACGCATCTGCCACGGAAACATACCCGGAATTCCACAGAGCTTTTGCCGTCTCAATCTCGACAGACGGGTAATACGTTCCAGAAACAAGCGGCCGGCCGAAAGAGTCTGATCTACCGTTTTTTATGCAAGTAACAGCAACATTAGCCATTCTCTATGCTCCAAATGCGCCGGGGAGAACCCCGGCGCTCCGTGGTTAAAGGCTGTCGTTTAGACCGTGTAGTACTTGCAGGCCAGCTCGGGATACGTCGCGGCCCACCCGAACAGCACATCGAGACGAGTGACTACGTTGTCGTTCGTGCCGTCGTAGAAGTCCGTCACCTTGATCGTGTAACCGTTGTGCGAGATTTGCTCAACGCGCGCGCCGGTGCCGTCCGGAGGCGTTGCCATCGGAACCATGGCGAGGGTAAACGCGTCCTCGTGGAATCCCACATTGCAGCCGTAGGAAGTCGAAGCCGCGCCCTTGATTACATACGGCTGGCCAGTCGTCGGCGAAGCCGTGACGTTCTGATATGGCCCACTGGTGACGATTGCCGGGCTGATCGGGATCGACGTGGCAGCGATCGAAACGTCGGCAGTAACGACAAAATCAGCCAGCACGCCAGTGCTAACGCGCGACTGCGGATTGACTGCAAACACGCCCGGCAGGGTAATGACCGTACCGGCCGCCAGAGTGCCGCCAGCGACGGCGACAACCGTAATCGCCGCCCCCGTTTGGCCGGCGCCGTTGATGTTCGTGGCAGTGGCTGCGCCGTTGGTATGCACCGCGACATTCTGGTCCATCGCATACGACAGGCCCAGGCTATCGACCATCAGCCCCGAGTCGAACTGCCGCCCGAGCTTTGCCTGGCCGTTGAACAGCCCGGCGAAACCACCAACCGTCGCCGCGTTCATGGCCGGGTTCATGATCAGGCCGCGCATGTTGTCGCGAGGCGCGCCCATTTCGTCGAGGCGCTGATTGATGCCGGTGATGGCCGCCAGCGACAGCGCTTGCGTCGTCGGCAGCGCGCCGGTCGGGTTCAGGCAGTTGTAGACCGCCGTCTTGGCGAGCAGCAGGCCAACTCGGTCGATCTCGTTGACGATGGTCGCCGCGGCGGCGTTGATCTTCTTCTGGATGCGCCGATCGGTGATCTGCAGCGAGCGCTCGAACAGGTTGAAGTTCAAATCCGCGCCGCCCTGCGAAAGCGTCAGCGGAACAGAGTTGTCGACGGATGCCTGCGGCACAGAGACGCGCCCGGACCGATACGTATAGCGCGACGGCTTGCGGATGTTGATCGTCGCTCCAGGCTCGTAGCCGTCCCGCATCGACGCGCTATGTACGGTTTCGTAGTCGCGATTGACCATGCCGCCGAACGCACAGTTATTTTCAATGACGGCCAGGGTCTCCTTGGCCAGAATGCTGCTGGTCAGCAGTGTATTACTCATGTTTTATTGCTCCGTGATGATGTGGATTACCGCCGCCTGAATGTCGCGCCTTGTTTGCGACGTGCGGCGATGTACTGGTCCATGTTTGCAGAGGCCAGATCGACTGCCGCAGGCGCGGACGATCGGACTGGCGTAATCGGCGCAGGCGCTTTGCTGGCCGGTTTGATTTGTGGCGCGGCCGGATTCGATAGCGTTGCCTCGATCCGTCCGAGTTCTCGCGCTGCCGAGAGCGGAGACAGTGCATTGATGCGCTTGACCGTTTCCGGGCGTTTGGCGAGGTGATAAGCAAGCTCCGGCCCCGATTCGCTGTCGAGCAGCGTGTCGACGACGTGCGGCGCAATTTGCACAGCCGACTTTCCTACAACTGCGTCATAGTCCGGCGTGGCTTCGCGGAATTCGCTCTGCCGCTCTGCCCAGGCTTGCGCCTTGGCTTCTGCCGCCCGCGCCTCTGCCGCCTGCGACCGCTCGGCATCACGCCTCTTGAACGACTCGGCGACTCGCTGATCCGCTTTCCAGTCCGCCAACGCCTCGACGTACTCGTCATACGAACCGAATTTGTCAGGGTTTGGCTTCTCGGAGGGATCAGCCGTCTTTCTCTCGGCGGCTTCGCGCCAGCGCTGCGCCTCTCGCTCTGCCTCGTGCGCCCGCTTCGTCAACTCGTTGATACGCTCACGAGCGCTGCGCTTTGGCTTCTCCTGCGGCTTTTCCTCGCCGCCTTGGTCGTCGCCTTCGTCGCCCTCTTCGGGCTTCTCTGCGGCTTCCTGCTGCTCGGACTGCTGTAGTTCCTCGGTTACGGTTTCCGGCGCTTCACTGCTTGCGTCTGCCGGCGACGATGTTTGCTGCTCTTGTGCTTCCTGCATGGATGGCTCCACGATCAAAACTGCTGGCCGGGCGCGAATTCAGGAGGCTGGCCCGGCCCCTGCGCGATTGGTTCTTGCTGCTGTTCTTGGGTCTGCATCGCCGCGGCGTTGAGCGCTGGCGGCGGTTGCATGCTCTGCATGAGCATCGAAATCCAGCCTTTCAGCTCTTCCACGTCCTGCCGGCCGTTGGCGTTGATCTGTGCGACTCGCTCGGACGACTCGGCGCTGATGCGCGCCTTCTCGATGCCGGTCTTGGCGTCCTGCAATTCGGCTTCGAGCTGTTGGATATGCTGCTGTGCCTGCTGGACGATCTGCAGCACTTGCGGCGGAATCTGCGGCGACTGTTCGCCGTCCTCGCCGTCTTCGTCGCCGAGCAATTCGGGCGGAATCGTGCGCTTGATGCGCTCCGCGATTTCGTCGGCACCTGGCCAGTCCATCGCCGTGACAACCTTGTCGCCGGCAACGTCCATGAGCTTCGGCCAGGACTGGCCAAACGAAACCATCGCATCAGAGGCTTCCTGCCTGCGTGTCGAGTAGCTGGCGCCTGCGGATACGGTCACGTCGTATTTGCCGACCGTCAGATCGTTCAGCACCGTGCGAATCGCGCCCGTCTTCTCGTCGATTTCCGGTTGTTCAAGCGGTTGATTGATCGTCGTATGCGAAACCTTCTCGTCATCGCCGAGAATGCGGACGACGCGCTCCGTGTCGTAAATCCGCGGGATCATGTCCACGAGGCAGCGCCCTGCATGGCGCACCGCGCGCGTCAGGTTGTCCGAGAAGTGGAAGTTTGCGACGTTGCCCTGGCGCTTTTGCTCGCGCTCCTGAATGCCGCTTGTGGCCGTACCGCGGGCGCCGAGAGACGAATCGAAAATGCCGGTTGTTGATTTGATTTCGTCCGCGGCGTGCATCGCCATCTGCAGCACGCCAGACGGGATGTCGGCCATCGGCTGTCGCTGCGGAGGAGGCGCGAGACTACCTCCAATCGTGCGCGGCTTGTATTCCAGATACGCGAACGTCTGCACATTCGCCGCGCGCCATTTCTTCTCGTGACCCTCGAACTGTCCCTCGGCGCCGATGAATGGCGTTTTGGGGCGCAGCGTGACTTCCTCTGTCGCCGCGGTCATCCAGTAGTCGTACATCACTGACGGGCCTTTGGCGTGCCGAATCAGCCCGGAGCGAACGACTTTCGAGTCGATCTCCAGTTCCTCGCCATAGACCGGGAAAACCGGGATCCATCGGCAGGGAATCTCGGCGCGCTCAAGCACATCCGTGAACGTCGTTGAGCTGCCTGGCATGCCGACCGCGCCGCGCTCGACAGACTCAGAAGACGAGAGCTTGTACCACATGACTTTTCGGCGCCTGCTCTTGCGCTCATCGACAATCGTGACGCCGAACGGCAGTTCGATCAGGTCATCTTTCCAGCCCGTTTCGCCGTTGCTCAGGCGCACAAGCGCGGCCGGCGACTGCTCGACCCGGTAATATTCCGAGCAGAGCAGCATCACGTCGTCCGTGCCGTCGCTCTCGTTCGAGACTGCCGCCGACGCGCCGGGATGGTCGCGCTTGACTTCGGATCGCGCGATCGTGCCGTCCACAAAACAAAAATCCTGATCGCTTCCGTCAGGCTCTTTTGCGTCTGGGTCTGGATGCACCGAGAACGGAGACCGGAACCGCTCGAACCGCGGCACCTGGTCAAACGAATCTTCTCGGTCGTACTCCGTGCGAATACGGAAATACCCGAAACCGCAGGCGGCAGCATGAAATCCGGCCGTGTCGTAGCAGGCGTCTGCGCCGCTCTCGTACTCGACGTGCCGAATCAGGCCCTGCAGCACGTCGGCGGTTTTGATGTCCGCGCCATCATCGACCGGATGCACCTTGATGCCGAGCTTGTTCTGCCGCTGGTCGTTCGTAACCGTGTGCAGGAACGCTGGCAACTTGTTGATCGTGATGCACGGCCGGCGCTCAATCTCGCGCTGCCTGACAGACGCCTCGGGCCAGTGATTGCCCGCCAGCTTCTGAAAATCGTCTCGCGCCTCCTTGAGATTGTCCGCCTCGAACGCCAAGCAGCGGGCGTACCGAACGTTGGCCTCGGCGATGATGTCGTCGTCGGCTTTGCTTTTCTGCTTCATGCTGCCTCAGTGTTTGATCAGCGGATGTTGCGGCTTGCGGAGCATGACCACAACCGGATCGCCCTGGATGCGCTCGAATCCGTGCGTTGCGTACCAGCGCTCAAGGCGCGCCGTGTCGGCATCGTCTGCGCCTTCTGGCATCAGGAACAGAGCATTTCCGGCAATGTCAGCATCTGCGCATAGTTTGCGCATCAACGCATTTCCGAGTCCAGCCTTTCGCTTTCCCTCTGGCACATAGACACTGCGCACTTCAAGCACTCTTGACCGAATGCGCGGGGAAATTGCAGCGCTCTCTGCGACGATTGCGCTCGCTGCTCCTGCTCGCACTTCGCGCGCGTTTAGCCCATCCATCCGCCGCCACCGTAGTATTCAACATCATCAACAGTTGGTTTACGAGAGTCGCCACGGAAAAAATCTTCAGCGGCAATACTCATTAATCCGAACGCGTCCGAGCCGTGCGAGGCCCAATCATGGTCCGGTCCTAGCCCAATATTTCTAGCGCCATCGCGCCTCTCGTGATACCAACCAAGAGCTTCTCTTCCAGGCTCTGTCGTTGATTCATTGAACCAAAACGCAGGAGAAACACGGCGAACAGACTCAATACGAGCCGCAGCCGCTCCACGCCCTTGGTTCGGCACGACCTCTACGTCATATCCGGCATCGGAAAGCGCAGACTCATAGCTGACAGAGCAAACCCGGTCATTTGATGCTCCATCATGGGGAAGAATTATTTTTGCTGAATTTGGGTTGTATCCTCGCTCTCTAAGCCAGACCAAATGAGCGGAAAGCGGTTGCCCTACCGCCTCGTAATAATCAAGAACCCTAACCTCTCGACCAACAAATTGAGCGGCCCAAAAAACGAACGCGTCTGCTTTTGCGCCAGTCCCGCCGATGTCCGCAAATAGCCTGATTGGAAGCAGCGGATCAGCAGCAACGCGACCAATGCGGCCGTCTTGCCGAGCCTGCGCAAGCATGTTTGCAAAATAAGCGCCGACGAGCACAGTCGCATATTCTCCCTCCCAAATGTGCGGATACTGGTCAGGCTGCAGCCTCAAGCAGTCCAGTCTCTCCTGCTCAAGAACCGCAGGGAAAAGCGGGTTGTCGCGCCAATTGGCCGTCACCACTACTGCGCCGGTCGGCAAATCATCGCCGCGCAGCAGCGCATCAACGGGATCGGTCTTTCTACGAGCGTTCCACGAAAACCACAATTCCGAGCCTGGTGCGCGAATCGTCGGCCGGAGCAGTGACAGAGACCTTGCTGCCAGCGTTTGAGCCTCTTCTGTCCACGCAATCCTGAATCCTTCAAGCGATTTTATAGACTCGGCGTTATGGTCCTGCATTCCTTGGAATGCGATAATCCCGTCGCCGGGGGTTTGGATGACCTCGTTAAACACCTTGAATCCGTCAGATTCTCCGAGCCTTAATTCCTGCAGTTTGTCCTCTATCAGACGCTTGCTCGATTCCTTCAGCGACTTCTGTACTTCCCGGATGCACACCGCACGAGTGCCACGCTCAAGCAGACACTGCTCGATAATCGCCTCAGCGAAAAAATGAGACTTTCCGCTACCACGACCTCCCCACGCGCCTTTATAGCGCGCTGGCTGCAACAGCGGCTCGAAAACCTTGGCGGTGTTAATTACCAGGTTGCGAGCCATCGCCACCGATGATTCTGCGCGTGATCATCGTCACTGCCATGTCTCCGTCGACCTTGATCTTGTCGGTCCACATCTGAAGATGCCTGCCGCACAACTCAAGCGACGCGCGCTTGTCGGAAAGCTTGATCTTTTTGAGCGTTCCAGCAGACCCGTCGCCGCCAGCAGTCTCTGACACCTCAATCCCTGCGATTGCCGCGGCGGTGTCGTCGTCAAGCTCGTGGATCGGCTTCAGCGACCCGTCCGCATTGAACGCCTTGCGGATGTCGAGAAACGCCAGGCGGCCAAGCTCAATCAGAACGCGATCAGCAGTGATCTGCACGCGCTCGCTGCGCTCCTGCATTGCCGCGGCGATTGCATCGGTAATCGCAGGTTTCTGCATGTTCTCGATTCCGCTGCGGAATGCTGTTTTTTCGCTGTATCCCGCCCGCCTAGCCGCAGCGCTGGCGTTCAGATCTTTGAGGTACTCAGCCACGAACAGCGCTTGCCGACGATTGAGCGCCACCGCGTAACCTCCATTCCCTCCGTGAACGAAAAAAGCCAGCATATATGCTGGCTCTCTTTGGGCGCACCTCTGCCCCGACGTGCTGATTCTGCGACAGCCTCTGGCCATTGTCAAGCGCCTGATGATTGTCAAAATTCTTCTTGACACCTGTTTGTATTGTAGTACAATACAGCTATCGACACACAACAACCAAGGCCCGCAAGGGCCGAATAGGAGAACGAGATGAATGTAAAAATCACATCAACCAGGCGTGGAAGTTTTTCAACGTTCGTGGCTTTCACCGCAGACGGCGTCAATCACACCGCTTTGATTTATCCACAGGAGCGCGCTGTAGACTCAAAAGTGTTTGCGTTAGGAAAACAAGGGGACTCCTGCACAACAACGCACGAGATACGCGCGCCAGAGCTTTTGTCAGCTGTCTCTGCCCTGATTCAGCAGGCGTGACCAACCACCGCGGCCCGAAAGGGCCGCACAAGGAGCACGAAATGACAATTACCAGAAAAGAAATTATCGCCGCCCTAAGAAATACAAGCGAGTCCTACAGCAACAGGATTTGTAACCGCCTTCAAAACTGCGGCGTTCGCATCGTTAGACGTGACGGCTCCACGGAGCAAAGCACGGAAATGCTGACCAGACTGCAGGCTCTGTACGCGATGATCGGAGACGAAACAATCGAGCGCATCGAATGCCTGTACAACCAGAAATGGGAATTGGTGGCATGACCAAGCGCAAGGGCAATGCGCCCGGCCAGGGCCGACAGCCGACCATCGCGCCACGCGGGCAGGTGGCCAAGATCACCGCCCGCGTCAGCGAGCAGCAGCGCGCAGAGTACGTTAGGCGCGGCGCTTCGCAGGCGCTGCGCGAGTGGCTAGACGGAAAGCTTGCCGCAGCCGACAAAACCAACAACTAGCCGCCTACGGGCGGTTTTTTCTTTCAAGCCACTAGCAACCGCTTATCCAGAAACGCCACCAGCAGCGCCTCGTGAGCCGCGCACAGCGCCTGCTCGTAATCGCGCATGCGATAGACAGCAGACAGATACCGGCGATGGATAGCCGCCCTCTGTGCAGGCACCTCCAGGCTGTCGACGCACGCATCAACGATCTTGCACCGCTCCCGGTCGTCCACTTCCCGGTTCTGCTCTCCTGATTCCGCAGTAACCGCCGATCCCCCAAGGTCGAAGCCAAGCGATCGGCGAGGCGCGCCGAGGAATACCGAGTACGCCCGCTGCCACATGGCCCAATCCTCAAGGATGCTCACAACCTTGTCGACCTGAGCCCGCTTCATTTCGTCAAAACCTTGGCCTTGCACTTCCTGCGCCGCCGCGATTTCGGCTTTCCGTCGTCGCAGATTTCGTGCTCCGCACCAAAGGCCATTATCGTCTCGATTGATTGGCATCCCTTGCATGTTTGCTCCTCTCGTCTGATTGCTACGGCTTCCGGGTCGCCGTATTCCCGCCGCTCAAAATCTCGCAATTCCGCTCCCCTGCAAAAACTCGATTTCGTCTTCCGTGAGCTTCAAATACTCGGCCGCCAATTTCTCGGACACCTGCCGCGAGATGTGCTCGCCGGACTCGAATTCGATGATTGCGGCGCGCTCTTCGAACTGCTCAATGCGATCTTGCGTCATGACCGCAGTTCCTGCGCCCTTGCCGCAACGAACCCTGCGACCGCCCGCAAATTCTCTGCCCTCATCCTGTCGACCGATGCGCATGGCGCGTAATCGGCCCACTCGAGCAGCCCGCATCCGACGCCAATCAGCTCCCCTGCCAGATGCATCGCCCGATCTGAGTCCGGCATGTGAGCGCGCAGCATGAGAGCCGCAACGCGAGCGCTTCTTGACAGCGCCACGAGGTGCGGCTTTTCTGGCGTGCGCGACGATCGAGCCCGGATGACATCTGACGCAGCTCGCATCTCGTCCGCCACCTGGTCGAGTTTTTCAGCGATCGCCGCATGCATCCGGGTCGTCATGTCAGTTTGCCAGCAACGATTCGCGCGTGCGGCCGGCCGATTCCTGAGCGAGAATCCATGCCGGCGTGCGCCCGCGCCCTGTCCAGGCTTCGCCGTTCGGCCCGCGATACTTCACCGAGACTTTTCCGCAAGCCTTCTTTGCTTTGGCTCCGAATCCGCAATCAGCCGCCGTCAATCCATACTCGCCGACCAGCCGCTTTACCTCGGCGACGGCCGCCGCCAATTCCGCCTCGCGCGCCGCTTCGATCTTCGCGTCAAGCTCTTTTTTCTGTGCTACCAGGTCCTGATATGTCGCCATTTCTGCTCCTTTCATAATTGTCGCGGGACCGCCGCGCCGGTTTTTTTCCATTGCTCTGATACCGCCGCCGCCAATTCTTTGGCAGCTTTCTCGCCCCTCGCCCGGCTCACCCTGGCGTAGTAATCCTGCCTCGCCGACCGCGGCCAGCGCATCACTGTTCGCGCCTCGCACGCCGCTCTATGCTGCTCGCTATGCGTACAGTCCGGCTTGTCGCACGGGGACGCGCCGCACATCACGACCGAATTCCGATAGCGGCAAGGCGCACGCTCAACGCGCACCGCGGGCAACCGTCCGGCAACGACTGCTCACATCGCGTGCTCTTGAGCAACTCCAGCGCGATTGCTGCGAGTTCGTCCAGCCGGTCTGCCGCCTCGGCAATCGCCGCTTTTGCGATTCCGTCTTCGCTCTCAATCTCGATAGCCAGAATGCGCATGGCGCTGGCCAGTGTTTTCGTATCGGTTTTGTGCATCATGCCGCCCTATCCGAATTCGCCCGCGCGTACCAAGCCGGCCGAACGAACTCCTGCGCCGCAAAGCTCCACACGTATTCGAGCTGTAAATCCGCCGAGCAAACTCCGTCCGCGATGTGCTTCTCAACGATTTCC
>OFRH01000051.1_pt1 | contig 17180 bp, 33 predicted proteins | sample 1543111 | NCBI WGS metagenome assembly OFRH01 (sample SAMN07774220, study PRJEB24372) | wastewater metagenome | isolation source: Exp Tend NO 100WW | collected 2016-02
TACACTGGCGTCACACCTTGCACACTAGAGGGCAGACCCATGACTAACCAGGACATCGACGACCTGCACCGGCTGGCCCTTCAACCCCATCGACCCGCTCATAGGGTACTGAAACCTACTACAACGGCTGAGGGGTAACAGAATAGCCCCTCAGCTACTGTTACCCCTCGGCGGCGCGCTAACCCCGCGCCCATCCCTATCAGTTGACATACATCAAGCCGCTGTGCGGGCCTGAGAGCCACGCAATTCAACGCCCCTGCTACATTCCCTATGTCCTCGCCGTTACGCCCGTCTCCGCCCCTCCCACATTGCCCCCGTACCAGTACTGAGGCTGCACCCGTGCCTCGACACAGCGCCACGACGCTGTTATCCCCGTCGTTTCGTCGTCTTGCGCGGAGCCTTCGCGGCCGCGGGCTTGCGCTTCCCCACGGTGAGGACCACGCGCGCGGCGGGCTGCTTCGGCCCGCCCGTCTTCTTACTTGGCATCGTCCCTACCCCAGCAGCGCGTCTCATCCACGTACAGCGCCGTAGGATAGACCGCCGCCCCTGTCCATGCCGAGGGCGTGATGCTGTCGCGCGTGCCACCCCACGGGTTGGCGACGATGAGGTTGTCGCCCTCGCGGTCGATGGCGACAACGAAGTGCCAGTAGCCGCGCGGCTCGACCATGCCCTGCTGAAGGATGATGACCGGCTGCCCCCAGTCCACATACTGCCCTATCGTCGCGGGTTCCGCAGGTTGGAAGCTGCTCCGCACGTGCTGGAAGGTCAGGAACCGCCGAAGCTGCGCCAGCGTGGTATACCCAGTGCTCTCAGCGCCGAGCAGCCAGTCTTTCACCTGATCGGCACTCAGCTCCACGCCCCTGAGATGCCACAGCAGCATAGCGCAACACTCAGGACCACAGTTGTTGACGCGGTTCTCGTCAGCCCTGTCAGGGTCCAACGTCCAATCATTCAGTTGGTTCCAGAATTGCCACGGGTCACACGCCATCGGTCTGCCCTCCTTTGGCGCTCTTAGACATAGTAAATATAGCAGTTGAGCGTGACCGCCGACCCGCAGAACAGCCAGACGTATGTTGTCCCGCTGCCCGTGTCGAGGCCAGCGCCGGGCGGGAAGTCGAGGATGACACCATCCGCCCCACGGTTCCCGCTGAAAAAGACAAACTGCTTCTGATTGAAGGTCGTCGTGTCGCCGAGGCTAATCCCCAGCGTCGTCGCCGACGCCACCGGGCCATTGAGGATGATCTTGGTGATGGTCTTCGAGGCGGGTAGCGCCGCCGTCGCGTAGCGCGTCCAGGCCGACGCGCCGACCGCCTGAGTGAACCCCTGCTGAAACGTCGTCGTGCTACGTCGGTCCTCTTGCGTCCTGACGGGATTGCCCAACGTGTCGCCGCTCACGCCGACCGAGCCGCTTCCCAGCGTGCCACGCACGGGCAGCGACGTGCTGAACTGGTCGGAGCTGAGGGTTACACTGAGGCTGCCCGCGTCATTCGTCTTGCCCTTCGCCAAGCGACCGAACACGCCCTTGAGGGCCGCGACGACCGTCGAGTTGCCCGACCCCGACCAGGCGGCGTCGGCGGTGTTGCCCGTCGCCACGTCCGAGCCGTTCGCGACGCTCACGGGCTGCGTCGCGGGGAAGTTGCTCACTGACACCGACCCGCTCACCGGCTGGGTGAAACCACTCCCGTTGACTGTCAACGTCCCGTTCAGCTTCGCCCACAGGGCCTTAAGGATGGCGACCACCGTGCCCGCCCCCGTGCCTGTCCAGGCCACGTCGGCGGTGTTGCCCGTCGCCACGTCCGAGCCGTTCGCGACGCTCACGGGCTGGGTCGCAGGGAAGTTGCTCACTGACACCGACCCGCTCACCGGCTGGGTGATGTCGCTTCCGACCACCCACACCGTTTCAGCGCCCTGCTTTACGCCCATTACTCTGCTACCTCCATCACCGCCGAGGCATACACGTCGGTTAGCGTACTCGCCCCCACGTTGACCAGGCCCACGGATAGGCCATACAGCACGGGCAAGTCAATGGGGATGACCCAACCCATGCCGACCGCCGCGCCGTCTGTCATGTACTGCTGTGCTGCCCTCAGCACAGTCAACCCGTTCCCATCCACATAGAACGGCGACGGGTCCACCTGTCCCAGCAGATAGATAGGCCCACCAGCGTCGCCACTCACAAAGACCGCCAGCGCATCCCCGCTCGTCAGCGAAAACGATGGGCACCACAGGTGTACCGCCTTGAGACGCCCACTGAACTGACTGTAGTTGCACACATAGCGCGTCGGGTCTCCTACCAGGAGGGTACGCTTTAGGTTGCGGGTATGCATCCCGCCCCGCCCTAGTGGGGCGTCGAGACTGGCGATGTCTGGCGACAGTCTCCAGTTGACCATACACGTCGCCGAGTAGCTCGCCGCTTCGCTCGTGTCCTTGACGTACATGACGCGGACGTACCCCGCGCCCGTGGGGAAGTAGCGCACGATGGGGCCTGTCGTGCCCGATAGGTGCAGAAAATTCTGCACCCGTGACCACGGCCCCGTCGCGGTCGGCCCCGTGTAGACCCCCCAGAAGCGATGATAGGGAGAAAACGTCACGGGCCAATCCCTGTACATCTCCACGTACACCGAGCCGAAGCCGCGGCCGTCGATGATGAAATCGTAGAAGCCGGTGGCTGTGTTGAGGCTCGCGGTCTGCTGGACGGTTGTCGGAGGCAGCACGAAGCCGCTGAGATTCGGCGCGCTCTCATCCTTGAGGAACAACACGTCACAGCGCGCCGTGAAGCCTTGCACCCCAACGCCGACCGCCCCCACGGGTCCAGCGTACAGGCTCAAGGCGAAGGTGCTGCCCACGACAGGCAGCGTCCGCGCGCCCCCAGCAGGCACCAGATGATCATAATTGGTGGCGGTTGGGTAGTCGCGCCCGCCGATGCGAACATAGAGGATGGAAGCCGTCGAGTTGACGACGGTGAGGGTGTCGGCCGACCAGGGCAACTCCACGATGGTCTGAGGCAGGCTCGCCGACATTGCCACGGCGTAGCGCATCTAGCCCCGCGCGGCCGCGAACGCCGCATTCAGCCCGCTGAGGGCGGACTGCCGGTCGAGGATGAGCGCCGATAGGAGGATGAGCGCCACCAGGCCCCACGCATAGTCAGAGTTGTAGGTATCGAGAACCGACACGCTCACCGCCACCACGCCGGCCGCCAGCAGCCAGAAGACGATCCCGCCTCCGCTGCTGCTGCTCGTGCTGCTCGTGCTGCCTGCTGTGCCTGTGATGGGCATAGCGTCCCCCTACCCGATGCTCTTGCGAAGCGCGCCGACGAACGTGGCGAGCTTGCCCGTTCGCAGGGCGTAGACGATGAGAATGCCGAGGATGAGCGCCACGACGGGCGAATTGTTACTCATGCCGCCACACTCCTGAACCCTACCAGATGCTCTTTCCAATAGCCGCTCGTCAGGTCGCCGATGAGAACGCCCCCCGTCTGGCTGCTCACCATCCTGCCCGCGCCGAGGTAGAGGCCGACGTGGGTGATGTAGTCGCCCGTGGGGTACGTGCCCTCGAAGAACACCAGATCGCCGACCTTCGGCGCGGCCGTCGAGCGAAGCGCGTCATACTGCTGCTGGGCCGTCCGAGGCAGGCGCACGCCGACCAACTGATAGGCCCACTGGGTCAGGCCAGAGCAGTCGAAACCGCCGACCGCCGACCCGCCCCAGACGTAGGGCGTCCCGATCTGCTTGAGCGCCGCAGCCACAGCTTGAGCGCCGATGCCGCCAGGGGCCGTGCTGGAGTCGCCGTCATCCCAGCCCGACGACGCCCCCGACCCGCCACCGCCAGGCGTGGACGTACCCCACGACTGGCCACCCGACGCCCACGGGGCCGCGCCCCCTGTCGGCGGCGTGTAGCCGAGGCCTTGCAGGAAGGTTTCGAGGCGCGTCTTGCCCGTGGTCTTGGAGGGCCACAGCACTAAGTAGAGAATGAGGATGCCCGCGCCGATGCTCGACAGGCCAATCATATCGCCGTCCCCGCCGCTGCAATGGCGGCCTGTGGCGCGACCTGCTGCACGATCTTCGAGGCCCGTGGCGCGGCGATGACCGCGACGCCGACGCCGATGAGGATGAACGCCAGGAACACGGCCGCCGAGTGCAGGGCCAGCCGGGGACCGAACTGGCGAGCCGCATCCACCAGCGACCCCACGGGGTTGACCACGGAGGGGAGATTGGGTGTCGTGGGTGCAGTAGCGCCCCCGTCTGTGGTCTCTGCGGGCGTCGGCGACGGGGAGGAGACCGTCGCGTCCGCTCCGCTCACATCCTCTGTGTAGGTCGATGATGTCCAGTTGCCCGTCACCGGGTCGTACTGTGATAGGACTGGCATGGTCCCTCTAATGCGGCTTCAGTCCGCTCGACCGCGCCGTGGCGATGAACTCCTCGACCGAGGCAGGCACGCGGCCCAACACCTTATAGACCTTCCACACGTCCGAGGAGTGCCACCGCGCGCCCTGTGGCCCCGACAGCGGGCCGCCGTAGGAGCGGAGGCCGCCAAACGAGCGCAGCCACGCCTCCGGCCCGTTGTCGCGCGTCCAGGCAGCGACGGGCGCGCTGCTCGCCGCTGGGGGCGTCGGCGCGGGTGCGACCGCCGTCTGGCTCGCGTTCAGCTTGGCAAGCGTGTCTTGCATCAGCTTGGACAGCCACTCGATAGCCTGCTGCTGTGCCGCGTCGGTCGCGGCCTGGTTCTGGCTCATGGCGGTGATGGCTGATTGCAACTCGTCGGCCTGGTCTTGGAGGTCGGTCGCGTTGGTCTCGGACTGCTTCTGCATGGCAGCCGAGAGGCTTTGCAGCGCCGACGCCGTGACCCCCTGCTGCTTATCAAGGGCGGCGTTGGTGGCGGCCTGGTTCTTCTCAAGGGCGGCGTTGGTGGCGGCCTGGTTCTTCTCAAGCGCCTCCGTGGTGATCTTCTGCTGCTTCTCGATGTCGCTGAACTGCTTGGCGATCTGCGACATGAGGCTGTCCAACTGCGCCCCGCCGACGCCACCGCCACCGCCACCAGACGAGCCACCGCGCATCAGCAGCGCCACGACGCCAATCCCGCCGCCGATGGCGATGGGGACGAGTAGCTTCTTGTTCATGCCAGCCCCCCCACGGTCTTGATGGGCGGCGCGCGGAAGTTGAGCAGGTCGGCCGCCTTGCCCTTGATGGCGGGTACGATGTCGATGTCGGTCGGGTCGGTGATGTGAGGGGCGCTGACCTTCGGCTCGTCAACCGCCACCTTCGGCGGTGGCGTCTTGGCCGTCCCGATGATGGTCCCGTTCTCATCAACGAGCGGAAGCGCGTCCTTCAGCTTCGCCACGGGCCGAATGATGTCGGCGGGGCTGGGCAAGCCCCCCCTCGCGGTCTCAGGCACAGGCGGCATCGGCGTCGGCACGGGGAAGAGCGGCCGCAACCGACGCGGGTCTAGCCCCTTCGGGATGCTGGGGCCGCTGGCGGGCGGCACGGGGAAGAGCGGCCGCAACCGACGCGGGTCTAGCCCCTTCGGGATGCTGGGGCCGCTGGCGGGCGGCGCGGGCGTGGTCGGCTGGGTCGCGGGCGCGGGCGTGAAAGACGTGCCAGGCGAGCCACCGCCGACGACGCCCCCGATGCCCGACAGGGCGACGGTCTCCGCGTCGGGGACCGTCGCTGAGGCAGAGCGACGGACCACGACGAAGAGGAGGACCAGCAGCAGCGCGCCGAGGCCGCCGACGATGATGATGGTCTTACGCTGCATGGCTACCCTCCGAGGTCATCGGACACGATCATGTTGCCGAGGTCGGGAACGACGTCACGTAGGCCGCCAAACTGCACGGTCACGCAGTCCCCGTTGTAGCTGTCGTAGAAGCCCCCCACGGGGCCGGGGTGCTGCTGAGGGCCGTCGGTCTCGTTGGAGGCGAGAGGGGCGGCCGCCAGCCCCGCGTTGATGCGTCCCGACAACTGCGAGATGAACTCAAGCGACGGGATGTACCCCGCCAGGTTGTAGTAAGCGCCCTTGAACATGGACGCCTCCTAGCGACCCTGTAGGGTCTTGACGCTGGACGTGTACAGGTCGCCGACCGCCTTCATGCTCGTGCTGAACCCATAGGCGTTGCTGACCACGAGGTAGACGAGGATGAGAACGAAGGTGCTCTCGATGATGCCGCTAGGCTTGAGGAGCGACATATCACCCTCCCTTCAGCACGTACTTCTTGATGGCGATGAAGGCCCCAAACAGCGCCAGGGCCAGCAGGATGAGCGAGACGATGGACATGGTTATCCTTCCTTCTGGGTTGGGGGACCGCTCCGGCGGGCCACGGCGGTCTGTGTCGTGGCGACGCCGAAGTAGTACCCGATGATGACAGCGACGACCCCAACGAGTGCTTCGGCGCTGATGGGATGCGTCGGCATCACCAACAGCACGCCCGCGCCCACCAGCACGATGATCGCCACAACGAGCCGGGCGATGTCGCTGAAGGACGGCGGCCACGACGAAGGCGCGGCTGGGTCCGACTCTGGCGAGAGCATGGTCAGGAACGTCACGAGCTTACCCTTTCCACTCCCAGAGAACGCGGAGGATGACGAGCAGCAGCAGGAAGCCGAGCCAGGAGAACGCAGGCTGCGCCGTGGCGCTCTCCCCACTCGCGTCGCTCACGACAGGCGCGGGCGCGTTGTCGCTGCTAGGCGTCGCCGTCCCGTAGAGGTCGGACAGGCTGATCATGGGATGCTCCTCTCAGCTACCACGCAGGCCGACCAACTGCCGGCGCACGGTGTAGAGCGTGCCCGCGCCCGTGGCGGTGATGATGGACGCAAAGTCCGTGACCTTCGACGTGTCGAAGGCGTCGCGGGTCAGGCCGTACACGCCGAGGCCGCTGGACGCGAGCCAGTCAGCCAGGATGACACCCGCCGGCCGCGCGCGGCCGCGCTGGAAGTAATACTCCTGGTCCAGGTCGGCGGGCGCGTACTGGTAGAGGTACTCGCTCTGTTGCGCTCGGACGCGGAACAGGCTGAAGCCGTCCGAGCCGCTCGCGCCGAAGCCGAGGCCGTGGGAGAACTGAAGGACGGTGTTGCCGCGCGGGATGTTGTAGGTGAAGTCGCCGGCCGCGGGCACGGCCTGGGTGTCCTCCACGATCTGATGGATGGTGCCGAGGGGCGGCCAATCCTTCTTGTCGGTCGGCACGGTGAAGAGTTCCATCGTCGGGACGACCGAGGCCGTGACCGTCGCGCCCGTGGCGACCGTGGTGTCGCTCTCAAACTCGACCGACAGCGTGAGGATGGTCTGCTCGTTTTGCAGCATCAGGAGACCCAGCGGATCCTTGAGGTTGAGCATCACGGGAATGACCATATCGAGCTTGAAGGTCGTGGCCGTGACGGCGGCGCGGGCGTTGGTGTGCCCGCATGGGTCGATGTAGCCCACGTCCAGCATGTCGCGGAGCAGGTAGTGATACCCCGCGCCCGACACGCTGAAGATGTCGATACCGCTGTTCGCGGTGATGCGAACGCGGCGGATGATGGACGCCATACCCAGCGCGTTGGGGGCCGAGAGCGTGCCAGCGACCGAGCCGCTGATGCGGAGCCACAGGCGAGCCAGGAAGCCCGTTTTGGGTAGCTGCTGGGTGACGATGCCGCCGCCCGTGGGCTTGGTCATGGTGGGAAGCGGGATACGCTTCTGGCGGGTAGAGCCGTTGAAGGGCATGGGGTGATGGTCCTTTCTGCCGCGTTACGCGGCGGCGAAGATGGCAGAGATGCCAGGGATGTTGTACTTGGCCGTCAGGTACTTCCCCAACGTGAGGAAGAGGAGGGCCATGATACCCACGGTCAAGAAGCTGATGACGGATGGCTTCACATCAGCCATGTCGAGGGACATACACGCGCTCCTTTCAGCGCCGCGCGGAAGGGCCGCGCACCCCTACAACTCAAGACCGGGACAGTACACGGGACTCTCCCAGTTAGCGTAGTACATCCAGAACCCGTAAGGGTCTTCGGCGGGAATGGGCGCCCGCAGTTCAGGCCCCACGATGGACGCCATACGCTTTCGGTCCTCGTCCATTTGCAGGCGGAAGGTGAACGTCCATTCCGCCTCGGAGAGAGTGAACAGGGGCACCCACGTCGGTCGCTGCACCGCTGCCCATACGCCGATGCCGAACTCGCGACCGCGCGTGTACAGGGCGCGGAAATACTGCCCAGGCCGCCGCCCCTGCTCAATGACCCCGTACAACTCGTCAATGTACACCGTCACGTCGCCGACCGCGTAGGCCGCGTAGAAGTAGGGTTCCAGCGCCGCGCCTACGTCGTCGGTCACGGGCACGCCCACTCGGACGCGCACAGGCTCGCCCTTGTCAAGCCGCTTGAAGGTAGCGCGGTCGTCCCACTCTTCGAGGCCCCACTTGCCATAGAGAGAGCCTTTCGGGTCGATGACGATCACCCGGTCCAGCTGCTCCACCAGGCCAGAGGCCAGCGTCGTCTTGCCGCTGCCCGTCTTCCCGACGAAGGCGACCCGCTGTGAGGGGTCAACGTCAAGAACTGGGGTTGAGGGCGGCATAGACAGCCTCCACGTTGACGCCTGTCAGGTAGGGCGCGATTTCGGGGTAGTCGTAGGTAGCGACGGCGATGGCAGCGTCCATCCCCTGCTCGCGGGCGATGTTCAGATAGCGCGTGACCGCCTCGCCGAGGCGGGCGGCTTCGTGGTCGGGTAGCTGGCCTATCATCAGAGAGGCCATAGTCGCGTACATCGGCGAGAGCGTTCCCGCCAGGGCGGACAGGGCGGCGCGGCCTTCGGTGGGTGTCATCCTAGATGTCTCCTGTTAGGTCTACCCCGACTGAGGCGGAGATGAGTTCCCCCTCAGCAGCGGGCGTGGCGTGGCCGTTGGTGGCGGGCGCGGGTGGCGTGGCGGCGCGCATGGTCGGCTTGGGCGTGGCGCGCTTGGCGGCGACGATGGCAGCGAGCCGCGACCCCCACAGCAGCAGGCCCATGCCGAGCATGAGCGGGTCGGCGTAGGTCTGGACGCGCTCCATCACGCCCTTGTCGGCGCGAGCCAGGATGCGCGCGAGCGGGTCGTTGATCATCTGCCTCTCTTGAGGCAGCAGGGCCGCTTCCGGCCCGGCGACCTGGATAGCGATGGCCTGGAGCATCATCAGCAGCAGCGCCGCGACGCCCTGGGCTTCGGCCTGGGCTTCGGCCTTCTTCTGCTTCGCCGTCTTGTGAGGGCCGCTGCGGTTGTTCCGCTTCGGCACCCCAATCACCACAGACGGCGTGCCCTCGCCCCCTTCGGCTTGCCCTTGCCCGTCGGCGTCGGCGACGCTGGCGGCGGGTCGCTCGTCTCCTCCGCTGGCGGCGGGGGCTTGGCTATCGTGACCTTCGTCGGCGTGGGGCCGCTGGGCTTCTTCAACTGCTTCTTGAGGCTCTTGATTTCGGCTTCGAGCCGTGCGATTTCTGCTCGCCATTCTTCCTGGTCCTCCTGGTCTGGTTCCTCGCTCTCGGTCACTTCGAGGGCTTCTTCAGCAGCTTCCAGCTTCTCCTCGACAGCGGCCTGGTCATCGGTCGGCGCGGGCGGGTCGGTGGCTGCCGTCACGTCGGCGGCGGGTTCCTCCGAGGGCGCGGGCGGCGGCTTGGGCGTGGGCTTGGTGGGTGTGCTCACGGGTGTCTCCTAGCGGAACTGAACGGGCGGGAAGTCGGCGGACGCGGCGATGACGTAGACGCTCACGGGCGACGGTCCACCGCCGACGATGGTAATGGAGCGCGCGCGACCTGGGTAGCACGCGAAGCCACTGGACGCGAGCGGGAAGTTGAAGCCCGACGCGCCCGCGCCGTTGGGGTAGACCTTGACCGTCGCGTTGATGCCCGGCTGAACCCAGATGTACCAGTAGTCGGGAGTCTCCTCTTCGGTGTAGGTCTGCACCGCGTTCGTGGTGAGTTGCACGCCTGGGTATTCGTTCCACTTGCGGTGGTCGGCGTCCTTCTGAATTGGTTCAATCATGCTGCTCTCCGTGTGTTGTTGAGCGACCTGACGCGCGCGCCAGGAGAAAACACGCGCGCCAGGCTGCCCACCGTGAGGACGCCGCAGACCGCGCACGACGACCTTGCCCCATTGTAGAACAAAAGTGCAGGGAGTTTCAACAGGCTGGCCGACCCCCTTGCGCGATTGGGGATTGACACAGCTTGCACAGTTGGGGTATAATGGGGTCACGGGCAAAGCAGTACCAACAAGACAGGAGAAGGGCAGATGACACCGAACGGAGAGCACGAGCGACTGTGGCCTGGTGAGGGGCGGCTCATTGACATCTCGTGGTACGGGAGGCCAGGCGAGCCGTTCGAGACGTTGGGCGAGACGATAGGCGCGGCGGGGTGCGCATGGCAGCTATGGCGTGACCAAGACACGCTTGGATGCTGGGGCGTCCTGTCGGCGGCCGAAGGGCCAGAGGCGCGCATCCTGGTTGAGCGGATGTCGGCGGGTGAAGTGCTGGAAGCCCTCGCCGAACTCGCGACGCGGCGCGCGGAGGTGCGAGCATGAGCGACGATCTAGCCCTCACCACCGAGCAGCGCGCCGAGGTGCAGGCCGCTGAGTTGCAATTCCTGATGTCGGGCGACCTAGCAGGCTTGAGCGACGCGCAAATCGTCTACCTGTACAAGACCCTGTGCCAGGGCTACGGCTGGGACTGGCTGACGCGACCCTTTGACCTGCTGCCGCGCCAGGAGGGCGACCAGCAGACGCTACGGCTGTACCCCAATCGCGTCGCGGCCGCGCTGCTCGCGAAGGACCACGGGTTATCAGTCGAGGACATCGGCGAACGTTGGGATTGGGAGGCGGGGCTGTACTTCGCCTTCGCGCGCGCGACCGATGGGACGCGCCACTACGATGATGCGGGCGTGGTCGCCGTGGTCTACCAGGACAATCAGACGGGTGAGTTGAAGCGGTACTCGCCGAGGTACTTGGCGGACCGCATCAAGACGGCGCGCACTCAGGCGCATCGGCGCGCGGTGCTGGGATGGTGCGGCTTGGCGCGCGCCGACAGCGAGAGCGAGATGAGCAGCGTTCCAGGCACGGGCGCGGCGGTTGACATATATCAAGCCTCTGAGAAGCCCTCAGAGCCACGCAAATTGACCGATGAAGGGAATGATACTCTGGAGTACGTTCCCGCCACGCGCATCCCGGCTGACGTGCCGCCGTTGGGCACTCTACAGGAGTTGCGCGCCTACATTGGCAAGAAGCAAGGCGAGTTGAGGGCGTTGGGCGTGCGCTACCCAGCCGCGCCGAAGGCCACGGGCGACGCTGGGCACGATCTCAACGCGCTGCGCTACTACGCCGCGACGCTGGGCAACTTGGTCATCGACAACCGACCCGCCGCGCCTGACGCGGGCGGGTTCATGACGTTCTGAGGGGGAGATGATGGACACCGAGCTATTCACCGACTGGGCGCGCGGGTTCGAGGACGGCGCGGGCGGGGAGCCGATGAAGTCCCGCGACGTGACCTACTGCGAAGGCTACGAGGTCGGGGTGATTGCGGAGAAGCACGCGCGCGACACGACGCGCGGCGGTCAATATCTGCTGGGGTACGCTCACGGGCGCATGGCGACCACCGACGATGAGCTTGTCCGCCAGATGGAACGGAGCGATGACCCTCAGTACATCCAGGGCGTCCAGGATGGCTATGTCGCCGACGCGATCTACACGTCTGATGATTTCGAGGGGAGGGCGTGATGCTAGAAATCGCCGTTGTCGTGCTGGGGCTGGCTGTGATGCTCATGGGGTTTCAGGTTATCTCGCTGCGTCAGGAGGTAGGGCGCATCCGTCGCTATGCGTCGCACCTCGGAGAGCGCACCAGGAACGCGGAAGACGCCGACTGGCGTGGGGGCGATGTCCTGGATGAGTGGGTGAAGAAGCATCACTAATTCACCCCTGGGGTGAATCATCGGGGGCAGGCGGTGTGCCTGCCCCCTTCTTGTTGCTGTTCGGTTGTTACTGGCGTGGGTTCCGTTCGGCGAAGTCGGCGAGTGCGGCCGCAACTTCCAGCGCCGACGCCTGGTAGTTCCAGAGGTTCGTGTTGTACAGCGGCTCGGTTCGGTCGAAGGCCAGCAGACAGCCCATGTACCCCTGCTGCGTCTTCCAGATAGCCAGGCCGCCATACCCGGCCGCGTTCATCCTCTCGATATAGGGTTCCATCGTTCACACTCCTGGTTGTTCGTCTAGTTCGGCCGCCCACTTGTCGGCGGCCCAATCCGCGCCCGCGCCACCGCCGTAGGGGTGCGACATCACCCCACCGCAGTCAGGCCCATACACCACGTAGCCGTCGTCTTCCCCCACGACGCCACCGAAGCCGCGCTGCGGATAGAACGACAGGTGCCGACGCTCGCAGACCCAGCGCCGCCACAGGTCGGGCTGGGCGCGCGCCACGGCCCCACGCACGCCGACGAAGCGCCGCACCTGCACATCCACGCTGCCATAGATGCCACGACGCCCCCACTCTTCGCGCATCCTCGCGAAGTCGAGTTCCCCTGCTGCGAAGCCACGGGCGCGACTGTAGTACAGGCCGCTGTGGGGCTGGCGCGCTTCGTAGATGCCCGACTGGACGATGATCAGGTCGTCGCCCTCGCCGAGTTCCCAGCCGCCGAGGGGCTTGCCTAGCTCGTCGTCGTGAAGGGGCACGGTGGCGAAGACCCCATCGGTCGCGAAGGCGATGACGCCAGCCGGTGCGACCGACGCCAGGGTGAGCAGGCGCGCGCGGACCAGGGCCGTGAGCAGGCCAGCCCATACGAGCGACTGGCACGGCCCCGCGCCGTGGTAGCCAGGGCGTTGAGCCAGCTTCCCGCTGATGGAGTTGAGGCCGAGCTTGATGACCAACTGCGCGCCGTACTCGCCACGGGCGCGGTAGTCGAGGCGGCGCGCGTACAGGTCGGAAATCCAGGCGAAGGGGCGCGCGTCGGCGTCGTCGGGGTGGAGTTCATAGCCCCACTCAACCTTGATGTGTCCAGGGTACGCCTTGAGCGCGGCCGCCACTTCTGGCGTCCAGTACCAGCCGCGCCCCCTGTAGGGGTAGAGGATGATGCCGTCGTCGGCTCGCCACGGGAAGGGACACACGGCGGTGTCGTGGGTCAAGTCCCATTCGACCAGCCACAGGCCGGCCGTCTGGGGCTGGACAGGCCAGCCACGTCGCCGACGCCACGTCCCCTTGAGGCTGGGAAGCTGGGTCATGGCCCACGGGTACGCGCTGTTGAGGTCGTGCGACCAGGCGCGCGCGTGGATGCCAGGGCGGAGCATCTGCACGCGGCCGCCGAAGTATGCGCCCTTGATAGCGTCGCCGAGGCCCTCAAGGTCATCGGGTGGCGCGTTGTGCTGCTTGACGTTGTGCTGCTTCAGGAGTTCGCTGCCGATGGCGCCCGCGCCGTGCCAGCGGGTGAGGCGGACGCCGACCTGCTCAAGGGCGTCCCTGACACGCTCCATGAGGGCGACCAGGAGGCGACATTCCAGGGCGTTGTAATCGGCGACGGCGACGCGGGCGACGCGGGCGAAGTCGGCGCGCTGGGTCTTCATGGCGAGCAGGCGCGCGTGTTCGTCGGCGCTCCCGACGTTCCACTCGCGGAGCGCGCCGACGAAGGACTGTTGGAAGAAGCCGAAGACATCGTAGATGCGAACCGAGCGCGCGCCTGCCTTCAGCTTCAGCGCACCCGTCTTGGTGCGTTCGGTCTCGCCGTGGGCAATGGCGACCCACTTGCCCGGCATCCACTCGACACGCCAGCCCCAGCCAGGTCGGGCGCGGTCGAAGAAGAGATGCGCGCCGTGTTTGCGAAGGCCGTCCAGGGTCGAGAGGGGCACGTCGCCAAGCCACATGTTCATGTCGTAGTTGATGCTGAAGGCGACCAGGATGCCGCGCGGGTGGCGCTCCTGGAGGTCGAGCAGGTAGGTGAACACGTCGCGCGTCTTGAGGCCGCCCCGCTTCGCCTCGATGGAGGTGCCGTCGCTGGCGCCCAAGAGGTAGTAGACGTGCTTCCCCGCGCGGGTGTCATAGCCCTCGCCGTCGATGGCGACGAAGGGGCGCGACGGGGGCGGCGTGGCGGGCTTCGGCGCGGCCGTCGGGCGTGCCTCGCGGTTGCGATAGGCGTAGGTGGTCCGTTGGTGCTTCTGCTCGTAGGCCGCGCGGGATGCACGGCGGGCGGCTTGGCGCTCTTCCTCGGTGGCGTACTTGGGCGGTCTAGGCATGGCGTCCCCCTCGCCGAAAGCCAGCGGCCGCGGGACAGTCGGCGAAATGCGACACGCCCTGACCCTCGCGGGTCTCGGTAGGCGGGAAGCACCCAGCGTAGATCGCGGTATTGACGCTCACGGGGCTGCGCTTCCCCTTGTCGGTGATGACCCAGTAGATCGTCGCGGGGCACTTGGAGCAGCGCGCGGCCGGCGTGCCCGCTGGGATGGTGATGAGGTTAGCCATGTCGGTAGCTCTCCTGTAGATGCGCCAGGGCGAGCGCGCGGTCGCGGGCGGCTCGCCAGTCGGGACGAGGCAGCGCGCGACGGGCCAGGTTGACGGAGCGTGAGACGCGCTCGTGGTGAGTGGGGTTGCAACAGAGGCGACAGTTGCAGAGGTGGTCCACCTGCACGCCGGCCGGGATGGGCGCGCGGGCGGCGTGCTCGTTGACCAGGCGGTGAGGGGTGAGGCGGATGTTGCGGCCGCTGGAGTCTCGCCAGACGATGCACCCGTAGCCGTTGGGGGCGACCAGGCCAATCCAGGGCCAGCAGGCATCGAAGTCGATGCGACCGTCAGGGGTAAGGGGGATGTGGATACGCGCGAACAGGCTTTCGATGCGCGACAGCGACAGGGTGTCGCCCGTGATGGGGGCGCTCATATGCTCCCCCGCTGCTGCTGAAGCATCTTCTCGGTCTCGCCGACATCCCAGCCCCAATCGGGGTTGCGGAGGCCGACATCGACCAGGAAGCGCGCGCGGGGGCCGGTGGGTGTGTTGTCGGGGACGGGTTCGCCGGTCTTGGGGTCGGTGGCGGACTTGTCGTTGACGAAGGCGTAGAACTCTTTGTCGAAAGAGCCGCCGAGGGGGTTCTTCTTGTATTCGGGGTGTGCTCGCTTGAAGTTGTGGAGCATCCCCTTGTAGCTGTCGGAGCGGCGGAGGTCTTGATACTCCTTGCGGCTGATGCCGAGGTCGCGCGCGCTCGCCTCGCGCTTGGCACGTAGCTCGCTCTCGTAGTTGGGGAAGCCGCGTTCTTGAGCCTCGATGTTGCGGTACTGCTTGCGCGGGATGATCTCACCCTCTGGGGTGAGTACCTTCCCGTTGTTGGTCCCTGGGACGTAGCTGTAGCCCTCTTTCACGGTTCTGCCCTCCCGTGATGCAGTCACCCGCGTGCGTCTTGCCCACGCGCGCGGGTGATGGGTCGGTTACTTCGATGCGGACTTCTTCTCTTCAAGGATGCGGGGGTACTCGCCCTGACCGCCACGGTAGAGGCGGCCCCACTCGTAGGCGACCTGGGACAGCTTCTCCCAGTAGGTGCGCGTGACCTTCTTTCCGCTGTGGGTCATCACGCGCCCGTTCCAGGCGCGGAAGCTGGGCATCCCAACGTCGCCACCCGTGGAGGAGCGAAGGATGAATTCATCCACATCCTCGGCGGGTACGTCGTCGCGGCCCGTGCGCTCGTCGGTGTAGTCCATCTTCGGCATGACTGTCTCTCCTGCGGCGGCGGCGGTGCTGGGGAAGCGGATGACGCCGGGTACGGTGATGGTGGTAGGGTCGGTGTCGTCGTCGGCAAGGTCAGAGGTATCGGCAGGCTCTGGGGCGCGCGGTGGAGAGACCACGCGCGGCGGAGGGGCGATAAGTCGCTCCGCGCCCTTCGGAGGGGGTAGGGAGTCGGGAGCAGGTCGGGCGCGGCCGGCGACCGTGCGACCTGAGACGGTGAGGGCGACGGCCTGGGGCTGCGCCTTCGTGGGCGCGGGCATCGGCTCGATGATGGGCGCGTAGTCGAGGCGGTAGTGAGGGATGAGCCGCGCCACGATGATGACGTAGCCGACCGCCATGACGAGCCAGGGCGCGGCGCACACCAGAGTCGTCGCCAGCAGCGCCTCGCGGCTGAAGCCGAGGTAGAGGACGGCGAGCACGAAGGCGGACGGCGTGAGCACGACGGATAGCAGCAGGGCCGCCAGCGCCACCGTCGCGGCATGGCTGTCGCGGTGGCGGGTCGGGTTGTACTGCACTCCTGTGGGCGTCATGGCGGTTCTCCTGTCGCGGCGGAACGCTTCGCTACTCTTCCCAGATGTACCCTAGCTCTCTCAACTGTCGGCGGATGGTGCGGCGTTCCTGGTCACTGGTGGCGCGGTCGTAGGCGTCGAGGTGAGCAATGATGGTGCGATGCTGGTCGGGGACCACGGCGCGGAGCGCCTTACGCGGTCGGCCCGGCTTGCGCGCGGGCGTGGTTGCAATCACAGGTCTGCCCTCCGTGTGATTGTCGGCAGGCTATGGGTGGGGCAGGGGGGACGTTGCCCCCTACGCGCGCGGTCTGCCCCCGCGCACGCCCCATTAGGGACAGTATACCACGACTGTGTAAAGTGTGTCAAGGTGTGCTGTGCAAATAGGCGCGAAAAAGCCCCGAAAGGGCAGTATTTCGGGGCTTGGGTGTGCTGCACAGCACAGCACAGCACAGTTACACAGCCGTCGCGGGCAAGGCGAGCGGCAGATAGAGGCGGAGGGTACGCGGTTCCCCGCGACGCGCGCGGGTCATGTGGTGGATGCCGATGGGCCACGGGTAGGCGGGCACGCGGCAGTAAAGGCGGATGTCGGCGCCCAGGGCGCGCGCGATGGCATAGGACGTGGGCATCGCGGGGTCCTGCTCGAAGAGGTAGGCGAGCAGAGCCGCCCGCGCGTCGGGGTCAACGCTCGCCCCGTCGAAGGATGCCAGGGGCACGTCGCAGGTGTCGGTCACGGCGACGAAGGCAATGCCCCCGTCATTCAGCAGGTTCACGATCATCGGCAGCATCGTCAGAGTCTCCCTTCTCTAGGCGGTCGAGGGCCTTCTTGTGCATCGCCCACGCGATGCGGGCCTTGCGGTTGGCGGCGCGGATTTCGTCGGGCGTCGCGCGCGGATCACGGTTGACGGCGTTCGCTTCGGCTTGGGCCTTGAGAGCCAGCCGGTGCAGGTCGTCGATGTCCTGGTTAGTCATGGGTCTGCCCTCTAGTGTGCAAGGTGTGACGCCAGTGTA
>OFRH01000052.1_pt1 | contig 17162 bp, 24 predicted proteins | sample 1543111 | NCBI WGS metagenome assembly OFRH01 (sample SAMN07774220, study PRJEB24372) | wastewater metagenome | isolation source: Exp Tend NO 100WW | collected 2016-02
TCATCGGCGGGTCAGCGCCCGAAGAGGCTGCGGTCTTCGTAGGGGTCCTTGGCTTTGCCGTCCGACTTGGGCCCATGCAGCCGCTGCTGCTTCACGCCGAACCAGGACATGAACAGCGCGGAGGCCACGAACAGGACCAGGAAGATCCGGATGGCCAGCTTGCGCCGAGGAGACGGCTCGGGGAGATCGCTCATTTCGATGATAATAGGACATTTAATGAGGCTTGGCAACCCTGCGGGGTTTTTTACATAAGTGAATACCCCTAGTCTACCCCCCTCCCTGATTCTGCATGAGCCCCAAGCAGAAGCCACTGGTGGTCATCATTGAAGACGATCGTAGCCTCGCCGCCACGCTCGCCGATCAACTCCTGAACGCCGGCCTCTCCACCCAAGTCTTTCACAAAGGCGCGACCGCGTTGAAATTCGTGGGGGAGTCATACGTGCATCTCGTGCTGCTGGACCCGAGCCTGCCGGACCTGGACGGACTCGCGGTGCTCGACAAGATCCGCCGCCTCAGCCACTCGCCGGCGGTGATCTTCCTTTCCGCGCAGCGCGACGGCACCCATGTCGCGCAGGCGCTCGAGGCGGGCGCCGACGATTTCGTCGGCAAGCCGCATCATCCGGACGAGCTTGTCGCGCGCATCCGCGCCGTGCTGCGGCGCAGCGAGACCGCCGGCGACAGCCGCCTCACCGGCAACGCCGCGCTCGGCACCGACGTGTTCCTCTTCAACGGCGCCGAGGTGCATCCCGAGCGGCTGGAGATCGTCTTCGCCGGCAACAAGAAGCGGAAGCTCGGCCGCAAGGAGCTCGGCATCCTCTACCACCTGCACGCGAATCCCGGCGTCATCATCAGCCGCCACAGCCTGATCCACGCCGTCTGGGGCGTGCATGCCGACATCCGCAGCCGCTCCCTCGACCAATATATCGCGAAGATCCGCGACGCCTACGCCGACCATGGCCGCTCCCTCGACTGCCTGCGGACCATCCACGGCATCGGCTACTGGTACGAGCCCGCGCCCGCCGTCGGCGGCGACAAGGCCGGGAAAAAGCCGCGTCGGGCTTGATTACCCGGGCGAGGCCGGCATTGATACCGGCATGAACATCCGGTGTTACCTCAAACCCAGCTGCGGCTGGAGCAACGGCGTCCGCGCCATCATGGCGAAGTACGCCCTCGGCTACCAGGACGTGGACATCATCAACAACCCGGCGAACTACGCCGAGATGGTCGAGAAGTCCGGCCAGCGCCTTTCCCCGTGCGTCGAGATCGACGGCGTGATGCTGCCCGACATCTCCGGCGCCGAGGTCGAACAGTACCTGCTCGCCAACAAGCTCGTGGTCCCGAACGACAAGGCCCCCGCCGTGCCGATCGACGCCCCGTGCACCGACGCCGAGCACGAGAAGATGCGGGTGAAGACGATTCGGTTTTTCTGAGCGCGCAAGCGCCGAGGTATTGGCGGTTAGCGGTGGGCGGTTAGTTGCGCATCAAAGGGAAACCGGAGACCGGGGAGAAGCCGTGCAAAGGTGCAAGGTGAATTCAGGTCTCGGGTCTCGGCAGTCGGGGGCCGGGTTCAGGTGTTCAGGTTCGGGTACAGGTCCGGGACCGGAATTTCGCCGCGTGCCCGCACCTGTCCCTGATCACCCGTACCTGAGACCTGATAGCCGAGACCTGTGACCCGAAAATGTCCCCGACGTTTGCACCTTTGCACAGGCCGCAGGCCGATTTGCACCTTTGCACCTCGGGATCTCCGCGCCTACGGCGCGCTCACTCCGTCTTCCCCGCCGCAAAATCGGCGAGCGAGTCGGCGACCCACTGGCGCTGCTCGGCGCTGAGTTCCGGGAAGATCGGGATGCTGAGCACCTCGGCGGAAAGCTGCTCGGAGACGGGCACGCTGTCCGCGCCGCGATAGTTGCTCTCCGCGAAGCACTGCTGGCGATGGAGCGGGATCGGGTAGTAGATCTCGCAGCCGATCTTACGCGCGGTGAGGAAGGCCTTGAGCGCGTCGCGACGGCCGCCGGTCACGCGGAGCGTGAACTGGTTCCAGATGCCCTGGCCGGAGAAGTCGACCGGCAGCAGGATCTTCGCGCCCTTGTCGGCGCCGGGGCGGTTCTCGGCGATGCCCGCGCGGCCCTTCAGGGCGGCGTGGTAGAAGTTCGCGTTGCCCGCGCGCGCGCAGTTGTATTCCGGCAGGTGCGGCAGCTTGATGTGCAGCAACGCGGCCTGGAGCGGGTCCATGCGGAAGTTGGCGCCGACCTCGCGGTGGAAATATTTCGGCTGCATGCCATGGACGCGGAGGATGCGGGCGCGCTCGGCGAGCGCGTCGTCCTGCGTGGTGACCAGGCCGGAGTCGCCCATGCCGCCGAGGTTCTTGGACGGGAAGAAGCTCGTGGCGCCGAAGTCGCCGGACGACATCGTGGCCCGCCCTTTCCAACGGGCGCCCATCGACTGGGCGGCGTCCTCGATCACGCGGATCTTGTAGGCGGAGGCGAACGCCTGCAGTGCGTCGAGGTCGAGGGACTGGCCGAACAGGTGCACCGGCATGATCGCGCGGGTACGGGACGTGACCTTCCGGGCGGCATCCGCGAGGTCGATGTTGAAGTGGTGCGGGTTGACGTCGACCCAGACCGGGGTCGCGCCGAGGCGGGCCACGGAGCCCGCGGTGGCGAAGAAGGTGAAGGACGGGAGGAGGACCTCGTCGCCCTCGCCGACGTCGAGCGCCATGAGCGCGAGCAGGAGGGCGTCGGTGCCGGAGGAGACGCCGAGGGCGTGCTTCACGCCGAGGAACGCGGCGCAGTCCTTCTCGAAAGCCTCGAGGCGCGGGCCCATGATGAACATGTTCGAGCGAAGGACGTCGCGGAAGGCGGTCTCGAACTGGGCCTCGAGGGCGCGGTTCTGCGGGCCGAGATCAAGGAGCGGGACGTTCGTCATGGCGCAAGGGGGTTTTCCCACCGACCGCCCGCACGGGCAACATCATTCAGCCGAGCGACGGGCGCGCAGGACCAGGAAGAGGCCGAGCGCGGCGAGCGGGAGCGTCCAGAACTGCCCCGCGGTGAGGCCGAGCACATGACCGTCCTCGGCGGAGCGGAAGCATTCGCAGACGATGCGGGCGACGGAATAGAGCAGGAGGAATTCGCCGGCGAGGCGGCCGGGCGGAAGCCGGCGCGGGTAACGGACGAGCACCCAGATCAGCGGCAGCAGGCCTTCGCCGAAGGCTTCGTAGAGCTGCGACGGATGGCGAGGCGTCGGACCTTCGTGCGGGAAGATCACCGCCCAGGCCACGCCCGAGGGATCGCCGACGAGCTCGGCGTTCACGAAGTTGGCCAAGCGCCCGAAGAGGAGGCCGGCCGGCGCCAAGGCGCAGAGCAGGTCGCCGACGGCGAAGAAGTCGGCCTTCGTCCGGCGCGCGAACCAGACGCCGGCGAGGAGGACGCCGAGGAAACCGCCGTGGCTGGCCATGCCGCCCTGCCAGACGCGGAAGACCATGAGCGGATCGGCCGCGAACTCGGCGCGGGCATAGAGGAGGACGTGGCCGAGCCGGCCCCCGGCGATGACGCCGACCATCACCGCGGTGATCAGCGCGGACTCGTCGAGCGCGTCGCGCAGGGGCGTGAGGCCCGCCCGGCGCCAGCGGCCGAGGAGATAGGCGGCGACCATGAAGCCCGCCGCATAGGCGAGGCCGTACCAATGGACACCACGCAGACCCCAGCTTTCCGGGAAACGGATCGCGACCGGATCGAGGTCATGCGTCCAGAAGGCGAGCGCGGCGGCGAGCATGTTCAGGCCTTGGACGTGGCGTCCGGTCCGGGGCGACGGCCGACGCGGTGGCCGCGCTGGCGGGCGAGCTCGCGCATGTCGGGATGCGGGTCGTCCTTCTCGTAGATCTCGACGCCGAGCAGCGATTCGAAGACGTCCTCGAGCGTGACCACGCCGGCGAAAGCGCCGAACTCGTCGACGACCACGGCGAGGTGCTGGTGCGCGCGGACAAGGTCATGGAGAGCGTCGGAGAGCGTGGCGTTCTCGGGCACGATGTGCGCCTTGCCCATCAGCTCGCGGATGCGGACCTCGCGGCGGTTCTCGCCGGCGGCCTTCAGGATGTCGCGACGGCGCACGACGCCCACGATGCGGTCGGGGTTCTGCTCCCAGACCGGCATGCGGCCGTGCGGGACGCTGGGATAGAGGCGGAGCACGTCGGCCACGGTGAGGTCGGCTTCGATGGCCGTGACGACCGGCCGCGGCGTGAGGACCTGCGAGACCGGGATGTCGTCGAGGCGCACCGCGTTGGCGACGAGGTTGCTCTCGGCCTGGGTGATCTTGCCTTCGCGGGCGGCGGCCTGGGCGAGGCTGCCGATGTCGGCGTCGGCGCGGTCGATGCCGGGCTCCTCGGGCGGCGCCAGGGAGTCGTGGAGCTTGCCGAAGGTGCGGAGGATCTTGGCGGCGCCGCGGACGAGCTTGAGCGAGGAGGCGATGCGCGGGGCGAGCGTGACGCGGAAGTGCATGCCTACCTTGCGCGGCAGCATGATGGTCAACCAGGCCATCACGAAGGAGACCGCGATGAAGGCGAGGGCGGTGAGCACGCCGACCTGCCAGCTCACGGCGAGTCCGTTCAGGAGGCGGGCGTCGATGAGGAAGCCGCCGAGCAAGGCGCTCATCCCGACGAAGGCGGCGGAGAGGACCTCGAAGGCCGCGAGCGTGTTGCCTTGGTCGCCGCGCGAACGTTCGATCGAGACCGCGGCTTTGGCGTCCTGACGGCGCAGTTCCTCGAGCTCGGCGTGGGACAGGGCGGAAACCACCCCGGCCACGAGCGAGATGCCCGCCGCGCTGCCGTTGAGGAGGATGAAGACCGGCCAGAGATACCAAGCGGGATCCATGTCCTCCCTGCATAGGGCGGACCCCTGAGTTTGGCGAGGGAGAATCCCGGCGTTGACCCTGCGGAGCCGCCGCGGAATACTGCCGCCATGACCCCTCGCGAGCTCCGGATCGTCTCCGCCCTGGCCGTGTTCCTGTCCGCCGCCCTGCCCGCGGCCGCCGGCGCGATCGCCTTCCGCTCCCAGCCTATCCTCGCCGCGACGCTGCACGGTGAAGCCGGCGCCCTGCCCGGCCTGACCGGCTTCTACTTCAACCATTTCACCGGCGCGCTCGTGGCGCTGCTCGTCGTCGGCCTGGCCATCACCGCCTTCGCCGCCCGCGCGCACCTGCGCGACGACGAGGAGCCGGTCGTGCGCATGGCCAAGCTGCTCGTCGCGGCCTGTTTCTCGGCGCTCGTGAGCGTCGTCTTCCTCGGCCTGCTCGTGCTCGCGACGGCCCTGCCGGTCTACGCGAAGCTGATGCAGCGCTGAGCCCGCCACGCGGCGAGCAAGGCGAGCCACGGACGTGCGACCGCGGGGTCGCCCGACCACAGGGGACGACCGTCGACATCATCCCAATGCGACACGGCGGACGCGCCGCCGGGCAAGGTGGAGCGAAGCACGAGGATGGCTTCGGCGCGGACGGGGACGCCGCTTTCGACCGCGCGCACCGGCAGGCCCGAGCAGCGGATCAGCTGGCCGAGGGCGGTGCCCGGGAGGCAGCCCGTGGTCTCGGCCGGAACGTGCAGCGCGCCGGCCTCGACCCAGGCCAGGCTCGAGCGAGAGCCTTCGCTGACAAAGCCGCGCGCATCGAACTGCACGCCTTCGACGCCGGCGCCGGCGCCCAGCGCGCGCAGCTCGACGGAGGCGGTCAGGGAATTGGCCCACGGGGCGGACTTCGGACGCGGGAGCCATTCCGGCGCGTCGCGGACGGTGCGTAAGGAGCGCAGACGGAAGACCTCGGGCGAAGATAGCAGGGCGCGCAGTCCGAGCTCCTCGAAACCCGGGCCGACGACGAGACGCAGCACGCCTTCGTTCCCGCCGAGGAGACGGAGCGCCGCGCGCCAGGCCGACGCCTCGCCGGCGGCGAGCGGACCCGGGGTCAGGCCGGCGCGGGCCAGGCCGGCGCGCAGGCGCTCCAGATGGTCGTCGAGGCATTCCACGACGCCGGCGCGCAAGGCGATCGTCTCGAAGAAGGCCGCGCCGACAGGGAAGCTGCCCGGCGTGGCGTCACCCTCGGCGAGGACGCCGTTGCGGCAGACGCGGCTCATGGGAGCGCCGCGCGCGCGGCGGCGAGCAAGGGAGCCTGGGCCTTGCGCAGGCTCTCGGCGTATTCGCGCGCCGGTACCGAGTCGGCGACGATGCCGGCGCCGGCCTGGACGAACGTGCGCCCTTCGGCGGACCACAGGGAGCGGATGACGATGTTGAGGCAGAGGTCGCCCGAGGCGCCGATCCAGCCGAGCGAGCCCGTGTAATAGCCGCGGGCGACCGGTTCGAGCTCGGCGATGACCTGCATCGTGCGGACCTTCGGGGCGCCCGTGATCGTGCCGCCCGGGAAGAGCGCGCGGATGACGTCGGCCGGTCCGGCCGAGGCCTGCAGCCGGCCTTCGACCTGCGAGACCAGGTGCATCACGTGCGAGTAGCGCTCGACCGCCATGAACTCCGGCACATGGACCGTGCCCGGGCGGGAGACGCGGCCGACGTCGTTGCGGAGCAGGTCGACGAGCATCAGGTGCTCCGCCTTCTCCTTCGTGTCGCCGGCAAGTTCCTGCGCCCACGCGAGGTCGGCGGCTTCGTCGGCGCCGCGGGGACGCGTGCCCGCGATCGGACGCGAGGCGACGCGTCCCGCGGAGACCTCGACCAGCAGCTCGGGCGAACCGCAGACGAGCGTCGCGCCCGGCAGGCGGACCAGCCCCATGTAAGGCGAAGGATTCGCCGAACGGAGGACCTCGTAGGCGCGCAGCGGGTCGACGGGCGCGACCTCGAGCCGCGTGGAGAGGTTGACCTGATACGTGTCGCCGGCGGCGATGTATGCCTGACAGCGCGCGACCGCGCGGACGAAGGCCGGCTCGTCGAGCGATTGCGCGATCGGCGCGGCCGGGGCGCCCGCCGGGGGCAGGAGCGGGGCCGGCTGGGCGCAGGCGGCGTCCCAGCGGGCGGCGAGGTCGAGCGCGCGGGCGCGGGCGGCGCGGAGCGCGGAATGAGGCGAACCGACGGGGCAGAGCACGACCACCGTCAGCTCGCGCTTTGCGGCGTCGAAGACGCAGGCCTCGTGGGCCTCGAGGAAGGCCGCGAGCGGGACGCGGACGTCGGCGGGGGCGGGCTTCACCGGCTCGAACTGCGCCGCGAGCTCGTAACCCAGCAGCGCGATCAGCCCGCCCTGGAAGGCCGGCCAGCCGTCGAGACGCGGCGCACGGACCTCGCGGGACCAGCGGCGCAGGTGGTCGAGCGGTTTCTCCGAAGCCTCCTCGTGCGCGCCGTCGGCGGCGTGCATGACCACGCGCCCGTCGGCGAAGAAGAGCGTCGCGCGCGCGGCGGCCGGGACCGCGATCGTGAAGCTGCCGGAACGGCCGCTCTCGAGCACCGCGTGGTGACGGCCCGTGAAGAAGCCTTCCCAGGAAAGCGGGAGGCGGTCGGCGCGGAAGCGCGCGAGGTAAGGCAGGTGCGTCCAGCCCGGACCGGCGGCGGACCAGTCGGCGGCCGTGACCTCGGCGACGATGACCGGGGGCTCACTCATCGGCGAAGTTCAGCTTGTAGCCCGAGAAATCCGGGCCCGACAGGATCGCGCCGACCCGTTCGGCCGTGAGCCCGTAGACATGGAGCTCCTGGCGCGAGCCCTTCGAGACCACCGTGACGCGAAGGCCGCCGCCCAGCTTCATCACCTTGATCGAGAGCGTGCTCGCGCGGACGCGCGCGCTGATCACCCCGCGGGAGACGCGGCCGTGGCGCTCGAGGGCTTCGGCCACGGGACGGGCGGCATCCGTCAGCGACGTATGCGAACCGGCCCTGCCCCGCCCTTGCGCCATGCTCAGGCGATCTCCCAATCGTAGGGATGGGAGGAAAGGAACTCGCAGCCCTTCTTCGTGACCACCACGCAGTCCTCGAAGCGGCAGCCGCCGATGCCCGGGTAGTAGAGGCCCGGCTCGACCGTGACCGCGTTGCCGGCGACGAGCGGGTGCGGGTTGCGCGTGGAGAGGGCGGGATCCTCGTGGATGTCGTAGCCGAGGCCGTGGCCCGTGCCGTGGAAGAAGCCCACATAGACGCCTTTCACCAGGCCGGTCTTGTAGCCGAGGGACTTGAAATGATCCTGCACCACCGTGTGGACCTTGGCGCCCGTCACGCCCGCGCGGATCGCCTTGATCGCGCGACGCTGGGCTTCGAGCACCGCATGGACCAGCTTGCGCTGCTTCGCGTCGGCCTTCCCCTTGAGGTAGGTGCGGGTCATGTCACCGTACTGGTGCGAAGCGATGTGACGCGGATAGATGTCGCAGACGATGAGCTCGTTGGCGCGGACCGGGCCGGAACCGGAACAGTGGCAATCGACCGCCTGGTCGCCCGGGGCGATGATCAGACCGATGTCGCACATCCCGCCCTGGCGGAGGATCGCAACCTGGGCCTCTTCCTTCAGGATCTCGGCCGTGAGCGTCTTGCCCTGCCACTGCAGGATGCCCTTCTTGTCGGCTTTGGATTCGGCCAGCACCTGCTCGACGGCCTTGAAGCCCGCGACGGCCGCGGCGTTGCCGGCGCGGATGCCGGCGAGTTCCGCCTTGGATTTCACCTGGCGGCCGGGGAAGAGCTCGGGCGAGCCGCGCTCGTTGTGCTGCGCGCCGACCGGATGGAGTTCGAGGCCCAGTTCGCGGAGGCGGACGTAGAGGCCCACCGGGAAATCGGCCGGTACGCGGAAGCGATGGACGCCCTGCTGGAGGGCGGCGAAGACGATCGCGTCGGCCACGCCGGCCTTCGGGTTGGTCTTGCGGAGGTCGCCGATGATGGCGGTGAGATTCAGCACCTCATCGAAGGCGGACTCTTCCTTGGCGCGGCCGACTTCCATGCCGGGCAGCAGGCCGACACGACGGGCGCCGACGGAGAAAGCCGGGAACGGATCGGAGGCGTGGAAGCCGCCGAACCAGCGGAGGTCGGCGTTCTTGGAGGGGGTCGCCATCATCAGCACATCACGGACGGCTGGGGCGGAGGAGCGGGCGGTGCGGGCCATGGGCGCAGGATGACGGAAGTCGGCCCTGCGTGAAGCGCAAACGCTATCGCCCTGCGCCCGCGCCGGACCTAACGTGCCCGCATGCTCGCCCAAGCCGCCCGCCAGCCCTTCGACCTCGCGACCATGCTCCTCCCCGTGCTCCCTTGGTGGGAGCTGCTGATCCGCGGCATCATCGTCTACGTCTTCCTCCTGTTCCTGATCCGCCTCACCGGACGTCGCCAGACCGGGATGCTGACCCCGTTCGACTTCATCCTCCTGCTCATCCTGAGCAACACGGTGCAGAACGCCATGAACGGCGGCGACAACAGCCTCGGCGGCGGCCTCTTCCTCGCCGGCACCCTGATCGCCATCAACTGGATCATGCTCATCCTCTCCCGCCATTACCGTCTCATCCACTGGGCGCTCGTCGGCCGGCCCGTGTTCCTCGTGCGCGACGGCGTCGTGCAGGAGAAGGTCATGCACCGGGAACGCATCACGCATCACGAACTCATGGCGGCGCTACGGTCGGCCGGCCTCGCGAACATCGAGCAGGCCAAGGACGTCATCCTCGAGACCAACGGCACCATCAGCGTCATCCACCGGAGTCCGGCTTGACCAGGTCAGCCGGGCGGACAGGCTGACCTGGCGCCGGGGCACGCGGGTATCGTTCAGTGGTAGGACCCTACTTTCCCATAGTGGTGACACCAGTTCGAATCTGGTTACCCGCTCCCGGCGCGGCCCGCGGGCCGAGGCTTGACCCCGGGCGGACGGCTCGGGATAGTGGGCGTCCTTGGCCACGCGGGTATCGTTCAGTGGTAGGACACCACTCTTCCAAAGTGGATACACCAGTTCGAATCTGGTTACCCGCACCAAGGAAAGCGCCGTCGCTCAGTTCCGCCAAGGCAGCTGACCCGCGGGCGTGACCTCGAGGAACTCCTTCCAGCACTCGACCTCGTCGGCGGACAGGGACGACGCGACCACCAGGCGCCACTTCGGCTTCGTCGGGGCGTGGCGGAGCGTCATGCCGGCCTGTTCCGGCAGGCGGTTGGCCTTGCGGGAGTTGCAACGGATGCAGGCCGTGACGATGTTCTCCCAGTTCGTCTTGCCGCCGATGTCGCGGGGCACGACGTGGTCGAGGTTGAGTTCCTCGTCGCGGAACTGGCGGCCGCAGTACTGGCAGGTGTTGGCGTCGCGCAGGTAGACGTTGCGGCGGGAGAAGCGGATCTCGCGGCGCGGCACGCGGTCGTATTCGCCGAGCAGGAGCACGCGCGGCACGCGGAGCACGATGCAGGTCGTGCGGACGGACTGGCCGGCGGGCGGCGGCGTCTCCACGGAGAAGCGCATCCACTCCTCGGCGCTCATCACGCGGTGGCCGGAGGCGTCCGCGTGGATCGCCGAGGCGCGGCCCCGGAAGAGGAGGCTCATCGCGCGCAGGACGCCCACGATGTTAACCGGCTGCCAGAGACGGTTAAGGACGAGGACACGTTGTTCGAGGCGCGGAGGCACTGACCCGAGAGATAAGGCCGGGCGGGCGGACGGTCAACCCCCTCGGCTCAGCGGCCCTTCTTCGACTTCGGGGCCGGGGCTTTCGGCGTCGGGGCCGGAGCGACCGTCGCCTTGGGCGCCGGCGGCGTCGTGAAGGTGTCAGGCAAGGCCACGATCATCGCCCCGGTCACGGTGGCGGGGATCGGGAAGGGGACGCCGTCGATCTGGACACGCAGGTTCTCGACCGCCGAGGAACGCAGTTCGCTCGGCCCTTTGACGTTGATGACGACCGGCTTGTCCCGCGGGGAAAGCATCCCGTAGCCCGGGACTTCGCCCGTGTCCTGCTCGATGAGCTGATAGCGGACGCCCGGCTTGACCGACGTGAGCGTGATCTGGTGGGGTCGGCTCGCCGGCGGGGCCGGGACCGCAACCTCCGCGACGGGCTTAGGCTGCGTCCGCTTCGCCGCGGACGAGCTCAGAGAAAAAACAGGCCGATGAGCGCCAGGACCGTGATCCCGATCACCACGTAGATCAGCGTGTCGCGGCTCAGCGTGATCGGCGCGCCGGCGGCCTCCGGCTCGAAGGCCGCGTCCTCGTCGGCGCCGGCTTCCAGCGGGCGGCGGGAGGCCTTGGCGGAGTGGTGCGTGTTGAAATCGGCGCCCGCCTTCTCGTCGTCGAGGCGGAGGTACTTCGCGTAGACCTTGACGAAGCCGCGCTTGTAGACGTCGGCGAGCGGGATGGACTCGAACTGGTTGGCCTCCATCGACTGGAGGTAGTCGGTGCGGATCTTGGTGAACTCCGCGGCTTCGCGGAGGGTCACGCCCAGTCGCTGACGGGCTTCTTGGAGACGTTCGCCGAGGGTTTGCATAGCCCGAGGTTCGCCCGAAGGCGGCGAATACGCAAGCCTCTGGTGGCCGGACGAAGCGTCAGGCGAGGAGGTTCCAGAGATAAGCCCAAGGCCAGACGACCAACGCCCGGAGGTAAGCCATGGCGACCTGGAAGGGCGTCAGGTTGACGAGCACCAACAGGATGACGAAGCCCCAGCGCGCCAAGGTCAGGAACAACTCCTCGGAGTAGAGCCCGAGGCGGAGCGCCACCCGGGAGCCATCCAGCGGAGGAATCGGGATCAGGTTGAAGACCACCAGACTGGCGTTCAGGACGATGCCCATCTCGAGGAAGTTGAGGACCACCGCCTGCGAACGCGGGTCGAAGTTCCCCAGCCCGCCGATGACGGCGAAGACGCCGCAAAGGACCAGGTTCATGGCCGGCCCGGCCAGGGTGATGAAAATATCATCCATCCGGCGGGTCTTCGGGTTAGGCAGCGAGATCTGGACCGGCTTGCCCCAGCCGATGAGCCCGAAGCCCGGGCTCAGGAAGATCATCACCGCCGGGATCGCGATGGTGCCGATGGGGTCGGCATGGGCGAAGGGGTTGAGCGTCACGCGGCCCTGCATGCGCGGGAGCGGGTCGCCGCGCAGGTCGGCCATCCAGGCATGGCCGAACTCGTGCAGGCCGATCGAGATGATGAGCAAGATGAGCTGGAGCAGCCCGTCGCGAAGCGTCTGGGGGTCCATCTCAGTTGCCTCCGCAGCCGCCGCGGGGCTTGCCGCAACCGCAGGCGTTGGAATGGACGTGGTCGGACTTGAGGCCCTTGACGGCGACCATCGGGAGCTGCTTCTCGAGCTTGGCCGAGCCGCAGTGCGGGCAGGCCGGCTGGTCCTGAGAGCTGCGGACGAGCAGCTCGCTCGTCTGGCCGCAGTCGGCGCAGGTGTAATCGAAGATCGGCATGGCGGACGAAGGAGAGCAAACGCGGCCCGGCGGGTTAGCCAATCCGAAAGCAGGGCTGAACTCGCTCCTTGAGGAATCGGGCCGGTCGCCTAGACCTGAAGGCATGTCGCTCGCCGCCCGGATCCGACTCGCGCAGCAGCGCGGCCTCAGCCTCCCGGCGGCCCGCACGCTCGCGCGCCTGTCGACCCCGCGGGCCATCCAGGACTTCCTCGTCGATTTCCCGCAGAACTTCGAACCCGAGGGCGACACCGCCCGCTCGGTCGAGCAGACCCTGAAGCATCGGCGTGCGCACTGCATCGAGGGCGCCATGGTCGCCGCCTTCGCGCTCTGGCTGCAAGGCCACCCTCCCCTCCTCCTGGATTTCAGCGCGCATCAGGACATGGACCACGTCATCGCGCCCTTCCGCGTGAACGGCAAGTGGGGCGCCATCTCCAAGACCAACTACGTCTGCCTGCGCTGGCGCGACCCGGTCTACCGCAGCGTCCGGGAACTCGCGATGTCGTACTTCCACGAGTACGCCAAGGGGCCGCGCAAGACCCTGCGCAGCTATTCCAAGCCGTACGACCTCAGCGTCCTGCCGCCCGAGAAGTGGGTCAACAACCCCAAGGACTGCTGGGAGATCGCCGACCGCATCACCGCCGCGCGCCACTACGAGATCGTCACCGACGCCGAGGCGAAAGCGTTGCGGCATCGCGACGACGTCGAGGTGCGCTCGGACAAGATCACCGTCTTCCCGATCCCGAAGTGGAAACGGCAGCGCCTCTGAGCCTCAACGGCGGCCGTCGTACCAGATCTCGCAGTTCTCGGGCCGTTTCGCCGCGCGCCCCGCGGTGAAGAGCATGCGGAAGGCGAAACGCACCGCCTCGGTCACCGTGTAGAGCTTCAATTTGCGCGAAGAGGTCCGGAGCGGGCTGGACGCGAGGATGACGAAGCGCCGGCCGCGTCGACGCGCGATGGCCTTGAGCCGACGGCTCAGGAAGACCTCCTCGCCGGCGTAGTATTCGGTGCCGAAGCCGCCGGCTTCGCGGAACGCAGAAGCCTCGACCCAGACGCAGGAACCGGCAGCCCAGCGGGCGAGCCGGCTCCAGAGATTCCAGCCGCCGCAGACGAAGCGGGCGTAGCGCGGCGTGCCCGGCTCGAGTTCGACCGTGCTGCCGCCGCCGAGCGCGCGACCTGCGGCGATCTGGTCGGCGATGGCCGCGAAGAGCGCCTCCGAAGGCGTCGAATCGGCGTCGATGAACACCAGCCAATCGCCGGTCGCCGCGCGGGCTCCCGCGTCACGCGCGCGGCCGATCTGGTTGACGGGCTCGAAGACGACGGTCGCGCCCGCCGCGCGGGCGACGGCCGCGGTGGCGTCGGTGGAGTTGTTGTCGCAGACGACGCATTCCCAGGCCCAGCCGCGACGCTCGAAGGCGACGGCCGCCACGCGGATGGCCGCGAGGGTCGCCGGGAGGAGTTTCTCTTCGTTGAACGCCGGGATGACGACGGAGACGCGCATCACGACGAGGCGAGCCGCCTCAGCTGACGTGCTCGAAGGCGCAGGCCGCCGCGCCGACGACGCCGACGTTGCCGCCGAGGCCGGCCGGGACGATCGAGCAGACCGCCGAGAGACGGGGGAAGGCGTAGCTGTTGGCGCTCTTGCGCATCGGGACGAAGAGCGCGTCGCCGGCCGCGGTCACGCCGCCGCCGACCACGATCACGTCGGGATTGAAGGTGTTGATCACCGCGCCGAGGCCGCGACCGAGGAAGTTGATCGACTCGGCCCAGATCTCGTTGGCGAGCGCGTCGCCCTCGGCCATCGCCTGGAAGAGGTGGTGCGTCGTGACCTGGTCGATGCTGCCGGCGAACTTGACGATGCTCGAGGGGCGGCCGGCCGCGAGGGCTTCGCGCGTGCGGCGGGCGATGGCGGTGCCGGAGGCGTAGACTTCCCAGCAGCCCGGATTGCCGCAACCGCAGCGGGGGCCGTCCATCGTGAGGGGAATATGACCGAGCTCGGCCGCGTTGCCGTTGGAGCCGCGCATCAGGCGGCCGTCGATGACCGCGCCGCCGCCGATGCCGGTGGAGACGGTGATATAGACGACGTTCTTCTTGCCCTTGCCGGCGCCGAAGCGGTATTCGCCGAGCGCGGCGGCGTTGCAATCGTTGTCGATGCGGGCTGGGAGGCCGCCGAAGGAGCCGCTGAGATAATCCGTGATCGAGAAGCCGGTCCAGCCGGGGAGATTGGGCGAGCCGTCGACGCAGCCGCGGGCGATGTCGAGCGGTCCGGGCGAGGCGACGCCGAGGGCGACGAAGTCGACCGGCTTGAGCTTCAGTTCGGCGAGGAGCTGATGGGCGGCCGCGGCAACGCGCTCGCAGGCCTGCTGCGGGCCCTTCTCGGCGAACGTCTCGACGCGACCGGAACCGAGGACGGTGCCGTCTTCGTTGACGACGCCGAAGGCGAACTTCGTGCCGCCGAGGTCAAAGGCCAGGACTTTGCGCATAGGAATAGAAAGGGTCAGTCGCGGGCCGGACGCGAGAAGTCATCCTGCAGGCGGACGACGTCGGTGAGGTCGGGCGTGGAGACCTCGAGCAACACGCTGTCCTCGAGGGCTTCGAAGCGGTGGATGGTGCGCACCGGGATATGGAGAGCCTGACCGGGGAGCCAGACGACCTGGTCGGCGGCGGAGACGAGCGACGCCGCGGGCGCCTCGCCGGCGGCGAGCGCGCGATGGGTCAGGAGCACCTTGCCCGAAAGGAGGTAGAGCGTCTCCGTCTTGCGCTCATGATATTGGAGGCTGAGGCGGCGACCCTGCTTCACCTCGAGCACCTTGCCGGCGTAGGCGGACTGGTCAGCATACCAGATTTCACGCCCCCACGGCTTCTCCACGATCTTGGGAGTATGCGTCGGCTCGGCCATGCCAGAGGTCTGTCGAAAAACGCCCCGTTAGCCAAGCAAATCCCCGAAGAAGTCCGGCTGGTCCATCGCGCCGACCAGCGGACGGACGAGTCGCTCCGCGTCGATCGCGACCCGGTTGACGTCGGGCGACACGCGGTGCATCGACAGCGCCCGGTCGGGAGCCGTCACGGCGAGGCGGGCGAAATCTTCGGGCGCGAAAGCTTTTTCCGAGAGCCAGGCCTGGCGATCGGCGCCCGCGAGCACGACCGGCATGCGCGAGTGGACCTCGCCCGCTTCGCGGTTCGGGGCGACCGTCACGAGACAGAGCGTGCGACGGTGCGTGCCGTCGGCGGCGAGGTGGAGCGACCAAAGCCCGCCGACCGCGAGCGGTCCGCCATCGGCCGCGCGGAAATAATACGGGGACTTCAGCTTACCTTCCGTCTTCCACTCGTAATAGCCGTCGATCGGGATGACGCAGCGGCGATGCCGGGCCGAGTCGCGGAACGTCGGGCGGTCGAAGATGCCCTCCGCGCGGGCGTTGGCGTGGCCTTCCTGCTCGTCGGCCGGCGCCCAGGCGGGCACGAAGCCCCAAGGCAGCGCTTCGGTACGCAGGACGCCCTGCTCGCGCCGGACGGAGACCAGCGGCGTGCCGGGAGAGATGTTATAGCGGGGCGACACCTCGGCCGAGGGGGCGCCGAGGCTTTTCACGATCTCTTCCCAGCGCGAGAACTGGGTGACGCGGCCGCACATGCGTTCGGTCGACTCAAGCCTTCGGCAGGACGGGCGGACGGCCGGCGTTGGCGCCGGTACGTAGGGAGTTGAGGACGACGAGATTGATGAAGTGCATCACGCCGAGGACGACGACCACCACGCCGACGGACTTGCTGAGGTGCTCGACGACCTCGATGCCGGTCTTCGGGTGCTCCTTCGAGGAGAGGAAGAGGAGCATGAAACCGGCGTTCACCAGGTAGAAGCCGATGATCAGGAGGTTGTTGACCGAATCGGCCATCGTGTCGTTGCCATGGAAGGCATCGACGAGGAACGGGCGTCCGCTGCGGAAGAGCGTGCGACCCACCCAGATCGTCACCGCGAGGGAGACGACGAAGTAGATGCCGTATTCTAGGTAGGTGAGCGAGTCGCTGGCGTTGGCGACGGTGTCGGCGGCGAGGAGCATGGCGAACCCTACGACGCCGGCCGGGCGACTTCAAATCCTAAAACCGCCACCTTACCAGTGGGGCGGGCGTTCGTCGGCGGGCGGGGACTGGTCGCCCGCGTCCGCGGTCTGGGTCAGCTTCGCCTCGGTCCGGGCGAGCCGGTCGGACAGCTTGGACACCTCCCGGGAGAGCTCGAGCATGGCCCGGTCCTGCTGCTCCACGTGGCGTTGCAAGAAGGCGATGCGTTCTTCGAGGTCGTGCAGCTTGGAATCCATGCTGAGACCTTACGCCCTGACCCCCTTGAGGCAAGGCCTCCTCCGCTAACGCTGGCCGGCGAAGTAGAAGCGGGCGCAGTTGCCGCCGAAGAGGCCGGCGCGCTCGCTCTCAGATAACCCGCGCGCGTAATCGTCGACGAGGCGGAAGGCCTGCTCGTAGCTACCGGCGAAAAGGCAGACCGGCCAATCGGAGCCGTACATCAGGCGGGACGGACCGAAGGCCTCGAAGACCGTGTCGAGGTACGGACGGAATTGCTCGGCCTGCCAATTCTTGTGATCGGCTTCGGTGAGGAGGCCCGAGACCTTGCAATGGACGTTCGGGAGTTTCGCCAGGCGACGGAGCTGCGACTTCCACGGCTCGATCGTGCCGTCCTTGATGTGGGGCTTCGCGATGTGATCGAGGACGAAGGGCTGCTGCGGGAAATTCTCGGCCAGGCGGAGGGCGGCCTCGAGCTGTTTCGGGTAGATCAGGATGTCGTAGGTCAGGCCATGCGCGCGGAGCTTCGAGATGCCGCGCTGGAAATCCTGCCCAAGCATGAAGTCATCGTCAGG
>OFRH01000053.1_pt1 | contig 17051 bp, 15 predicted proteins | sample 1543111 | NCBI WGS metagenome assembly OFRH01 (sample SAMN07774220, study PRJEB24372) | wastewater metagenome | isolation source: Exp Tend NO 100WW | collected 2016-02
TCCGACATGAGCGCACCGAACTGCTTCATCGTCTCCTGTTCGATGTAGCTATCGGGTGCGTCGGGGTATGCATCACGCAAGGCCTTCGCGCGATCTTCCTTCCACGTGCCGTTGATGCCGCCGCCGGCAGTCACCAGCTGCAACACGGCGGGGTTCTTCGACATGGCCTCGACGAAGGCCGTGTTCTGGCCGACCTCACGTAAGGCGTTGACGTGAGGCTCCACGTCACGCAAGAGTGCTTTCGAGATGACCGTGCGCAGCTTGACCTGTTTGGTGCCTGCTGCGAATTGCAGATTCAGCGTCTCCGTCATTACAAGGGTTCCTGATAGTGAACATTCACCCCGACGCGGCCGGGGCCGTAGCCCCGGGCCTTGGCGAGCGGGAGCGCGGCCCAGAGGTCGCGCATGAGGTCCATGATGCCGGTGAAGGTCGCCGGGTTCGAGCGCGGGGTGCGGCCGATGGGCTCCTGGTCGACGGCGGTGAACGCGGTGATCTGCTCGAGGCCCTCGATGCCGGCGTGGCGGCCGGGGACGACCTTGGCGCCGTTGATCTTGCGTGCGGCCGCGGCGGACAGGATGTCGATGGCGAGCGTGCTCTTGCCCGAGCCGGAGACTCCGCAGACCACGGTGAGGGCCCCGATGGGGAAGGAGGCGGTGACGTCCTTGAGGTTGTTCTCGGTCGCGCCTTTGACGGTGATCGCGGCCTTGCCGATGGGCTTGCGCTTCACGATGCCTTCCAGCGTGGCGCGTCCGGAGAGATAGGCGCCGGTCCGTGAAGTCGCGTGCGCACCGCAGGCCTTGGGCGTGCCTTCGAAGACGATGCGCCCGCCGTCGATGCCGGCGCCGGGTCCCATCTCGATGAGGTGGTCCGCGGCGAGCATCATGTCGCGGTCGTGTTCGACGACGAGGACGGTGTTGCCGAGGTCGCGCAGGCCGCGGATCGAACCGATGAGGCGATGGTGGTCGCTCGGGTGCAGGCCGATGCTCGGTTCGTCGAGGACGTAGGTCACGCCGACGAGCCCGAGGCCGAGCTGCGTCGCGAGGCGGACGCGCTGGGCTTCGCCGCCGGAGAGCGAACTGCACTCGCGGTCAAGCGTGAGGTAGTTGAGGCCGGCGTCGTGGAGGAACGCGAGGCGCTGCTCGAGCCCGCGGCGGGCTTCTTCGGCGGGCATGACGCCGGGATGCGTGGCGAGCTGCTTCGTGAACTCCAGCGCGGCGGGAATCGTCATCGCCAGGAACTCGGCCATGGTCTTGCCGTTGAGGCGCAAGGAGAGGGCGGTGGGGGAGAGGCGTCGGCCTTGGCAGCCGGCGCAGACGGAGCCCGCCTGGAACTGCAGCAGGCGTTGGCGGAGCGATTCGCCGGTGGTGGTACGGTAGGCGTGCTCGAGTTCGGTGAACATGCCCGTCCAGATGGTCTCGACGGGCTTACGGCCCTTGGGCGGCGGGAGCAGGAACTTACGCTTGGGATCGCCGTGGAGCAGCAGTTCACGCACGGCCTTCGGCAAATCTCGCCACGGGGTCTTGAGGTCGAACGGCACCTGCTCGGCGAGCGCGCGGGTGATGGCGTTACGACGGATGAGCGTCTTGCGCGTGGCGCACTTCCAAGGCTTCACGACGCCGTCGTGGATCGACAGCGCTTCGTCGCGGACGGAGAGGCTTTCCTGGAAGCGCATCTGCCGGCCGAGGCCGCCGCAGTCCGGGCAGGCGCCTTCGGGATGGTTATGCGAAAGAGCCCGCGGGCTGATGGGCTCATACGTCTCGCCGCAATGTTCGCAGGCGAGGTGGAGCGAGAGCACGTGCTCTTCCCAGCGGCCGTCTTTCTCGGCGAGCACGCTCGCGCGGTGCCGGCCTTCGCGGAAGGCGAGTTCGAGCGAGTCAGCGAGGCGGCTGCGCTGGTCGGGGCCCGCGACGATGCGGTCGACCACGACGTCGAGTTGTTTGGCTTCGCGGCCGCTCAGCAGGCCGGCGGCTTCCTCGAGGGTGGCGACGACGCCGTCGACGCGGACGCGCGAGAAGCCACGGCGGCCGAGGTCGGCGGAGGCTTCGAGGAGGACCGAGGGTTTATCCTTGGCGACCGGCGCCACGACCATCAGTCGGGTGCCGGCGGGGATGGCTTCGAGGGTGTGGAGATTATCGTCGAGCGAGCGACGACGGACCGGGTGGCCGTCCTGCAGGCAGCGTCGGTCGCCCGCGATGATCCAGAGCGGGCGGGCGTGGTCGGCGATCTCGGTCAGGGTGGCGACCGTCGACCGGGGGTTGGTGTTGCCGCCGGTCCGCTGGGCGATGGCGATGACGGGGGACAGGCCCCGGATGAAGTCCACGTCCGGCCGGGGGGCCGAATCCAGCATGCCGCGGGCCTTGGCCGAGAGGGATTCGAGGTATTGACGGCTACCCTCGGCGTGCAGGGTATCGAAGGCCAGGGAAGATTTGCCCGAGCCGCTGACCCCGGTGATGACGGTCAGCTGACCACGCGGGATGGTCACTTCCACGTCCTTGAGGTTGTGGGTGCGGGCTCCCTTGATGTGGATGGGCGGGTTCAGGACAGCGGACGATACTCCGTCCGCCCGCCGGGAGAAGGCGGAAGTGGCCGCTCCGTTAATAAGTCGTCCCTTAATCCGCTTTTCCCTCTTTCGGCGAACTGTCAGCGTGAGGGGTATGCCACGCCTCTTTCTTGCCCTCCTGGTCCTGTTCACCGCCCGCGCTTCGGCCGACAAACTCGAGCCCCGCATCCTCTTCCTCGGCGACAGCATCACCTATGGCGGCAATTGGACGGTCTATGTCGAGTCCGCGATCCGTGCGCAGAAGGGGCTCTCCCGCGCGACGATCGTGAACATGGGGCTCTCGAGCGAGACGACCTCGGGCCTTTCCGAACCCGGCCATGCTGGCGGCAGCTTCCCGCGTCCCGACCTGCATGAACGACTCAGCCGCGTGCTTGGTCAGTTCAAGCCGACGCTCGTCGTCGCGTGTTACGGCATCAATGACGGGATCTATCAGCCGCTCGACGCGACGCGTCAGCTCGCCTTCCAGGACGGCATCATCAAGCTGCGCCTCGCCTGCATTCGCGCCGGCGCGCAGATCGTCGTCGTCACGCCTCCGTTGTATGCGCCGGACAACCGCGCGAAGGATGCAATCAACTATGACGGCGTGATGGAAGCCTACGGCGCGTGGCTCGTCGCGCAGCGCTCCGCCGGCTGGCAGGTGATCGACATCCATCCGTTGCTGCATCAGTCCGTCGATGCGGCGAAGAAGGCCGATCCGACTTTCATCTACGCGAAGGACAACCTGCATCCCGGCGAACAGGGACATCTGTTTATGGCGAAGGCCGTGTGGACGTCGCTCGCGCCGATGATGAAATGGAAGTCCGACGTCGCGTTCGCCGAAGGCGCGAAGCTCAAGACGCTACGCGACAGTTCGGTGCTCCTGCGTGATGCCTGGCTTACCCAGACCGGCCACAAGCGTCCGGGCGTGAAGGGGGGCCTGCCGGTAGCCGAGGCCGAGGCCCGTTCGGCCGAGCTGATCGGCGAATACCTCAAGAAATAAGGGTTTTTCGCCTCAAGGCGGGAAGGGAGGGGGTCGCAGGAGGGGTGGGCTATTGCCCAAGAAACACCCCTCCGACACGAAACCGTAACAATCGTATGGGATGATGCCTGTGCTTTCCAACCACATGCACACCTCCCTCAAGTCCCTCGCGCTGCTCGCCCTCACGGCGACCGCAGTCTCCGCCCAGTCCGCCGCCCCGGCTCCGGCCGAGGTCGTCACGGTCGACGCCAAGCTTCCTGACTACGCCGTTTCCTCCGGCGTCTCGGGCAACCTGAACTCGGTCGGTTCCGACACGCTCAACAACCTGATGACCTTCTGGAGCGAAGGTTTCAAGGCCAAGTACCCCAACGTGAACATCCAGGTCGAAGGCAAGGGATCGGGCACCGCTCCGGTCGCCCTCACCTCCGGCGCCGCCCAGGTCGGCCCGATGAGCCGCGAGATGAAGTCCTCCGAAGTCGCCTCCTTCTCCGGCAAGTTCGGCTACAAGCCGACCAAGGTCCCGGTGGCCATCGACGCCCTCGCGGTCTTCGTCCACAAGGACAACCCGATCAAGGGTCTCTCCCTCTCGCAGGTCGACGGCATCTTCTCCTCCACCCGCAAGTTCGGCGGCCAGGACATCGCCACCTGGGGTGACGCCAAGCTCACCGGCGCCTTCGCCGGCAAGACGATCTCGGCCTTCGGTCGCAACTCCGCCTCCGGCACCTACGGCTTCTTCAAGGACAAGGCCCTGAAGAACGGCGACTATAAGTCCTCCGTCAAGGAGCAGCCCGGTTCGTCCTCCGTCGTCCAGGGTGTCGCCTCGGACCTCGGCGCCGTCGGCTACTCCGGCATCGGCTACAAGACCTCCGGCGTCCGCGCCCTCCCGCTCGCGCTCGGCGACTCCGCCGATTACATCGAGCCCACCTACGCCCACTGCCTCGACGGCAGCTACCCGCTCGCCCGCTACCTGTACGTCTACGTTAATAAGGCTCCTTCCAAGGATATGGACAAGCTCACCAGCGAGTTCATCACCTTCGTCCTCTCCAAGCAGGGCCAGGAAATCACGATCAAGGACGGCTACTACCCGCTGCCGGCCGACGTCGCCCTCGAAGGCCGCACCGCCCTCAAGTACTACAGCGCCGAATAAGCTTGGTCTCGAAATCGTACCGTCGCCACCACGCCCTCCGGGGTCGGTCTGCAAAGCGCGACGGTACGGTCTCGGGTCCTCCCAAGGCGGGGTCTCCCCGCCTTACCCTTTATTAGAGCCCAAGACACCAGACCGTAACCCGATGGAAACTTCCGACAAAAAACCCGCTTCTGCGCCCGCGCCGGAATCGCGTTTTACGGTAAGTCCCATGACCCTGGCCGCCGACCGGTGGATGGGTCGCCTCATCCGCTTCGGCGGTGTCGGCGTGGTGCTCGCGGTCTTCGGGATGCTGGCCTTCCTGATCTTCCAGGTCTTCCCGCTCTTCACCGGCGCCAAGGTCACGACGGTCGGTTCGCTCTCCGTCCCGGCCAACGCCGTCGCCTTCGGCGAAGACGAGTACGGCGACTTCCCTTATGTCGTCCTCGCGGACGGCAAGGTCGTCTTCCAGCGCGCGGCCGACGGCGCCAAGGCGCATGAATGGGCCCCTGCTTTGGGTGAACTGCGCGTCACCGCTGTCCGCAGCTACCCGCGCGCGGGTCTCATCTTCCTCGGTCTCTCCGACGGCTCCGTGCAGGAACTGCGCGTCGCCTATCGCTCGACCTTCGACGCCGCCGGCAAGCGCGCGATCGAGCCGGTCGTCACGCCGCTGGCTCCGGTTGCGATCGGCCAGCCGGGCCTGCCTTGCCTCGAAGTCTGGAACGCCAAGGGGTCCCAGTCGCGCCTGATGCTTGTCCTTCAGGAAGCCGCGGGTAAGCCGCTGCTCACCGCGGTCCGTCTCACCGAACGCAAGGGCCTCGGCGGCAAGGCCCGCGTTACCGCCAGCGCGCCCTTCGTCGTCGCGGCCGACGCCGCGTCGGTCGACAAGGTCCTGCTGCCCTCGACGGCGGAGTCCCTCATCGTCGTCGGCAAGTCCGGCGAGGTGCGCACCTACGCCGACGACGGCCAGACCTTCTCGTTCCTGCAGTCCTTCGTCCCCTTCAAGGAATCCAGCGATCCCGCCGTGGCCTCCGCCGGCATGATCTTCGGCAACGTCTCGGTGGTCTTTGTCGGACATTCCGGCGAACAGCAGGTCTGGTCGATGTATCCGCAGCTTCAGCCCGACGGCAAAAGCCTGCGACGCTGGGGCAAGATCCACGACGGTGCGCCGCTCGCCGGGGCCGGCGAGGGCGTCTACGCCGCCGAAGGCAACAAGTGCTACCTCGCGGTCGCGGGCGGCAAGCTGCAGATCCGCAACATGACCACCGGTTCGCTCCGCTGGGAAGGCGACGCCCCGGCCGGCGCGATCCGTCAGCTCGCCTTCGCCGGTAACTACGACCGCTTCACGGCGCTTTCCGCCGACGGCAAACTGCACCGCTGGAGCATCGTCGACCATCATCCGGAATCCTCCTGGGGCGCGTTCTTCGGCAAGATCTGGTACGAGGGCGCCACCGGCCCCGACTACACCTGGCAGTCGAGCGCCGGCTCCGATGAGTTCGAGGCCAAGTATTCTCTCGTGCCTCTCTTCTACGGCACCGTGAAGGGCACTTTCTACGCGCTCCTCTTCGCGCTGCCCATCGCCCTGACCGCGGCCATCTACGTCTCGCAGTTCCTCCGCCCGGAATACCGTCAGGTCGTGAAGCCGGTCATGGAGATCATGGCCTCGCTGCCTTCCGTCGTGCTGGGCTTCCTGGCCGGCCTCTGGCTCGCCCCGCTGGTCGATCCGCGTCTGATCTCGCTCTTCTGCGCCGTCGGCATCCTCGCGCCCGCGGCCTTGTTCGCCGGCTTCCTCTGGTCGGCGCTGCCGCAGCCGGTCCGCCGTCAGGTCAAGCCGGGCATGGAGTTCCTCTGGCTCCTGCCTTTCCTCGCGCTCTGCGCGTTCGCCGCCTGGAAGTCCGGTCCGGCCGTCGAGGCCGCTTTCTTCACCGTCAAGGACACCGCGAGCGGCCTGCCGATCGCCGATTTCCGCGAGTGGTGGCGTCAGACGACCGGTGCGACCTATGATTCGCGCAACTCCCTCGTCGTCGGCTTCGTGATGGGCTTCGCGGTCATCCCGATCGTCTTCACGATCGCCGAGGACGCGCTCTCCAACGTTCCGAACTCGCTCGTTTCCGGTTCGCTCGCCCTTGGCGCCAGCCGCTGGCAGACGGTCTGGAGCGTGGTGGTGCCGACCGCGATCTCGGGCATCGTCTCGGGCGTCATGATCGGCTTCGGCCGCGCGATCGGCGAGACGATGATTGTCGTGATGGCCACGGGTAACACCGCGGTCATGGAGGCCAATCCCTTCAGCGGCATGCGCACGCTTTCGGCGAACATCGCCGTCGAGCTGCCCGAGGCCGCCGCCGGACACACGCACTACCGCGCGCTCTTCCTCGGCGCCTGCTGCCTCTTCCTGCTCACCTTCGTAATCAACACCCTCGCGGAAGTCCTCCGCCAGCGCCTCCGGGAGCGCTACAAAGTCGTCTAAGCCATGGTCACTCCTTCTTCCGATAGCAGCACGCCGCGCGGCGAAGCCTTCGTCTGGTTCACGGGCCTCGGCCTCATCATCGGCCTGGGCATGGTCATCGGCCTGCTTTCGTTGGTCATCCTCAACGGGGTCACGGTCTTCTGGGCCCCCCAGGTACCGGTCGCCCAGGTCGACGACGGTCGCACGATCATCGGCCAGCTCGCCCAGCGTCGCGTCCGCGCCGGCTCGCCGGCGGATCATCCCCGTTACGAGCTCCAGTATCAGGTCGGCCTGCGCGAGTTGAACGGCAATTCCTATCTCTGGGTCGACGAAGCTAAGATCAAGGGCGAGACCTTCCCGGCCGACGTCCTCGGCTTGGAGCGCGTCGAGAACGGCCCGGCCTTCGTCCGCCCGCAGTCCCTGCGCAAGTCCGACGGCAAGCTCATCCCGGCGACCGACCCCGCCTTCGAGGAGGCTTTCCAGGCCGAAGTCGCCGCCGCCGCGGCGGTCCGCGAGAAGCTGGTCGAGATCACCCGTCATCGCATCGGCGACGTGAACGGCGAGATGGACAAGGCCCGCGTGGCCTTGCGTCGCGCCGAAGACCTGAAGCTTGCCGCCGAGGTCGAAGCGCTCCGCCGTCAGATCGCCGGCTTGGAAGAACGTTTCGCGACCTTGCAGGCGGAGGCCAAGAAGGTCGTCGAGGGCGGCGCGGTCGCATCGCTCATCTCCAAGGACGCTGCGAACCGCGAGATCGTCGTCCCGCTGACGCAGGTCATCCGCGCCTGGTTCCCCAACCGCCTCGATACCTGGGGTCGGGTGAAGCTCTTCTTCTCCCGTCTCGGCGAGTTCGTCTTCGACGAGCCGCGCGAGGCCAACACCGAAGGCGGCCTGATGCCGGCGATCTTCGGCACGCTCGTGATGACGGTCTTCATGAGCCTGATGGTCACGCCCTTCGGCGTCATCACGGCCATCTACCTCCGCGAGTACGCCCAGCAGGGGCCCGTCCTCCGCATCGTGCGCATCAGCGTCAACAATCTCGCCGGCGTGCCTTCCATCGTCTTCGGCGTCTTCGGCCTGGGCTTCTTCGTCTACGTGCTCGGCGGCTCGATCGACCAGCTCTTCTTCGCCGACCAGCTGAAGTATAACAACAATACGCCGGTCTTCGGCACGGGCGGTCTGCTCTGGTGCTCGCTGACGCTCGCGCTGATGACCCTGCCGGTGGTCATCGTCGCGACCGAAGAGGCCCTCGCGGCGGTCCCGCGCGGCATGCGCGAGGCCTCGTTGGCCACGGGCGCTTCCAAGTGGCAGACGATTCGTGACATCCTCCTGCCGGCCTCCGCCCCGGGCATCCTGACCGGCGTCATCCTCGCCATGGCCCGTGGGGCAGGGGAGGTCGCCCCGCTGATGCTCGTCGGCGTGGTCAAGCTCGCCCCGACGCTGCCGTTCGACGGCTCCGCGCCGTTCCTGCACCTGGACCGCAAGTTCATGCACCTGGGTTTCCATGTGTACGACCTCGGCTTCCAGTCGCCGGACTCGGATGCCGCCCGCCCGATGGTCTTCGCCACCACCTTGCTGCTCATCGTCCTGGTCGTCTGCCTGAACATCGGCGCGATCTGGATCCGCAACCGTCTCCGCGCTCGCTTCAAGGGCGCCTCCTTCTAAAAAACAACCCACTCATGCCCCAGATCATGAACCCTCCTTCTTCCTCCCGCATCAAGGTCCGACCCGCCGCCGAACGGGAAGGCCGCAAGGACTACATCAGCATCCGCGACTACGGCTTCTGGTATGGCCAGAAGAAGGCCCTCGAAGGCATCTCGCTCGATATCCCGGAGCGCCAAGTGGTCGCCTTCATCGGCCCGTCGGGCTGTGGCAAGTCCACGCTGCTCCGTAACCTGAACCGCATGAACGACCTCGTCGACGGCATCCGTCACGAGGGCGACATCACCATCAACGGCCGTTCAATCTACGATCCCGGCCTGGAGGTCATCTCCCTCCGCCGACGCGTCGGCATGGTCTTCCAGAAGTCCAATCCCTTCCCGAAGTCCATCTTCGAGAACGTCGTCTACGCCCTGCGCGTGGTCGGCGTGCGCGATCGCGCCCTCCTCGAGGAAGCCTGCGAGACCTCGCTCCGCAAGGCCGCCCTCTGGGACGAAGTGAAGGACCGCCTCGATGACAGCGCCCTCGGCCTGTCCGGCGGCCAGATGCAGCGCCTTTGCATCGCCCGCGCGATCGCCAACCGCCCCGAGATCCTGCTGATGGACGAGCCTTGCTCGGCGCTCGACCCGATCGCCACCGGCAAGATCGAGGAGCTCATCCATGAACTCAAGGAGCAGTTCACCATCGTGATCGTGACCCACTCCATGCAGCAGGCCGCCCGCGTGTCGGACCGCACCGCCTTCTTCTACCTCGGCAAGCAGATCGAATACGACACCACCGAGAAGATCTTCATGAATCCGTCGCAGGCCCAGACCGAGGCCTACATCTCGGGCCGCTTCGGTTGATTCTCAAACAAACACGCACATGCAACGCTTCTTCCACGACGAACTCCGCCAGCTCCGGGACGACCTGATCCTGATGGGCGAGCGCTCGCTCGACATGTCCCGCCTGGTGCTCCGCGCCGTCGAGACCGGCGACGACTCCCTGGCCCTCCAGGTCCGCGGCATGGACGACCGCGTCGACGAGCTCGAGAAGCGCGTCGACCGCGAGATCATGCGCTACCTGACGCTCTTCGGCCCCATGGGCAGCGACGTCCGCCTGCTCCTCGCCGCCCGCGACATCGGCCATGACCTCGAACGCATCGCCGACGAGGCTTCGGTCATCGCCAAGCGCGCGATGGTCATCTCCGAGCGCGGTCCGCTCAAGAGTCTCCTGCATGTCCCGGCCGAAGGCATCATCGCCTGCGAAGTCCTGCGCCTGGCGCTCGACAGCTTCATCGAAGGCGACATCGCCAAGGCCCGCCTGGTGCTGGAGCGCGACGCCGAGATCGACGCCCTTAACCGCAAGAACTACGAAGAACTCTTCGGTAAGTCCGGCGACGCCACCAAAGTGTCCGCCTCCCACGTCGAACTGATCTTCATCTCCAAGGCCCTCGAGCGCATCGGCGACCACTCCAAGAACATCGCCGAACAGGTCATCTTCCTGCTCTCCGGCGAAGACGTCCGCCACGCCCGCTAAGGGTGTTGGCTGGAGCGGATTAGCGACGATTGACGCTGGACTGCGTCAATCGTATGCCTTTTCCTGCGTCATTGACGTATTGATGAGTTGTTTGCTTCTAATCGCCCGAGTCTTCGCGCTCCCGTTGACCATCCTGCTGTGCGACCGGCTGCAGTTTTTGAACCTCAAGGGAAACTACTGGGACGTCCTTTGGATCGCCCTCCTGCTGGGTTTCGTCAATATCATCGTCCGTCCCTTGGTGATGGTGATCATCATGCTGGTTTCGCTCCCGTTCCTGTTGATTCTCCGTCTGCCCCGTCTGCTGATGCAGGTCATGGGTAGCTTTGGCCTGATGTTCGTGACCAACGTCATCATGCTCTGGCTGGTCTGTAAGCTCCTTGGCGTTCCGCTGATGTCGCCTTGGCTGGCCTCTTTGGTGATCACGGTAGGCTCCGTTTTCGCCTCCTTTTCAGGTATCGATAATATTCCCGGCGGGTCGTTTCCCGACGGCCAGGCCAACGCCCAGAAGGCCAAGGACGACGCCATCGATATCTGAGGCGAGCGGGGCTCGCCAGGGGTAGGGATCGGGGCAGGGGTAGATTTGAATCATCCCGGCAGGGTTTCGGACTTCGTCGCTTACGGTGTTAGGTTTGTCCTACCCCAACCCCTACCCCAACCCCTACCCCTAATCGGTCAGTCTTGCCAATCCGCCTAGAGTCCTTTGCGTGGGGTCTCCACGCCATGTCGAATCCCGCTCTCTCCTCCTGGGCCCGCAACGTCGCCCCGTCCCCGACCCTCGCCGTCGATGCCAAGGCGAAGGCCCTCAAGGCCGCCGGCAAGGACGTCGTCGGCTTCGGCGTCGGCGAGCCCGACTTCGACACCCCGCAGTTCGTCAAGGACGCCTGCGCCAAGGCCCTGGCCGACGGCCAGACCAAGTATGCCCCCACGCCGGGCATCCCCGCCCTCCGCAAGGCCATCGCCGAAGACTACACCCGTCGCGGCTTCACCGGCATCGCCGACGCCAACGTCGTCGTCTCCCCGGGCGGCAAGATGTCCTGCTACCTCGCCATCCTCGCCACGATCAGCGCTGGCGACGAAGTCATCATCCCGGCCCCGTATTGGGTGAGCTACCCGGAGATGGTGAAGCTCGCCGGCGGCACGCCCGTCGTCGTCAACGCCGAGGACGTCACCGGTTTCAAGATCACCCCGGCCCAGCTGACCGCCGCGCTCACCCCGAAGACGCGCATGGTCATCATCAACAGCCCGTCCAACCCGACCGGCGCCGTCTACTCCCGCGCCGAGCTCGAAGCCCTCGTGGCCATCTGCGTGAAGGCCAACGTCTGGATCATGTCCGACGAGATCTACGAGAACCTCGTCTATGATGGCCAGACCACCTGCAGCCCGGCCACCTTCTCGCCTGAGGCCGCCCGCCTGACCATCACCGTCTCCGGCTACGCCAAGAGCTACTCTATGACCGGCTGGCGCCTCGGCACCCTGGTCGCCTCCGACAAGGCCCTCGCCGCCGCCGTGGCCGACCTGCAGAGCCAGATCTCGTCCAACGCCACCACCTTCGCGCAGTTCGGCGCCCTCGCGGTGCACCAGCATCCCGACAAGGCCAAGGCCTCCCTCGCCGAGATGGGCGCCGTCTTCGACAAGCGCCGCCTCAACCTCCTCGCCGGCCTCAATGCCATCCCTGGTCTGACCTGCTACCGTTCGCAGGGCGCGTTCTACCTCTTCCCGAACATCAAGTCGTTCGGCCTTACTTCTGCCCAGTTCGCCGACCGCCTGCTCGAAGAAGAGCTCATGGCCGTCGTCCCGGGCTCCGCGTTCGGCTCCGAAGGCTACATCCGCCTCAGCTACGCGACCTCCGACCAGGTCATCGCTCAGGGCCTGGAGCGTCTCGCCCGCTTCTGCGCTAAACTGAAGAAGTAAGTTCAGCTAGGGGACACGTGGGCACGGTGACACGTGGACAAGGGGACGGCCTTCGGCCGTCCTGCTCCGTTTAGGGCGACTGTTTCGCTCTGGTGCGGATGAGGGGCGCGGGTTAAGGTCATGTCATGTCCGACCCAGGCATGCCCCGTGTGGAGACCTCGTTTCAATTGAACGAGGCGAGGGTGCATCTGGACGGCATGTTGCGGGAGGTCCGTGCCCGTTGGGTTGACCGAGATGAGGATGTCGCGATTGCGCATGTCCTCGGCCATGTTCTCGAGCACCTGAACCTCGCCTGGCATTACCGCTCCAAGTCGGTCGAGCAGGTGTCCGCTGAGTCGCAGGAAGCGTTTGAGGCGCAGTGTCGTCTGGTGCCGCGGCTGACGGGAGGCTTTCGCTTGCTCGCAGGCCAGGATATCGAAGGGCAGGGGGCGGAGGAAACGCCTCCGCCGGTGCGACGGTGGTGTCGGCCGTGGACTTGGTGGGCGCAGGCTCCGGGTAATCCGGTGATGATCGCGGAATTGGAGGAAGCGCGGCGGGCGCTGACGCAGCTCCTTTCGCAGCTCAAGGCGACCGACCCCGACGATCGAGTGCTTGCCGGAGGTTTGATCGAAGTCTACAGGCACCTCAACCTAGCCTGGCATTGGCGGCGAAAATCCGCTGCTCACGTGGCCTCTTTGGCGACGTCGACCCGTGAGATTCTGTCGAACTCCGTTCCCCGGACCATCGGTACTTTGGACTTTCGCCTGGAGGAGGTTAAGGCCTGAGAGGCTTGATTGACGCCTTCACTTTGTCTCCGAGGGTCGCGAGGGCCTCCCTGAGGTCATAGGCGAGCTGGGCGCGCAGCCAGTAGCCTGGCTCGAGGCCGAGGTAGGCGCAGAGGTGTAGGTCGGTTTCGGCGGTGATGCCGCGCCGCTCCTTGAGGATCTCGTTGACGCGTTGGTGGGGCAGGCGGGCGCCCTTGGCCAGACGGTAGGCCGTGATTCCAAGGGGCATCAGGAACTCCTCGCGGAGCAGTTCGCCCGGGTGGACGTTGAGGAGTTTCTTTTTCATGAGGCATGCTGGCTATCAGCGATGTCTAACGGATGCAATCATGCTATGCACGATTGGCGTGCATAGTTGGGATGGTATGCCTCGTCCGCCGAATGGTGGACGCATGGGTAGGGGCGGGGCTACGCCACGCCCGGGCACGTCGTAGCCGTGCCCCTACCTCAGGCCACCATGCGGCGGCCTAATAAAGCAGGCCCACGTGTCCCCTATGTTTATGCCGGCTCCACCAAGATGCACGGCATCCCGGCGGCGTCGGCGGCTTCCTTGCCGCGTGGGCTATCTTCGATGACGACGCAGTCGGCGGGCTTCAGGCCGAGGCGGCCGGCTGCGGCGAGGAAGAGATCAGGGTGCGGCTTGGAGCGCGGGGCGTCTTCGGCGGTGATGACCGCGTCGAAGAGGTGCGTGATGTCGATGCGCTTGAGCGTGGTGTGTACGTGGTCGCGACGTCCGGCCGAGGCGACGGCGGTCTTGTGGCCGAGGCCGCGTACGTGGTGCACGACGGCGACGACCTCGTGGCGGGCGGTGACGTCCTTGGCGAGGTGCTCCTCGAGGAATTCATGGCCGTCGGCCAGCAGTTGCTCGACGTTCAGGTCGAAGCCGTAGTCGGCCTTGAGGCGCTTGCAGGTGTCGACGGCGGACATGCCGCCCATCGAGCAGAAGAGGGGCCAGGGGAAGTCGAACGGACGGCCGATCTGCTTGCTCACGATGTGGGTCCAGCTGCGGTGGTGGATCCACATGGAGGCCGCGAGGGTGCCGTCGCAGTCGAAGATCCAGCCCGGACGGGAGAGGAGGGCCGGGTCGAAGGGAATCATCTTGGACATGGCGATCAGCGCATACCGGGGAAACCGCCGCCCGGGAAGCCGCCACCGGGCATGCCGCCGCGGCCGCCGCCCATCTGGCCCATGCGACGCATGAGCTCCTTGCCCTTGCCGCCCTTCATCATGCGCATCATCTCGCGCATCTGGGAGAATTGCTTGATCAGCGCGTTGACGTCGCTGACCTGGGTGCCCGAGCCCTTGGCGATGCGCAGGCGGCGGGAGCCGTTGAGGATGTCGGGATTGCGACGCTCCTTCTTGGTCATCGAGAGCACGATGGCTTCGGTCTTGGCGAGGTGCTTCTCTTCCTTGGCGCCGACCTGGACGTTGCCCATGCCGGGCATCATCTTCATGATGTCGCCGAGCGGCCCCATCTTCTTCATCTGCGACATCTGCGCGAGGAAGTCCTCGAGGTCGAAGTCGGCCTTCTTCATCTTCTCGGCCAGACGCTCGGCTTCCTTGTGGTCGACGACCTCCTGGGCCTTCTCGACGAGGGAGACGACGTCACCCATGCCCAGGATACGCTGGGCCATGCGGTCGGGGTGGAAGGTGTCGAAGTCCGAGGACTTCTCGCCCGTGCCCATGTAGCGGATCGGGACGCCCGTGACGGACTTCATCGACAGCGCGGCGCCACCACGGGCGTCGCCGTCGAGCTTGGTCAGGATGATGCCGGTGAGGGGCGTGGATTCGTGGAACTTGGCGGCCACGTCGACGGCCTGCTGGCCGAGGGCGGCGTCGGCGACGAGGAAGACCTCGTGCGGCTGGAAGGCGTCGCGGACGCGGCGGACTTCTTCCATCAGGTCGCCGTCGATCTGCAGGCGGCCGGCGGTGTCGACGATGACGAGGTCCGCGGCGGCGGCTTCGGCTTCCTTGACCAGGCGGCCCACCATCGCGGCGACGTCGGTCGCGGCGCGGTCGGCGCGGAAGTCGAAGCCTTCGTTCTTGGCGAGGGTCTCGAGCTGGTCGATGGCCGCCGGGCGACGCAAGTCGGCGGCGACGAGGGACGGCTTGCGGATGCCCTCCTTCTTGACGAGGTGCTTGGCTAGCTTGGCGGCGCTGGTGGTCTTGCCCGAGCCCTGGAGGCCGACGAGGAGCACGCGGAGCGGGCGGCGGGGGTCGATCGGGCGTTCGCCTTCGCCGAGGAGCTTCGTGAGCTCGTCGGACACGATCTTCACGGCCATCTGGCCCGGGTTGACGGACTCGATGACCGCCTGGCCGAGGCAGGCCACCTTGACGCGTTCGGTGAAGTCCTTGGCGACCTTGAAATTGACGTCGGCGGACATCAGCGCCGAGCGCACCTCGGTCAGCGCCGGGGCGATGTTCTCCTCGGAGAGCTTGGAGAGCCCCCGGAGGTCACGGAGGGCCTTGGTAAGTTTGTCGGTGAGGTTGGCGAACACGGAAGTCGGGGACTGAGAGTATGGAGTATCGAGTATGGAGTCTCGGGGGACTGCCGAAGGGGAGGGAGTAAAGGCGGTCGGGTATGGAGTATCGAGTATAGAGTAGCGTTAAAAAGGACTTACCCCGCCCAAAATACCGCCTTCTGCCACGGCTGACTATGAGCGGTCGGTGGAAAGCCTTTCCCGGTCCTGCCTCATGCGGATAACGCCCCCGATCAGTCGTCCCAGTTCTTCGGCCAGTGAGCGGAACCTGGCGGCATCCTCTTTGCTGACCGCGCCGATTTCATGGGCGATTTCCAGCTGGGTCTCGAGTTCCGCCAGCGAGGCCCGCGCGATGACGATGAAGCGTAACGATTCCTTGTTGGTGCTCCGTTCGTCGCCCTCGGCGATATTCGAGGCGATGGAAATGGCCGCACGGGTCATCTGGTCGCAAAGCGTGTATTTTCGCGAAAGGCCGGGCGTCTCGCAGAGGCGATAGATAGTGACGGCCATCAGCTTGGCTTTTTGCCAGACGAGAAGGTCGCGATAAGTCTTAACCGGGCCGAGGGGTGTGGAAGGTTTCATCGCCACGAGTGAAAGGCTTGCCGGGGAGCGGTCACCTCCGGCCTCGTCGGCTATTCCCTGAAGGGAGGCACCCCTTTATGCCCCTAGCATTAAACCTATACTCGATACTCCATGCTCGATACTCGGCGAAGTCCGCCTCTTGCCTTTCGCCGCATTTCTCGTCTTCTTCGCCTCATGGAAATCCTCATCATGGGCTGCGGCACGTCGCAGGGCTGTCCCTTGCCCGCCCATGACAATCCGGGGCTGGACCTGAAGGACCCGCGTAACTGGCGCGCGCGGACCAGCGTGCACGTCGTCATCGAGGGCCATCATGTCCAGGTCGACGCCTCGCCGGAGTTCCGGACGCAGTGCCTGAAGTATGACGTCCGCGAGGTCGACACGTTCATCCTGACCCATGGGCACGCCGACCACGTCCTCGGCATGGACGACCTCCGTCAGTTCTGCACGAACAAGGGCGGGGCGGCCATCCCGGTGTACTCGACCGAGATCGGCCTTGAGCGCATCAAGGCGATCTTCCCTTATGCGGTCGGAAAGCCCCAGGCCTCGGGCTACGTCTCGCTGAGCCTGAGCCTGATGCCCTCGAAGCTCGTCCTGCCCGGTGGCGGCATCATCCGTTCGACGCTCCTGCCGCACGGCAACGAGTCCACGCTCGGCCTCGTCTTCGAGGAGCCTTCGACGGGCATGAAGTTCGCCTATTACACCGACTGCCGCGCGATGACCGAGAAATCCCTCGAACTCGGCGAGCATGCGGACCTGGCCATCCTCGATGGCCTGCGCCCGAACCCGCATCCGACGCACATGACGATCGACGAAGCCTGCCAGGCCGCGCATGACCTGCGCGCCAAGCGGGCGTTGATCACGCACATGACGTATCAGATCAATTACGAGACCGCTACGGCCCAGCTGCACAAGACGCACCCGAAGGTAGGGCTCTGCTACGACGGATTGCGGATCAAGCTCGGCGCATAGGCGGGCACGAAAAAGGGCGCCCATCGGGCGCCCTTTGTTTTCAGCCTCTGAGTTGACTCAGAGCTCGGTGATCGTGAGGGTCTTGAA
>OFRH01000055.1_pt1 | contig 16530 bp, 10 predicted proteins | sample 1543111 | NCBI WGS metagenome assembly OFRH01 (sample SAMN07774220, study PRJEB24372) | wastewater metagenome | isolation source: Exp Tend NO 100WW | collected 2016-02
CCCCCGCGGCCGGCCAAGGATGGCCAGCCCTACCTCGCGACAAAGGAGTCCGACCGGGTCTGGTAGGGGCGCGACTGCGTCGCGTCCGTCGGCGGACGGAGATGAGAATGTTCAAAGCCTCTGCCCGACACTACGCACGTGCCGCTGCGAACGGACGCGACGCAGTCGCGCCCCTACCCGATGCAGCCATCTGCTCATTTCAGGTGGCAGGTGGCAGCCCCAGGTAACGGGTGGCAGGACTTATCCACTCAGCCCTCAACTCAGCCCTCCATGCAGTCCTCCATTCAGCCCTCCGTCATCGACTCAGTCATCTGTCATCGATTCCGCCATCGACTCAGCCATCCACGCGCCCCTACTCCTACCGAATAAACTTCATCCCCTGCTCCGCCAACAACGCCATGCCGAGGCCCGAAAAACCGATGAGGGTCTCGGTGATCGTCCAGGTGCGCAGGGTCTGGCCGACGGACAGGCCGAGGCATTCCTTGACCATCCAGAAGCCGCTGTCGTTGAGGTGCGAGAGGAAGAGCGAGCCGCAGCCGATCGAGATGACCATGAGCTCCGGGCTCGTGCCCGGATGGGCCGCCAAGACGGGCGCGATGAAACCGGAGGCGACGGTGATGGCGACGGTCGCAGAGCCGGTGGCGACGCGGATGAAGGCCGAGACGAGCCAGCCGTAGACGAGCAGAGGCAGGCCCGCGGAGGCGGCGAGTTCGGCGAGCTGCTTGTCCACGCCGGCCGTGCGCATGACGAGCGCGAAGCCGCCGCCGGCACCCACGAGGATGAGCGTCATGCCGATGCCGGACACGCTCTGCTCGGAGAACTTCAGGAGTTCACCGGCGCTCCGTCCGCAACGTCGGCCGAAGGCCCACATCGCGAAAAGCACCGATAAAAGCAGGGCGATCACGGGGTTGCCGACGAAGAGTCCGACCTTGCCCCAAAGCTGCTCCTTGGCCTGCAGGAGTTCCACGAGCGTGCCCGTCAGGAGCAGGATCACGGGCAGGAGTACGGTGAAGATCGTCAGCCCGAACGTCGGCAAGGTCTGCCCGGCGGACACCGACGGCGTGAACTCCGGCGTGGCGACGTCGACGCGTTTGACGGCGAGCCGGGCGAAGAACGGGCCGGCGATGGCGGCGACGGGAATCCCCAGCACCAGGGCCCAGAGGATGACCTTGCCCATGTCGGCATGCAGGGCCTCGATCGCGATGACGGGGCCGGGGTGCGGCGGCATCAAACCGTGCATGACGGACAAGAACGAGAGCAACGGCAGGACCAGCAGCAGGAAGGGCTTACCGGTCTCCTTGGCGAGGGTGATGACGATCGGCAGGATGAGCAGCAGGCCGACCGCGAACCAGGTCGTCATGCCCACGCAGAGGGCCAGCAGGATGATGCACAGGCCGATGCGCGAAGGTCCGAGGGTGCGGATGAACTGCTTGGCGAGCACCCCGGCCCCGCCGGACTCGGCGAGCAGCTTGCCGAAGACGACGCCGAGCACGATGATCGCGCCGGTGCCGGCCAAGGTATTACCGAAGCCCGTCTGGAAGGCCTTGAGGACCTCCGTCATGGTGAGGACGCCCTGCGTGGCGACGACCATCGCCCCGAGCGTGAGCGAGCTGATGAGCAGCGCGATGAACGGATTGAGCTTCAGCCAGGTCACCAACAGGACCAGGACGGCGATGGCGAGCAGGGCGTAAAGCATGGCGCGAGGAAATCAGGGTTTCGGCGGGGCGACCGTGGCACGAGTAGCACCTGTGCTGATGCCCCCGTCAACCAACAAGGTCTGGCCGGTCACGTAACGGCTCTCTTCCGAGGCCAGGAAGACCACCGGGCCGGCGAGGTCGTCCGGCGCGCCGGGGCGCTTGAGCGGGATCCGGTCGCAGAGGTATTCGACCCACTCGCGGTTCTCGTAAAGGACGGCGTTCTGGGCGGTCTTGAACCAACCGGGGGCGAGGCAGTTGACGGTGACGCCGTGGCGACCCCAGTCGTCGGCGAGGCTCATGGTGAGCTGTTTCACGCCGCCGCGGCTGGCGCCATACGGCGCGAGGCCGGCATAACCGGCGACGCAGGTGACGGAGCCGATGTTGACGATGCGTCCGTAGCCGCGGGAAATCATGCCCGGCGCGACGGCCTGCGAAGTGAAGAACGTGCCGCGGAGATTGGTGTCGAGGACCATGTTCCAATCCTCCCAGGTGACCTCGAGGGCGGGCTTGCGCGCGTTGCAGCCGGCGTTGTTCACGAGGATGTCGATGCGACCCAGCTGCTGCTCCACCGAAGCGACGGCGGCCTTGATGCTGGCGTGGTCGCGGACGTCGAGGTCGACGCCGCAGGTGCGGCGGCCGAGGGCCTCGATCTCCTTGCGGAACGGGGCGAGCTTGGACGCGTCGCGGCTCGACATCGCGATGTCGGCGCCGGCCTGCGCGAGGGCGCGGGCGAAGTATTGGCCGAGGCCGCGGCTGGTGCCGGTGATGAAGGCGACCTTGCCGGTGAGATCGAAGAAAGCCATTGATTCTATTGGTCAGGATTGAGGCGCGAGGATGACCTTCATGACGCCCGGGGCGCCGGCGTAGAGCTTCGCGAACCAGTCGGCGCCCTGCTCGAGCGGAGCGACGGCGGAGATGATCTTGTCGACCTTGATCTGCTTGGTGGCGAGGAGCTCGATGCAGCGCGGGATCTCGCCGGCGGAGGCGCAGGAACCCTGCAGACGGAGCTGGCGGGTGACGACGACCTGGAGCGGGAGCTCGGTCTTCGGCGAGAGGTTGCCGACGAGGGTGACGGTACCGCCCTTGCGCACGGCGTTGATCGCCGAGAGCACGGTGGCGTTGAGGCCGACGCACTCGAACGCCGCGTCGGCGCCCTGCCCCTTGGTGAGCGACTTCACGTATTCGGTGAGGTCGCCGCCAGTCTTGGGATTGAAGCTGTGCGTGGCGCCGAGTTCCTTGGCGACGGCGAGGCGCGAATCCTCGGTGTCGACGGCGATGACCTGAGCGAAACCCGCGATCTTGGCGGCCTGCAGCGTCAGGAGGCCGATCATGCCGGTGCCGACGACGATGGCGGTGTCACCGGGGGCGACGGGGGTGAGGCGGACAGCATGCACGCCGACGGAGACCGCCTCGATCATCGCGGCTTCGGCGAAACCGAGTTCGGCGGGCAGCTTATGCAGGATGCGGGCGGGGACGGTCACGAACTCCGCGAAGGCGCCGTGGCGGCGGTAGTCGCCGCAGGAGACGCCGAGGACCTGGCGGTTGTCGCAGAGGTTGACGTCGCCACGCTTGCAGTGGACGCAGTCGCCGCAGAACACGGTGGAATCGAAGGTCACGCGGTCGCCCGGAGCGAAGCCCTTCACATTGGCGCCGACGCCGGTGATGACGCCTGCGGCCTCGTGGCCCATCACCAGAGGCGGGATGCGGCGGCCCGTGGAGCCGTCATAGCCATGGATGTCGGAACCGCAGATCCCGCAGGCGCGAACCTGGATCAGCACGTCGTCCGGCCCGCAGACCGGATCGGCCACGTCGACGTAGGACATCTTCTTATATTCGGTGAGGAGCAGGGCTTTCACAGGGAATGAGGAAGGAGGGTTTTGGCGGGAGGGGCAAGCCAAGGGAGGGCCGAGGCGATGGCGGATGACGGATGGCTGAATCGATGACAGATGCCCGAACAGTGTACGGAGGGCTGAGTTGAGGACTGAATGGAGGGCTGAATTGAAAAGCCTGCCACCGGCCACCCCGGACTGCCACCCGCCACCCGAAATGGGGCGATGACTGAGTCGAGGACTGAATCGATGACAGAGGGCTGAATCACATAAAACCCGCACCCCGAACCTGAACCTGAGCACCCGCACCTGGCTCCTGATGGCCGAGACCTGAGACCCGAAGATGTGCCCCATCCCCATCATCCGGCCACCCTTCTCCTCTGCGTTCCCAACCGCTATCCGCTAACCGCCAACCGCTGACACCTAACATGGGTAGGGTCGGGACCGCGTCACGACATAGCTGCATCGGGTAGGGGCGCCACTGCGTGGCGTCCGTTCGCCTCAGCACGTACGATAAGCCGGGCAGACTCTTTGCCCATTCCAACGTCCGTTAGCCCACGGACACGACGCAGTCGTGCCCCTACCTTTGATTTGCCTCCGCTCGGCCCCCACCCTACCCATTTCCCCATGAAGCTCCTCCCCGCCTTCTTCCTCTCCGTGCTGACGGCCTTCGCGGCCGAAGGCCCCAAGCAATCCATCGAGAAGCTCGACCCTGCGCTGGACGCGCTGCTCGATAGCGGCGCCAAGATCGAGACGCTCGCGACCGGTTTCACCTGGGCCGAGGGGCCGGTCTGGTTCAAGGGACGCATCATCTTCTCCGACGTGCCGAACAACGTCGCCTACCAATGGATCGAAGGCGACGCGATGGCTTCCGTCTTCCTCAAGCCCAGCGGCACCGACGAAGCCTCGACCAACCAGGGCTCCAACGGACTCTCCGTCGACGCCCAAGGCAACCTGCTGCTTTGCCAGCACGGCACGCGTCGCGTCGCCCGACACGGTGGCGACGGCAAGTTCGCGCCGCTCGCGACCAAGAACCAGGACGGCGCCCGTTTCAACAGCCCCAACGACCTCTGCGTGGCCAAGGACGGCAGCGTCTTCTTCACCGACCCGCCCTACGGCGTGCCGAAGGGCGAGAAGACCGAGACCCCTTATCACGGCGTCTACAAGCTCGCGACCGACGGCAAGGTCACCCTCGTGACGAAGGAAGTCCAGTGGCCTAATGGCATCGCCCTGAGCCTCGACCAGAAGTCGCTCTACCTCGCCGTCTCCGACGGCAAGAACCCGCGCGTCGCGGTCTGCAACCTCGACGGTTCCGGCCTGCGCGACGTCTTCCTCGCGGCCCCGCTTAAGAGCAAGGGGCGCGCCGGTTCCTGCGACGGCCTCAAGCTCGACGCCCAGGGCAACCTCTGGACCACCGGCCCCGGCGGCGTGCTCATCCTCTCTCCCGAAGGCAAACACCTCGGCTCGATCCTCTGCGGCCAGCCTACGGCGAACCTCGCCTGGGGCGACGATGGCCACACCCTCTACATCACGTCCAAGGACCGGCTCCTACGCGTGAAGACGAAGGTCAAGGGCGCGGGATTCTGACCGCGCGCACCATGAGGTAGGGGCGCCACTGCGTGGCGTCCGCACTTCGGCGGGTTCGGAGAACCCGCCCTACCAAAGCTAGCCCACGGACGCGACACCGCCGCGCCCCTACCAGACACAACTAGGTCAGCACGCGGTGCTGCCCCTACCTCAAGGCAGGCACTCCCCCGATACTCGATACTCCATACTCGATACTCTCGGCATTTCTGCCCTAGCCCTCTTTCACTTCCGCTCCAGCTTCAGGTAATCCAACCCGAACATGTTCCGCGGAGTGGCGGCGGGATTCGGGGCGAGGATCTTGATCTCGAGGCGATGCTCGCCGACGTCGAGTTCGTGGCGGCCGCCGTTGAGCTCGCCGGTGGTGACGACCTCCGCGGGGTTATAGAAATCATAGGCATCGGGGCCGAGCGGCTTGCCGTCGAGACGGAGCTCGAAGGTGCCGTAGTCATGGGCCTTGGTGCCGACGAACTTCACTTCGTAAGTACCCTTGGCCGCGACGGGCAAAGCAAGCGTGAGGGTATCACCGACCTTGCCGCCGGTCCACCAGAGATGGTCGTTGCCGCTCCAGCGGCTGGCCTTGAAGGACGTCATCTTCTGGCCGCCGGTCTTACCGCCGGTGACCGAAAGCACCTTCAGGCTTTCGCCTTCGATCGCGCCTTCGAGACGCCAGACACCGGGAGCGGTCGCCGGGAAGCCGTCCGGGAACTGCAGGTAAGCCACGAGGTTGATCACCTGCTCCTTGGACAGCGCGTCGAGCAGGCCTTCCGGCATGAGCGACATCGCAAGCACCTCGCGCTTCTCGACTTCACCCTTGGCGATGGTGAACTTCACGCCGCCCGGCATGGCGAGGCGGAACGACTGCGCGTCCTCGAACTGGACGATGCCGCTCAGCGTCGCGCCGCTCTTGAGCTTGAAGACGTTGAGCTGGTAGTCCTTGCCGATGACGCCATTGGGGTTGAGCACGTTCTCGAGGAAGTAGTCCAGCTTGCCGACATTGGAACCGGCGAGACCCGGGCCGACCTGGTTCCCGGCGTAGCCGAAGGTATGGCAGATGCCGCAGGTCGAGGCGAAGAGCTGGCGGCCGGCCGCGATGTCGCCCTTGCGCACGGCCTCGGGCTTGAGCATCGCTTCGTACCTGGCCTTGTTCTTCGCGAAGTCGGCCTTGGTCGCGTTGACCACGCCGACGACGGCGGCGAGCTGCGCGTCGAGCTCCTGGTCGCCGAGCGACTTCAACTGACGCACCACGAGAGGCGAAAGCAGGGCCTTGTCGGCCTTGCCTGCGGCCACGGCGGCGAGGAGCGCCTTGCCGCCGATGGCGTTGCCCGCGAGCGCGGCCACGGCGTCGTTGAGCTGCTCCGGCGTGAAGACGCCGAAACGTCCGAGCAATACGCCCGGCGATGCGGCGTCACCCACGGTGGCGAGAGCCTGGATGAGCGCCCGACGGAAGGACGGCGTGGTCTTCTCGGCGAAGACCTTGTGGATCACCGGCGCGGCGCCGCGATCGCGCGAAGCGACCAGCACGGCGAGGGCGCGCTGACGGGCCGGCAGCGGCGCCTTCTCGTCGGCGAGATGCCCGCGATAATACGCACGGCTGGCTTCGTCGCCGGCGAGGGCGTCAAGTTCGTTGAGGTTCGCGAGCAGGTCCGGCGCGGCGCCTTGGCGCAGGCCGGCGACGAGCGAGGCCCAGCCTTCGGGCGCGGCGAACGAACCCGCCTGACGGACGCCGTCGACGACGCGGCTGACGAGCGTCGCGCGACGCATAGCGTCGGTCTCACGCGCGGCGATGGCCAGCACTTGGGAACGGGCGCCGGCGTCGCTGGCGAGTCGACGGTAGATGAAATCGGTCGTCTGCGGATGGCGGCAGACCGCGGCGAGGGCGAGGCCGCGGGCGGCGTCGGCGCCGACGAGGGGCTCGATGCCGTACCAGAGCAGCAGCGGGATATTATGGTCCTTGGCGTCTTCGGCGTTCGCGAGGAGCGGCTCGGCGATGGCGGCGCGCTGGGCGAGCGGCAGATACGAAAGCGCCGAGGCGAGCTCACGGCGGACCTGCGCGGAGGCTTCCGTCTTCGCGAGACCGGCGAGGGCCGGCACACCGGCGGTCCACTGCTGGGCGATCAGGCGCACGGCCCAGCCACGCACGGAGGGGTCCGCGTCCTTGAGCGCGCCCGCGAGGAGCGCGTCATCGAGGAGGTTGGTCGACTGCAGCGTCCAGAGGGCGCGCAGACGGCGGATCGGGTCGGCGGAGCCGGCCAGCACGTCGCGGAGCTTGGCGCGGGCGGAGGTCGCCATCGGCGCCTTGCCCGAGAGATTGCGCTCGGCGAGGACCTTGCGGGCCTGGCGAACGTAATACTCGTTCGCATCGGACAGCGCGATCTCGACGAGCTCGTCGTCGCGGATGCGGGCGAGGTCGGCCGAACGGTTGGCCGGGTTGCCGTAGCTGACGCGATAGAGGCGTCCGTTGGTGCGGTCCCAGATCTCCTGGGTGTTGTTATGGCAGACCTGCACGTCGGACCAGTCGCTGACATAGAGGGCGCCGTCAGGACCGACCCGTTGCGACACCGGGATGAACGTGGCGTCGTTGCTCCGGAGGAAATCATTGCCGTGATGGCCGGCGAAACCGCTGCCTTCGGGCACGGTCTGGTCGGAGACGAGACGATGGCCGTGGAGATTGCCGAAGATGAGCATCCCGCGGTAGGCCTCGGGGAAGTTGTCGCCGTTGTAGATCGCGAGACCCGAGTGGGCGTGGCCGCCGCCGACGGCGTCGGTGCTTTCCGGGACCTTCAGCGGGTCGGGGCGATGGACGCGGCCACCGGCATAATGCGCGTGGTCGGCGATCGTCTTGATGTCGTCGTAGGTGAACGGGTTGAAGTGCTGGCCGGCCTGACGCTGGTAGCGGGCGCCGGGGAGGATATGGTAGAGATGCGGGATGACGCAGGCCGTGTTGAAGAACTCGCCGCGGGCGTCGTAATCGAGGCCCCACGGATTGCTCGTGCCCTCGGCGAAGACCTCGAAGACATGGCGGGTCGGGTGGAAGCGCCAGACGCCGGCGTTGATCTTCACGCGCTTTTCATCGGGCGTACCCGGCTTGCCGACGACCGAGTGCGTGAACACGCCGTGGTTGCCGTAGAGCCAGCCGTCCGGACCCCAGACGAAGCTGTTGAGCGTCTCGTGCGTGTCGTGGAAGCCCCAGCCGTCGAGCAGCACGACCGGCTGGCCCGCCTTGTCGTCGGCGTCCTTCGGGATGAAGAGGAATTCCGGGGCCGCACCGACCCAGACGCCGCCATGGCCCACCTCGATGCCCGACACGAGGCTGAGGCCGTCCTTGAAGACCGTGACCTTGGAGTAAGAACCGTCCTTCTTCACATCTTCCAAAATCAGGATGCGATCGGTGCCGGTGCCGTCGGGACGCTTCTTCGGGTAGGACATCCCTTCCACGACCCAGAGGCGGCCACGTTCGTCGAAGCACATCGCGATCGGCTGGACGACCTTGGGTTCGGCCGCCACCAGCGAGACCTGGAAGCCCGCGGGGAGCGACATCGTCTTCATCGCTTCGCCCGGCGTCTGGCCGGTCTTATATGCGCCGGGCTGGATGCGTTCGACCGGGCCAGGAGGCAGGGTCGGTGCGGCGAAGCAGGCGGAAACGAAGAAGAGCGCGAGGAATCGCATGGCGGGGTGCCGCTACGATTAGGGCGGCGGCGCAGTTAAGGAAGCCGAAATCCTGATACGTAAACGCCGTTCCTTGGTTAAGTTGGCCCCTTTCAGATTGGCAACCTTTCGGGCGGGGCTATGTCGTAATGCCTCCCCATGAAGCACCCCCTCGCTCTCCTCGCCCTCCTCGCCGCGTTCGGCCAAGCCGCCGTCGCCGAAGAGGTGAAGCTCGTCGAACAGAAGGACAAGCAGCAGGTCGACGTCCTCGTCGACGGCCAGCCCTTCACGTCCTACGTCTACTGGTCCAACCAGAAGAAGCCCCTGCTCTCCCCGCTCCGCACCTCCCAGGGCAACATCTTCACCCGTGGCTTCCCGCTCGAGAAGATCGCCGGCGAACGCACCGACCACCCGCACCACATCTCCTCTTGGTTCAACTACGGCGACGTCAACGGCTGCGATTTCTGGAACTCCCCGCCCGAAGGCTTCGACCGCGCGAGCAAGGTCCCCTACGGCGCCGTGCGCCATAAGAGCATCAAGTCGATCAACAGCGGCAACGGTTCGGCCACCCTCGAGGTCTCGTCCGACTGGATCATGCACGACGGCTCCAAGGTCCTCCAGCAGGACGAGCAGCTCGTCTTCCGCGCCTCCAAGGACCTCCGCATCATCGACCGCATCGTCACCCTCACCGCCCAGGACAAGGACGCCGTCTTCCGCGACTCCAAGGAAGGCGTCATCGCCATCCGCGTGACCCGCTCGCTCGAAGAGCCTTCCACCAAGGCCGAGATCTTCACCGACGCCGCCGGCAAGCCCACCGCCGTCGCCAAGCTCGACAACACCGGCGTCAACGGCGTCTACCTCAGCAGCGAAGGCAAGGTCGGCGAGAAGGAATCCTGGAGCACGCGCGCCAAGTGGATGACCCTTTCCGGCAACGTGAAGGGCGAGGACGTGAGCATCGGCATCTTCGACCACCCGAAGAACGTCACCTACCCGACCTACTGGCATAACCGCGGCTACGGCCTCTTCGCCGCCAATCCGTTCGGCGCCAAGGAATTCACCAAGGGCAAGACCACGCTCAACTTCACGATCAAGGCCGGCCAGTCCGAGACCTTCCGCTTCCGTATCCTGATCCACTCCGGCAAGCTCACCGCGGAGCAGACCGAAGCCCAGTACCAGCAGTTCCTCAAGGACGTGCAGTGAGCGCCTAAGCGCGCGAACGATCAAAGGGGCCGCCAGGCCCCTTTTTTATTTGGGTAGGGGCGCGACTGCGTCGCGTCCGTGGGCGGACGGACATCGGAACAGTCGAAAGACTTGCCCGGTAAATCCAACTCGCTTCGGCGAACGGACGCCACGCAGTGGCGCCCCTACCCAAGGCAGCCGAGGGTAACAGCAAAGGGAGACCGGAAACCGGATGATTGGCTGGGGGCCCATTTTCAGGTCTCGGGTCTCGGCAATCAGGTGCCAGGTACGGGTGCTCAGGTTCAGGCTCGGGTAGCGGGTGATAAGAAATCGATTCAGTCATCTCCCCACTTCGGGTGGCAGGTAGCTGGACTTCTCCATTCAGTCCTCCGTGATGAGTTCTGCCCTCCGTCATCTGTCCTCGACTCAGCCATCTATCAAGGAACCGCTATGTCGTGACGCGGTCCCGACCCTACCCAAAGCAAACTAGGGCAGCACGCGGTGCTGCCCCTACCCCAAGGCACGCACTCCCCCGATACTCGATACTCCATACTCGATACTCTCAGCATCTCCGTCCTCTGCCATCGATTCAGTCCTCGATTCAGCCCTCCATTCTCCCTTCAATTCCCTCACCCCATGAAGCTTCCCTCGCTCGCTCTTCTGATTTTCGCGGCCGTTGTCGCCGGAGTCGAAACGCGCAAACCGAACATCATCTTCATCCTCAGCGATGACCTCGCCCAAGGCGACATCGGCTGCTACGGGCAGAAGCTCATCCAGACGCCCAACCTGGATCGCATGGCCAAGGAGGGCACGCGCTTCACCCAGGGTTACTGCGGGACCACCGTGTGCGCCCCGAGCCGCACGTCGCTCATGCTCGGTCAGCACACCGGCCACAGCCCCGTTCGCGCCAACCGGGAGATCAAGCCCGAGGGCCAGCTCCCGCTGCCGACCGGCACCGTCACGGTGGCGAAGATCCTCAAGGACAACGGTTACGCCACCGCCTGCATGGGCAAGTGGGGCATGGGCATGTTCGACACCACGGGCAGCCCGCTGAAGAACGGCTTCGACCACTTCTTCGGCTACAACTGCCAGCGGCATGCGCACAGCTATTTTCCGACCTATCTCTACCGCGACGACCAACGTTTCGAACTCCCGGGCAACACCGGCAAGGGCGTCGGCAAGACGTACGCCCAGGAACTGATCCAGCAGGACGTCGAAGGCTGGGTCCGGGCGCAGAAGGACAAGCCCTTCTTCCTCTACTACGCGATCACCCTGCCCCACGGCACGCACGAGATCGACGATCTCGGCGCTTATAAGGACAAGCCCTGGACGCCTACCCAGAAAGCCTACGCCGCCCAGGTCACGCGCCTCGACGCGGACGTCGGCCGGCTCTTCGCGCTGCTGAAGGAACTCGGCCTCGACGAAAACACCTTGGTCATGGCCGCTGGCGATAATGGATCCTCGTTCTCGCCCGATTCCGAAGTGGGCAAGCTCTTCGACCAAGCCTCTAACGGTATGCGCGGCTTCAAGCGCGGGCTCTACGAAGGCGCGCTGCGTCAGGCGGCGCTCGCCCGCTGGCCGGGCAAAGTCCCCGCCGGTCGCGTGAGCGACGAGCCTTGGGCTTTCTGGGATTTCCTGCCGACCGCCGTCGAAGTCGCTGGCGCCAAGGCTCCGGCCGAACTGAAGACCGACGGCCTCTCGCTCGTGTCGTTCCTGCAGGGCGGCCCGGCGCCGAAGCGCGATTATTTCTATTGGGAGCTCCACGAAGGACAGTCGCTGCAGGCCGCGCGCTGGGGCGACTGGAAAGCCGTCCGCAACGGCCCGCAGGCCAAGGTCGAGATCTATGACCTGAAGGCCGACTTCGCGGAAAAGCATGACCTCGCCCCCACGTGCCCCGAACTCGTCGAGAAGGCCCTCGTGATCTTCAAGGACGCCCATGTCGACGACCCCAACTGGCCGATGCGCGGCCCGAACGCGGCCAAGAAAGCCAAGAAGGGGAAGTGAGGATTGGAATCGGCATAAGCGGTTAGCGGTTGGCGGATAGCGATTGGGGAGATTCACGCACTCAAAGGGAGACCGGAAACCGGATAGGATGCTGCGGACATAAGACACCCCAGCCAATCATCCGGTTTCCGGTCTCCCTTTGAGCGAACACCATTGTCTCGAGGTAGGGCTGGCCATCCTTGGCCGGCCGCGGCCGAGCAGGGATGCTCGGCCCTACCCGATGCAGGGCTCAGGGCTTATCCATTCAGCCCTCAACCCAGTCCTCCATTCAGTCCTCGATTCAGCCCACCATTCTCCCTTCAATTCCCCCATCGCCATGAAGACCCGTAAGCTCGGCAACTCCCCGCTCCACCTCACGCCCGTCGGCCTGGGCACCTGGGCCATCGGCGGCGGCGACTGGAAGTTCGGCTGGGGCGCCCAGGACGACGCGCTTTCGATCCGCACCATCCACGAGGCGATGGCCGTCGGCATCAACTGGATCGACACCGCCGCCGTCTACGGCTTGGGCCGCTCCGAAGAGGTCGTCGGTCGCGCGCTCAAGGAGATGAAGGAGAAGCCGATCGTCTCGACGAAGTGCGAACGCTGCTGGGAAGCCGACGGCACCATCGTGCCGCGCCTCAAGCGCGCGAGCGTGAAGCAGGAATGCGAGGACAGCCTGCGCCGCCTGCAGGTCGACGTCATCGACATGTACCAGATCCACTGGCCGCAGCCGGACGAGGATATCGAGGAAGGCTGGTCCGCGGTCGCCGAACTCGTCAAGGAGGGCAAGGTCCGCTACGCCGGGGTCAGCAATTTCAGCGTCGCCCAGCTCAAGCGCATCCAGCCCATCCACCGCGTCACCTTCCTGCAGCCACCGTACAGCATGCTCAACCGGAGCATCGAGGCGGAGCTCCTGCCCTACTGCGAAGCCGAGGACATCGGCATCGTCTCCTACAGCCCGATGCAGAAAGGGCTGCTCAGCGGCAAGGTCACGAAAGAATGGGCCGACGCGCTCCCGACGGACGACCATCGTCGCGCCGATCCGCAGTTCAACGAGCCGCTGCTTGCCAAGAACATCTCGCTGGCGAAAGGCCTGGCCGAGATCGCCCATCGCTACGGTCGTAATTCCGCGGAGCTCGCCATCGCGTGGGTGCTGCGCCAGCCGCGCGTGACGGCCGCCATCGTGGGCGCCCGCAAGCCCGGCCAGATCAAGGAGACTGTCTTCGGAGGCAAGTTCACGATCAAGCCGGACGACCTCGCCCGGATCGACGAACTGCTCCGCCAGCGGGGCTGATTGAGCGGGAAAAGGGGGCTTAACGTCTGCTTAAGGTCGCTTGGGGTATCATCATACCCTAACCCTCAGCCATGCGACCCCAGTCCTACGCCCTCCTGCTCGCCACGCTCGGCTTCCATGTCGCCGCGCACGCGCACATCCCGCCGGTCGACGCCCGGTTCCGCACGCCGATCGAGGCCCCGGCGGCCGTGCAGCCCACGGCGAAATACGTGCTGACCAGCACCTACCTCGCCGCCTCGCCCGGCAACGCGCCCCTGATCGCCACGCCCTTCCAGGCTTTCACCAAGAACGTCAGCGTCCGCTGGGATGACACTTACCTCTACGTCGAAGCCAAGGGCCTGCCCGACCACCCGCTCATGACCGGCATCAAGTCGTGGCAGCAGCAAGTGCCGATCCCGCAGACCTACGCCGGCGCCACCGCCTGGCGCATCCCGCTCAAGCCGGTGCCGGCCAAGGAGCCGATGTCCGCCAAGACGCACTTCATGCGCGGCGCCATCGCCCTCGCCGCCAACGGCGTGCCGATCTTCAACGCCCTCAACAACCGTGGCGACGACGCCAAGGCCTTCGGCGAGCTCGACGACTTCGGCGGCCACTGCGGCAAGGCCGACGACTACCACTACCATGACGCCCCGGTCTTCCTCGAGAAGGAGCTCGGCAAGGGCAAGCCCATCGCGGTCGCCCTCGATGGCTACGCGATCTACGGCTACAACGAGCCTGACGGCTCCTCCGTCGGCAAGCTCGACGCGTTCGGCGGCCACGAGACCAAGGCGCTGGGCTACCACTACCATGCGCAGAAAAAGTATCCGTACATCAACGGCGGTTTCCATGGCGAGGTGAAGGAAGTCGACGGCCAGGTCGATCCGCAGCCTTCGGCCAGCCACGTGCGCCGGACCGGCTCGAGCTACACCCAGAGCCCGCTCCGCGGCGCGCTGATCAAGGGCTTCACCGTCGACGGCAACCAATACGCCCTCCACTACACGCTCAACGGCAAGGCTCTCAGCGTGAAATACAAGCTCAACGAGGACAAGAGCTGGACCTTCGTCTACGCCAACCCCGACGGCACGACGGCGACGGAAACCTATACGCCGGGCGAACGCGGTCCCGGGGGCGGCGGCAAGGGCGGCGAGAAAGGCAAAGGCAAGGGCAAGGGCGGCGAGAAGGGCAAGCGTCCGCCGCCTGAAGGCGAAGAAGGCAAGCCGAAGGGCGAAGAGATCGAAGCCACGGTCGACGAGTCCGCCGGCGATCAATCCGCACCGCCCCCTGGCGAAGGCAAGGGCGGTGAAAAGGGCAAAGGCAAGGGCAAGGGCGGCAAGAAAGGCGACAAGCCCGGCATGGTGAAGCCCTCGATGGAAGACACCCTGAAGCTCAACGTCTACGCCGACAACTGGTTCATCCTCTATATCAACGGCAAGCTCCGCGTCGTCGACCCGATCGACTATATGCCGCACAACGTCGTCTCGGTCGACATCCTCCCTGAGTATCCGATGACCATCGCCATCATGGGCCGCGACAACGCCGACCCGAAGACCGGCCTGGAATACGGCGACCACATCGGCGACGCCGGCCTGATCCTGAAGTTCTCCGACGGCACCGTCACCAACGCGAAGTGGAAGGCGAAGAGCTTCTTCAAGGGCCCGCTCAACGGCGACGTGAAGAACCCCAAGGTCGAGCACACGCCCGTCCCGGCCAACTGGTTCGCGGTCGACTTCGACGACAGCAATTGGGCCAACGCGACCGAGTACACCGAGGAACGCGTGAACCCGAAGGAATCCTTCACCAAGGCCAAGGAAAGCTTCGCCGGCGCGAAGTTCATCTGGTCCGAGGACCTCGACCTCGATAACACCGTCATCTTCCGGACCAAGGTCGAAGCCCCCGCGGGCTATAAGCAGCGCTGGACCACGAAGGCCGAATTCGATATCTCGAAGCCGCTGGGGCAGTAGAAGGTAGGGGCGCAGCGGTTGGCGGCTGGAGCGATAACAGAACTCAAGGGGAGACCGGAAACCGGATGATTGGCTGGGGTCTTCATTTTCAGGTCTCGGGTCCCAGCCATCAGGTGCCAGGTACGGGTGCTCAGGTTCAGGTTCGGGTGCGGGAATTCTGTCCTCTGTCATCGATTCAGCCATCCACTCACCTCGGGTGGCAGGTGGCAGCCCCGGGTGGCAGGTGGCGGGTCTTCCGCCCTGCCTCATCGACTCAGTCATCTGTCATCCGTCATCGATTCCGCGATCCATTCAGCCCTCAACGCAGGCCTCAACTCAGTCCTCCATTCAGCCCTCAGTGATCGACTCAGCCCTCCGTCATCAGCCATCCTCTCATTTCGGGTAGCGGGCTTGTCCATTCAGTCCTCAGTCATCGATTCAACCATCCGCCCTCGACTCAGTCCTCTTCTTTGGCTCAATCCTCCCCATGAAGACGCTACCCCTGCTCCTCACCCTGGCCTCCCTGTCCCTCTTCGCCGCTGATGCGCCCAAGGCCGCTCCGGCCGAAAAGGGCGCGGTCAAAACCAAGGCCAAAGCGAAGGCACCCAACCCGGCCATGGCCCCGATCGAGGACGTCGCCGGCCTGCCCCGCGTGCTGCTCATCGGCGACTCGATCTCGATCGGCTACACCCTTCCCGTCCGCCAGGAACTCGCCGGCAAGGCCAACGTGCACCGCATCCCGACCAATGGCGGACCGACCAAAAACGGCACCGCGAACCTCGCGAAGTGGCTCGGCACCGGCAAATGGGACGTGATCCATTTCAATTTCGGCCTGCATGACCTTCGCCACATGGAAGACGGCAAGCGCCAGGTCGAGCCGGCCGACTACGAGACCAACCTGCGCTCGCTCGTGGCCGACCTGAAGAAGACCGGTGCGAAGCTCATCTTCGCCACCACGACGCCTGTGCCCGAGGGCAAGCTCACGCCTCCGCGCACCTTCGGCGACGTCGCCACGTACAACGACATCGCCCTCAAGGTCATGAAGGAGCACGGCGTCGCCATCGACGACCTCAACGCCGCCGTCGCGCCGGATATCGCCAAGCTGCAGAATCCGCACGACGTCCATTACAACGCCGAAGGCTACGCTGTCCTCGGCAAGGCCGTCGTGAAATCGATCAACTCGGCGATCGCGAAGTAAGGGGCGAAGGCAAAGGTAATGGCGGTTAGCGGATAGCGGTTGGCGGCTGGGGCATGCCTGCAAGCAAAGGGAGACCGGAAACCGGAAAGTTTGCTCGGGGCATAAGACACCCCAGCCAATCATCCGGTCTCCGGTCTCCCTCTGATTGATCACCTTTGTCTCGAGGTAGGGCTGGCCATCCTTGGCCGGCCGCGGGGGC
>OFRH01000057.1_pt1 | contig 16345 bp, 14 predicted proteins | sample 1543111 | NCBI WGS metagenome assembly OFRH01 (sample SAMN07774220, study PRJEB24372) | wastewater metagenome | isolation source: Exp Tend NO 100WW | collected 2016-02
CGCGACGACGGGCGCCACCCCGTCGCTTACGCTCACGGCCAGCAACACGGGCGCCAACCGCTTCGCCCCGACGCTGGCCGACGGCAGCACGCCGCTGGCCAATCTCGCCATCGACGGTGCCGGCACCTGGGTCATCGGCACCGGTGCGAACCGCTTCAAGGGCGACGTCCGCATCGACGCGGGCGCCGGTTCGACCATCGGCCTCGAGTCCGGCGCCTTGCCCGCGGGAGCCACCTTGGCCGTGGCTGACGGCTCCACGGTGCGCTGGCAGGCCGGTAATACGACCGGGGTCAAACTCGAGATCGTCGCGGGTACGGCCGCCAAGCTCGATCTCGGCAGTAATAATGTCGTGTTCAGTAACGCGCCGGTAGTCGCCTCCGGCAGCGGCACCACCGCTACCTTCGAGAAGCAGGGTAGCGGCACGCTCACGATCGCCGCCAGCGTCGACGCCTCCTCGTTCAACTTCACGCTCCCGGCGAATTCCGGCATGCTCTCCGTCGGGGCTGGAGGCAGCATCGGCAACGTCAGTCTCGCCACGGGCTCCAAGCTTGGCGGCACGGGCACCGTCGGCAATGTCACCGCCTCCTCCGGTTCGACCGTCGGCCCGGGTAATTCTCCCGGCACCCTCGGTGGTTCGACCATGCGTCTCGACGGCGGCTCGATCTTCGAATGGCAGGTCCAGGACGCCACGGAAGCGACCGTCAATCCGGGCTACGACAAGCTGGCCTTGTCGGGCAACCTCGACCTCCGCTACGCGTCCGCCAGCAACAAGATCTCGCTCAAGATCGTCTCGCTGCTCGGCAACGGCAACGGCACGACCCTGGGTAACCCGCTCAACTTCGACCCGCCCACCGGCGGCGCCTCCTCGATCCGCGTCTTCAACTTCGCGACCGTCGCGGGTAACGTGCTCACGAACTCGGGCGAGCAGATCAGCGACGTGTTCTCCATCGACGTCAGCCAGTTCACGTACTCCGACGGCAGCGCCTCGAACGCCGGCCTCTGGTCGATCAACTGGGACGCGGCCAACCATCTCGTCACCGTCACCGCGGTGCCCGAGCCCTCGACCTACGGCTTCGGCCTCGGTGCGCTGGCGCTCGCCGCCGCGGCGATTCGTAGGCGCAAGCGTAAGCAGCTGGCCGAGCCTGCTGCTTAGAGTATCGAGTATTGAGTATCGAGTATCGGGTGAGTGTCTGTCTCTAGGGTAGGGGCATCACCACGTGCTGCCCTAGCTGCATCTTCGCTTCTGGTGGCGGGTGGCAGCCCCGGGTGGCTGGTGGCGGGCGGTCTTGACTCTATGTGTTCCTAGTCGCCAACCGCTAACCGCTATCACCTCGCGGCTCTGCCGCGCTGGGTAGGGTCGGGACCGCGTCACGACCTAGCTGTATCTAGGCCGCCGTATGGTGGCCGAAGGTAGGGGCAGGACTACGTCATGCCCTCCGTGACAGGGTTTGGCGGTTGGGAACACAAGACGCATGAGGGCGCGGCGTAGCCTCGCCCCTACCTGGCGTTCACCATGCGGCGAACGAGGACAGCACGTGATGCTGTCCCTACCCGAGGCAGGATACGGAACTATCCTCCCCGCTTGCCCTTGTGGCAGGTATCCCTGAATCTCCGCCCCATGGATTCGGCTCCGCTTTCTATCTCCGACCTGGCGGATGTCCTGAAGGGCCATCTGAACGGGATGGGGACGCTGGAGGTGACGGGCGAGATCTCGGGCTACAAGACCTATCCCTCCGGTCATCACTACTTCGCGCTCAAGGACAGCGAGGCGAAGGTGGACTGCGTGCTCTATTCCTTCCAGGCGCGCTGGCTGAAGACGCCGCTGCGCGACGGCATGAAGGTCATCGCCAAGGTGAAGGCGGATTTCTACGGCAAGTCCGGCAAGTTCTCGCTGGTCGTCGATTCGATCAAGCCGGCGGGGGAGGGTGACCTCTTCCAGAAGTTCAAGGAACTGCAGGCGAAGCTGAAGGCCGAGGGTCTTTTCGAGGACGAGCATAAGCGCCCTCTCCCGGATTTCCCGAAAGTCGTCGCCTTCGTCACTTCCGAGATCGGCGCGGTCTGGCATGACTTCATCGAGGTCCTCAAGACTCGCGGCTGGAGCGGGACGGCCTGGCTCGTGCCCGCGCGCGTGCAGGGCGACACCTGCCCGGGTTCGGTCATCAGCGGGCTGAAGCAGGCGAACGAGATTCCTGGCATCGATCTCATCGTCGTCGGCCGCGGCGGAGGCTCGATGGAAGACCTTTGGGGGTTCAACGACGAAGCCCTTGTCCGCGCCGTACGCGCGAGCAAGACTCCGGTCATCTCGGCGGTCGGGCACCAGACCGACTTCACCTTGTGCGACTTCGCCGCCGATAAGCGCGCCGAGACGCCGACCGCCGCGGCCGAGCTCATCGCCTCCGGCCAGGCTCGCCTCCGCCAGCGCCTCAAGCTTCTGGCCTCGGAACTCGCCCAGCATTCGCCCAAGGCGAAGCTGCAGTCTCTCTATCAGGATCTTGATCTCCTGAGCGAACGCCTCGATGGCGCCGCCCAGGAGGTCGTCGCGGAGTACCGTCACCGCCTGTCCGAGCTCGGCGGCGAGTTGCATCGTCTCTCGCCCAAGGCCCGCCTCGGCGTCACCCGCGAGAAGCTCAACCAGCTCGGCCATCGCCTGCGCTCGGCCGGTTTTGAATCCATCCTTTCCCGTGGCTATTCCATCGTCCGCGACGCGGACGGTACCGTCATCTCGACCAGCAAGGACGTCACCAAGGGTCGCAAGCTCCGCCTCAAGTTCAACGACGGCGAGGCGGATGCGGTGGGGGGATAGCGGGCGAAGCGGAGAGTGCTGAATCGATGACTGCGTAGAGGACTGAATCGAGGGCTGAATCGATTTGGGTAAAGGGTGCAGGCTGCGAAGCAGGGTAGGGGCGCGACGGCGTCGCGTCCGTTAGCCGCATGGTGAACGCCAGGTAGGGACGGCTCTCCGAGCCGTACGGATATAGGCGGCGGGCTCGGAGAGCCGCGCCCTACCTCGATGCAGCTAGGTCGTGACGCGGTCCCGACCCACCCTTCGGCCACCATGCGGCGGTCGAGCTTAACACGCGGATGCCACTATGTCGTGACGCGGTCCCGACCCTACCTAAGGCAGGTATGAGCGGAAGGCGGTTAGCGGATAGCGGCTGGGAATAAAAAGCCCCGCCACCTGCCACCTGAGGCTGCCACCCGCCACCCGAAGTCATGTTGAATCGTTGGATAGTTGAATGGTTGAATTGAGAAGGAGGTAAAGCCCGCAGGGCGCCGTACTCCCTCCAGCCAACCATCCAACGATTCAACCAATCAACCAGGCCACCCGCCACCTCCTTCGGCGACTTCGCCTCTGGCGCTCCCAACCGCCAACCGCTAACTGCCAATACCTAACTTTTGCACCTTTGCACAGGCCGTAGGCCGATTTGCACTTTTGCACCGAGGACAGCACGTGGTGCTGTCCCTACCTCGATACAGCTATGTCGTGACGCGGTCCCGACCCTACCCACGACAGTATCCACGCTATCCTCGACTCAGCCCTCCGTTCTTCTTTGATTGGGCCCATGAAGATCGCGTTCGTCGGTACCGGGGTGATGGGCAAGAGCATGGTGGCCAACCTGCTCAAGGCGGGCCATGAGGTCACGGTCTACACCCGCACGAAAGCCAAGGCCGAGGACCTGTTCGCGCTGGGCGCGAAGTGGGCCGCTTCGCCGGCCGACGCGGCCAAAGGCGTCGACGCGGCGATCTCGATGGTCGGATACCCGAACGACGTCGAGGAAGTCTGGCGCGGCCCGCAGGGCTTCATGACGTCCGCCAAGCCCGGTTGCGTGCTCATCGACATGACCACGTCGAGCCCGGCGCTCGCCCGTTCGCTGGCCGCCGAGGCTTCCGCGCAAGGCTTCGGCCCGCTCGACGCTCCCGTCTCCGGCGGCGATCGCGGCGCGCGCGAAGGCACGCTGACCATCATGGTCGGCGGCGCGCAGAAGGATTATGATTTCGCTCAGCCGCTGTTCGCGGCGATGGGCAAGACGATCGTCCTGCAGGGTGGTCCCGGCACCGGCCAGCTCTGCAAACTCGCCAACCAGATCGGCATCGCCTCCGGCATGATCGCGATGTCCGAGGCCCTCGCCTTCGCGCACGCGACGGGATTGAACCTCGAGACCACGTTGCGTTCGATCTCCGGCGGCGGCGCCTCGAGCTGGGCGCTGCTCAACCTCGCCCCGCGTGTGCTTAAGGGCGACTTCGCCCCGGGCTTCTACGTCAAGCATTTCGTGAAGGACATCGGCCTCTCGCTCGACGTCTGCAAGGAGCAGGGCATCAAGCTGCCCGGCCTGGAGTTGGCGGCTAAGCTTTACGGCGATGTCGTCGCCGCCGGCGAAGGCGACTCTGGGACGCAGGCGCTGGCGCGGAGGTATTTTCAGGTTGGGGCGTAGGGGACGGCGGTTGGCGGTTAGCGGTTGGGAGAGTGGGGGAACTGCTGGCATGGTGAACGGCTGCGAAGCAGAGGCAGCGCATTCGCCGCATGGTGAATGCGGGTAGGGGCGTGGCTACGCCGCGCCCTCCTATGTCGTGACGCGGTCCCGACCCTACCCAATGCAACTGCTTCGCAGCCGTTCACCATGCCAGCCGATCCCCGCGCGAAAGCGTTATGCTTTCGGCGCTTCGATTGGCGGCACGGAGCGGAGCTGGACGGAATCGATGACGGTCGGACCAAGGATGACGTTGGTCACGATGACGAGCATCTGGCCGGGCACGCAGTAGCCTTCGTCGCGCAGGCGGATGAGCGCCAGCGTGATGTTGTCCTCAGCCTTGGGCTCGAACTTCGTCTGGAAGGATTCGACGCCCCAGAGGAGGCTCATCTTCCGGTGCACGTGTTCTTCTTCCATGAACGCGTAGATCGGGCAGCCGACGGCGCGGAGGGAGGAGAGGACGCGCGGAACGTCGCCGTTACGCGTGAACGCGATGATGCCCGTGTTGCCGAGGTCCTGGGCGAGGCCGGCGGCGGCGCGCAGGAGCTTGATCTTCGGGGTCTCGTTGGGCTGTTCGGGCGAGAGCTTGCGCGGCAGTTCGTTCTCGGTGGTCTTGGCGATGCGGGTCATCACCTCGACGCAGCGGATCGGGTGCTTGCCCGTGGTGGTCTCGCCGGAAAGCATGACCGAGTCGGCCATCTCGAGCACCGCGTTGGAGACGTCGGTGACTTCGGCGCGGGTCGGGACCGGCGCTTGGATCATCGACTCGAGCATGTGCGTGGCGACGATGACCGGCTTGCGGCAGGCGATGGCCATGGCGACCGCACGGCGCTGGATGAGCGGCAGGGTCTCGTAAGGGATCTCGATGCCGAGGTCGCCGCGGGCGACCATCAGGGCGTCGGTGGCCTCGAGAATGGAGCCGAGGTGCTCGATCGCGGACTGGTCCTCGATCTTCGAGATGATGTGCGCCTTCGACTCGTGCTGGGCGAGGAGCGTGCGCAGGGCGTAGACGTCGGCCGCTTCGCGGACGAACGAGAGGGCGTAGAAGTCGACGCCGACCTCGCAGCCGACGGCGACGTCGGCGCGGTCCTTGTCGGTGAGGGCAGGGAGGTCGACCTTGACCCCCGGGAGATTGATGTGGCGGCGGCTGCCGAGGGGGCCGGGCTGCTCGACCTTGCAGCGGAGGCGGTCCTTCTGCTGCTCGAGGACGCGGAGCTGGATGAGGCCGTTGTCGACGAGCACGACGCCGCCCACGGGCACGGCGCTGATCATCTTCGGGTAATTGGTGGGGATGACGAGGATCTCGCCGTCGGGGAGGGCGGCATCGGAGCCGGTGACGTCGACCAGCTGGCCGACCGTGAGCTGGGTGGCCTCCTTGCGGGCGCCGGTGCGGATCTCCGGGCCCTTGATGTCCATCATCACGCCGAGTTCCTTCTTCATGCGGCGGCTGACCTTGCGGACGCGTTCAACCGTGGCGCGGACCCAGGCGTGGTCGGCGTGGGCCATGTTGAGGCGGACCACGTTGGCGCCGGCGTTGATGATCGCTTCCAGCTGGGCCTCGGACTCCGTGGCCGGACCGATGGTGAAAGTGATGCGCGTGTGACGGAAGGATTTCACAGCGTTTATGACAACTTATGAAAGGTGGAGATGCAAGGGAAAGAACACCCTAGCAATCGGCACGAATGGGTGAAATTACGGCACCCTTTCCGCCTCGAGGTCGCGCTTTTCCTTCATGCGCTCCTCAAAGAACGTCGTTTGCTCGAACGGCCACGTGGTGGTTTCCTTAAGCTTCCAGGCGGCGTGTTCGGCGACATGCGTGCGCGTCCATTCGAAGTAATCCGCGTCGTCGGTGCGGAAGTGCAGGCGCGAGCCGGCGGCGGCGCGGCGCGCGAGCAGGTCGAGGTTCTCCTTCTGGATGAAGCGGTTCTTGTGGTGCTTCTTCTTCGGCCACGGATCCGGATAGAGGATGAAGATCTTGCGGAGCACGACCGCGGGCGGGAGCGCTTCGAGGAATTCCGTGGCCTCGGCTTTGAGGAAGATGACGTTGTTCAGCTTGCCGAGCGTCTGCTTGCGGACCGAGCGTTCGACGCGGTGCGTGATCAGGTCGATGCCCACGCAGAATTCCTCCGGGTGCGCCGCGGCGTAGGCGGCGAGCCAGTGTCCGTGGCCGCAGCCGAGCTCGAAAGTGATGCCCGTACGGCCGGCCAAGGCGTCGGCCAGCGTCGCGGCCAGGCGGGCGACGTTGGCCGCCCGACGGGCGTCCGCCCATTCCTTGCCCATGACTTTGGTGTGTTCCGGCACGAGGGGGTTAAGAGGGAAAGGGGAGTGGGAGGCAAGAGGGCGGATGGAGAGAGTATGGAGTATAGAGTATGGAGTATAGGGGGAGCAGAGGGCGGATGGCGGAATGACGGATGACAGATGACGGATGGCAGATGGTGGAATGGAGGGCTGAGTTGAGGACTGAATGGATGGCGGAATGGAGGGCTGAATAGATGATGCTGTTGCGGATGGCCGGTGGCAGCCCGGGTGGTAGGTGGCGGGGTCATATTTCAGGTCTCGGGTCTCGGCCGTCGGGTATCAGGTTCAGGTGTTCAGGTTCGGGTACAGGTCCCAGGCCTGATTCCCGCGCCCGAACCTGGCGCCCATGCCCGAACCTGTAGCCGAGACCTGGGACCTGAAAATGCTGGCTTTACCCTGCTGGGAATAACTCCGGCTTCCCTCGCTGGGGTGGTTGGAGTCTCTTGGGGGCCTATGGCCAAAGTAGACCTCGAAACCGTCCAGAAGATCCTGAAGGAGAACGGCGTCGACGTGCGCCTCGCCGCCGAGATCCTCAACCAGCTGCGCGATGTCGTGGCCGAGGAGGCGGTCGAGCGCGAGAAGCCGGCTAAGAAGCAGCTGCTCGTCCTGGTCAGCGAGCCCGAGGACGGCCTGCCCAAGGATCTCACCGGCTGGGTCGTCCAGCTGCTCGAGGACGACGACCCGAGCGAAGTCGCCGCCAAGATGGTCGACGTCGCCAAGGCCTTCAATGAATCGCCGAAGGGCCAGCGCATGCCGGTCGAGTCGTTCGGCGACGCCGTGCAGAGCATCCCCGGAAAACTTTTCAAGGAGAGCGACCTCTGGATCAAGACGCGCGAACCCGTGCGTGTCATCCCGGTGAAGAATTCGATCGGCCGTCGTCGTCGCGACTAATCGCGACGGTTCCGCCGCTTTTCCGGAATAAGGTTCCGTGAAAAGCGAATTTAGACGCTCTTTTTAGGCGATTTCGGGCGGTTGATTGCTCTCGCCTAAGGGGGTGAGGGGGCTACTTTTACGGCCTACTATGAAGTTCAAAAACTTCCCCATCTATCGCATCGAATGGGTGACCTCCACCTTCCTCATCGGCACGGCCCTCCTTTCGCTGACCGTGGTGCCTTGGTTCCTCTGGACCCAGTTCAACCTCCCCGCCGACGCCGCCAATAAGGTCCATGGCTGGGGCTTCATCTGGGCCATGTTCGTGTTCTATTACTACGCGACCGGCTTCGGCATCACCCTGGGCTACCACCGCCTGTTCTCCCATATCTCCTTCAAGGCCAAGTGGCCGGTGAAGCTCTTCGTGCTCCTATTCGGCGCCGCTTCCTTCGAGAATTCGGCCCTGGATTGGTCCGCCGACCACCGCATCCACCACAAGCACGTGGATGAAGACGAGGATCCGTACGACATCTCCAAGGGCTTCTTCTACGCCCACATCGGCTGGCTCCTCTTCCGCCTCAAGCCGAAGCCGCCCGTCACCAACGTCAAGGACCTTGAGGCCGACCCCCTCGTCATGTGGCAGCACCGCTACGTCCAGTGGATCGGCGCCTTCGTGGGCTTCGTGATGCCGGCCGCCCTCGGCTACGCCTACTGCGTCCTGTTCGTCCCTGCGAATCTCCATGCCAATCCTTGGATGACCGCCCTGGCCGCCTTCCTCATCGCCGGCCTGCTCCGCACGGTCGTCGTCCAGCAGGGTACCTTCTGCATCAACTCCCTCTGCCACATGATCGGACGTCGCCCGTATTCCACGGACCACAGCGCCCGTGACAGCGGCCTGGTCGCGCTCCTCACCTTCGGCGAGGGCTACCATAACTATCACCACGAGTTCCAGCACGACTACCGCAACGGCGTGAAGGCCTGGCAGTTCGATCCCACCAAGTGGATCATCTGGACGCTCTCCAAGGTCGGCCTCACCCAGGACCTGCGCCGCGTGCCGGATTCCCGCATCATGGCCGCCGAGCTCAAGGAAAAGAGCCGCACCCTCGGCCGCGACATCGACTCCCTCGCCGCCCGCCTCGACGCCCGCACCCGCGAGCTCAAGGCCAAGACGATCGCCGCCGCCCACGAGCTCGCCAAGGAACTCGCGCTCCGCGCCGAAGCCCTCAAGGAAGCCGCCGCGACCAAGGCCGAAGTGGCCCAGGAAACGATGGTCGAACTGCGCGGCCTGCTCAATCAGGCGGCCTCGCACCTCGAGACGCTGCGTCGCGCCGACGCCGGTTCCGCCGCCTAAGCGCTCCGCTCAGGACCGCAGTCCCTGCACCAGCTCGAGGATCTTCGCCTCGATCTGCGGCAGGGCTTCGTCCGGATGGGCGTAGTCGATGTCGTGCACGGTCCAGTACTCGATGCGGTCGGCCCATTCGGGGTGCGACTGGAGCATCATCGGGTGGTGCTCGTCCCGCTTGAGGGCGATGGTCCGGTGGGCCCGTTCCAGGTCCTCCCGGCGCAGCTGGGTGGGCGCCGGGCCGGTCAGGTCGAGGGGGATGCCGAGCTCGCGGAGGCGCCTTTCGGTGTCCCGGGAAATGAGGGTGGGCTCATCCGCCACCAGGGAGGTCAGGAGGCCGCGGGAAAAGGCCCGGGCGGGGTGCCCCATGCGGGCGGCATGCCAGTTGAAGAGGGCCTCGGCATGGCGGCTCCGGTAGAAGTTCCCCGTGCAGACGAAGAGGGTGAGGGGGCCAGAATCTGCGCTTGTGCGGTGGGACATGCCGGGTAGAGTCCCCGCAACCTAACCTCACTGCCATGGTACGCAATCTGTTCGTTCTCTCCCTCCTTTCCTTCGCTGTCGTCGGTTGCATGGGCCCCCAGAAGGGTCCGTCCCCCGTCACCGACGGCGCCGCCTCGGACCTCGCTCCGATCGCCGCGGCCCCGGTCGTCGTGACGCCGGTCCTGACGCCTGAGCCGACCCCGGCCGCCCCTAAGAAGGCCGCTCCGACCAAGGCCAAGGGCAAGCTGCCCCTCAACAGCAAGAGCAGCAAGTAAGCCGACCGGCTTACATCAACGACACTTCGGTGACGAAGGTGTCGACCTGACCGGGCTCCGCGAAACGGAGCCCGTTCTTGTGTTCGGGGCTGTTGGGCGGGCCCATCCACGGTTCGACGCAATAGTAAGGCGCTTCCGGATCGGGCGTCCAGGTGACGACGCTCGCCCAGCTGCCGGGGATCGCTTCCTCGCCGACCTTGATCGTGATGTCCTCTTCGCCCGATTTCGGTCCGAAGCTGAGCGTCGCGGATTTCAGGTTGGTGAAGATGCAGTCGGAGAGGTGCGGGTTGTCGAAGCCGATGGCCTCCGCGCCCTTGAGCTCGGCGAACGGGACCAGCTTCCCGTCGGCGGCGTGACGCCACTGCTTCTTCGAGGGGATCTTCACCACGTAGTCGCGGCGGCTGAGGCCCTGGTGCCACGGCAGCGTGAAGTAGAAGTGATGGCCGGCGCACCACGGCAGCGGCTGGGCGTCGCGGTTCTCGAACTCGAACGTGATGCGCAGGAAGAGCTCGAGGAAGTCGAAGCGGATGCGGAAGTCGTAGGCGAAGGGATAGCAGCCGCGGCCGCGTTCGTCCTGGATCATCCGGACCACCGCGTGCTTGGGGCCGCTCTCGACGATCGCGAAGGCCGAATCGCGGGCGAAGCCGTGCTGCGGCATCGGGCGTTTGACGCCGTCGGCGGCCTTCCAGGCGAACTTCTCGCCGTCGGCGTAGTTGCGGCCCATGAACGGGAAGAGGATCGGGTTGCCGCCGCGGACGGGGCCGATCTTGTCGAGGTCCATCGGCGCGCCTTCGGGCCAGAAGAGGATCTCGCGGTGGCCCGAGGGGACGTCGAGCTTCCAGCGGAGGAGGCGCGCGCCGCGCGTCAGGCAAGTCTCGTAGGTCGAGGCGCCGACCTTCCATCGTTCCATGGGCACGCCGTTCTCTTCGTAGCTCTGCATGACGGAGAGCAAACGCCGCGACCGCCCGGTGGCAAACGCGGACTTAGCCCGCGCGCTTGGCGAAGCGGTAGTGGCAGACCATCCACTCCGAGCCGCCCCGGAAGTTCCAGAGCTCGGCGCAGGCCATGAAGAACACGCGCCAGTTGGCCAGCCAGGCCTTCGCCCGCTGCTCGCCGTAGGTCTGCGCGAAGATGCGGAGGATCTCCTCGCGGTGGCGGTCGGTGTTCTGGAGCCAGTGCTCGGAGGTCTGGCCGTAGTGGCGGCCTTCGACCTCCCACTGCGCCTCGAGCTTCAGGTCGTCCTGGAAGCGGCTGGCGAGGCAGTTGGAGGGCATGATGCCGCCGGTGAAGAAGTGGCGCGACATCCAGTCGGTCGAGTCCTTGGCCGCGAAGTGGTAGGCGATGTCCTTGTGCGTGAAGACGTGGAAGAACAGCTTGCCCCCGGGCTTGAGCCAGCCGGCGATGCGGCGCATCAGCTCGGCCCAGTTCTTCATGTGCTCGAACATCTCGACCGACACCACGCGGTCGAAGCGGGAGGCCTCGGCGGCGAAGACGTTCATGTCGCAGGTGACGATGCGGACGTTCCTGAAGCCGCGCCGGGCGCACTCGCCTTCGATGTGCGCGCGCTGGGAGGCGGAGTTGGACACGCCGGTGATGCGGGCGTTCGGGTATTTCTCGGCCATCCAGAGGGTGAGCGAGCCCCAGCCGCAGCCGAGCTCGAGGATCTCGAGGCCGTCCTGGAGCTCCGCGCGGGCGCAGGTACGGGCCAGCATGGTCTCCTCGGCCTCGCCGATGGTCTCGCCGCCGAGCTCGTAGTAGCACGAGGAGTATTTCAGGCGCGGTCCGAGGCAGAGTTTATAGAACGCCGCGGGGACCTCGTAGTGCTGGTCGTTCGCCGCCTGGGTCTCGATGGCCACCGGGAGCTTGCGGAGCTCGGCCGCGAAGGCGTCGACCTTCGCGAAGCGCGCGGCGGCGGTGTCGGGACGTTCGTCCGCGAGGCGCTGGCGGAGCAGGCGGCGGATACCCCAGCGGATCACGGAGTCCGGGAGGACGTCCTTTTCGATGAGGGTATCGATCAGCGGCATGGGGCCAAGTTGCACGGCGACCGCGCCGCTGGCAATCCGCCGCGCAGGAAAATCAACGGCGGGGCGGGCGGGGCCAGAAGGCCGGCACGCGGGCCTGGTAGTCGGCGTAGGCGGGGCCTTTCGACGTCAGGAGCTGCTGCTCGGTCAGCGGGATGCCGGTCACGCGCGTCAGGAAATAATACATCACCCCGACGCAGAGCAGGCCGGGGACGCCGCGGTACGTGCTGTTGTAGCTCATCAGCAGGAAGCCGACCCAGACGAGCCACTCGCCGAAGTAGTTGGGGTGGCGGCTCCAGGCCCAGAGGCCGCGTTCGCAGACCCGGCCCTTGTTGCCGGGATCCTTCTTGAAGGCCGCCAGCTGGGCGTCGGCGAGCGTCTCGATGAGCAGGGCGAGGACGACCACCCCGAGGCCGACCCAATGGGTGGCGTGCGCCGGGCCGGAAGCGCCGGTGGGGTTGGACGAGAGCAGCGGCAGGCAGAGGACCGTCAGCGCGACCGCCTGGACGAAATAGAAGTACGCCATCTGCGCGGGCATGCGGTCGCCGTGTTCGGCGCGCATCTTGAGGTAGCGGCCGTCTTCCTGGTCCAGGTGCCCGAGCACGCGGACGGAGAGATGCGTGCCGAGGCGAAGGCTCCAGAGCACCGTCGCGACCGCCATGAGGAGGCCTTGGCCGCCGAGCGGCAGGATCCAGAAGTGGACGGCGAGGATCTGCAGGCCCACGAGCGCGAAGCCGAACGACCACGCGACGTCGACGATCGACCAGTTGTCGATCTTCTTGGCGATGACCCAGCAGAGCGCGAAGTAGAGGCAGGCCTCGCCGAAGAGAATCAGGAAATCGAATCCGAGTTCGAGCAGGGGGTACATGGGGTGGCGGGTTGGGGGAGGACTTTGCGGAAGGTGGCGCGGAGGACGAAGTGGAGGAGCCAGCAGAGAAGCGGCACCGTGATGATCCAGCCGATCAGGCCGTGCACGTAGGCCATCCAGAACTTCTGCACGAAGTCCGGGAAGGAGCGGTTGAACTCCTCGATGATCGCCGAAGGGGTCAGCGCGATGTGGCGGGCGCCCGTGACCGTCTCGCCGAGGCGCACGAAGGGCACGATGAGCAGGATCTGCAGCGGGTAGCAGGAATGGTTGACCACCTGCATCACCACGTGGTTGAGGCGGAAGATCCGGCCGACGACGACGCACCCGAGCGTGGTGATCCCGATCACCGGGACGATCGCGATCGCGAAGCTGACCACGACCGCGGCCGAGACGGCCTCCGGGGTCGCGCCTTGGCGCAGTTCCGCGACGAGCGGATCGCGCACCTTGCGGCGCAGCCAGTCGGAGACGCGTCCCATTCAGGAGACCTTACGCGTGAAGAAGACCTTGCCAAGGTCGGTCTCTCCCTTGGCCGCGAAGAGGCAGAGCAGGGCGTAGCCGGCGATGGCGAAATTGCCGAGGAGCATCAGCGCCACGAACCAGCCGAGGCGGGCGGCGACGGTGCGTTCGCGCCAGGCGACGTAGAGCCAGAAGGCGAGGAAGCCGAAGTAGGCGTCGAACATCGTGGCCAGGCCCCAGGGCTCGGCGCAGACGGTCTCGAAGCCCTTGATGACGTTGATGCCTTCCTTGCCGGCGAGCGCGGCGTACTTGGGCAGCGAGGTGATCGTCGGCGCGGTCGAGGCGTACCAGGACACCCAGGTCATGGCGACGAGCACGAGGATGAAGTAGAGGGTCAGGAGGCGGCGGGAGAGCATGGGGGGATTTGGAGTATAGAGTATGGAGTATAGAGTATGGAGTATAGAGTATCGGGTGGGGGCAGGGGTAGTTGGAGTGAGGGTGGGGGGAAGGCGGGGAAAGGCAAATGGGAGAAGAATAGAGGACTGAATGGAGGACTGCGTTGAGGGCTGAATGGATGAGGCAACCTTGGGTAGGGTCGGGACCGCGTCACGACATAGCTGCATCCGCTTCGGGTGACTGGTGACGGCCACCGGGGCATCGGCCATTCGGGGGTCGGCGGTTCAGCCATCGGCCATCGGCTTCAGGATCCCGCGGCTGAAAGCCGAAATGAGTTCCTGACCGCCAACCGCTAACCGCTTCAACCTGACATGGGTAGGGCGGTGATTGCTATCGCCGCCGTTCGAGACCGTAGGCGGGGAGTCATCGGGTCTTAGCTAGTCGCTTTGATGCCTGAACTCCGTCCGCGAACGGACGTGATGGCAATCACGTCCCTACCTAAGGCAGATGCGTAAACTCAAAGGGAGACCGGAAACCGGGAGGATGCTGCGGGCATGCATCGGGTAGGGGCGCCACTGCGTGGCGTCCGTGGGCGGACGGAAGTTGTCAGGTCGGATGACTTGCCCTCCACGTCGATGCTATCTCCGCGAACGGACGCGACGCCGTCGCGCCCCTACCTCATTGACGCCACTGCTTCGCAGCCGTTCACCATGCCAGCAGATCCCCGCGCGGCTCTGCCGTGCTTACTTTGCTCCCTCTGGTACAAACCTTTCCAGATATCCCCAGATCCAGGGAAGCAGGAGCAGGGCCATGGCGGCGGCGGAAAGGTTGAACGCGGAATGCACGAGCGCCACCTGCAGGCCGGGCTCGGGCATCAGCGCGAGCAGCGGACGGATGGCGAACTGCATTACGGCGACGAAGAGCGCCACGCCGCAGAGGTCGAGTCCGGCATTGAACTGCGCGAGGCGGCGGGCGATCGGTCCGAGCGTCGACGACGTGAAGAGCGCCACCCAGCCGGTGCCGAGGTTCGCGCCCACGACCACCCAGATGGAGATCGCGGGATCGAGCAGCCCGCCGGCGACGGAAAGGACGGTGAGGCCGACGACGACCGCCGACGATTGCACGAGCATCGTGAGGGCGGCCCCGAAGATGAGCGCGCCCAGGGGCGTGGACAGCGTGTCGCGCCAGGCGAGCACTTCCGGGGCATGCGCCAGCGGCAGGAGCGTCGAGCTGATGAGGCTGAGAGCCAGGAAGATCAGCCCGAAGTGGAAGATCGGGTGTCCGTAGGTGCGCCAGCGACGCGGGCCGAAGAGCGACCATAGGCCGCCGACGGAGATGAAGACCGGGCCCATGCCGGTGAATTTATACGCGATGAGCCAGGCGGTGAGCGTCGTGCCGACGTTGGCGCCGATCATGACCGTCCAGGCGGAGCGCATGGTCAGCACCTTCTGCTGGGTGAGCCCCATCGTGATGAAGTTCACCACCGACGAGGATTGCACCAGAGCCGCGCTCGTCGCGCCGGCGAGGGCGCCCGCGAAACGGTTGGCGGTCACGCGCTGCAGGATGTGCTTCAGCTGGGCTCCGCCGAGCTGCGTGACCTCGCGGGCGAAATCCCGCAGGCTGTGCAGGTAGAGCATGATCGCCGCGACGGCGGTGAAGAAGAGGTCCACGCCACTTCAATAGAGTATAGAGGTTGGAGTATCGAGTATGGAGTGCGCTCAATCAGAAGAGGACTGAATGGAGGACTGCGTTGAGGACTGAATGGAGGGCTGAATGGAAAAGACACGCTTCGGGTGGCAGGAATGGGTAGGGCGGCGATTGCTATCGCCGCCGTTCGCGACCGCTGGAGGGGAGTCCTCGGGTCTTAGCTAGCCTCGATCATGCCGCGATGTCCCTCGGCGAACGGACGTGATGGCAATCACGTCCCTACCTCATGATGTCTCTCCCCTTGTCACCGTGTCACCTTGCCCACGTGTCCCCTCGCGGCGGCTATGCCGCCGCGCCTACTTCTTCGCCGGCGAGACGGGCTTGTTGGCCGCGACGATGACGGCGCGGGTCATGGGCCAGTCGGCGTTCGGCTTGGCTTCCCAGAGGTGGAGGTCGCGGATCGAGCCTTCGGGGCCGGTGACGACCATGAAGCTGTGCTTGAGCTGCGCGATGGCGGGATGCTGGCCGGTGATGATGTGTCCGTCGACGGTGGCGACGTACTCGTCCCCCATGATCTCGATGAGCACGGTGTGCCACTGGCCGAGTTCGAGCGCCTTCTTGTGGGTGGCGAGGACCTCGAGCTTATCCGGGCCATCGCGATCGTTGTCGTCCTTGTTGATCTGAAAGCCGCCGCCGTGGAGGTTGAGGCTGCAGAGGTAGGACTTCTCGTTGGTCGCACGGAGCTGGAGGTAGCGGGCCTTGCGGCCGTGCGCCGGATCCTTGTCGAGTTCGACGTCCTCGAGGCGCACCTGGCATTGCAGGATGATGTTCTGGTATTTGATGCCGTAGGAGGCCGTGGCGGGGTGCTTCACCTGCGGGTTCTCGGAGCCCTGGAAACGACCCTCGACCTGCTTCCACTGGCCGCCGCGGGATTCCGGGCCCGTGCCGTGGATGAGCCAGCCCGAAAAGCCGCTGGCGTAGCCGTTGGGCTTGCCGGTGTATTTCGCGAGCGGCTGGGCGAAGTCTTCGCTGTAAAGCTCCTTGCCGCGGACGGTCATCTGCGTGGGGACGTCTTCGGCGAAAGCCGAGATGGCGGCGAGGGCGAGCAGGACGGCGAGGCGTAATGGGGACATGCGGACAGGGTACGCCTCCTCGGAGGCCGTGGCAATCTTCATGGGTAGGGGCAGCCGCCGAATGGTGGCCGAAGGTAGGGGCAGGACACC
>OFRH01000058.1_pt1 | contig 16240 bp, 10 predicted proteins | sample 1543111 | NCBI WGS metagenome assembly OFRH01 (sample SAMN07774220, study PRJEB24372) | wastewater metagenome | isolation source: Exp Tend NO 100WW | collected 2016-02
GGCCGCCCCGAAGGCACCTACCCCAGTCAGCAAAGAGGCCGAAGAGGATGCTGAAATCATCGTTTTGGCCGGTCTCCCTCATTTGAAGGAGAAGGAGGCCATCCTCAGTTACGCCCGTCAGACCTACATCAAAGCAGACCTGATCAAGGATAAGCCCTTGCTCCAGATTATCCGCCAGACCCTCGCAAAACTCGAGGAAAAACCCGAAGATTCGGCCAAAATCCGCCAAGAACACCTCAACCAACTGGCGGAATACTTTACCTTGCAGGCGATGGCCGCCCAAGAAGCCGGCCAGATGGCCGATGCCATGCGCCTCGCCCAGGTCGCCATCCGCTGCAATCCGGGTAATGCTAAGGCTAAGTTATTCTACGCCAACTTCTTGCATAATATTGCAGGCCGTACGGACGACGGCATCCAGACACTCAAGCACGGGCTGGAATTCCTGCCGGTCGGCGACCCCCTGACCAAGGACTACCTGGATCGTTATTTCCAACTGCTCCAAGCCCGCGAACGCGACCAAGAGGTCATCGAAGAAAGCCTGAAGCTCATCAAGGTCACCCCGAACATGCCGACCTACATGCGGGACTCGCTCTCGATGGCGGCCGCCACGTCGCTGTACTGGGTCGGTAAATACCCCGACGCGGTCAATCTCATCAACTCCTGCACCCTGGACGCGCAACCCAACGGCCTGCTCCTCAAGGCCCGCGCCCTTTTCGAAGGCGGCAAGACCCAGGAATCCATCCGGCTGCTCGAAGGTAAGACTTCCGAGTTCAAAGGCGCGGGCCGCGACGCGATCTTCTCCCAGCTCGCGCGCTTCCATATCCTGCTCGGACAGCATCGGCTCGCCCTCGCGGTGACCGAAGACCGCATCTCGGCCGACCCCAAGGCGCCGTTCCCGCACATCCAGAAGCTCCAGCTGCTCGACCGGCTCGGCCTCAAGGACGAGTTCGACAAGGAGCTGCGCCTGATCTTCGCGAACTACGCCGGCAGCTCGGCGCCGATGGTCGCGCTCGCCAACTTCGCCGCCGAGAAAGGCTACGCCGAACTCACGGGAGCCATCGCCACCTCGGCCGCCCAGCAAGGCCTCGAACGCGCGACCTTCGGCGCCCTCCACCTCGAGGCGCTCCTCAACGGGCCCGACCCCGGCCAGGTCATCGCGCAGTACCGCCAGATCATCGCGGCCGACAAGACCTTCTTCAAATCCAACGAGGCGATCGTGCAGGCGCTGCTCGCCATCGCCTACCATGCCCGCCAGAAGCCCGACGCGGCCACCGCGAAGCACGACCGCGACGTCGGCGACCGCTACCTCGTCGAGTTCCTGAAGGCCAAGGACCTCGGTCCCGAAGCCTACCGCTCCGTCGGCCGCCACCTGCGCGCGATCCGCGCCGGCGACGCCGCGGTGCGCGTGCTCGAAGCCGGCGTCACGCTCTACCCGCGCTACTCGCAGCTGCGCGCCGACTGCATCTCCGCCCGCATCCTCGCCGGCCAGACCGAGACCTACGGCACGCGCAAGTCCGTCGCCGACGAACTCGAGCTGCTGCTGAACATGCGCCGCCCCTCCCCCGCCATCTGGCAGGAGGCCGTCTCCTGGCTCCGCTCCGAGTCGAAGCTGCCGGCCGAGCGCCAGCGCAAGCTCGAGGCGGCGATGTCGCCGCTGATCCGCAGCAACCTCGACCCCGAGGCGCTCTCCGGTCGCTGATCGCCCGATGACGCTGCTACGCCGACGCGACGAGCTCATCGCGGAGCTCGAACCTTTCGCGGACCATCACGAACGCTTCCAGTACGTGATCGACCGCGCCAAGGCCGCGCCGGCCCTGCCGGCCGACCTGAAGCTCGACGCCTTCCTGATCGAGGGCTGCACCTCCAACCTGTGGCTGGTGCCTTCGCTCGAAGCGGGCGTCTGCCGCTTCCGGTGCGACGCCGACTCGCTCATCACGAAGGGCGTCGCGAGCCTGGTCTGCGAATTCTACGACGGGGCCGCGCCGCAGGAAGTCGCCGACACGGACGCGGACTTCCTTTCCGCCGTCGGCATCACGCAGCACCTTTCGCCCAACCGCCGCAACGGCCTCACGAACCTCGTCGGCAAGATCCGCGCCTTCGGCCGGGCCGCCGTCCGCTCCTGATAAGGCCCATCGGCGCGGCTAAAGACCGGAGATTTGCGTGCTTGGGATTTGCGCCGGCCACGAAGGCGGATGAGATGACGCCATGAAAGAGCCGGAAGCCGCCGCACCTGACCGACGTCTGTTCGGACTGTGCCTGCTCACGCTCGGCTGGTCCGTGCTGGTGCTCCAGGCCGGCGGCTTCACGACGAGCATCCGCGCGGGCATGGCCTTCCTCGACTGGCCCCTCTCCAACGGCTCGGTCAATCCGCCGGGCTGGCTCACGGAGATCGACAAGTTCGCCGAACATTCCCACCGCCTCGCGGCCACGGGCCTCGGCCTGCTCGCGATCGCGATCGCCGTCGCCCACGGGCTCCGCGAGACCCGCCGCGCCGTCCGGCTCGCCGCCTACGCGCTCGTCGGCCTGGTGGTCTTCCAAGGCGTCCTCGGCGGCCTCCGCGTGCTCCTCGACAAGCTCAACGTCGGCGGCGACGGCAACTTCAAGGCCGCGGCCTTCGCCGTCGGCCACGCGGTCAACGCACAGCTGACGCTCGCGCTCCTGGCCTTCATCGCGCTCGCCCACACGGTCGCCTGGCATCAGGCCCGCCGGACCGCGCCGCCTTCCCTGTTCCGCGCCGGCGCCCTCGCCGCCGGACTCACGCTCGCGGTCATCGTGGTCGGAGCGGTGATGCGCCAAGGCCACTTCACCGCCTGGGTCTCCACGGCCTCCGACGGCCTGTTCATCCCTTCCATCGGCACGGGCGTGGTCTGGTGGGTCAACCTGCTCCACCGCGGCGGCGCCCTGCTGGCCGGCGCGGCCGTGCTCTTCTTCGCCGTCCAGCTGGCCCGCCACGGCTTCCCGCTCCTCCGCTGGGCGTCCTTAGTCGCGCTGGTCTTCCTGCAGGTCCTGCTCGGCATCCTGAGCATCCAGCTCCCGCTCAACCCGCATGTCCGCACGGTGCACCTCGTCGTCGGCGCCGCCTTGTTCTCCTCCCTCGTCGCCGCGGCGCTGCTGGCCCGCCGCTCGTCGCCGGCGCCCGCGGCCTGAGCCGCGGCGACTGATTTGCCTTTAACCCGTCGCGCAAAACCGCCACGACAAGACCGATGAGCGAACGCGCCGGATCCGTGCCTGCCGCCTACTGGGAGCTGACCAAGCCCCGGCTGTCGTTCCTTTCCGTCCTGACGGCGCTCGCGGGATACTTCTGCAGCGATCCGAACCACGCCACCCACCCGAAGGTCCTCGTCTCTCTCGCGCTCGGCACCGCCCTGGCCGCCGGCGGCTGCGGCGCGATCAACATGTGGTGGGACAGCGAGCCGGACGCGAAGATGGAACGCACGCGCAACCGCCCCATCCCGGCCGGACTCATCCACCCCGGCGCCGCCCTGCTTTTCGGACTGCTGCTGCTCGCGCTCGGCGTGGTGCTCGTCTGGATCGGCGCGAACCCCCTGGCCGGCGCCCTGACCGCCGCCACCGCGGTCTCCTATCTCTTCCTCTACACGCCGCTGAAGTCGGTGACGTCCTGGTGCACGCTCGTCGGTTCCTTGCCCGGAGCGATCCCGCCGATCATCGGCACGGCCGCCAAGCTCGGACAGACCGGCGAGCCGCACATCGACCGCATGGGCTGGCTGCTCTTCGCGCTGCTGTTCTTCTGGCAGATCCCCCACTTCATGGCGCTGGCCTTCCTCTGGCGCGAGGACTACGCGCGCGGCGGCTTCAAGATCGTCACGGTCGGCGACCCGTCCGGCCGGTCGGCCTCGGTCTGGGCGATGGCCTTCATCCTGCCGATGATCGTCGTGGCGGGCGAGCTCGTCCGCACGTTCTTCGAGCCCGGCTGCACCGCCTCCCTCCAGGGCTGGGCGAGCCCCTTCCTCTGGGTCTCGTTCATCGCGGGCGCCTGGTTCTTCAAGCTGACCCTCGAGTTCGCCCTGCCGCAGCGCCGCGCCGAAGTCGCCAAGCCGCTCTTCCTCGCCTCGATCCTGTACCTGCCCGTCGTCCTGTTGACTCTGACGCTGAACCGGATTTTCTGAGGCCATGGATGCGCGCGCCGACAAGGACCGCCTGCGCGCGGAACTCAAGGCCCGCCGCACGGCCCTGACGCCCCGCGAACTGCAGGTCGCCGGCGACGCGGCCGCCCGCCTGGTCACGCAGCTCCCCGAATGGAAGCAGGCGAAGACGGTCTGCCTCTACGCCTCCTTCGGCGGCGAACTGCCGACCGACGCGCTGATGCTGCTCGCGCTCCTCGAAGGCAAACGGCTGCTCCTGCCGCGCGTGACGAACAAGACGACGCTCGTGCTCCACGAGGTCACGGACCTCGCCGCGCTCCAACCCTCCCGCCTCGGCATCCGCGAGCCGAAGCCGACCGCCCCGGTCGCGGCGCTGGCAGACGCCGGCCTGGTCCTCGTCCCGGGCCTGGGCTTCGACGGCGCGGGCCGGCGCCTCGGGTTCGGCGGCGGCTTCTACGACCGCCTGCTGGCGAAGCCGCCTCGCAAGACCTTCCTCCTCGGCCACGCCCACGCGTTCCAGCTGGTGCCGCGCCTGCCCGACGAGCCGCATGATATTAAAGTTAAGGCCGTGGCGACCCCGCAGGGCGTGATTCGCTGCCGAGTGCGTTAGCAGGTTTGCCAAGCGGGCCGATTCGTGTCCGATGGAGGGTCCGATGTCCGCCCCCCGACCAGACGCCATCCGCCTCCGCGGCGTCCGCCAGAACAACCTGAAGGGTTTCGACGTGGACATCCCGGTCGGCAAGCTGGTCGTGGTCACGGGCCTCAGCGGCGCGGGCAAATCCTCCCTGGTCTTCGACACGCTCCACGCCGAAGGGCAGCGGCGCTACGTCGAGACGTTCAGCCCCTACGTCCGCCAGTTCCTCGAGCTGCTCCCGTCGCCGGCCCTCGACTCCGCGGAGAACGTCCGTCCGTCCGTCGCGATCAAGCAAGGCAACGCCGTCCGCACCTCGCGCTCGACGGTGGGCACGATGACGGAGCTGTGCGACTGGTTCAAAGTCTGGTTCGCCCACCGCGCCGACCTCGTCGACCCGGCCAGCGGCCAGGTGATCGTCCCGCGCGGGCCCGACGCCGCCTGGCAGGATTCGCTCGCCCGCTTCCCGGGACAGTCTCTCTCGCTCGCGTTCGCGGTCTCCAAGCCGGAGACGCTCGGATGGAAGACGATCGCGGAGGAGTTCTCGAAGGCGGGCTTCAGCCGCGCGTTCGCCGCGGGCAAGCGCGTCCGCCTGACCGAAGACGAGATCCCGGCCGACGCGACCGAACTGCTCGTCATCCAGGACCGCGTGACGATCGCGCCCGACCAGGCCTCGCGCTTCCATGAGGCGGCGCTCGCGGCCTTCCGCCTCGGCGGCGCCCGCCTCCGCCTGCTCGACGACCAAGGCCACGAGCTCTCCCGCTACAGCGAAGCGCTCGAGTCCCCGGTCGACGGACGCAAGTTCCGTCCGGCTTCGCCCGCGCTCTTCTCCTTCAACTCGCCCGTGGGCGCCTGCCCGGAGTGCCGCGGCTTCGGCCGGGTCATCGGGCTCGACTGGCACAAGATCATCCCGAACCCGGCCCTGACGCTCGCCGAAGGCGCGATCGCGCCGTTCCAAGGCACCGTCTACGGCGAATCGCAGAAGGACCTGGTGCGCGCCTGCCGCAAGGCCGGCATCCCGCTCGACGTGCCGTGGAAGAAACTTTCCGCCGCGCACCGCAAGTTCGTCGAGCACGGCGAGCCGGGCTACGTGCCGGGCGAATACGACTCGAAGTGGTACGGCGTCCGCGGGTTCTTCCGCTGGCTGGAAGGCACGACCTACAAGATGCACGTGCGCGTCTTCCTCTCCCGCTGGCGCGCCTACGAGTCCTGCCCGAAATGCCAGGGACGCCGCTTCCGCGAGGAATCGCTCTTCTGGCGCTGGCAGGGCAAGTCTCTCCCGGAACTCTACGCTTCGCCGGTCTCGGACCTGCGTACGCTGCTCGCGCCGCTGGCGCCGAAGGACTCCCGCCATCCGGCCGATCACGCGCTCGAAGCCATCCTCGCCCGCCTGGGTTACCTCGAGGCGGTCGGCCTCGGCTACCTCGCGCTCGACCGTCTCTCGCGCACGCTCTCGGGCGGCGAAGTCCAGCGCGTCAACCTGACCTCCTGCCTGGGCGCCTGCCTCGCCGACACGGTCTTCGTCCTCGATGAACCGAGCGTGGGCATGCACGCCCGCGACCTCTCGCGCATGGTGGGCATCCTGCGCAGCCTCGTCGAACAGGGCAACACGGTGGTGGTCGTCGAGCACGACGAGTCCGTCATGCGCGCCGCCGACTGGCTCATCGAGATCGGCCCGCGCCCCGGCGCCGAAGGCGGTCATCTGCTCTACCAAGGCGTCCCGAAGGGCATCCTGAAGGTCAAGGACTCGGCCACGGGCAACTGGCTCTCCGGACGTCGCGTCCCGGAGCCGCGCGCCGCGCGTCCGGTCGGCGACACGACCCCGCGGCTCCGCGTGAGCGGCGCGACGGTCAACAACCTCCGTGACTTCTCCTGCTCGCTCCCGCTCGGCCGCCTGGTCGGACTCTGCGGCGTCTCGGGCTCCGGCAAATCGACGCTGCTCCATCAGGTCATCGGTCGCCGCGACCCGGAATCGGGCGACGAAGCGACGGAACTGAAGTGGGTGAAGTTCGACAAGGAACCGGCCGAGGTCGCGCTCGTCGACCAATCCCCGGCGACCCGCACGCCTCGCTCCAATCCCGCCCTCTACGTGGGCGCCTGGGACGCGATCCGCACGCTGCTCGGCAACTCGGCCGAAGCGAAGGCCGCGGGCCTCACGCCCTCGCACTTCTCCTTCAACGCCGGCGAAGGCCGCTGCGAACGCTGCGGCGGCGCAGGCTGGGAGACGGTCGAGATGCAGTTCGTCTCCGATGTCGCCCTCCCCTGCCCTTCGTGCAACGGCAAGCGCTTCCGCGACGAGGTGCTGAGCTTCCAATACGACGGCAAGTCCGTCGGCGACCTGCTGGCGATGTCGGTGACCGAGGCCCGCAAGTTCCTCGGCGAACGCACGCCGGCCTCCGCCCAGCTCGCCTGCCTCGAGGAGGTCGGCCTCGGCTACCTCTCGATGGGCCAGCCGCTCACGACGCTCTCCGGCGGCGAAGCCCAGCGCCTCAAGCTGGTCCGCTATCTTTCCAAGATCGATACGCGCAAGTCCGGCGCCCTCCTGCTGCTCGACGAGCCGACGACGGGCCTGCACCGCGAAGACGTGTCACGCCTGATCGGGCTGCTGCATCGCCTCACGGAGGCGGGCCACTCGCTGATCGTGGTGGAACATCACCTGGACGTGCTGAAATCCTGCGACTGGCTCCTCGAGATGGGCCCGGAAGCCGGCCCGGCCGGCGGCAGGCTCGTCGCCGAAGGCACGCCGGCCGAAGTCGCCCAGGCCGGCACGGTCACGGGCCGCTTCCTCGCCCAAGGCGACGACGCCTTCGCTCCCGCGTCGACCACGGCCGCCAAGCCGCGACCGACCGCCATCTCGCTGCGCGGCGCGCGCGAACACAACCTGAAGGATGTCTCGCTCGAGATTCCGCACGGCTCGCTCACGGTGATGACCGGCGTCTCGGGCTCGGGCAAATCCTCCCTGGCGTTCGACATCCTCTTCGCCGAAGGCCAGCGCCGCTTCCTGGAATGCGTCTCGGCCTACGCCCGCCAGTTCGTCGAACAGCTCCCGAAGCCCGACATCGATGCGCTCACGGGCCTGCCGCCGACGGTCGCCATCGAGCAGCGCGTCACCCGCGGCTCCGCGAAGTCCACCGTCGCGACGGTCACCGAGGTCGCCCAGTACCTGCGCGTGCTCTTCGCCCGCGCCGGCGTGCTCCATAGCCCGACCACCGGCGAGCCGCTCGAGGAGATGACCGAAGACGCGGTCGTCCGTCTCGTCGCCAAGCAGGCGAAGGCGCTGAAGAAGGGCTCGCTGCTCGTCGCCGCCCCGCTCGTCCGCTCCCGCAAGGGCCACCATCGCCCGCTGGCCGAATGGGCCGAGACCAAGGGTCTCCGCCTGCTTCGCTGCGACGGCAAGATGCTCAAGGTCGAAGGCTTCGAGGGTCTCGACCGATATTCCGAACACGACGTCGACGCGGTCTTCGGGGAGATCCGCGCGGACGGACTCATCCGCCTGCCCGACGAGACCGAGGAGTCCGGCGAGAAGGCCCTCCGCACGCTCGTCCGCCAGACACTCGCCGCCGGCAAGAACGCGTGCGTCCTCCTGGGCGCCGACGGCCATCAGGTCGCCTACCTTTCGACGTCGCGCAGCGACCCGGCCACGGGCGAATCCTTCCCCGAGGTCGACCCGAAGCACCTCTCCTGGAATTCGCCGCGCGGCTGGTGCCCGGATTGCCGCGGCCACGGCCTCGAGGTCACGACCTTCTCCTCCGACGAGGAGGAATCCATCAACGAGAACGCGATCGCTGACCGCGTCGGCGAAGCGGTCTGCCCGACCTGCCACGGCGAACGCCTCGGCCCGATCGGCCGCTCGGTGAAGCTCGCCGGACCGAAAGGACGCTCGCTCTCCCTGCCCGGCCTGCTGCGCCTGCAGCCGGACGAGTCCCTCGCGTTCCTCTCGGGGCTGAAGCTCGAGGCCCGCGAGAAAGCCATCGTCGGCGCGCTGCTGCCCGAGATCGGCGCCCGCCTGCGCTTCCTGGATTCCGTCGGCCTCGGCTACCTCGCGCTCGATCGCGGCGCCGACACGCTCTCCGGCGGCGAAGCGCAGCGCATCCGCCTCGCGGCGCAGCTGGGCTCGACGCTTTCCGGCGCGCTCTACGTGCTCGACGAACCGAGCATCGGCCTGCACCCGCGCGACAACGACCGGCTCATCGGCTCGCTCAAGGATCTCCGCGACCGCGGCAACACGGTCCTCGTCGTCGAACACGACGAAGACACGATGCGCGCCGCCGACCTGGTGGTCGACATGGGCCCGGGCGCCGGCGTCCACGGCGGCACGATCGTCGCGCAAGGCACGGCGGCCGCGCTCGAGAAACGCGCCGACTCCGTCACGGGCCGCTTCCTCAAGGAAGCCATCCCCCATCCGCTCCGCGGCGCCCGTCGCCCGGTCGCCGGCAAGGGCGCGCCCGCCGAATGGGTCCGCCTGAAGAACGCCTCGCTCCGCAACCTGAAGGGCTTCGACGTCCAGATCCCGGTCGGACGCCTCACCGTCGTCTGCGGCGTCTCGGGCGCCGGCAAGTCCACGCTGGTCACCGATCTCCTCGCGCCCGCGATCCGCGCCGCCATCGCCAAGAAGAAGGACGGCCTCACGGGCAAGGAAGCGGTCGGCGTCGTCTCCCATGAAGGGAAGCCGGCCTTCGCGACGCTCTCCGGACTCAAAGGCTTCCGTCAGCTGGTCGTCGTCGACCAGGAACCGATCGGCAAGACGCCGCGCTCCACGCCGGCGACCTACATCGGCGCATGGGACCTGATCCGCGAACGTCTCGCCTCCCTCCCCGAAGCCGCCATCCGCGGCCACGCCGCGGGCTTCTTCTCGTTCAACACTTCCGGCGGTCGCTGCGAAGCCTGTTCCGGGGCGGGACGCATCAAGCTCGAGATGAGCTTCCTGCCCGACACCTACGTGCCGTGCGAGGAATGCTCGGGAACACGTTACGGTTCCGCCGCCAAGGCCATCCGCTGGAACGGCAAGTCGGCCGCGGACCTCCTCGCGATGACGTTCGAGGAAGCGGCGGCGTTCCTTTCCTTCGACGCGAAGCTGGGCGATCTCTGCGGGCTGATGGTGAAGACCGGCCTGGGCTACCTCACGCTCGGCCAGAGCAGCCCGACGCTTTCGGGCGGCGAAGCCCAGCGTCTCAAGCTCGTCAGCGAACTCGCCCAAGGTCTTCCGACCTTCCGCGAACGCTCGCGCGGCGAGATCCGTCCGAACCTCTACATCCTGGAAGAGCCGACCATCGGCCTGCACCAGTCCGACTGCCGTCGCCTGATCGAGCTGCTCCACGCGCTCGTCGACCAAGGGCACACGGTCGTCGTGATCGAACATCACCCCGACGTGATCGCCGAGGCGGACTGGGTCATCGAGATCGGCCCCGAAGGCGGCAACGCCGGCGGTCAGCTCGTCCACGCCGGCGACCCGGAATCCCTCGCGAAGCAGAAGAAGTCGCCCACGGCCCCGTCGCTCCGGCTCACGCTCGAACGCGGACTGGTCAAGAAGCCCGCGGTTTAAGACCCGCGGCCCTGCGGTTCCCTTTGACCCGAGCCCGCCGAAGGCTATTCCTCCAAACCGAAGCCCGATGTCCTCCCGCACCCTCCTCCTTGGCGTCAACATCGACCACGCCGCGACGCTCCGCCAGGCGCGTTACCGCGGCGCGCACCAGTCGCCGCATGCGGAGCCGGACGTGCTGGCGTTCACGCGCGAAGCGATCGCGGGCGGCGCCGACGGCATCACGCTCCATCTGCGCGAAGACCGCCGCCACATCCAGGACGCCGACGTCCATGCGATCGCCGCGATCCCCGGCGTCCGCCTCAACCTCGAGATGGCCTGCACCCCGGCGATGACCGCCTTCGCCCTGAAGCTCCGCCCCGCCGCGGTCTGCCTCGTCCCGGAATCCCGCGAAGAGGTGACGACCGAAGGCGGACTCGACGTCGCCGGCCAGCTCGCCCGCGTCAGGGAGACGACGCACGCCTTGAAGGCCGCCGGCATCGAGGTCTCGCTCTTCATCGGCCCCGACGCGCCGCAGATCGAAGCCGCGGTCGCCGTCGGCGCCCCGGTCATCGAGCTGCATACCGGCGCCTTCGCCAACGCCTGGAAATCCCCGGCCGCGGCCGCCGAGCTGGAGCGTCTCCGCGTCGGCTGCGAACTCGCGCATCGCCTCGGTCTCGTCGTGAACGCCGGCCACGGCATCAACTACGACAATATCCGCGCGATCCTGACGCTCCCGCACCTGCACGAGCTGAACATCGGCCACTCGATCGTCGCGCGCGCTCTCTTCACGGGCATCCGCGGAGCGGTCGCCGAGATGAAGGCGCACCTGACGAAGCCGGCATGAACCTCGAAGGCGGCAACGTGCTCGGCGTCGGCGTGGACCTCACGGAGGTCGACCGTATCCGCTCCGCCCACCAGAAGCATGGCGCGGCGTTCCTCGACAAGGTCTTCACGCCCGCTGAACAGAAGCTCTGCCTCGCCAAGGCCGACCCTTATCCGTCCCTCGCCGCCCGCTTCGCCGCCAAGGAGGCCGCCAGCAAGGCCTTCGGCACGGGCATCGGCGCCGAATTCGCGCTGACCAGCGTCGGCGTCCTCAACGGACCCGAAGGCGAACCGGTCCCCGAGCTCGACGACAAGGCCCGGGCGCTGCTCGCCAAGCGCGGCGCCGCCCGCCTGCTGCTCTCGCTCACGCACACCGATACGCTCGCCCAGGCCTTCGTGGTGCTGGTTCGCTGAGACGATGACCGCCTCCGCCCGCCTGCCGGTCCTTACCTGCGCCGAAGCCGCGGCCGCCGAGGCGGCTTTCCTCGCCGGCGACGCGACGCTCTCGTGGAAACTGATGAACGTCGCGGCGCGCGGGGTCGCCGACGAAGCCGTCGCGCTGCTCGGCCGTAAGCCGGAACGCATCCTGGTCCTCGCCGGCAAAGGCAACAACGGCGCCGACGCCTTCCTCGCCGCCCTGCATTGCGCCCGCCGCGGCACGGAGATCGTCGCGGTCTTCGCCGAAGGCGGTCCCGCCCGCGCCCAGGCCCAACGCGCCTGGGCCGCCCGCAAGCCGGGGGTCCGCCTCGGCGTCGTCGCCGCCGCGAACCTCCGCCAGCTTGCCGACTTCGAGTTCGACCTGATCTTCGACGGCGTCCTCGGCCAAGGCTTCCGCGCTCCGCTCTCGGCCGAACTGCGCTCCTTCCTCCGAGTGTCCGATTCGCTGCGCGGGCTCCGTGTCGCGGTCGACCTGCCGAGCGGCCTCGGCGACGATGCGTCCGGCCCGGCGTTCCGCGCCGACCTGACGGTCTCGATCGGCTGCCTGAAGCGCCCGCTGCTCGCCCCGAAATCCGCCCGCTTCGTCGGCCGCCTGCGCGTGCTCGATATCGGCCTGCCGCTCGGCGAGACCGAAGAAGCCTGCGTGACGGCGACGTCCCTGGCACCGTTGCGCCGTCCGCGCCGCGCCCGCAGCGACAAACGCCATCAGGGACGGCTGCTCATCGTCGGCGGTTCCGACGGGATGCCCGGCGCGGTGCTGATGAACACCGCCGCGGCGCTCCGCTCCGGCGCGGCTCTCGTGACGACCTGCCTGCCCGACTCGGTCCGCGCGAAGGCGGCCGTCGCCTATCCCGAGGCGATGTGGCGCGGACTCCGCACCGAACGCGACGGACGCCTCGCGGCCGGAAATCTCAAGGAGGTCCGCGCCTTGCTCGCGGACAAGGACGTGCTGCTCATCGGTTCCGGCATGGGCGAGAAGGCCGCGAAGCTGATCGGCGCGCTCGTCGCCCGTTCCGCCGTCGACCTCGTCCTCGACGCCGACGCGCTCCGCCCATCGGTGATCGCCGCCTCGAGCCGGCGCCCGGTACGCGTGCTGCTGCCGCACGCGGGCGAATTCAAACGCCTCAGCGGACGCGACGCCACCGTCTCGGCCGCCCGCGCCTACGCGCGCAAGACGAAGACCGTCGTCGTGCTTAAAGGCCCGCTGACCTGCGTCACCGACGGACTGCGCGTCCTCCATATCCCGTTCGGCGGCCCGGTGCTCGCGCGCGGCGGCTCCGGCGACCTGCTCGCCGGCATCGTGGCCTCGGTGCTATCCCGCCGTCGGGAACTGGGGCTGACGCCGTTCGACGCCGTGGTGCTCGCGACGACCTGGCACGCGCGCGCGGCCGACTGGCTGAGGGAAACCCAGGGGGAAGAAGCGGTGCGAACCACCGACCTCCTCGCTGGGCTGTCCCCGGTGTTGCGCGGCTGAAGGCGGCCGGCTCGCTGGCGGGATGCTGCCCATCCCGACCGATCCGCTCGCGCAACGCGTCCTGCTCAACGGACTGAAAGGCGTCGGCCCGGTCACGGTGCGTCGCCTGCGCGAGGCGTTCGGCGGAGACCTGTCGGTCGCGCTCGGCGCGCCGGCCGAGCAGCTCTCGCGGGTGGAAGGGATCAGCAAACCGGTCGCGGCCGCGATCGCCGCGCGCGCCTTCGACTGGGCCGCCGAGATGGGCCGCGCGCGTGACCTGGGCTTCCGCCTGCTGAGCGAGCACGACCAGGCCTGGCCGACCTCGCTGGCCAAGCTCTGGGATCCGCCGCTGGTGCTTTACGCCGAAGGAGGCTCCCTCCCGGACGAACGCGCCGTCGGCATCATCGGCTCGCGCCATTGCACGACCTATGGCGCCTCGCTGGCCCGGGCCTTCGCGCGCGATCTCGCGAAGGAAGGCTGGTGGATCGTCAGCGGGCTGGCCCGCGGCATCGACACCGCCGCGCACGAAGGCGCGCTCGACGCCGACGGACGCACGGCGGCGGTGGTGGGCCATGGCCTCGACCTGACCTTCCCGCCGGAGGCGGTCCGCCTGCGGGCGCGGATGAGGAAGGATGGCTGCGTGCTCTCGGAATTCCCGCTCGGCCGCCCCGCCGACCGGCAGACCTTCCCGCAGCGCAACCGCATCGTCGCCGGACTCGTCCGCGTGATGGTGGTCGTCGAGACCGACGTCGACGGCGGCAGCATGATCACCGCGCGCTTCGCCGGCGACCTCGGCAAGACGCTCTGCGCCGTGCCCGGCCGCGCCGACAGCCCTTCCAGCCGCGGGTGCCATGCGCTCATCCGCGACGGCGCGACGTTGGTCGCCTCGGTGGACGACATCCTCACGGAGCTGGGCGAGACTCGTGGCAGCCCCGCGCTCGCGCTCATCGAGGATCCGCCGGAGTTCGCCCGCTGGCTGCCGCACTTCGCCGGCGGGGCCGCGCATGACGCCGAAAGCCTGTCCGTGCTCGCGGACTGCGCGGTCGCCGAAGCCGCGGTCAGCCTGACGATGATGGAGATCCGCGGCGTGCTCACGCGCCGGCCCGACGGACGTCACGAACGCGCCTGACTCAGCGGTGCGGGATATTGCCTTGGTTCGCAGGCACCTCCGCGGTCAGCGGATTCCCAAGGCAGCGGTCGATGACCGCCTTGGGCTTCGCGAAGCAGTCGCGACCGGCGCTCCAGACCGAACGCCAGCCCTCGCCGAAACCCGCCGGATAAGCCGACGCGCGCAATCCCTCATGGTCCGCGAGCCAGAGCGCGCGGACGCAATGCCACCCTTGCGAGACGAAGACGACGTGTTCGCCTGGATAATAGGCCTTGGCGCGGAGCACCGAGTCCAAGGTGCGCCAACCGTAAGGGTCTTCGACGATCGGACAAGTGACGCCGGCCGCGCGCAGATGCGTCGCCATCGTGCGCGCATGGACGTCGGTGCCCGACGTTACCACGAGTTTCACCCGACCTGATCGGGCCAACTCGACGGCTGCGGCGATCCGCAGTTCGAAGGTCGCGTTGCGCCGGCCGGTGTCGCCGACGAATTCATCCGTCCCGAGCAAGACCATCACCGAGCCGACCGGGACCTGCGCAGGGTCCGTGGCCAACCGACCCCAGCCCGCCGACCAGACCCAGAGGTTCGAGCCGATGAAGAACAGGGCCACCAGGGCTAAAAGCAGACCGACCCCCCGTTTGAGCCATCGAGACATGGAAACGAGGATTACTCCCAAAATCCCGTTGGCAAGGGGGCGAGATGGGTAGGTTTGCTTAAATTTAGGCACCTATGGGTTGCCGAAAGTACTTATTAGGTCAATTTGAGGGGGAGGCCCCCAATGGCACGGATTCTGCCTACTTTTACTCAATATGAGCGCCACACCTTCCGCCGCGAACGCCAAAGTCCTGGTCATCGACGATGACAAGGACCTGCGCTACTCGCTCCGCCGCGCGCTCGCCGGCCTCGGCCACAACGTCATCGAAGCCGACAGCGGCGAGACCGGCGTCGTCGCCGCCAAGCGCGAACAGCCCGACGTCATCCTGCTCGATAACCGCATGGGCGGCATGACCGGCATCGAGACCTTGCAGATGCTCCGCGGCGCGCAGCCGCAGGCGATGGTGATCCTCATGACGGCCTTCGGCACCACGCAGACCGCGATCGAGGCGATGAAGTTCGGCGCGTACGACTACGTCATGAAGCCCTTCGACCAGGCGAAGCTCATCGCGCTCGTCGACAAGGCCCTCTCCGCGCGCCGCGACCTCGCGGCCGCCACGAAGTCCACGCGCACGCTCGTCAACCCGGCCGACTACAAGGAAGGCATCGTGGGCAGCTCCGAGCCGATGCAGGAGGTGCTGAAGTCGATCGGCCAGGTCGCCGCTTCCGACGCCACGGTCCTCATCACCGGCGAGAGCGGCACGGGCAAGGAGCTCGTCGCGCGCTGCATCCACCAGCATTCGCTCCGCGCCAAGGGCCCGTTCCTCGCGGTCAACTGCGCGGCCATCCCCGAGAACCTCATCGAGTCCGAGCTCTTCGGCCACGAGAAGGGCGCCTTCACCGGCGCGGCCAACCAGAAGCTCGGCAAGTTCGAGCTCTGCGACGGCGGCACGATCTTCCTCGACGAGATCGGCGACATGTCCCTGCCCACGCAGACCAAGGTGCTCCGCGCCATCCAGGAAGGCGAGATCCAGCGCGTCGGCGGCACGACGACCGTCAAGATCAGCGTCCGCCTCGTGGCGGCGACGAACAAGGACCTCGAGGCGATGGTGGCCACCCGCCAGTTCCGCGAGGACCTCTACTACCGTCTCAACGTCTTCCGCATCCGTCTGCCCGCCCTGCGCTACCGGAAGGGCGACGTGCCGCTCCTCGTCGACTACATGCTGCAGCGCCAGGCCGCCGCGAAGAAGATCAAGCCGAAGCGTCTTTCGAACGAAGCCCTCGACGCGCTGCTCGCCTACGACTGGCCGGGCAACGTGCGCGAGCTGGAGAACGTCGTGCAGCGCGCCAACGTGCTCGCCAAGGGCGAGACGATCCTGCCGAAGGACCTGCCGCAGGATGTCCTGAACCCCCGCAAGATCGCCGTGGCCCCCGTCGCGGCGGCCGCCCCCGCCGCCGTCTCGCCCGAGGCCGCCGCCCCCGTGGCCGGCCTCATCCCGGCCTACGACACGATCTACAAGCAGTGCCGCGTGAACGACGGCAAATCCATCCTCACGGTCATCGAGATGGA
>OFRH01000060.1_pt1 | contig 15068 bp, 9 predicted proteins | sample 1543111 | NCBI WGS metagenome assembly OFRH01 (sample SAMN07774220, study PRJEB24372) | wastewater metagenome | isolation source: Exp Tend NO 100WW | collected 2016-02
TACCAGATTGAAGGTTTAATAGTAGCAGCAGGCGCGACGGCTGGAATTGCGTTAGAACTTTCAAGTGCCGCAGAAATAGCAACAATCGCAGGAGGAGAAGCCGCCACAGCGGCGGACAGGCTGTCCAAGAGCACAAGCCCAACGACATCTGCCGCGACAGAGAGAATGGTTCAAGTTACGTCATGGGCAGAGGAAGGCATTACGCCGGACCTTATTTCAGGAAGGTGGGTCCAAATCGGAGAACCAACAAAGTTGAATTTCCTGAAGACTGGACTAACAGGACCTAAAATGTTTCTCGAAGGAGGCATTCGTCTTGAAAACAGCAATGTTCCCTATAGTAATTTTGTGACAGGAAAAGTGCCAGCAAACTCAATCCAATGGCCTAAAGGAGCAGAATTCTGGAAAGGAGTGCTCGGCCAACGCCAGATAAAGTAACACACATGATTACAAACTTCTTAATAGGCCTCCTCTTAGCAAAAGCGCTTTGGAATATTTATATCCCAATAGGCTTAGTTCGCGCGGCATTAAAAAGTGACACCAAGAAAATATCTGGGGTAACACTTATGCCTTACTTAGATGTCGGAATCATCCTTCTTGCAACGTTAAGTGCGGCACTATCCAGCGGAACCACATGGCATGGAGGTCCGCGAAACGTCGCCCTATGGGGAGTCTTAACAATTATAACCTCGTACGCCCTAATGCTAGTTTTAGGAAGAATAGCAGGGTGGATAGTAGTACGATCAAAGAATCTTGGGAAGAAGCTTTGAGACCGGGAAGGCAACAGCGGGGCCTAAATGGAGCTGGGATAAAACCGTTTGTGTCCAGCGATATTCATTTCAGATAGGGGTTCTAAACGCGACTATCTGCATCTGACGGCGAACGTCCTTGCTAACTAGGCACTGAGACTTGGCAGCCCGTTGATTGCCGAAGTGATGGCGCTCCAATCATCATGTGAATAAATCCGGTGGACGTTGGCATTGGCGTGGCCGACCATGCGCATGCGTACGTTCTCAGCGATCTGCCGGCTCTCTAGGTTGGTGACCATGGTATGCCTGAAACTATGGAAACTCTTCCCGGGCACCTTGTTCTTCCCGCGCTTGGTATAGCAGGGGTCTACGCCCGCTTTGGCCATTATGCCGATGAAGGCTTGGCTAAGGCCGCAGCGACCTCCGGGAAGGGCCTTGCTCATAGAGGGCAGGACCGACGCCTTAGGATTGCCGGCAGCCGTCCCGCGATAGCCAAGAAGCCAGGTCCTCAGGTCGGGGTGAAGTGGCAGTTTCACGAAGCTCTGCTCGGCCTTGCGGAGCTTACGCTGCGTATAGGCGATGAAGGGGTCGGCGGCTTCCAAATCGATATTCTCCCAGGTCAGGTCACAGATGTCTCCCATCCGGGCGCCAGTGTAGAAGGCCAGAAGGCAGAGCGACTTCCATTCGTCGCTCGGGCAGGCTTTCAAGATCGCCTCCACCTCGTCCAGTGTGAACGGCTTCTTGATCTCTGACTGGGCCAGCGGGATGTCCACCGTAGCCACCGGATTGAGCGTACAGACCCCCTCACGCATGGCTCGGTTGAAAACCGCAAAGAGAACCCGGATGTCGAGTTTGACCGTACCCGGGCGACTGCCCTCCCCCATCCGCTTGGCGATGTAGGTCTGTACGTCCTTTGGCTTCACCTTCTGGATGCTGCTGTCGGCCTTAGCCCCGAGGTGGGCCAAGAAATACCTCACGGTCTTATCGTATGACCTGACCGTGGCCTCGGTGCTCTTCGTGCCCTTAGCCTCCAGAAACTGCTGCATGTAGGCACGCGTCGAGACGAACTCGAGTTCCTTGCCCGTGACACGCTTATGCATGTCGGCAGCGTTCCTGGTGACCGCAGCTGCGGCGAGCTCGCCATCGACCACGGCGAGACGAGCATCGCGTTCGAACTGAACCGCGACCTGCGTGGCCTTGTCTTTTGCGATCATCCCGGTGCTACGAGAAACCCATTTTCCATCCGAGGCGCGGAAGCGCGCGTACCAAACTTTGGAACGCTTAAGCTGACGATACATGTGCATGACTAAACTGCTCTTTGATTCAGAATGCCGTGCGTCCGTTTCGTCGCAAGAGGAACTCTAACAAATTCTCTAACAAATCGCTGATGATTACTGTGTGTATTGATTCAATACAGACACTATTGATGCCACTATTGATGTAGCAAAAATCCGAGGGTTCGAATCCCTCCCTCTCCGCCAGTTAGAATTGAAGCAAATAACCGAGAGTTTCTCAGGTTAGAGGCCGCTGTCTTAGCCGACTCTGACAAAGACTCTAACATCCCTTACCATACCCCACCCACCGCCCTCAGAGCGCCACGAGCAGGAAGGTCAGGATGAGCTTGGTCCGGAGGCGGAGCTTGGAGACGGCGACGGCGGCGATCAGGCCGATGGAAACATAGCCGAACGCACGTTCGGCCAGGAAGGCCAGCCAACTGTCCTGCTCCTTGGCGGCCGAGTAGATCCAGAAGCGGACCGGCAAGGCGCACAGGACGACGATGAAATAACCGGCGATTTCCCGGCGTAAGTTGCGTCTGAAATCCGAGGGAGGGTTACCTGGCATGCTCGTACGGCTTCTCGGCAGGCACGATGACAGGGGCGATGACCGACTTCCACACGGCGTAGCCAGCAGGAAGCATGTGGATGTCGCCGGGCTTGAAGAGCTCTTCCTTCGGCTTGCCATCAGCGCCGATGAGCGGCTCGGTGACGTCGATGAACTTCATCCACGGCTGCGTGGCGCATTCCTTGGCGAGCAGTTCGTTGGTCTTGCGCAGGTCGGCGATCTTCTCGAAACGCTTACCGGGGCTGGGCACGACGCCGAGGACGTAGAGGCGCGCCTGCGGCAAGGCGGCGTGCAGCTTGCCGTGAAGCTTCCGGAAATTCTCCAGGACGGTCTCGGGCTTGGTGCCCGCATTGATATCGTTGCTGCCCTCGTAGAGGATCACCGCACGGGGCTTGAACGGGATGGCGAGGTTATCGATGAAGAGGTCGGCGGCCTGCGTCATGCGGCTGCCACCGATGCCGTAGTTCACGACGGTCAACGGGGCGAGGTCCTCCTTCACGCCCTTCCACAGCTGCATGTGCGAACTGCCGATGCAGATGATGGAACCCGGCGCGGGCGGATCCTTCTGCGCGGCGGCCAAGGTCTTGTTATACAGGGCCAGGACCTTCGAGGAGGACGACTTATCCGAAAGGACCTCCTCCGCCGCGCAAAGGACGGAAGAGGCCAGCAGGAAGGCACAAAGAAGGCGCAGGGGCATGGCGCTTACTTAGCCTCTTTGGCCTTCTTTGTCTTCTTCTTTTTCTCTTCCTTGTTGCCGCTCCGGCCGGAGCCGTCGCCGACCTCGTCCTTGTAGCCGGCACCCGGATTCAGAGCGGTCAAAGCGGCGGCCAAGCGGGCTCGGGCCGCGACCGCAGCCTCATCCTTGGTGTCCGCCGCGACGGCGACCTCCTTGAAAGGGGCGTCCTTCATGTCGTAAAGGGTGCCCGACTGGTCGAGCTTCCAGCCGGCCTCGCGGACGTAGTAGTTGTTGCTGAGCTGGCAGTAGGCCCAGGTGCGGGGGGATTGCGTATCGCCCTTGAACTGCGAGACGAGGCTGCGCCCGTCGATGATGCGACCGGTCGGCAGCGGCGCACCGGCGACTTCGGCGAAGGTGGGCAGGAGGTCGCTGGCATCGGCGACGTTGGCGTTCACCTTGCCGGCCGGCGTGACGCCGGGCCAGGCGGCGAAGAACGGGACGAGGCCGCCGCCTTCCTTCATGGAGCCTTTCTCTCCTTCGATCCGCTTGCCTCCGATGGTCGCCTCAGGGGCGTTGGCCTTGGCGCTGCCATTGTCGCCCATGAAGACGATCAGGGTGTTCTCGCGCAGCTTGAGGCGATCGAGCTCGGCCACGAGCTTGCCGACGAGCTTGTCCATGTAGACGATGTTGTCCGCGTAATGGCGCTTCCGCTTGGCGTCCTCGGATTCGCCGGCCGGGGCCGGGGCGCTATCCGGCGTCGGCAGGATCTCGCCGTGCACGTGGGACATCGAATAATACAGGAAGAACGGGCCGGCCTTATGGGCCTCAAGCCAGGCCGTCGCATCCTTATGCAGCAGGTCGGGGATATACTCCTCGTCCTTCACCTTGATGGTCTTGCCGTCGAGGACGTAGGTGTCCGGGTCGCCGCGGACGACGCCGCCTTCGGACATCGGCTTGGCGACCTTGCTGTTCCAATACATGCCGCTGCCTTTGAAATAGAACTCATGGTCGAAGCCCCAGTCCGACGGATCGCCGGAAGGCGAGAGCTGGCCCCACTTGCCGATCATCGCGCTCGCGTAGCCGGCCGGCTTCAGGACGGTCGGGATCATGACCTCGGCCTTCTCGCCGGTGCGGATGATGGTCTTGCAGGCGTCCTGGGTGACGGCGCCTGACCGGAAGGCGTAGCGGCCGGTGAGGATCAGCGCACGGGACGGCCCGCAGAGCGGCGCGGTATAGAAACGGGTGAAGCGCACGCCGCTGTTCGCCAGCGCGTCGATGTTCGGGGTCTTGTACCGATCGGACCCGTTGCAACCCAGCTCCGGGAAGCCGAGGTCGTCCGCGAGGATGTAGACGATGTTCGGCTTGGCGCTCGCCCCGAGGAGCGAGGCGAAGCCGGCCGAAAAGACCGCCACAAGGGCGACAAGGAAGCGCAGGGTCATGAGGATACCCCTATGCAACCCCCAGGCATAGGTAAAGTTTCCACTGCGATTCGGGGATTCCCTCCCCGGAACTTACCCATAAGGTGGCCGCATGCGCCCCCTGCCCCTCGCCCTTGGCACCCTGCTTGCCCTTACCCAAGCCTTTGCCGCCGACATCAAGGTCACGCCGAACGAAGCCGTCGACGTCGCCCAGGACGGCAAGGTCGTCGCCCGCTTCATGATGTCCCACGACGTCAGCACCCCGGCCAAGCGCCTGGATAACTACAAGCCGTACCTCCACGTCTTCGACCCCAGCGGCGCCCTGCGCCTGACCAAGGGCCCGGGCTTCAACTTCACCCACCACCGCGGCATCATGCTCGGGTTCATGAAGATCACGGTCGACGGCAAGTCCTACGACCGCTGGCACATGGTGAAGGGCGACCAGGTCGTCACCGCGGTCCAGCCGACGACCGATGGATTCGTCGCCGCCATCGACTGGCAGGGCGAATCCGCCACAGCCAAGCCGATCCTCACCGAGGAACGCGTCTTCGCGTTCACGAAGCCCACCGCGCCCTTCTACTTCGGCATCGAGATGAAGAGCACGCTCAAGCCCGACCACGGTGAAGCCAAGATCGACGGCGACCCAGAGCACGCCGGCGCGCAGTTCCGCCCCTCCGAGAAGATCGACGGCACGAAGACGACCTATCTCTACCCGGGCAAGGACGTCCTCATCCACAAGGTCCGCGACCTGACCTGGGTCGCCGAGGTCTTCACGGTCGAAGGCAAGACCTTCACGGCCCTGCTGCTCAACCACCCCTCCAACCCGAAGGACACAGCCTTCTCGGCCTACCGCGACTACGGCCGCTTCGGCGCCTTCCCGAAGGGCGTCGCCACCCCGGAGTCCCCTTTCAAGCTGCGCTATAAGTGGCTCATCGCCGAAGGCGACGTCCGCGACGCCGCGGCCTTCCAGCAGGCCTACAACGCCTTCGCCGGCGTGAACGAGCCGACGCCGGCCGTGACGGTCATGGGCGCCGAACAGCCGAAACCGAAGGCTCCGGCGAAGAAGTAAGGCGACCGACCTTACTTCTGCTTCTTCGGCTTCTTCGCCTTCTTGACCGCGGGATCGCGGCTGCAGGACATGTCGTCCTCGACCTCGAACTTGCCCGCGGCGCGCAAGGCGATGACCCAAGGCGGACCGACATCCTCCGGTTTCAGCGGATGAATCTCGCCCAGCTCGCGCTTCTCGGTCCAGCCGGAGGCGAGATCCTCGACCTTGAACCCTGAGCCGGCCGTGCCCTTGAGCTTGCCACCCACGACGATGTTGCTGCGGAAACGATTGGCGAGCGACTTCGCCGCCAGGGAAGCGAACTGGGCGTCCGCCGCGACGATCTCGACGGACACCCCGCCCTTTGGCCGCACGAAGCGGTTGCCGCTGATATCGCAATCGGACGGCAGCAGCACCATCTGGTCCTCGGGCCAGTGCTTCTTGTAGTCCGAGCCGAACTCGAGGTCCGGCCCTTCGCAGGCGACGACGACGTTGTTGGCGAGGGTCAGCTTCTTCGACTGCGGGTAAGCCGTGACGATGCCGAGCGCGTTCTTGGCCGTCTTGGCATTGCTCTTCTCCTTGGGGGAATAATCCGGCGTCAGCGCGTGGGCCGTGAATTCGCCGGCCGAAACGCGGATACCGTAGTCGCAGCCGGAGACGTAGTTGCCCTGGACGACATGGTTCGCGCCCGACATCCGCAGGCCGTGCGCGCCGGCGACGCCTTCGCCGAGGACGATGTTTCCTTTCACGGTGTTGTTGGCGCCGCGACGGATGTTGATGCCGCCGCGGGTAGCGCGGACGGTGTTGTTCAGCACCTGGTTGAAGTTGGACTTCAGCGAGACGATCTCGGTGCCCTCTCCGTCGGCATGGTCGAACAGGTTGCCTTGGATCACGAAGTAGGCGCCTTCCGTGGTCTTCTCGTCGAACTTGCCCGAACCCCAGACGCGGATGTCCTCGCGGCCGTTGCCGACGTCATAAGGGATGTTCTTGAAGTAGCACCCGACCACGGAGTTGTACTGCGCGTTCTCCAGGCCGTTGCCGATCAGGGGCTCGAGGTTGTTCTTCCCCTTGAAGTAGCAGCGGTCGAGGGTGTTATGGCTGCCGTTGAAGAAGACCCAGCAGTAGGCGGTCTCGAACGCGGCGGGGTTGTAATCGACGATGGCCGTGTTGCGCACGATACCATGGTGAGAACTGAAGGTGATCACGGATCGGTCGGCCGCCCCCGCGGCGATGGCGCCGTTCAGGAGATACAGCCCGTCGATCACCACGTAGGCGCCGCTGATGTCGATCTCGGAAGCCCCGCCGAGGATCGCCTCGCCGGGCACCGCGGCGACGACCTGGATCGGCCGGCCCTGCGTGCCGTTCTTGGCGAGGCGGAGCTTGACGTCGTCATACCGGCCCGAGGCCAGCCGGATGGTATCGCCGCCCACGGCCATCGCGGCCGCGGCCTTGAGTTCGGCGGCGTTCTTCACCGCGATGTCCCGTGCCGCGGCCGACAAGGCCAGCACGACCAGAGACAGGGAGGAAAAGAGCCGTCGCATCGGTACGCTCATCAAACCCCTGTAATCCGCATGAGTCGCACCGGAGGGCGGGTTAGGCGCCGATGCCCTTGCGGACCAGGCCGATCGCGGCGGACTGGCGTTCGCGGAGGATCGCCTGGGCCTTGAGCACCTTGGCCTTGGCGGCGGCGGGGTCCTTGGCCATGGCGAGCACGGCCGGCACGATCCCGGCGAGCTGCGGCTCGTCGTCCAGGTCGAAGAGCCACTCATGCAGGCCGATGTCCTTCCACATGTTGCCCTTGGAGGTCTGTTCGGCCCAGCGGCACACGATGGCCGGGATGCCGCTGCCGATGCACATGATGGGCGAGTGCATCTCGTTGCCGAAGAGGCCGGCGCTGCGGACGTAGACGCTGAGCGCCTCGTCCGTGAGCCAGTAATCCTGACGCCAGACCACGCGGTCCTTCACGTCGTCGGGGAGCTTGTCGAAGAGGATCTCCTTGCCCAAGGCCATCTGGGTGCGGTCTTCCGGGCAGATCAGCACCTTGAGGTCGGTCTGCTTCACGATCGCGACGATCGCGGCGCGCAGCTGGGCGTGGTCATGCTCCTTCATCTCGTCGTTGCGCTTCTGCTTCACGGGGTCGAAGGCCGTGCCGGCCTTGATCAGCCAATAGGGCGTGCTACGGTAGCGCGGGATACAGCAGAGGAACTTGCCGCGCTCCAGACCCCAGCCGTGCAGGAAGGCCTCGGCCTTCTCCTCATTGCGCAGGTCGGTGGCGAAGGCGCCGTCCGGACCGAACTCCATCACCGGGCATTTCACGCCGCCGGCCTTGGCGGTCTCGAGCGAGACCGAATCGCGGAAATAGACGAACTGGGCGCCGCTGAGGATCTCGACCGTCTCCGGCGTGGGCTTGCCCTGCGTGATGCCCAGCACGCCGTATGGCTTCGGGCCCTGCTTGCGCCACAGCGCGACCTGCTTCTCGCCCACGAGCGAAGGGCCGGAACCGTGCAGCAGGAAATCATTCTCGGCGTACAGCTTGGCGACGTCGGGCTTGGGGCCGACGAACTTCAGCTTCGGGAAGCGGGCTGCCAGCATCTCCTTCACGCCGTTGTCGACGTTCGAAGGCCAGAGCGTGACCTCGGCCTCCGGGAAATATTTCTCCAGCAAGGCGAGCATGCCCGGGGTGTGGGCGATGTCGCCGATGTTCACCGTCTGCCAGGACGAGCGCAGCACCACGCGCGGGGCGCGCTTGCCTTCGGCGGCGCCGAGCGAAGCGGCGATGGCCGCCACGAAAGCGGATTCCAGGAAACGACGACGGGAGAGCATGGGCATCAGGGATAGGGGTAGGGGTTGGGGCAGGTTGAGTCAAACCACCCTTCCCTGCGGGAAAGGCATCGAACAACCAAGGGAGACCGGAAACCGGGAAGCATGCTGCGGCTTATTTGGTAGGGTTGAGCGGCCCGCTCAACCGCGGCTGACCAGGCCGGCCAGCCAATCATCCGTTCTCCGGTTTGAATCTATCCGTACCACTGATTTCCGGGTCTCAGGTCTCGGCTACAGGTACGGGAACAGGTTCAGGTTCGGGAGCCAGCCCCGGGACCTGCACCCGAACCTGAATACCTGAACCAGACACCCGATGGCCGAGACCTGAGACCTGAAAATGCCCCCAGCCAATCATCCGTTCTCCGGTTTCCCGTTGAGCCCCAACAGCCAACCGCTAACCGCCAACCGCAGATACCTCTTTAACTAGCCTCAATTCTTCTTCGCCTCTTCGCGCTTGGGCAGCATCGCGAGATATTGATCCTGCGCGGCCTTCACCTTGGCCTTCAGCGGATCGACCTGCGGGGTGAGTTCGGCGTAGGACTTGGCGATCTCCTCGAGGTTCTTGTCGCGCTGCGGGATATCCTTCTGCGCGGCGGCGAGCGCCTTCTCGGCGTTGGCCTTCTCGCTCTTGGTCAGTTCGAGGGTCTTGGCGGCGGCCTCGACGAGGAGACGCTTGGCTTCGACCGGCTTGCCGGCTTCGGCGAGCCGGGCGCGGACGGCGGCCAGCGCCTTCTCGAGCGCCGGCAGGCCTTCCTTGGCCTTCTGCACCGAAGCCTGGAGCGCCGGCAGCTTCGCGGCATAATCCTTCTCGGCGGCCGCGGCCGGAGCGGCGAGCTTCTCGCGCTCGGCGAGGTGCTTGGAGCGTTCCTTGGTGATCGCCGCGACGACGGCGCCGGCCGGAGCGACCTCCTTCTCGGCGGAGACCTGCGCGGCGACCAGCGACTGCTCGGAAGCCTTGGCGGCGACGAGGGCCTTGTCCGCTTCGCCCTGCGCGGCCTGCGCCTTGGCGGCGAGCGCCTTGGCTTCGGCGACCTGCTGTTCGGTGTGCTTCTTGCGGGAGAAGTAGCTGAACGAGAACACCGCGGAGAACGTACGGGCTTCGCCGTAGGCCTTCTCGGCCGCGGCGAGGTTCGCGCCGGCCTTCTTGGCGGCTTCCCCGGCCTGCACGGCGGCGAGGGCGAGCGCCTTGGATTTCGCGGCGCCGGCGGCCGCGGCGGCCTTGGCGGCGTCGGATGCCTTCTTCAGCTCGTCGACCTTGGCGGTGGCCTCCGTGAGACGGGCGCGGAGCGGCGTGGTATATTTGTCGCGGTAGGCGGCGACGGCGGCGGCGGAGACCGCGACGACGGCGTCGCGATCCTGGCCGAGCCGCACGATGGCTTCGCCCTGGGCGTCGATCAGCTTCTGCTGGGCTTCGATCCTGCCCATGGCTTCGGCCTCGCTGAGGCGCAGCGGCGAGAGGGTCTTGTCGAGCGCGGCGAATTCGGCCTTGAGGGCTTCGAGTTCGGCCAGCTGCTTCGGGATCAGGTCCTCGTTCTGCGCGATGGTCTTCTTGGAGGACTCGATACGGGCGGCGGCGGTCACCTTGGCGGCTTCGTTCTCGGCCTTGGCGGCCACGAGGTCGGCGATGTCCTGCTCGAGCTTGGCGAGCTTCTCCTGCTCGGTGAGGACGCCGACGTTGAACTGGGCGGCCTTGAGGGCGACGATGCGTTCGCGATGGGCGGCGGTCTCGGCGACGAGGTCGCGGACCTTGGCCTGCGCGGACGCGAGATCGGCGCGCACCTTGGCGAGCTCGGACTCGGCGGCGCGGAAAGCGGAGGCGACAGGCTTCAGCTTGGCGATCTCCTGTCCGAGGTAGGTCAGGCCGCCGCGGTTGTCGGCGACGCCTTTGGCGGCGGCGGCCTTCTCGGCGGCGGTCTTCGCCTTGGCCACCATACCCTGCCAATAGGCGAGACCTTTGACGACCTCGGCGTTCTTGGCCTCATGCTCCGCGAGCTTCTTCGAGGCAGGTTCACCTTCGGGCTTAGCCTTGGCCAAGGCGGCTTCGGCGGCGGGCACGCGAGCTTCGGCGGCCTTCACGGCGGCTTCGGCCGGAGCGAGGGCGGGGACGAGTTCGGCGAGACGCTTCTCGGTCGCCGCAAGACGATCGACGAGCTTCGGCGGATTGCTGGAAACCTGCGTCAGGTCTCGGCCGGTCTCGGAGTCGAAGAAACGGACCTCCCCGAGCCAGTTGCCGGAGACAAAGGTCTTGGAGTCGTAAAGCCCGACGACCTTGGACACCTCGTCGCCCTGCTTGATGCCTTGGCGGTGCTCGAGGCGCTTGCCCTCGATCGTCCACATGGCAGTGGTGCCGTCGGCGCCGCCCGAAACCAGGCGACCGTCCGGCAGGAACGCGACGGACTGGACATTGCCGCCGTGGGCGCCCCAGGAGGCGACCTGCTTGCCGGTCTTCATCTCCCAGGTGGTGATGACGCCGTCAGCGGAGCAGCTGGCCAGGATATTGGAGTCCGCGCGCCAGGCGAGGTCGGTGACGCTGCCCTTGTGCTGGCCGAGGGCGTAGAATTCGCCGCCGTTGTCGGCTTCCCAGACGAAGACGTTGCCGTTGCGGTCGGAAGTCGCGAGCAGGATGCCGTCCGGGCTGAAGTCGGCGCCGGTGACCCACTCGGTATGCTTCGAGATGAGGTAGAGCTGCTCGCCGGTGGCGACGTCGAAGCACTTCACCTTCTTGGCGTTGGTCGCGAGGACCACCTTGCGATGGTCGGGCGAGATGTCGGCCGACATCACCTGGTCGAACTCCTTGCCGATCTCGGTGACGCGCTTGCCGGTCTTCACGTCCCAGACGATCGCGTGGCCGAGCTTGCCGCCGCGGCCGCCGCCCATCACGAGCAAGGAGCCGTTCGCGCTGAACTTCAGCGAGCGGGCGTAGCCTTCGGGATACGGCAGGATACCGGCGAGCTCGTGCGAGTCCGTGTCGTAGAGCAGGACCTGCTTCTGGCCGGCGACGGCCAGGAGCGACGTCCACGGGCTGGCGGCCATCGCGGTGACGGCGGACGTGCGCGGCGTGACGATGACGGGCTCGAGGAGGACGTTCTCCGGACGGGCCACGGGGCCGGTCGGCTTGCCGGCGCCGCCGTCGAAAGTCAGGTCGACCTTCGGCTTGTTGGATTTCTTGGCGACGCTGCCCTTCGCCTGCAGCACCCCGCCGGCGATCCACTTGGAAAGCAACGCGAGGTCCTTCGCGTCGAGAGGCGCGCCTTCCGGCGGCATGAAAGGTTCTTCCTTCTTCGCGCTGCACGTCCAGAGGCGGCTGCCCTGCGGGTTGCCCGCGTCGACGACCGCGCCGCCGCTGCCGCCGTTCATCAGGCCGGCGTAGCTGGTCAGCTCGAGGCCGCCCTTCTTCTTGTCCGGGTTGTGGCACGAGAAGCACTTGTTCTCGAGGAGCGGCCGGATGTGGTCGTCATACGTGAGCTTCTCGTTCTCCTGCGCCCAGGAGACGGTCGCGGCCAGACCGGCCGCCAGGACGAGGCAACGGCGGTTCAGCCAGCGGAAACGGAACGAGGCGGCGGACATGCGGACGGAAGGATCAGTGGTTGAAGTAGAATTCCTTCGAGTTCATCAGCGCCCAGAAGGCGTCCTCGAGGACGACCTGGCGGTTGGCCGGATCGGCCGCCACCGCGGCCGCGACGGACTTCGACTCGGCGGCGGTCGGCACGCGGCCGAAGACGCGCAGGAAGAGCTCCTCGACGATCTCGCCGTCCTTCTTCCCGGCGGCGATCAGCTTCTCGACCACCTGGCCGCGGCGGATGCGGTCGTTGACCGCGTCGCCGTTCATGAGGTGGAGCGCCTGCGAGAGGTTCGGGTCGGTCTTCACCTCGGTCGAGGCGACGGACTCGCGCTTCGAGCGGCCGAAGGTCGTGAGGAAGTAGTTCGAAACGGCGCCGTCGGCGATCTGCACGGCGCGGGCGCCGAGCGGGAGGCCCTGGAACTTGTTCGGGGTCTCGGTGATCTGGGAGATGGCGTCGAGGAGCACCTCGGCGCGCACGCGGCGGACCTGGGCGCGGGCGAAGTTCAGCTTGTCGCCGGCGTTGGTCTCGTTGGTCTTCGAGCTGCGCTGGTAGGCGGCCGAGGCGGTGATGTCGCGGACGAGCTTGCGGACGTCGTACTTGTACTCGGTGAGGTGCGCCGCGAGCTGGTCGAGGAGCTCGGTGTTGGAGGGCGGGTTCGAGACGCGGACGTCGTCGACCGGATCCACCACGCCGACGCCGAGGAAGTGCGCCCAGACGAGGTTGGCGATGTTGCGGGCGAAGTACGGGTTGCGGGGGGAGGCCATCCACTCGGCCATCACGCGGCGGCGGTCGTCGCCGGGCTTGAGGTCGGGCTCCTCGCCGCCGAGGAACTTCGGCTTCACGTTCTTCTTGGTCAGGAAGTGCTGCGTCTCGCCGCCCTTGCTGTTGAAGACGATGACCTCCTGCGGGTCGTCGGTGTTCTTGCGGCCGATCTGGGCGAAGAACGCGTTGAAGCCGTAGTAGTCGTTCATCGTCCAGCGGTCGAACGGATGGTTATGGCACTGGGCGCACTGGATGCGCATGCCCATGAAGACCTGGGCGACGTTCTCGGACAGCTTGAGGCGGTCGAGCTCGCTCTGGTAGTAGTTCACCGCGGGGACGGAGACCGTGCCGCCGTTGGCGGACAGGAGGTCGACCACGATCTCGTTGATCGGGCGGTTCTTGCCGATCTCGTCGGCGAGCCAGTTGTAGTACAGCAGCGCGTTCTTGTAGAAGGGCGGCGCGTTGTTGCCCTGGTTGATGCCGGAGCGGATCTGGAGCAGTTCGGCCCACTTCATCACCCAGAGTTCGGTGAATTCCTTGCGCTGGAGGAGGGCCTCCACGAGCTGCTTGCGCTTGTCGGGGCGCTTGTCCTCGACGAAGGCCTTGAGCTCGGCCGGCTTGGGGTAGAGGCCCACGACGTCGATGTAGACGCGGCGGACGAACTCCTCGTCGGTGCAGGTGCCGGAAGGCACGATGCGCAGGCGGTGCAGGCGCTCGTTGACCGCCTTGTCGATGTAGTTCACCTCGGCGACCTGCGGGCGCTCGTAGACGAGGCCCTTGGGGATCACGATGGCCTGGGCGGTCACGCTGAAGACGTCGAAGCGGGCGAGCATGAAGGCCGCGCCGCGGTCGCCGGACTTCACCACGCCGTCCTTGCCGATGGAGGCCACGGGGTCGTTGTTCGACATGAACAAGGCGAGCTTGGTCACGTCGCGGTCGGTGCCGTCGGAATAGGTGGCGCGGACGGTGATCTGCTGGGTGGCGTCCTTGCCTTCGAGGACGATCTGCTTCGGGTAGACCTCGATGCCGGTGACCTTGGCGATGCCGGGCACGTCGTCCTTGGCGCCGTTGGCGATCCATTCGAGGATGGTCTTGTTGTACTCCGAGGCCGCGTCGTAGAGCTTGTTGCCCGAATGGGGGACGGCGCCGACGGCCTTCTCGACCAGCGTGCTCTCCTCGGGGATGGCGAGGTTGATGCGGCGGCCGATCATCTCGCGCGTGAGGCGGACATAGTCGCCGTCCGGATCCATGCCGAAGAGCGAGAGACGGAAGCCGTCCTTGCCGCGGGCGGCGCCGTGGCAGCCGCCGCTGTTGCAGCTGGCGCGGAGGAAGACGGGCATGACGTCGAGGCGGAACGAGACCGCGCGGTCCTTCTGGCCGTCCTTGACGGCGACGGGGATGCGGGCGGTGCGGCCGCCGATCGAGGCGACGACCTCGGTCTGGCCGGCGTCGGCCACGGCGTGGACGGAGTAGCCGTCGAAACGGGCGACCTTCTCGTCCCCGAGCTTCAGGTCGGCGAAGGCGGTCACGTCGCGGGTGGTGGCGTCCTTGAAGGTGGCGAACACGACGATGCGGTGGAAGTCGCGCTTGGTCTCGAGCGTCACCGCGTCGGGGAAGATCTCGAGCTTCTCGAGCGTGGCGAGCTTCTGCGTCAGCTCGGCCTTGGCGGTCTCCTTGGCCTTGTCCTTGGCGGCGAGCGTCACGCCGGCGGGCCAGGCGGCGCCTTCGGCGACCCAGCGGCGGATGACCTCGATCTCGGCGGCCGGCAGGGGCCCGCCCTTCGGCGGCATGAGGTCGTCATGGTCCTTCGGCAGGACGAGGCGCTTCACGAGCTCGCTCTTCTCCGCGTCGACGCCGATGAGCGCGTGGCCGCTCTCGCCGCCCTTGAGGAAGGACTCGCGGGTGGTCATGAGCAGCTTGCCCTTGGTCTTGTCCGGATTGTGGCACTCGAGGCACTTGCCCTCGAAGATCGCGCGCACCTCGTCGAAGGCGACGGGGGCGGCGGAGGCGAGCGACGTCAGGCCGACGGCGACGAGGGCGAGCAACGGGAGGCGGCGGAAAGGCATGGGAAGGTCAGTTCTTGGGGGCTTCGTTCTTCTGGCGGAGCTGTTCGAGGCGGGAAAGGACGACCGGGGCGGCGGGCGCCGGGGCGGGCGAAGCCCTCGGCCAGGCACTCGCGGTAGTGCTTGTCGAGCT
>OFRH01000061.1_pt1 | contig 14963 bp, 29 predicted proteins | sample 1543111 | NCBI WGS metagenome assembly OFRH01 (sample SAMN07774220, study PRJEB24372) | wastewater metagenome | isolation source: Exp Tend NO 100WW | collected 2016-02
GTCGCCGTCGAGGTGGTGCGCCGCCGTCGAAAGAAGCCTCACCCCGAGGCGATGGCGCTCGCGAAGGTGCAGACCACAGGAGGACCGTGGAAGGCGCTCGACATCCCCGTCGCCGCGTGGGCGTCGCCCGTGCTGACGTGGTACCTGCGCGGCGACCGTGAGCGACTGGAGGCGCTACTGCGTGAGACGCACGCGCTCGGCCGCGGGCGTAGCGGGGGGCTCGGACAGGTCGATGCGTGGAGCGTCGACCACGACGAGAGCGCGACGACGCGATGGCGTGAGCGCCCGCTCCCGATCGCGACGCCTGCGGACGCTCGCGCGTACCCTGGCCGCACGGTGCGAGAGATCCGCGTGCGTGCGCCGTTCTGGCATCCCACCACGCGCACGCACGCGGCGTGCCCGGTGATCGCGTGAAACCGCAGGACCGCGCGCGCTACCTCATGCACTCGCGCACCCGCGGGCACCTCGCGAGGGTGGAGCGCGCGCGGTCAATCCTGCGCACCGCCGTCGAGATCGCGGGTGGCGTCGAGGCCGTGGCGGTGTTCACGTCGTGGGGTTCGGACAGCGTGCCTCTCTGCGACCTCGCGCTCGACACGCTTGGACCCGTGACGATGGTGCACATGGCGAGTGCGTACGAGATGCCCGGTGGCGAGCGCGTCGTCGAGCACTTCGCAGCGCGCGGCCGCGTCGTCGACATCCCTCCATCGCGCACGCTCGATGAGACCGTGTCGTGGCTCCACGACATCGGGCTCGGGTGTGACCGCGAGAGCGAGACGTCGCGCAAGGTGACGAATCGCGCGAAGGGAGACAAGGGCACTCGATGGGCGATGGACAACGGCGTCGCGGTGCAAGTGCTAGGGATGCGCGCCGACGAGACGAACGCGCGTCGCGCGCTCTTCGCTGCTCGCGGTCCCGTGTACCGCTCGCGCGGCCTCACCATCGCGTGCCCGCTCGCGTCATGGTCAACAGTCGACGTGTGGGCCTACGCCGTGTCGCGTGGTCTGCCGTGGCATCCGTTGTACGACTGCGAGGGGTTGGGGTTCACGCGGGAGAACCTCTCGAACATCGGATGGCTGACAACGCACGGGGTCACGTCGGGGCGCATCGCGTGGTTGCGTCGGTACTACCCCGACCTCCACGCGCGCATCATCGAGGAGTGGCCGCACCTTCGCGGTCTCGGGTGACGCCTCGAAGTTGACGCCTCGCCCGCCGTCGTGCATCGTCGGGCCTCCAAGACGACTCGTCATCGTCGTTCGTCACTCCCACCGCAGCGCCTCCGATCCTCACGGGTCGGGGGCGTTTCGGTTTGCGGCGTGGTACGTTCGGTGACGCGCAAACGAACAGCGCGAATGAGGACACGATGAACGAGCGAAAGAAGATGGCAGGCCCCCACGGCAACCTTCGCCGCGTGCTGGACGCGTACGGCGTCAACGCGCAACCCCGCGCGACCGTGCGTCAGATGTGGGACGCCGCGATGGACACCGTGACATCGGTCGAACTCGGTGAAGCGCTCGGCGCCGCCGAAGCGCTGGTCACGATCCTGCGCGAGCGCGTGGCGAAGGACCGCGACGTGTGCGTCCGGTGCATGGGCGAAGGCGTCGTCGGCGTGGGCGAGAAGTGCCCCTCGACGATCCACGCGGCCTCGTAGACCGACCGCCCCGTCACTCCCGCCACGCGCCCCGCCCTTCGCAAGATCGGCGGGCGTTTCGGTTGTTGGGCTACGGCACGAAGCGACGACACCACAAGCACACGCGCTCGGGAGTCCATCGCGCGCAGTGCGGGCACTCCACCCACGCGAACGTTATCGCGTCGTCCTCGTCGCTGCGATCGGTCTCGCGTCGCAGGTCTCTCGCGTGCGCCTCAATGGCTACGCCCGAGACGACGCGCGGCCCCGTCAGTCTGTAGCGTCGATGCCCGCCACGGGTGCCGGTGTGCGGTCGCCGCGGTCGCTTCGCTCTGGTCATCGTCATCACCCCTCGGCGCTCTCCGCGCCCGTCGTCTCTACGTTGCCCGCCCGCGTCTGTTACCCCTGCGCGCCTCCGTAGCGCCCGCAGTCGACCCGCGGGCTACGTCGCCTCACCCGCACCGCGGGAGGACGCTACGGGGCCTCACGGATGAGCGTCGCGGCCCATCGGTCGCACCACGCCTGCGCGGCGAGGATGTCGCCGAAGTCGCGCAGGATCGTCGTGCCGTCGTGCGCTACCTCCGCGCGCACCGATCCCGTCGCACCGCGCAAGTCGACGCCGTTGAGCACCTCCCGCACGCGCAAGATCGCACCGCGCTCGCGACGCCAGAGGCCGAAGCCTGCGCGCGCCCATGCCGTCGTGGCGCTCACGACACCGCCTCGACGGCGAGCACGATGCGCGATGCGTCGAGCTCGACGAGATGCACGTCTCCCGCGTGAAGGTCGCGGAGCATGAGCCATGTCGCCTCGATGCTCGCGCGCCCGAAGCCCTCGCCCTTCTCGAAGTCGACCTTCAGCCCGCGCATCTCCCATCGCACTTGATGCGCGAAGAACGTCACCGGGCTGAACCCCTCGTCGCCTCGCGGATGAGCGGCGTCACAGTGCTTGCGCAGCGCCTCCCGCGTCATCACGCGCCACACCACGACGGCTCCCGTGCACCCCGCGGCGCGAGCGATCTCACCCGCGACGTGGACGTAGCGCGCGAGTTGCGGTGCTCCGAGCGAGGCGACGGCGACGAGCGCGGCTAGCGTCGGCGGGGCAGTGCTGTCCCCTGTGCTCGCGCACGCATCGCAGTCGACGTAGCCGCCGATACCGTCCATCCCGCCGCACCCGCAGCACGCCTCGCACCGCCACCGCGGCCCCTCTCCCGGTTCCCACGGCCACATCCGCGCCGTCGCGAGCGCTTCGACAGCCTCGACGGGGGACATCGCGGGGCCGTCGCCAACGGTCAGCCCGTCAGCGGTGGGTGCGTCGAGCGTCGCCAGCACATCCGCAAGCGCGGGTCGTTGCGGCGTCACTTCGCCGCTCCGTTCAACCGCCCCGCGAGGCGTCGCAGGAACGCGACCTGCGTCGCGCTGATCTCGTCGAGGTGCGGCCCCATGATCCACAGCGCCGCCTTCGCCGCGCGACCTTGCGCAGCGTCGGCGATCGCGACGAGTTCATCGCTCTCGGCGGCGGTCGCAGCGTCGCCCCTCTTGCGGAGCGTGCGTGCGCGGGCGACGTCGCGCGGCGACGTGATGTACTCGCGCAGGTCGTCGACCGCGGCGCGGAGGTTCGCGGGGATCGGTGGGCGCTTCACGGCGTTTCCGTGAACCACAGCGTCAGCGTGGCCCCGTCGTCGCTGAACGCGCGGTCGACGATGGTGCGCCCCTCGTAGACGTCGCCGATGCGCGGCGCGTCGTCGGGGTCGTGCGTGATCGGGAGCGTGATGGTGTCGGTCATCGCGACGCGTCCGTGGTGGCGAGCGAGAGAAGCGCGGCGAGCGACGCACGCGCGTTCGTGACTTCGGCTCGCACGCGGTCGAGTTCCTTCGCGGCGTCGGCTTCGTCAGCCTCCAGCGCGGCGACCTTCGCGCGAGCGTCGGCGATGATCTGCGCGAGGGCGTCCTCGATGGTGAAGTGCGCGCCGCATTCGGGACATTGGGCGGTGAGGTTCATGCTGCGAACTACGCTCACCGCCCGACGTTGTTACGCTCTCACGTCGCAGTGACGGTGAAGCGTCCGAACGGACCACCGTTCGCGGGTCTGAAGTCGCCGAGGCCGATCAGCCGCCCGCCCGCCTCCGCAGCGGTCACGAGCGCGTCGCGGTTGATGCTCTCCGTGTCGAAGAGCAGCGTGAACTCTACCCACCACTTGCGGAACTTCGGGCGGCAGCGCATCACGCGCGCCGTGCCCACGACGACGCTGCGAATGTCGCGGTACTCGCCCGACTTCCACATCGCCTCCAGTTCGCGCGGGCCTTCGTAGTTGAGCCGCGCGCGGTCGTCTTCGACGATCGTTGCGCGCTTCACCGTCGCGCCCATCTTCGCGAACTTCGCGCCCTCCACGAGCACGCCGCGCAGGTTCGCCGTGGGGATGTGCGGGCCGAACTCGGCGTCGTAGTACATCCCCAACTCCCATTCGAGGCGCGCGACCTGAGCGTGGATCTCGTCGGTCTTCTTCCGCGTCGACGTCAGCGCCTTGAGGCGCGCGGCGTCGGGGTCAAGCGGGTTTACCCCGCGGTCGCTGTGCATGATGATCGGAGAAGCGCCATCGAATCGAAACGTGATCTTGTCCATTGTCGTCATCCCTTGTGAGAAACCCATGCCTTGCACTGCCGTGCCTCGCCCCGCGCTACCGCGCCCGACGATGCCCAACCGTGGCCCACGCCGACGGAGTTGCACCGCCGTCTTCGCTGTTGCGTGGGTATCCTTGCCGCGCCCTACCGCGCCGTGCCGCACCTAGCACTGCCCGCCCGCGCCCGGTTCACGCCGACGGAATCGAACCGCCGTGATGCCTTTGCGTGAATGACCTTGCCTCGCCTGAGCGCGCCCAACCGAACCTTGCCGGACCCAGCACTGCGGTGCCATGCCCAACCCGACTCAGCCATGACCTGCGCCGATGGAGTCGAACCACCGCAGACCGTTGCGCAGATACCCTTGCCATGCCCCGCCTGACGCCACCTCGCCTAGCATTGCCGTGACCGGCCACGCCACGAAACCTCTACCGCCCGCCTCCGTCGGGGAGCCTGCGGGGGATGTTCTTCGCCGCGAACATCTGGATCGCTGCGAGACGCGCGCTCGTGTCATCGAGCTTCGCTCTCGCGGCGTCGGTGAGACCCGACACGTCCACGTTCGCGGTGAGTGATTGCGCTTTCTTGAGACCACGCGTGAAGGCCGTTCGCGCTGTCTTCACCGCGAAGTCGGATTGCTCCGACGGGAGCACGATGCGCCACACCTCGCCGCGCTCTGACTGGAGCGCCATCTTGTGTTGCACGAGCATCGCTTCATCGAACTTCGCCTTCATGCGCGCGAAGAGCAACTCAGCCTTCGCGAACTCCTTACGCGTCCCGACCTGCGGGTACGTGAGCGCGAACCACACGAGCAGCTCCGCCTTCGTGATCGCGTCGCCGTGGACCTTCTCCGCGACGCATCGCGAGACGGCCTCCGCGACCCGCGCGCGTTCTGAGACGCGCTTCGTTGTGACCTCCGTCGTGTCCTTCATGTCGTGTACTACGGCGCTCACAGCGAAACGTTACGCTCGTCCGCGATCACCCATCGCGTGTGCGTGCGCCACGCCTCGACGTCGGTGTTGTCACGCGCCGCGCACGACATCGCAGCGTGCTCGACGTTGCCGCCCTCCATGAGCACCGCAGCCGCGTAGGCCGCGCTCGCCTTCTCGCTCCTCGTCGCGAGGCTGCACGCCGCAGCTTCCACCGCGACGTCATGCCACTCGCCCGCGGTCGTTGCCGTCGCTGCGATCCTCGCCGCGCAGGGGAGGAGCACCCCGCGCAGGAGCCGCGCAACGGCGTAGCGCACGAGCGCGGGCGTGTCGTCGCCGCACGTCTCGCAGCGGGCGCCCGTGCAACCGTGGGGCGGCGCGGACTCGCGGCGGGCGGTGGCGTCGGGCGTGCGCAGCGGCACGTCGCCCGAGCCGGCGCAGTCGGGGCACGCGCGCAGGTCGCCCGCGTCGGGGTCCCCTGCGTAGTTCCATACCTCGCCCGAGCCTTCGCAGCGGGCGCACGTCACGAGCGGCGTGGTCATTCGTCGTCTCCCTTCGTCGCAGTCGTCACGGTCGCCACCTCGCGCAGCGTCGACGCGGGCTTCGGCGGGCGCTTGCCCATGAGGTCGCGCTTGATGCGCGCGAGGTCGTCGGGGTCGATGCTCTCGTGTCCGTAGTCGTCGTTCCGTCGGCCCGTATCGAGGCGGTACGCCTCCGAGCGATTCCACCGCGCGAGATGAACGAGCACAGGACCGACGCGGAGCACGGCGAGCATCTCGGGGTCACGCCCACGCGCGTTGACGCTGGTCACCATCACCTTGTCGCCGAACGCGATGGGCACGGAGCGCCGCTCCGCGCTCGTGACGTACGCCGCCCCGCGCTCGATGATCTGCGCGAGAGCGTCGCCACGACCAAACGTGCTCGCGTCGATCCGCAACCCCGCCTCGTCACACGCGGCCTTCGCCGCCACCAGCGCAGCGTGAGCCGCGCGCGCCTTCTCGATGTCGTCGTTCATCGTCGTCGTACTCCTCAACGCCGCAAGCCTCCCGTGCTCGCGCAGGGGAGGCCGTTGCGTGCCCTCGCGGGGCTGTGTGGTGGCGCTACTCCGAGAGCGCCCGCTGGATGCGCCGGTCGAGATCGAGGTGATCTTCGCTCCACACGAGACCACCGTCTCTGTCGCGAGGGAGCATCGCGCGCAACTCATCGCGCAGCGCTCCGCACGCCCGAGGGTGCTTGTGCTTGCCGCGCACGAGGGTCCGCGCCCACTCGATGGCGGCGGGCGAGAAATGCGCCGCTGCGAGATCGGCCGGGAGGTTCATGTCACGGTCATCAAGGCCGAGGTCGGCGGGCATCGCAAACGCCACGCTCCACACCTTCTGCGCGAGGGCGATGGCTTCACGGGCCACATCATCGGTGGCGGGTGTAGAGGCGACTGCGTTTTCCCACAGTCGTCCGAGTTCGTACACGTCGGGCGGATCGCCGTACGTGTAGTCGGAGACGGCACTGCGAGCGATTCGCACGGCGCGGTGGAGGGCATCGCGGCGAGGGCCGCAGGGGAGCGCCGCGAGGGCGCATCCGACGTCGGCGAAACAAGTACGACGGATCGTGTTACTGGTATACATGGTCGTCAGTCCTCTCAACGCCGCAAGCCTCCCGTGCTCGCGCAGGGGAGGCCGTTGCGTGCCCTCGCGGGCTGTGTGGCGGGCGTCAGTAGAACACCTCCAGCGCCGACCCCGTGGCGAGCGCGCGCAGGATCTCGGCCCGCTGCGCGTCGGTGTCGGGCGACGCGATGGCCGCGGTGGCGAGACCCGCCGCGCGCAGGTCTTCGTCGTACGCGCCCCACCGCGTCCCCGTCGGGAGCACGATGCACACGCGGTCAGCGGGCGTTCCCGTCGCGACGTGGGCGGCGGCGAGGCGGATGATGTTCTCGGCGGTGTCGTGGATCATGGGTGCTCCTACGACCGCGAGCCCCGTGACTCGCGTCTACGGGGCGGCGGTTGCTGGCGGGGGTGGCGGGTCAGTCGGCGAGGTATGCGACGAAGAGTCGTCCGTTGACGACGCGGGCGACGTGGTTGTCGCCGAACTCCAACCCGCTCACGTCGCCCTCGGCGATGGCGCGGAGCACCCGCGTGACCTCCGCGTCGTTGATCTCGTCGGCGGTCACTTCGTAGCCACGGTTCGCGCTTCCGGTTGCGACGAGGCGCGAGTTGTAGCGGTGCGTTCCGGCGCACCCGCAGCAGCACTTGCCGTCCTTGCCGCTGTACACCGAGACCGTCGTCTCCTTCGTGAACGCGGTCAGGGCAGCGAGGGCGCAGAGGGTCGAGAGGGCGTCGAAAGCGGTGGTCGTCGTCATGGTCGTCACTCCGGTTCCGTCGGCGCTCGTTGCGTCGTTCGGTGAGTGAACCCTAAACCGCCCCGCGGCGGGCGTCAACGATTATTCGTCACGCGTGCGAACGATTGTTAGTTTCGCCCGCGTTTCGCAGCGTTTCCGCGCGTCGCTTTTCTCTCGCAGGTCCGCGATCGTGGCGCTGACGATGCGCAGGAGCATCGCTCGGTGGTGCTCAGGTAGCGGCGGGAGGCTCACGCTCGCCCCCGCCAGCCCGCGGGACGGCGACTCACGCCCGCGCGGCGCAGGTCTGCGAGCACCGTCGACGGGTGTACGCCCTCCCACGCGGCGAGCGTCGACGGATCGCGCGAGGCGTAGTGCTCTGCGACGCGCGCCGCTCGCGCCGTGCGCCCGTCCTCGCGGATCGCTGCGAGCGGCACGAGGTGGCGTCTCAGCGCCCGACGGAGGCGCGCAGCGGTCGTGCCCGCGTCGTCCGCCACGGCGGCGAGGGGAGCGCCCGCGCGGAGGCGTAGCGCGCACGCGGCGAGGGTGTCGGGGGTCATGTGCCGGGGTCTTCGTCGAGGTAGTCGGACAGCGACGCCATCGCGGCGACGTGAGCGAGTCGGGCGATGCCGCGCGTTTCGAGCTGGCGTACGCGCTCGCGAGTGAGGTTCATGATCTCGCCGACCTCTTCGAGCGTGAGACCGCCGCGGTCTGCGATGTCGAGCGCGCAGGTCTCGGGGAGGTCCCACACCTCGATGTCGGGGAAGTTCACCTTCACGGAACCCGTCTCTTCGTTCACGTCGAGGTAGAGGTGATGCTTGCAACTCGCGAATGGGCACGGCCGCTCGACGTGTGCTCCGTGCTGGCAGTCGCCGCGCGTCTTCGGCCGATCGTAGAGCGCCGTCGTCTCGCTCTCGGGGAACTCCATGCGCCCGCGTTCGAGTTCACGCTTCGACAGTCGCTTGATCGAGATGGTCGACGCACGCACGCGTGAGCGCCGCACGACCGTCGTCAGAAGAACGTCCGGAACCGCGCCACCGTCAGCCATCAGAGCACCTCCCATCGCATCGCCCGCACCCGCCCGCGCTCGACACCCTCGACCACCTCTTCGGCGTGGTCGGTCTCCATGAGGTCGAACACGTCTTGCGGCGTATTCTCCTCGTCTTCCGCGAGCGCTCGGATCGCCCTGCGCGCGCCCTTCGCTGAGACCCTGCGCTTCGTCGCCGTCGTCACGTCAGCCATCGGTCTTCGCTCCCTTCGTCCGCTTCGTCGCCTTCGCGATCCTCGCGAGCGCATCGTGCAGCGGTTCGCGTCGGTCGCACTCGGCCTCGCGGTCGAGCACCGCGCACTCAATCGCGTCTCGCCGCTCGCGTTCAGTCGTCATCGCATCCCCCGCGCATTCGCCTCGCGCCCCATGCGATGCCACCGCGCAGCCCTCTCGTCGCGCGTGCGCCTCGCCCATCGCGAGATGAGGTGCAGCATCGCGAACACTTCGTACTGTCCGTCGAGGCAGACGGTGAACCTCGCGCGGTTGCGGGCGTACGGCCCGAACACCGCGCCCGCGGGAAAGCCCTCGCAGTAGCACGCGGCGTGTTTTGCGTCGGGGTCGAAGAGAGTGCCGTGGTCGATGTCAACCTCCGCGCCGTCGGTCGTCTCGATGCTCACCATCCAGTTGTAGAAGTTGCCGCGCAACCACGCGACGAACCCGAGACCGAGCGGCGTGATCCGCACGACGGGGAGCACGCACGACTGCGACGTGTGCGTGCCGATGATCTCACAGCAACTCACCACGCCGGGTTCGCCGCCGTTGCTCGGTCGGTAGGCGGTCGCCTCGACCTCATCCTCGCAGACCGCGCGCATGAGCACGTCGCGAAGGAACACGATCTGCCCGCCGTCGCGGATCTCCTCGTCGCGGCACTCGCCAGCACGTCGCGCCCACTGCGTCAGCGTCGCGGGGAACGGACCTTCGCGCAGGGCCTCCGCGATCGTGCGTCGTCGCGCGACCACCGCCTCGACGCGCAGACGCGCGTTCTTCTCCGGTTCGCTCTCCGCGGCGTCCGTCCTCACGCTGATCCCCGGGGCCACTTCAACCCATCGCGTCGTCATCGTCGTTGATCCCTTCGTCTTCTCATACGCTCGCAGAGTGCGCCGCGTTACGTCTCGCTCGCGTACGCGCGCACGTCGAACGCTGCGACCGCCGCCCGAATCAGCGACGATCGCGTCGCCCTGCGATGCCCCGCCGCTCGCGCCTCGCGCACCTTCGCGTCGAGCGCTGCGAGGTCGGCGTCGTACGTCGAGATGCACACCACGCGGACGCCTTTCGCCACGAGGTACGCGCGCTCCTCAGCGGACGTGCGGCGCGTCACGGCGTCACCTCGCCCGTGAGCACGTAGCGCACGACCACCTCGGCGGGAACACCGAACACCATCGCGAAGCCTCGCGCGCTCTCGGCGGCGATCTCGCGCGTGAGAGCGGAACCGTCGCAATGCGGCGACGGGACAGCGACCTTTACCAGCGCTCGCCCGACGTTAACGCCCCACGACTGCCACACGAACACGCGGCAGAACTCCGCTTCGCGCTCCTCGCGTGTCGTCTTCGTCTTGCGCGCGCTGATCTTGCGATTGAACGCATCAAGGTCGCGTCCGCCCTTCGTGTAGTTCGCCCACGGGTCGTGAGTGACGACGCCGTAGGAGAACTTCACGCCGTCGATCTTCACGGCGTGCATCCACGCTCCGAGTACGCGGAGGCGTTCCGCTGCGCCGCGCACGTCGAAGGCGTCGGCCTTCGGTTGCGTCGTGGTCTTCGACGCGAAGAGGTCCAGTTGATCCGTCATCGTCACTCCCTTCGTCAGCACTGACGAAGCGCACGCCGCAGCGGTCGCCTCGTGAGGGCTGACGCCCTCGTGGTGGTCAGCGGGCTCCCCTCTTCGTCTGAGCCACAGTCACCGTCCACAGAGCATAGGTGCCGCGCTTGCGATGACTCACGCTGGCCCGCGTCGCGGAGAACCCGCCGACCTTGTTCTCTTCGATGCGAGTGAATGCCGAGGATACCGTCTTCCCGTTGACGTCTTCTGGGATTCCGATCTGCGCGCGAGCCTCCGGGACGCCACCGGTCCAGAATGAGGCGCCGGTCGCCGCGAGGTGCGCGACGATCTTCATTGCTACGTCCGCCACGATATCGGCGCCGGATCGCTTCGGAGGTTTTGGCGGTTCGGGAGAGACGGGCGGAACGACGGCGACGGGAGCGGACACAGGTTGCGGAAGGTAGTCTCGCGCCCACGAGTTGATCGAGTACCCGGTGTCGATGAGGTCGAACGCGGCTTTCTCCAGCGACACATCACGACCCTCGGCGACAGAAAGGTCGTGGCGATGGTTGCCCACGAGCGTTGCGTACTCACCGGACAGCGTGATGGTGAAGGGCGGATGAAAGTCGTCGACCGGCGACGCGTTGATCTCAGCCTCCATCGGAAGCGGAACCTGTTTCGTTGCTTTGTCCATCGTCATCATCACTCCCTCCGCATCTCGCGGTCTGCACACGCTACGTTGCCCGCGCGCGGGTGTTACGCCTTGCGGACGTCTTCGCCGTTGAGCGCTCGCGCCACGAGCGCCTTCACGTCGGCGGCGAAGTTGTTGCGCAGGACCCACGCCGCGAAGCCGCGGTCGCTCGCGACGGGCTTTCCTGCGTTCTTCCCGAAGCCCCACACGGCGCGTCCGTCGTCGCCCCATCGCACCTTCCCGTCGTCGCTCGCCCACGTTGGCAGACGCCCGCCGCTCGCAGCGTCGAGCGCGTCGACGTCGAGGCCCGCGAGGTCGGCGTAGCGGTCGACCTGCGCGAGCGCCACGTCGAGCGCGGCGCGAGCGTCGGCCACGGCGCCGTGCGCTCCGACGTGCTCGCGTCCGAGGTAGAACCGCACCGCCGCGGAGAGGTCGCGCCGCTCACGCTCGCGGTAGATGGCGAACGCGTCGATGACGCGCGCCCCGTTGCACGGCCACGCGACGCCGCAGCGAGCGAACTCGGCGCGGAGTAGCGGGAGGTCGAACGCGCGCAGGTTGAACCCCACGAGGTCGCAGCCGCGGAGCGCGTCGGCGATGTCATCGGCTACGTCTGCGAACAGCGGTTGAATGCGCGCGATCTCGTTGGTGTACCCGTGCACGCGGATCGACTCGGCGGGGATCTGCACCTCGGGGTTGACCAGCCACCGAAACACGTCGTCGCGACCGTCGGGGTAGCGCTTCACGATGCCCACCTCGACGATGCGATCGGTGGCTGGATCGGTTCCCGTCGCTTCGAGGTCGAGCGAGACCAGAGGTCGGGTGAGGTTCACGCGACCTCCGTCACCGTGAGCCACAGCGTCGGCGCTGGCATCACGAGGCTGCGCGACGCCGCCCACTTCGAGAACTTCGCCCACTGCTTCGCAGCTTTCGCGAGCGCCTTCGCGTAGGGCTGCGTCGTCGCAATTGCGTCGAGCGCGACGGGTTCTTCGAGGTCGATCACTCCATTCTCGTCGCCGTTGCGAACCGCGACCCAGAAGCCGACCACGTTGCAGTTCTCGTCGCATTCGAGGCCCTTCACGGGGCACATACTGAGAAGACCGCGGGCCTCGTTGCCGCTGTCATCGCTGAGAAGGTTCCACGCGCCGTCGACGCGCACGCCATAGAGAAGGCCGTTGACGCTCTGTCCCATCGTTGTCTCCCGTGGCCTACGCCACCCTCCGCACGCGCGGCGCTTCCGCGCTCCACGCCTCCACGAGCCTCCGCGCCGTCTCGATCGTCGGGCGCAGTCCGTCGCGGTCGACGTCGACCACCACGAGCCTCGCGACGAGGATCTCGCGCCACGCTGCGCCGAGGTCGTGCTTGCGCGCGGCGTTCTCGATGGCGCGACGGCAGGCGTAGCCCTCGGCGTGGATGGCCTGCGTGCGCGGGTCGTTGCGCCACGCGGACCGCAGCGCTTCGACCTCGCGACGGAGGCGGGCGATCGTCGCTTGATCGCGGGTCACGACTGCACCTCGTCGGTCTCGTCACCGTCGTCCTCGCGGTGCGCGCCCGCGTGCTCGGGGCAGTAGTCGCGATCACCGATGATCCACCCGGTCGCCTCGGCGTCGGCAATCTCCTCGGTGGACACGCTGTCACCCATCCCGAGGCCGACGAGGTACCCGCGTTCGCAGCCTCGCCCGCGTTCGTCGCGGTAATCGCAGCAGAACACCGACGCGTGCGCGCTGACACGAGCGTATCGCCCGCACGACTGCATCTCTTCGCAGCGGAGCGTCACGGCGTCACCTCGCAGTACATCGCCGCGTGGAGCGCGTCGCGGAGCGGCTGCGTCTCGGTCATGGCGTTGATGAGGTCCGTTGCGTCGTGGCCGCGACTCACATGACGGACGATGAACGTAGACGCGTCGTCAGCCTCGGAGATGAGCGCCTCCAACGCGCGGAGGTACTCGCGGGCGACGTCGCGCGGAAGGCGAAGCGTCACGAGGTCTGGCGTCGTCGGGGCGCTCACGGCGTCACCTCCGTCGCGGCGGGCGCGTCGGTCTGCGCGGCCTTCGCGTCGGCCTCGGCGATGTAGCGCTTGAGCCACGCCTTCGCGTTCTTCTGCCCCGCGTCGACGCACCTCTCGCAGAGCACCTTCCACGCGCGTTCTCGCACGTCGGCGGCGAGCGCCGCGAGCGTCGTGCGGTGCTTGCAGAACGCGTCGCCGCACGCGGACGGGAGCGCCGCCTTCTCCACGTCGTTGCAGAACGGCGCGAGCGACGGCACCTCCTCGGCGAGCGTGTCGAGCGCCACGCGCCACGCGGGGACGGCGGGCATCGCCTGCGCTTCGGCGACGGCGCGGTTGTGCTCTCCGAGCGTCGGGTTGTCGCCGCCCACGTACGCCGTCGCCTCGCGAATGTGGTCGCGCTGCGCGGGCGTCTCCGCGGCGGTCTGCGGGCGTCTGCGCTGGTCTTCGATGCCGCGCCCCTCCATCGGGTTCGCGGGGCGCTGCGGGGGCTCCTGCGCGGTCGTGGTGGGGAGTCTCGCGTCGCTGAGGTCGACGCCGCCGCCCGGTCCCTGCGCGCTCGCGGGGATCGTCTCCAGTTCCATCTCGTCGAGCATCCCGAGGCCGAGGATGGAGAGCGTTGCGCGGCGCTTCGCCTTCGTCTCGACCTTCATCAGCACGTTGACCGGATCGACGAGAGGCACCGTCGCGACCGACGTCTCGAAGCGACCACCGGGGAGCGACGCGCGACAGAGCGCGTAGACGAGTTTCGTGCCCGCGAGGTCCATCACCTTCGGTCCGTCGATGATCTCGCGCGTGACCTTGTGGATGGCCGCGAGTTGATCGGTCGCGCCCTTGTTGGGATAGAGGATCTCCTTCCCGTTGAGTTTCAGGTAGTCGAGCGGCTTCGACGCGGGGTTGAGTCCGAGTCCGTGACAGACCGCGATGTAGTGGTTCGCGCGCTCGCGAGGCCCGAGGCCCGAGAGGTCGCCGCGCAGAACGAGCGACTCCACGACCTTCGCTGCGGTGTGTTCGTCGAGGTCGATCTTCTGCGCGCCGTCTGCGTACGTCATTGCCTTCGTGTCGTTGCTCGTCATCGTCGTTGTCTCCTGCGCGGGCGCCGTGATGGTTGGCGGCGAGCGGGGGAAGGGGTGTTCGCCGCCCCCGCCTACCATCGCGACGCCCGCGTCTGTTGTGTACTACGGCTCTCGCGCCGCGGTGTTACGGTCGTGCGTGAGTTCTTCGCGCCACGCCTCGACGGTTTGCCCGCGCACGGCGGCGAGCTCTCTCGCGGCGGTCTCCGCGTCGCCCTCTGCCATGAGCCTCGCGGCGACAGCGGCAGCGTGTTCGTGGCGTCGCGATCTGACCGCATCCCATGCGGTCGCGCAGTCGAGGCCGACAAGGCGCCACTCCTCCGCGGTCTGCGCGCGGAGGGCTACGGCCTCGGCGCAGCGGCCGACGTAGGCGCGGCAGATGTCGGCGATGGCGCGGCGCACCTCGGCGTCGAGCGTCGTCGTGGGTGCGTCTTCGCTCACGTCGTCACCATCGCGGCGAGGGCTGCGTCGATTGTCAGTCGCGACGGCGCAGGCGCAGTCGTCGCAGACGGTGGTGTTGTCGTGGCGTGCAAGGCACAGGGCGCAGCGGGTCATCGTCGTCTCCCTCTCGTCTCTACGTCTCGACTCGCGTTCTGTTACGCGCGTCGTCTCAGACCACCGCTCGCGGGAGCCTGAGACGGGGCGCGTGCCCCGCGTGTCGTCAGTCGGGCGACACCACCGTCAGGAAGTGCCGCGCGTAGGCCGTCGTCGCGCGATCGTATTCGCGCAGGAACACCGCCTCCCACCGCGCGGGGATGCCCACGATCGCGGAGGCGCCCGCGTTGACCCACGCCTCGGAGGAGCACCCCGGATGCGCGGCGATGTTGCCCGCCGTCTCGCGTTCGGCGTCGTCGAGGCGCTCGCCCCGCTGCATCGCGCGGCGCCCAGCGTCGCGGATCGTCT
>OFRH01000062.1_pt1 | contig 14822 bp, 8 predicted proteins | sample 1543111 | NCBI WGS metagenome assembly OFRH01 (sample SAMN07774220, study PRJEB24372) | wastewater metagenome | isolation source: Exp Tend NO 100WW | collected 2016-02
GCGCGACAGCTACTGGATGCGCAAGGCCACCGACTTCGCGACAGTGCGCACGCCCGGCCAGGCCGCGCTGAACGCCGGCGGCTTCCCGGCGTACTGCATGCGCGAGTACCTGAAGGACACGGTCGATGCGTCGACCACGGCCGACTACTACGCCCAGTACGAGACCCACTTCGCGATCAGCGAGCTGGTGACGAGCGGCGGCTACATCGTCACGCCGACGAAGCTCTTCCGGGTGCGTGCCGCGCGCGACGACGTGGCCGGCTTCCTGATGGCCTCCACCGATGACGTGGGCCTGGAGGCGCTGGTCACCGCTACCTTCACGACCTCCAGCTACACGCCCAGCACGGACACCAACACGACAATCAGCACCGCGGTGCCCGCCCTGCTGATCAACCGGGCCCGGCTCTTCCGCCTGGAGACGCAGGCCGACGCGCGCTACCTGGCGGGGGACCACACCTTGCTGGTCGCCAAGAGCTCGATCACGCCCGAGCCCGGTCAGGAGATCACGGTGGACAGCCGCAAGTGGCGCATCGAGCAGGTCACCACCGAGCAGGACGCCTGGTCCCTGCACATCCGGAGGCGCTGATGCTCGACGTCCAAGGCCTGCGCAGCATGCAGCGTTCCCTCACCGAGGCCAAGAAGAAGGCCGAGGGTGGGGTGACGAAGGCCTACCAGAAATTCGTGGGCGAGGTCTTTGAGGACCTCGTCATGCACACGCCTCAGTGGTCAGGGAACCTGGCCGTGAACTGGCAGATCCGCCTGACCAACGACGGGCCGGCCACCGTGGTGCCCTGGTTCAAGAAGGGCCACACCGGCGGGTTCATGGACAACACGTTCAAGTCGGTGCAGATCGGCGACGGCGAGGCGGCCATGTACGCGATGGAGCACGCCGTCGATCAGATCTCGAAGATGCACTGGAACACCAAGGTGCGCTTCGAGAACCCGGTCGACTACGCCATGCAGGTTAATGAGGGCGAGGGCCCGGAGGGCAAGGAGCTGCGCCCTCAGCACTTGCCTCCCTTCGACATGATGATGTACTACGTCGTGGCCAAGTACTCGCGCGGCGAAACCCTGCTGTGGAGTTCTGACTCATGAGCCGCGAATCGGTACGGCAAGCCATCGTTGGGCTGATCGAGGCGCGCAAGGCTGCCTGGTCGGACTACACCCTCATCATCGAGTACGACAACCGTCTCCTGGTCGATACGCAGACGCAGCACAACCCCTTCCTGCGGGTTGGCATAACGTACTTTGACGGCGAACAGATCGACCTGGGTTCGCAGAATCACCGCGATCACGGCCTGGTTGTTGTCTCGGCCGTGGTGCGCGAAGGCGAGGGTTCCGCGAAGGCGAACGCCCTGCTTGACCACTTCGTCCCCTCGCTGCAGCAGCGCTCGATCGGCGCCTTGCGGTTGTGGGGTTCTCGGCCCCACAAAGACAGTCCTCATCTTGGTTGGGTTTACTACCCGGTCGCGATTCCGTTTGAGGCTGACACCTTGTTTTAACAGTGCTGTCAGCAGTGACTTCAGTCTGCTGTTTTCGTTTGCTGGCACATCTCATCGTCCCTACACTCCACTGAAAAGGAGCCCACCACATGGCACTCGCAAGCACCTCGCGCGTTCAGATGCGCTACATCCTGGAATCTGTGCTCGGCACGATTCCCACGACCGGCAACAGCTATGACCTGCGAGTCACTGGTGAGTCGTTCAACTTCGACCTCACCAAGGAGACCTCGAAGGAAATCAACTCCTCGCGTACCACGCTGTCGCAGGTGGCTGTCAGCGCCTCGTCGGCCGGTGGCATTCAGGCTGAGCTGAGCTACGCCGAGTACGACCGCCTGCTGGCTTCGCTGATGGAGTCCACCTGGACCGTCTTCGGCACCAACGGCGTGCAAGGCACCGGCTCTTCGGCGACGTTCGCCACTGGCACCATCACGGCCGCTGTGGCCACCTCGGGTGCTGACTCCTGGGCCACCCTGCAAAAGGGCCAGTGGTTCACGGTCCTGGCACCGACCGGCGCGAACGACGGCAAGCTGTTCCGCGTGTCGACCAGCGCCGCTGCGCCGACCACCACGGTCATCAACCTGGACGCCAGCACCCCGGCAACGGCTGAAGGCCCGATCGCCGCGACCAAGGTGTGTACCTCGCGCCTGACGCACGGCACCACGATCACCTCGTTCACGATCGAGAAGCAGATGCTCGACGTGGGCCAGTACTTCGCCTACAAGGGCCAGGTGCCGTCGAAGATGTCGCTGAACGCGGCCAGCGGCTCGCTGACCACGATGTCCATCGACTTCATGGGCCTGGGCACCGTTCGCAACACGTCGACCAACATCGCTGGCACGACCACCAACACCGTGTCGCTGTCCTACACCGGCCACAGCGCGGTGTCGAATCCCCAGTCGCTGATCTGGGAAGGCGGCGCGCCGACGGCAGGCATGTACATCAAGTCGATCGCGCTCGAGTACGACAACGCGATCCGCCAGCAGAGCGCCATCGGCTCTCTCGCCCCGGTGGACGTGGCGGCCGGCACGATCGCGGCCAAGGCCACGCTGTCGATGTACTTCGCCAACGGCGACATCTACGACAAGTTCATCGCCAACACCGCGACGACCTTGATCTGGGCCTCGCTCGATCCGTCGGGCAACGGCTACGTCTTCACCATGCCCAACTGCAACCTCACCTCCTACAAGGTGACCGCAGGCGCCAAGGATCAGGACATGATGGCCGAAGTGGTTGTCACCCTGCTCGAGGACCGCGCGAATGCCACCGCGGCGCTGCGCAAGGTCATGATGATCGACCGCGTCGGTGTGGCTGTGACGCCGTAATCTGGCACGATTCTGGGGTGGGAAACCACTTGGGGCCTGGCTGTTGCCAGGCCCCTTTTTCGTTTTAGAATGTGCGCGCCTACCCCAAGGAGAACCCAACATGGCAATCGACCTTTTCAGCGAGTTCGGAACTGACACCAAAGCCGAAGAAGACGGCGTCTGGGAGGAATATGCAGATGGTGTGGCATTCCTCATCGCCCGATCCAACAACAAGAAGTACGCCCGTCTGATCACCAAAGCCTTCGAGAAGAACAAGCGCCTGCTCGAGGCCAAGAACGATGCGGCCGAGGCCAAGTCGGAAGAGATCATCGTGGACGTCTCGGCCCGCGCTCTGCTGCTGGGCTGGCGCGGTGACCTGCAGTGGAAGGGCGAGCCGATGGAGTACAGCCTGGAGAACGCCAAGACGCTTCTGGCGGTGAAGGACTTCCGCCGTTGGGTCTTCGAGCGCGCTGAGGACATCGACCGCTACAAGACGGTCAAGAAGGACGCCGACTCGGAAAAGTAAAAGCCTTCCTGGAGTGGAATGCCCAGTGGGGGGATTCCATGGAAATGCTCCTGGAGATGGCGGATGGTGAGTCAGGCATCACCCCCCAGGCTCTGCTCAACCGGCCGACCTTGTCAGCCCGGTTGATGTTCCACTACACGACCTACCTCGAGATCGGGAGATCTCGAAGGGTCACCGCCTCAGGGCCTGAACCCTTGCTGTGGGGTCCGTTCTTGGACTACTGCCAGCTTTACCAAATCCCACATAACGACAGGCTGTGGATGTGGGAAGGGGTCAAGCTGTTCGATGACCAAGCGATGACCCTATCGCGAGACAAGATGAAGGCTGAGTCCGAAGCCGCGAAAACGAAGTGACCCTAGACCTTGACGCGGGCATAATCCCGTGTCAAGAAACGGGGCTCACATGGCATCAGGCATCAATTTCACTCCTGACGGTGTACCAGAGCTCACACGGGCTCTAGAGACCCTCGACAAGCTTGTCACCTCTGTGGGCAAGCTGGCCGGCACCGGGAAGGCGCTGGAGGAGCTCCGCAGGATCATCGTAGGCGTGGGTGACTCGGGGTCAGCTCTCCATGTGCTTAGCCGTTCGGTGCAGGACCTGGCAGGCATCGTGCGCAGCCTGCCGGTGGAGCTGAAGACGGCGCTGAGTGGCTTGAAGGTGGTGGGTTCCGATGCCGGGAAAGCGCTGGGGGACGGCCTCACTCAGGGTGCCAATGAGAGCCTGAAGAAGGCGAAGACGGAGACGATCGCAGGGGTGGAGGCGATCAAGAAAGCCGTTGAAAACGCACAGCGTTCCGCTACTGGGACGTATTCCACGTTGGGTCCTCGACCGGCCTCCGTTTCCCCGATCATCGCCAAAGAGGTGGAGGCGATGAACAAGGAGGCCGCCGCCCTTGAGAGCGCTGTGGCCAAGGTGATGAAGGCTGCGACTCTGCCGGGCGGGGTGAAGTCCGCGGAAGAGTCTGCCTCCGTGTTCTATGCAGCACAGGACGCTCAGAAAGCGGCTGTGGCGAAGTGGGAAGCCCAGCTCGCAAAAGAGGCGAAGCAGCTGGAGGCCTCCGTCTCCAAGGTTATCAAGGCAATTGAGCGGCCTGGCTACACGCACGCAGGCCCGACCTGGTGGGAAAAGGCGCTTGCTGAGCAAGAAGCGGCTCAGATCAAGCTATCGGCGAAGAACGCGGAGTTGGTGGCGAAGATTTACGCCAACAACACCTCAGGTCCGATCATGAGCGGGACCTACTCTGACATTCGTTCGCAGCAGCGGGTGACACCAACGCCCGAGGGCGTTCCCGAATCCACACTCAACGGGCTGAAGAAGTTCACTCAGCACGCCAACGAGGCGCACAGCGCGGCGCGAGGTCTTGCTTCTGGTCTGGGCCTGCTGTGGCTGACCTGGGGCAGCATGGTGCCCCTGCTGGCCGGTGCGGCCATCTCGCACGCCACCGTGCAGATGATCAAGATGGGCGCCGAGGTCGAGCACGTCATGCGCTTGATTGGCTCACTGGGGGACGTTGGCGCCGAGGGCGTCAAGGAGCTGAACAAGGAGCTGCTGAAGGTTGCGTCTGGGGGGGTCTATGGCCCGCTCCAGGTGGCTGAAGCCCTGAAGGCCATGTCGATGGCCGGCCTGGATGCGAAGCAGCAGATCGCCGCTCTGGGTGCGACCCTGCAGTTTGCCCAACTGGGTGAGATGCCCACCAAACAGGCTGCGGAGACGCTGGCTGCGATCGCCCAGGCGTTTGGTTACTCGGCTCGCGATTGGAGCGTGGTTGGCGACATCATCAGCCAGACCGCGGCTTCCACGACTGCCACCATCTCGGACATGGCCGCGGCCTTCAAGTCTTCCTCCGTTGTGGCTCAGCTGTACGGCGTGACGCTGCAGGACACGGCTGTTTCTCTGGGCCTGCTGAACCAGATCGGCATCCGCGGCACGGCTGGCGGTACGGCGATGCGCCAGATGTTCACCGAGCTGATCGGTGTGACGACGAAAGGGAAGAAGGCACTCGAGCAGCTGGGCATCCAGGTGATGACTACGGACAAGCAGGCGATGCTGCCGTTCCGCGACATCATCATCAACCTGACCAAGGCGCTCTCGGGCATGAACGGCCTGGGGCAGATGAGGGCCCTGCAAGACCTGATGAACGAGCGGGGCCTGAAGGCGGCTGTTGCCGGTATCCAGGGCTATATCGCGGAGCAGAAGAACCTGGGGCTGTCATCAGAGGAGACAGTGCTCAGCCTGGGCAAGCTGGCCCAACAGATCGAGGACGCGCCAGGCACGATGGCAGTGGCGGCCGCGGCCATGGCTACCACGTCCAAGAACTTGATGACGGGCGTGAAGACCGCACTGGAGTCCAGCCTGGTTGAAACTTTCGATGCGCTTCAGCCGGTGCTGGTGCGTGTCGCCCTGACCCTGCGGAAGACGTTCCAGTCTGAGGGGTTCAAGGACGCGCTCGCCACTCTGGCTGACTATGTCAGCCGGTTCACGACCTTCATCATCGATCACGCCTCAGCGATTGTGACGCTGATGAAGTTGTACGTGGACTACCGGGTCGCCCTGGTGGCCCTAGTGGTGGTCACCAAGGGCTTGCTGGTGTGGCAGGCGGTCACCACGGCCTGGGCGGCTGCCACCGGCGCGCTGGGCACACTCAGTGCGGTCGTGAGGGCCGCCACCATTTCCCTTACCGGGTTCAACGCAGCACTGACGACGACTGAGATCCTGACAGGCGCCATCCTCATTGCTTTGGCGGCGGCCGCAGCTCACTGGTGGTTCTTCTCCAAGGAGTCGAAGAAGGCGAATGATGAGCGCGTGGCCTCGCTGGCTGCGACCACTGCCATCTCGCTCGGGGAGATGGAGAAGGAGTACAACCGGCTTGGCTTGCTGATTGCCAAGATGTGGGAAGGAACTGACTCTCAAACTGCGCAGGCTCAAATCAAGAGCGACCTGGTGGTGGCCGAGATTGCTGAGCGTTACAAGATACTGAAGCTGACCCAGCTCCAGATCGCACTGTCTGGCCAAGAACAGCTGGCCAAGATGAAGGCAGCCGGGCAGCAGGGCAGCGCTGTCACAGGCGTAGAGCTTCAGGTCAGCGGGGCTCTGAAAGCGCTTGAGAACCTGGGCATGCAGGAAACGCTCGAGATATCACGTGCGCGCCAGATCATCAATGGGCTGAAGGAGCGGGCCAAGGAGTATGAACGGCTCGCATCTGCTGAAGCTCGCCTGCGCCTGAAGAAGCCTCAGGGTACTGAGGACTACAACGGGCCAGGCAAGCCGCCCAAGTCGACGGACATCCCTAGCCAGAGCCTGGACCTGCTGGCCGTGGAAAAGGCCTACTACGCGCAGAACATGTCTGAGCTGCAACGGGCTAGCACACAAGAGAAGGCCATCCTTGACGCGAAGCACAAGGCCCTGCTGATCAGCGAGGGCCAGTACCAGGCGCAGTCCCTGGCCCAGACCATCATCAATGAAGATGCCAAGGTCGCGGAAGTTGCGCGGCACAACGAAACTAGTCTGCAAATTCTTGAGGGCGCCCAGAAGACCCTCGAAAAGCAGGCGGGCGGAACCAATCTCGAAGAAGCGTCCAAACTTGAAGGTGAAGCGTACAAAAATCTCGATGCTGTTATCAAGAAGCTGATCCCCGAGTACCAGAAGCTCAAAAAGGAGCGTGAGCTGCTTGCCAACCAGGTCCTCTCTGACCTCGTCAAGATCCAGCAGGAGAAGGACCAGCGGAAGGAGCTCTTGTCTATTGACTTCCAGGGCAAGATCGCAGCGGAGGCCAAGGCCTACAAGGATCTCGGTCGTGAGCTGGACGTCTCTCTGCAGAAACAGCGGGACAAGCTCGATCTCGAGTACCGTATGGCTGACATGACTGAGGTCCAGCGTGCTGGGCTCCAGGCTCAGCTGGCGTATGAGGAGCAGAGTGCGCAGGCTATCGCAAAGCGGACTGAGGCTTTGCAGGGGCTCATAGACACACAGTCGGCCCTTGCTGATCTCATTGAGGGCAAGGTGCAGAACGGCTTCACGCTTCAGGACGAAGGCCTGAAGGAGCTGATTGACAAATACGGTGCTGCCAGTGAGGCGGTGAAGAAGTACACCGTGCTGCTGCAGGAGATGAAGGACAAGGCGTCTAACGGCGCCTCATTGGCCCAGCATATCGCTGAGGTTGGGCAGGCTCGCAAAGAAACAATCCAGCTTCGTGACGACTTGGCCAAGGCCTTGACGGACGCCGCCATGAAGGGCGGGCAGGGATTCAAGAATACTTGGCTCAGCATCCGCGACTGGCTGAAGAACACATTCGCGAAGACCGTGCTCGAGCCCCAGCTGAAAATTTTCTTCGGCGAGATGCTCGGCACGAATGCCGCGGGCTCGGCTGCTGGTTCTGCTGCTGGTTCTGCCGGCGGGTCTGCGGTGGGAAGCCTTCTGGGCTCTTCGACGGGCTCCATTGGGACCACCTTGTTTGGTAGCCCAGCTGCTTATGGCGCTGCGATTGGCACCACGTCTGTGGGCGCTGGCTCTCAGGCTGCCATGCTGGCCGCGCAGACTGCAGACTTTGGTTGGGCAGGGGTCGCCAGCACCGCGGCGTCTGCAGGCTCAGCAGCCGGTACGTTGATCAGCGCCCTCTCTAACGCTGTCCCCTACGCTGCGGCTGTGACTGCTGTCGCAGCCCTGTTCAATAAAAAAAGCACTCCTCACGTCGGCGGCTATGCGAGCGCGGATGAGACTGGAAAGACCACGCTTGTCACGAAGGAGAGCGCAGGGGCTGGCGACTACATGTACCAGATCATGAAGGACATCCAGCCTGAGACCCAGACCGCGGTCGAATCCCTGGCCAAGTCTTTCTCCACCGTGCTGAACAACACGGCCAAGACATTCAAGCTGGGCGGGGCCTACCAGGTTTCCTCCGCGTTTGCGGCGGATAACGACGACAACTCGCGAGGCCTGCTGAAGATCCTCAAGAATGCTACGCAGGTGGGTACTGTGAAGGGGAACTTCAACAGTGATCCTACGAAAGGCTTGACAGAGTACACCGCAGCTTCGGTCAAGGAGGTGAAGCGCCTGCTCAGCGAGATGGACCTGCCGGCCTGGGCGAAGAAGCAGCTCGATGGGCTGTCGGACAGCGCCTCGCTTTCAGACCTGGCGACGATGTCGGACAACATCGACACTATTCAGCTGGCGTTTTACGACCTGCAGAAGACCCTGGCTCCGATGGAAGGCTCGCTGGGCGAGCTGTCAACTGCCAGCTCCGACACCCTGTACAACCTCTCCGTCCTGGCTGGCGGATTTGGTAACCTGTCGGCCATCCTGAGCACGTACTACAAGAATTATTACAGCCAGGAGGAGCAGCACAAGGCCGGCATGTCCAGTTTGGCCACGGAGTATGCAAAGCTCAACGTGGGTGCGCTGCCGCAAACGAAGGAAGCGTTCCGCGGGGTGATCGATAGCTTCGTGGCTGGTGGAGGCCGTCTGAAGGAAGGCGGCGAGCAGACCTACCTCACGATGATGCAGTTGGCCAACACGTTCTCTGATCTCAACAGTGAGGCAGTCGACCTCACCAAGCAGCACGAGCTGGAGATCGCGATCCTGCGCGCCCAGGGCAACGAGATGGGCGCGGTCGCCATCGAACGGCAACTCGAGTTGGCGGCCCTGCAGAAGACCAACCCTGAGCTGGTGACGCTGCAGAAGGCGCTGTACGACCTAGCAGACGCTGCGGACTTCGCCACCAAGCTTGAGAGCGCCAGGGCGGGTCTTGACGGCGTCGCTGGCAAGTTTCTGGCCGGGCCCGATCTCTACAGTTACAAGGCCAGCCGCATCCAGGACACGCTGAAGACGGGTGGCGTCAACGTCGACACCGATCAGATCCTGGGCGCCACACGCGATGACATCGCTGCGCTGTGGAAGTCAGTGGGTCTGGAGGGCAAGATCGCCATCACCGAGGCCTATCAGGCCTGGGAGGATCTGCAGACCCTGGTCCAGCAGACCAAGATGGATGACTTCCTGCGTGGGCTGAACACCACCGGCGATGAGCTGATGGGCGCCTACGACAAGATCAACCCGAAGGCGAAGAACCTGGTGCAGGCGTGGGAAGACACGACCACCAAGATTGATGACCTCCGCTCCTCGCTCAACAGCCTGCTCGACCTGCACATGGGCGAGACGCCGCTCGAAACCGCGCTGCGCAAGCTGAAGGATCTCATCACCCGTCGTGACGACCTGCAGAACGTGGTCAAGGGTAACGAGGACACGATTTATGGCTTGAAGTCGTCGCAGGTCTCCCAGAAGGGCGTCGACTACCTGAAGAACCTGGAGAAGAACCTCTGGGCTTCCTACAAGGCCAGCGATGGCGATCCGAAGATCGCCGCGCAGCTGACCAAGGTGACGTTGGACCGCATCAAGCTGGAGGGCCAGGTGAAGGACGCCGCGGCCTCGGATGCGGCCAAGCTCAACGAGAAGAATGTCCAGGCACAGAAGGATGCCTTGCAGGCCCAGATCGACGGCTACAAGAAGCTCAAGGACATGGCCAAGGAGCTGCAGACCTACATCCTGTCGCTGAAGGCCGGGGACCTGTCCAATCAGAGCTACGCCGGCCGCCTCCACACGTCCAAGGGCATCTTCGACACCTCGATCAAGGGTGCGATGTCCGGTGACGCCACGGCGCTTGGCGCGGTGCAGGGTAACGCACAGGACTACCTGAAGCAGGCCCAGCAGTTCTACGGCGGCTCGACCAAGGAGTACAGCGACATCTTCAACGCGGTCACCTCATCGCTCGAGAGCGTGATTGGCGCTGGCGCAGGGGCTGATCCGATGCTGGCCGCCGCACAGGCCCAGCTTGACGCGCTGAACAACCTGGGCACCACGACGACCGACACGAGCGATGCTCAGATCGCGGCACTCGAGGAGCTCAACGCCACCTTCGGGGTGGACGTGGCCAGCATGAGCGCTTCGATCGATGCCCAGTCCAAGGTCCTGAAGGATCAGCTCACGGCTCTGGAGAACCTGGCCACGCAGCAGGCGGCCATCATCACCCAAGCCGGTGAAGCCTACACGGCCATGGTCACTGATCTGGATGAAATCGCTGCCGACCTGCGCGGCACCCGCCGCACTGCTGAACTCGAGGCCGCCAGCGTATGAGCTTGCCCACCTACAACATCGTCGCTGACATCCGGTTCAAGACGGACCAGACCACCACGCTGCAGAAGCTGGTGGCCACCAATGGCTTCCGTACGTTGCCTGGCGACACGCCGGCCAACACCCACGTTCTGCCCCGGCTGAAAACGGTGGGCCCCTACAGCATGGAGATGTTCTCCAGCGCGCGGATGACGGGCCCGGTGAAGCCCAGCGTAGGTGAGATCTCCATCATCAACGACGATGGGGTGCTGGACGACTGGATCTACTACGGCACGGCCGGTGGCGAGGTCTCCATCTACATCGGTGACCTGGGCCAGCCCTTCCCTTCAGGCTACACCCTTGTGCTGGTGGCCCAGCTCTTCAACGTCCTGGCTGACTTCAACGAGATCCGGCTGCGCCTGAGGGACCGGTCCTACCTGCTCGACAAGCCGGTGGTCACCGATACCTTCAAGGGCACGGGGGACCTGGAGGGCCCCACAGGCTTCTCCACCAAGAAACCCATCTCCATCCTGGACCCCGGGTACGTGCCGGCGATCTTGCTGGACACGCAGAAGCAGATCTACTTCGTGCAGGCCAACACGACGCGGGTCGACATCGCCGACACGGTTGAGAATCCTCTCTATGGCCAGGTCTACGAAGGTGGGACCAGAATCACGCGCGGCCCGAATTACGCTGACCTGGGCGAGCTGCAGTACACCGAACCGGCTGAAGGGACCGTGCGCTTCTACTGGGGCCCGATCGTTTCAGGGTACGCTCAGGGTCCGATTTACTTCCGCCTGAAGGCGCCGCCGGTTTTTGACATCCGCGTGTCAGCCTACGGCATGGTGATGGACACAACCGACTCGGTGGTATATGACCAGCCGCACTACTGGTCGATGACCTCGATGTGTCGACGTGCAGGTCTGACCGACGTGACCCCTGCGACGATGGCCAGCTGGGCCAACTCCGATGTTTACATCCCAGCCCAGTACATCGCGGACGATCGGACCTACCTGGACGTGCTGCAGTCCGCTGTTTTCAGCAACCAGGCCTTCTTTGGCTTCGACCGGCTGAATCAGTTCTTCTGCAAGGCTATCGGCGTACCCAGCGACCTGGGCGCCATTACCGCTGTAGCCACCTTCACACTCGACCAAGAGTCGAATGTGCGGCGGGGATTCCTCTCCGACATGGAGGGGCCGGTATGGCAGGTGACAGTGAATGCCGGGGAGGTGTGGCCCAGCAACTTGACCAATGGCGCCACGAACGAGATGCGTGAGGCCTTGAGTCGCACGCCTTGGCAGAGCTCCATCAGCGGAACCTCTGACCAGCTCAAGTTCAAGTACGTCAATGCCGTGCAGGCCACGCTGGAAACGAAGGCCAAGGTCGAGTTCTCCAGCGTAGTAGGCCTGTACTTCAGCCTGTACGGTGCGCACCGCGACGTCATCACCTTCGAGGTGCCGCTCAACACCACCAATCTGGCGCTGAACCTCAATGACGTGGTGATGCTGCTCATGCCTCGATTCGATTGCATCGGCGGTCGGAAGTTTCGGGTGTGCGCCATCGCGATCGACCTGTCCTCGCGCTTGATCACGCTGAAGGTGTGGGGAGGCCCCGCCTTTAACTCCTCCTGGGCCTACGGCGGCGGCGTGACCTACAACGGGGGTTATGGCGGTGGCATCGGAACCGGGTCAGGCACCACCGCGGTCGATGCAGTGGCCAGCGGCAAGACCTTGACGGTCCTGGGCAGCCTGCTCCCCGGCTCCACGGCCAACATCACAGGGAAGGTGATCTCTCCTGTGACCGTGAGCCTGATCAAGGGCACGGCGACCGGTGATGGATCTGGTTCTGGTGGTGGCGGGCCGGCAGTGCACGCCATTCCGGTGACCGCGGCAGCGATGAGGCCTCAGGTGGTCAATGGGTGCACGGCAGTGCAGACAATCGCTTCAGGGAGCAGCGTTGACCTGTCCTACCTGGCGTTTGATGGGACTGTCGCTACATACGCGCAGTTCGGCATCCCTATGCCCTCATCTTGGAATGAGGGGACCATCACGGCCAAGTTCCACTGGTCGCACGGCACAGCCTCTACTCCCTACGCCGTGCAATGGGCAATCGCTGCGGTGGCTGTGAGTGACAACGACACGATAGCGACGACTTTTGGGACACCTCAGGTCATCGTGGACACAGGGGGTACGGCCGACAAGATGTACACCTCGTCGGCCACCCCCTCGATCACTGTTGCGGGGTCTCCTGCTGACGGAGACTATGTGTTCTTCCAGGTATACCGTGACCCCACTGTGGCCGGTGACACACTCACAGTGCCCGCGCGCCTGCATGCGATCACCCTCTTCGCTACCATCGGAAGCCCTGACGTATGATGAATAACATCGTACTAGGGCAGAGCACCTTTGTCGGGCCGCAGCCTATTGCTCGCACTACGCAGGTTGCCAAGATAATCGCCTCGAATGGTGTTGCCGGTGCTCGCTTTGGGTGGGCGCTCTCTTTGAGCTTGGACGGAAACACCCTGGCAGTCGGTGCAGATTTGCATACCGGAGGAGGGAAGACCTACATCTGCACTCGCTCTGGGGGCACCTGGACCGAGCAGGCCATCATCAGTGCGTCTGGGAGCAATACTTCGTTTGGGCGCAGCCTGTCCCTCTCTGGGGACGGAAATACTTTGCTGGTGGGGTGCATATCGTCGTCTTCCGACGGAAGAGTGTTTGTCTATACCCGGTCAGGGGGCAGTTGGACGCAGCTGACTGAGCTGATCGTTCCGAGCAGGGCGGCTGATTCGGGATACGGCGTCACGGTGGAGATGTCAAAGGACGGGCTCTGGGCTATTGTTGGAGAGCCTGGGTCTTCTCTTGGCAACCTGGTGCACACCTTCAGGTTTGCTTCTGGTTCTTGGGTATTCAACAGTACGCTGACCCCTACTGGCGGCTACCTGGCCCCTTTCTACGGCAACTGCCTGGCGCTCAATCCCGATGCGAGCACCCTTGTCGTTGGGGCCACCAACGGAAACAATGATGGAACGGGTGACATCTACATCTACACCCGCTCAGGTACAGCTTGGACGCTCCAAATAAAAGCCAGAGGCACAGGGGTTGTTGGCGTCACGAGTTTTGGGATCAGCTTGGCTGTCAACGACGCTGGCGACCGAGTGTTTGCTGGCTCGGGTCGGAATGGATTCTGGTGGTACAAGCTGATCACAGGCTCTTGGGTCGAGCAAAGTCGTCTTCCAACCAGATTCTATGGCTCAGACGAAGGCTGTGGGTACGGGATGTCTGTGAGCCCCGACGGCACTCTGGTCTTCCTTGGTGCGGCGGGGGCCAACTTTGCAAATTTTGGGGCAGGGATTGTCCGGGCCTTCCGCGAGTCGGGGGGAACGTGGACTGAGGTGTCCTCTTTTATTGCCAGTGACGCTGCATTCAATGCCCATCTGGGCACCTTGGTACGCAATAACTATTTTTGCCACACCGTGGCTGCCGCCGCTGCGGGGGATGTGAATGTTAACGGTTCAGGCGCAGGGGCTGTTTATGTCTACGACCCCGGCTCGCTGGTCCTGCCTTCCGACGGAGTTGTCGCGCAGACCTTGACCGTTACGACGTCTCTCATTGCAGTTTCTGCCGTTGGGGATACCGGGCCAGGGGCCATCCTGCCAGTCACCACGACGCTGATCCCGGGCGCTGCATCGGGTCCTGCTGGCACCACTGTCCTACTGATGCACTTCAACGGTACGAACGGGGCTGCGTCCTACATTGACTCCTCCGCAAGCCCGCTCACCATCACAGAAGCCACGGGCTTCGGCGAGAACTTGCTGAGCACGTCCTCTCCGAAGCTTGGCTCGGCGTGCCTGAGTTCGAACACTCCGAACGGCGACATGCTGTACACGACGCAGGGCACCACGTCCAAGCTGAATCTGGGTACGGGCCCGTTCAACATCCAGTGCTTCGTGAAGCTGACCTCGGGCCACGGCAGTGTCTTTTTCTACCAGAGCGCGCTGTTCACCAACTTCTTCAACATCATCATCACCAACACCAACCGGCTTGCCATGCAGTGCCCGGGCGGCAATACGACTTTCAGCACGACCACCCTGTTCACTCCTGGCATCTGGCAGCACCTGGAAGTCAGCCGCGACGCCTCGGGGGTTATCCGCGGGTTCATCGAGGGCACCTTGCTCGGCACCACCCGCACCTACACTGGCAGCCTCAGTGCCTCGTCAGCAGACTACTGGCTCTTCGGCGGCAGTGATGGATCAACCACAACAGACTGGGATGAGCTGCGAGTGGTGGTGGGTGACGCTGTGCACACCGCCTCCTTCACGCCGCCCACGACTGAACTTACCTGAGGACCTGACGCATGATCGCTCTCGGCTACCCCAATCGGCCTGCCACCGCC
>OFRH01000064.1_pt1 | contig 14630 bp, 10 predicted proteins | sample 1543111 | NCBI WGS metagenome assembly OFRH01 (sample SAMN07774220, study PRJEB24372) | wastewater metagenome | isolation source: Exp Tend NO 100WW | collected 2016-02
AGCGTCGGCGCCGGCGGCGTCCGACATCGAAGCCGCGGGCGTGCGGCTGAGGCCGATGGCGCGGAAGTAATCGCGGACGGTCAGCCACGAGCCGTCGACCTCGATGTTATGCAGGAGGCTGATCTCGCCGGCGCGGAGCATCTCGTTGACGCGCAGGAGGGGGAACGGGCCGGTGATGGCGCCTTTCCAGCGGAGACGAAATTGGGTGGGGCGTGACATCGTTCAGAGATCTCGTCCTTGGAGGAGGGTTTCCCAGCCGCCGTCGGGAGCCATCAGTCCTTTCGGGATGCCGGCGGCCTGCGCGGCTTCGGCGACGGTCCCCGGGTAGCGCAGCAACGGCGTGAGCGGCGCGGCTTCGGCGACGCGCTTGAGCTCGCCGTCCTCGGCGACGCGGAAGAGCACGGTGGCCTTGCCTTCGTTGTCGAGGCCGTAGAGGGCGCTCCCTTTGATCTTCTCGCTCACCTCGGGCTTGCCGTCGCGACCCACCCAGCCGGCGTAGATCAGCTTGCGGTTGCGGAGGTTCGCGAAGGTCGCGCGCCAGAAGCGGGCTTCCTCGGCGTAGCCCGCGCCGCCGGGGGGTGTCAGGAAGGCGCGTAGTTCCAGTTGGATGTCGGCCCACTTGTCCTTGAAGAGGAAATCGTAGGGGCGCAGGGAATTCTGCGTGATGCGTCGCAGCTGCTCGGCGTCGCGCTGGGCGGACGGCGAGAAGAGGAGGCCCCAGGCGTCCGGCCGCGAGGTGGCGAGCTTGTAGAGTTCCTGGAGCTGGTAGGCGCGCAGCTCCGGGTAGCGCGAGTCGCTGCGCCGGATGCGGTCCATCGTGCGGATGAGCGGCTCAAGCAGCTTGCCCGTCCTGGAGTCCTGGAAGCGGCTGACCTGGCGGATGAAGTCGAGTTCGCCGATCAGGGCGGGGCTGACGATCTCCTCGCCGCCGCGTACGCCGTTGTTGAATTCGCGGCGGCTCCACAGGCTTTCGATCACGGCGCCTTCGCGGGTGAGTTCCTTGGCCTTCTGGGTGAACTCGACGCCGTCGGTGATGAGGCGCTTCGTCTCGGCGACCTCGCCGATCACGAAGACCGTCCGGCCGGTCGCGACGCCCCGGACCGAGTAGATGTTGAGCGTGTACCGGCGGAGCGAATCCGCGAGGGAGGTGTCCGAGAGTCCGCGCAGGCCGCGCTGCTCGACGTCGGTCAGCGTGGCGGGATTGAAGATGCCGGTCGCGTCGGCGGTGGCGGCGGCGTCCCACATCGCGCCGACGCGCGGGGCGAGCGCGGAACGGGGCAGGGCCTGCAGCGTCGGGGCGCGGGTGAAGACGAAGGAGGCCCGGGCGCTCAGGTCGGATTTCTCGCCGGCGTTGTTCGCGGCGGTGTCGGACAACGCGGCGAGATAGCCCGCGAGGTCGGCGGCCTTGCCGAGGCTCTTGAGCGCGGCGATGGTCTTGCGTTCGCCGGAGAGGCGCAGTTCGGCACGGTCGGCGGCGGCCAGGGCGGAATCGAGGTCCTTATCCTTGGCGTCGGTCAGGGTCTTCAGAAGCAGGCGAAGGTGTTCCAGCGCTTCGGCGGCCTTGGTGAGGTCGGCGACATTGTCGTCGCCCATCGCCTTGTTGAGCACTGCGATCTGGGCGGCGACTTCGTTGCGCGTCCGATCCAGCATCTGTCGGCAGGCCGACAGCAGGGCCTCGGGTTCCGGGAGGATGGCCTTGAGCTTGGTCTGGAGCGCCCCGCCGACCAGGTTGAATTCCTGAAGGTATTTGCCCGCGCGGCTTTCGGTCTCGGCGACGTTGCCCAAGGTCAGGCCTTGCTTGCGGCGATCGGCGAGGGCGAGCGCCTCGAGGCGGAGGCGCTGTTCCTCGGCGTTCTGGGCGGAGAGCCGCTGGCGCAGCGGGATCGTCTGTGCCTTGCGGGCGGCTTGGTCGGCGGCGGAGAGGCCGCCGCGTTCGAACTCGTCCAGCGCGACGAGCGCGGCCGGGTGATCGTAGAGCTCGATCAGACGGGAGGCCTCCGAGAAGCGGTCGCGGGATTCTTCTTCCTGCGTCTTGAGGATGTTCCAGTAGACCACGCCGGCGATGAGGAGCAGGACGCCGCCGACCCAGGAGGTCGTGAGCAGCATGTAGCGTCGGTTCAGGCGCGCGCGGGTGTTCTGACGCAAGGCGCGGGCTTCGCGCAGGATCCCCTCCGGGAGGCGTTCGACCTGCGGGGTCGCCCGTTCGAGCCAGGCGCTCAGGCGCACGATGAGGATCGCCGGCGAGGAGCCGCGAGCGGCTTCCTGCTGCAGGGTCGCCCATTCCTCGTTCAGGCTCTCGATCGTGGCGCGCAGCGTGGCTTCGGCCTCGTCGATGGCGGCCAGTTCGCCGGCCCAGGCTTCGAGTTCGGCGACCTGGGCGGAGGCCTCGGCCGAGAGCGTGAGCTGGTGGTCGCGTTCGAGCGAGCGGACGCGGCCCAGCGCGGCCGCGCAGGCTTCCCAGTGTCCGCCGGCGCGCGCCTCGGCGGCTTCGTCGATCAGCGTCGCGACCTGTCGGGCGGCCTTGGAGCGGAGCCAGGCCACGCGGCGGCCGAGCGCGTCGTCCCAGCGCGGTTCCCCGGCGAGGTCGTTCGCGCCGAAGCGTTCCATGCGGTTCATCAGCTCGACGGCTTCCTCGTCGCGGCCCTGCTCGAAGAAGGTCGCGACCTTGCCGAGCGATTCGCGGAGGAACTTGGCGGAGAGGCGCGCGAGCTCGGAGCGCGCGTTGGGGTCGTCCGGATTGATGCGGACGATCGAACGCAGCACCGAGAGGGCGCGGTCTTCCTCGCGGCGGCGGATGGCGTCGCGGTAATCGCGGTAGAGAGGGTGGCTTTCGCCGATCTCGCGACCGTACAGCCCTTCGACGGCGAGGACGTGCTGTCCGTCGAGCGGGAAGCCGGCGGGCAGGCCGCGTTCGCGGCACAGGGCGTGCCAGCGGTCGGATTCGGCGAAGCTCAGCAGGGCGCAGAGGCCGAGGAGGTCGGGTTCGGATTCGGCGGCCTGGAAGGCGGCGTGCTCGTTGCCGCTGCGCACGAGCGTCGCGCACTGTTCGAGGCGTTCGCGGGCCCGCTGGCAGAGCGTCGCGTATTCGCCGGCGAGGGAACGCGCCTCGAGGTCGGGGGTGCCGAGTTCGAGCTGGCCGCGGATGCGGGCGATGAGGCGTTCGACCTGCATGGCTCAGCGGAACTCGAGGAGGCGCGGTCCGGCGGCACCATTGGCGTCGATGGCCTGGATCGACCAAGGCGCGCCGGCCTGCATGAGCTTGCCTTCCTTGAAGAGCTTCCGACGGCCGGCCACGACCTCGTAGGGAGGCGTGCCAGGGCCTTGCTTGTTCTCGAGGCGGATGATGTCGGTCTCGAGCACGGAGCGCGTGGCGCGGATCGAGGGGAGGTCGCGGTCGGGGAACTCATGGCCATCGGGGTAGAGGCCGATCGAGCCGTTGACCCAGACGAAGGCGTTGACCGCGCTCTCGGCCCAGGCGGCGGGACGGATGACGCCGGTCTCGGCGTCGAGGACCAGGGCATCGGCGCCGAGGTTAAGCGGCTGCAACGCCTTGACGTCGCCGATGAGCGCGAAGCACTGGCGGTCGCCTTTCGGCAGGACGACCTCGATCAGGCGGTTGGCGCCGGCGCGCGCGCCTTCGCCGGTGGGGAAGTTCAGCGAGACTTCGTTGCGTCGGTTGCTGAGTCCGATGCCGATCGCCGGAAGCTTGCCGGGTTCGGGGGTCGATTCGATCCAGGTGGCCTGCGGGCTGCGGCGGATCTCGCCGTTCAGGTACTTCGTGCGGTCGTCGCGGAGATGGGGAGACGTGAAGGCGAGCAAGCGGATGCGGATCTGCACGGACTCGCGTTGCGTCGCGCCGGAGGCCTCGACGAACTTGGTCACGGCGTCGGTGGCCGCGCGGGAGAGGGGGAAGTCGGCCTGCGAGGGGGAGTTGGGGCCGGATTCGCCGGTGCGCCATTCGCCGGGGATCACCATCGTCGGGCGCACCTCGATGTTCGTCAGCGACTGCGCGCGCTCAAGGCAGGCTTGCAGGCGCTTCCACGGCTCGTCCTGCGGCACCTTGATCTCGGCGCCGAGGCGCAGGGCTTCCTTCGCTTCCACGATCGATTCCTGGATGGACTTCGCGTCGTTGAGGACTCCCGGACGGTCGAGGCGGGCGAGCAGCTGCTTGGTCACGCTGGCGGAATAGTTGCCGAGGATGCGCGGCAGGATCTGCTCCCGGTAGTTGCGGACGAAGGTCGGCGAAAGGGCGCTCGTCTCGGCCCAGAGCTTGGCGGCGCCCATGAAGTCGTCGGCGTCCATCAGCCCTTGGATCTCGGTGAGGGCGCGGTTGGCCTTCAGGATCTCGTCGGTCTTGGCGTTGTCGGCCGCCGAGGGCTGCGCTTTCACCTCGACGACAACCGGAGGTTGGACTGGTTCCGGGTGTCGGTTCAGCAAGAAGAGGGCGGTCGCGCCGGCCGCGAGGATGATGACGCCGCCGATGATCCAGGCGGCCGAGTTGCTACCGGTGGCGGCGGTCGGCGCGGCCACGGCGCGGCGCTGCGGCTGGGCGGCGCCGGCTTTGGGGGAAGGCAGTCCGGCGGCGGCCTGTCGAGCGATGTCGCCCGAAGGAGCCGGGAGGGCCTTCGCGGTGGTGAAGTCGATCGTCGCGGGAGAGGTCGTCGAGTTGACCACCCAGAGGAAGCCGTCGCTGCCGGTCGTCGTGGCGTCGGTGGTGAAGGTGGCGGCCCAGGCGGACTTGCCGAGGAGGGCGGAGGCCTCGGCGAGGAGGCGGAGCAGCCGCAGGGTGGCGGGCGGATTGAGCAGGCCGACGGCGGCGGGGCCGGAAGCGTTGACCAGCCAGGCGGCCTTGGCGCCCGTGCCGGTCTCCTCGCGCCACGTGACCGCGGGCGTCAGCGGCGTCTGGGCTTCCAGCTGGAGCGGACGGTCTTCGCCTTCGAGCCAGGTGGGCGCGCCGGACCATTCGTCGCGCCAGCCCTTCCAGCGGCCGGCGATGGCGGCGGGCGGCGGGAGCACGGCGGCTTCCTCCAGCGAGAAGACCAGGTGATGGGCGAGACGGTTGTCGCGCTGGGTGTAGTCGAGGCCGCGCGCGACGAAGCGCGAGAGCACGCACCAGTTCTTGCCGCCGGCTTCGAGCGTACGGAACGTGAACGTCTCGCCGTCGGCGCGCTCGTGGGGGGTCCCGACGGATTCGAGCAGCTGCGCGAGGCGATCGGGGATGGCGCGGTGGCGGGCGACGGTGCAGTAGCCGCTGCGGCCGGGCGTGAGTCCTTGCGGCGCCGACGTGAAGATAAGTTGGAGGGGCATCAGCGGGCGGAGTTTTCGGCCGAGGGGAACATCGCCGGGGAGGCGAGGTGCATCAGCCAATAGAGGGGCTCCTCGACGTGCGCGGGCGCGAGGCGCTGCGGGTCGGGGGCGATGCGGCCTTTGTTCAGGCCGGCTTGGATCATGACCGGCGTGTGGCCGAAGGACGTCGCGGCGAAGTAGCTGATCTGCTCGGCCAGCGATTCGGCGGAGGCGACGAGTCCCGGGCAGAGCACGACGAGGACCTCGCGGACGCGGGCGGAATTACGGGCGACCGCGGCGAGGTCGAGGGCGCCGGCTCGGACGACAGGTTCGAGGGGCGAGCTCAGGAGTTTCTCCCAGGTGTCGGACTTGCCGACCACGAACGCCAGCGGCGTCTTGATGCGTTCGTCCTGCGCGAGGCCGAGGACGCGCTTCATGCGGGTCTCCATCTCGGCGAGGATGCTGTCCTGCTGGTCGATGCGGCCCTTGAGGGAGAGCTGCGGATCCTCGACGCCGACGAGCTTGGCCTTGAAGCGGGCGTTGGCGGTGGGGTCGAAGAGGAAGATCAGCCCGCTCGAGGTCGCGACGTGCATCGCGCCGGGCGAGTCATGGATGTCGATGCCCGGCTCGAAGTGTTCGCCGGCGTTGTCGTAAAGGATGACCGAGGTCTCGTTGCGCTGCTGGCCCGGCCGGCTGAGCGAGTAGATGAACGGGCGGGGCAGGGACACCATGCGGCCGAGTCGGGGGAGCTTCTCGTAGGTCGCGCCTTCGAGGGCCGTCTTGCCGAGCAGCGCGTCTTCCGGCGTGGCCGCGGAGAAGAGCGTGTTGCGCATCTGGTTGAGCAGCATGTTGCCGCTGGGGTCGCCGTCCTTGAAGGCCAGGTTGAAGTCTTCCGGCAGGCGGTCCTGCAGGGTGCGCGTGAGCACCGCGAGGTAGTAGGACTTCCCGGCGCTGGGCGCGCCGATGAGCGAGATGATGCGGTGCGGGCGGTCCAGGTAGCCCGGAGGCAGCTGGCGGCGGCAATGCGGGCAGGCGATGTCCGTGCAGGCCAGGCCCATCGGATCGAGGGCGAGCCCTTGGTCATTGAAGCGCGTCGGCTGGAAGCGCAGGCGCGCGTCGGAGCCGAGGATCGGGTCGCCGCGCAGGTCCTCGTGCACTGCGATGCTCAGGGCGTCGCCGGCGTCGAAGCGCGTCCAGCAGACCGGACAGAGGTGGGCGCCACGGTTCTGTTCGGCGGCCAGCATTGCCTTGCCGTCGGCGCGGACGGGGGCTTCTTCCTGCGGCGAAAGCAGGGGCGCGATTTGCGAGAGGCTGAAGCCGACCTCGAGCCCCTGGGGCGTGCAGGCGAGGGTGTCGGTGGCGCGGCCGAGTTCCTGGGCCACGTCGAGGAGTCGCTGGGGCGGGAATTCGCCGAGCTGGTCGCCGGTCTGGGCGTCGAAGAGCACCCAGAGGTCCGTGCGGATGAAGGCGAAGTTCTGCTGGTCGGACGGAGCGGCGACCAGGAGGGCGCCGGTCAGCTGGATCGTCGTGGCTTCGACAAGGTCGAGGCGCTGACGGAGAGGGGCGCCGTTCACGAGCACCGCGCCTTGGCCGGAGGGTTCGAGGGCGACGTTCGCGCCGTTTTTGACCAAGGAAAGGGAAGGGTTGGCGCCATCGCCGGGCAGGGCGGAAGGGAGGCTGTCGATGACCCCCCGGGCTCCGCTGAGGCAATCGACCCAGGAGAGGGTGGGGGCTTTCTTGCTGGAAGTGAACATCGGCTCCGAGGTGGGGTCTGAAAATAGGTTGATTAGGGAGGGGGAATTGTAAAGATATGTCACCACGATTATGGGTCGATTCCGACCTGTTTTCTCCACCCCTCTTAATCTGCCCTTAATGGAGACCGAAGCCGACCAGTCCGCCTTGGACCGCGCCCGTCAGGGGGATCTCTCGGCTTACAACGAATTGGTCCTGAAGTACCAGGGACGTATCTTCGCCAAGGTCTTCTCGCTGCTCCGCAATCGTCAGGACGCCGAGGAGATCACGCAGGACACGTTTATCCGGGCCCATCGTGTGCTGGCTTCTTTCCGAGGTACGGCGACCTTCTCCACCTGGATCCACCAGATCGGCACGAATCTGGCCCGCAACCGCTACTGGTATTGGCGCCGTCGCAAGCGCGACCAGTCGATGTCCCTCGACGCGGATCTCGGCGACGATCCCGGCGCGACCCTCCATGACATCCTTTCGGATGGCGCCCAGGGCCCCGGCCACGAGGCCCAGCATAACGAATTCGTCAACAAAGTGGCGGAATGCATGGAACAATTGAAGCCGGAACACGCTCGTATCCTGACGATGCGCAATGTCCGCAACATGTCCTACGAAGAGATCGCCGAAGACCTCGGCCTCTCCATCGGTACCGTGAAGAGCCGCATCAACCGCGCCCGCGAAGCCCTGCGCGAACTCATGGGAGAGGAGTTCCGCGGATGAGCACCTCCGAGTTCGAGTCCCTGGTCGCCGCGTTCCTCGAAGGTAACGCCTCCGAAGCCCAGGTCGCCCGTCTGCGTTCCGCCCTTGGCCGCTCCCCCGAGCTTCGCGCCCGCTTCCAGTCCCGGGTCCGCCTCCATAAGGCCCAGCTGAACTTCCTGAGCCGTCGCGAAGAGCGTTCCCTGGCCGGCGTCATGACCTGGCTGCATGCCTTCGGGCAGCGCATGGGTCGCTCCTTCGCCCATCTCTGTCTCTTGGCTTTGGTCCTCGTCGAGCTGCAGGTCACGATTCCCGCCGAATACTCCGGCCTGCTTTCCTACGTGGACGCGCCGGCGGCCGAAGAACAGGTTCTGGGTGGCGCCGAAGTGCCGCTGCGCCTGCTGACCGACGCGGTGCAGGACTTCGATCTGTCGCAGTCCGTCGAGGTCCCTGATCTCACGATGCCCAACTTCGTGATGCCGGACATGGCCATGCCCGCCGACGAGCCGACGGCCGTCGAGGTCTGAGCCGAATCCTGCCTTGCTTCCTTGGTTCCGTGACGGTCAATTGACGCACGGATGAAGGCCGGAAACCATAGGCCCGAGGTACGCCTCAAGGGCATCGCCGCCGCTCCCGGAGTGGCCCGTGGTCCCGCCTACCCGCTGATGCGGGGCATGGCCATCGTGTCATGCGAGAAGGTCGGCGACCCCGAGGCCGAGATCCGCCGCCTCGAAGCCGCCTTGGCCGCCACCCGCCAGGAGATCTCCCAGCTCCGCGACGACGTCGCCCGCAAGCTGAACGAATCCGAGGCTTCGATCTTCGACGCGCACCTGCTTGTCCTCGAGGACGTCGCCCTGATCGACGACGTGAGCAAGGAGGTCCGCCGCAGCGGCTTCAACGTCGAGTTCTGTTTCCAGGAGGTCGCCCAGCGCTACATCGAGATCTTCGAGAAGATGGACGACGACTTCCTGCGCGAGCGGGCGTCGGACATCCGCGACGTGACCGGACGCGTGCTTGACCAGCTGCTCGGCACCCAGCCCGAGCGCGTCGGCCAGGCCGCGCAGGCGCACGTCGTCGCCGCTCGCGACCTGACGCCTTCCGACACCGCTGGCCTGCATGACGGCGGCGTGTTGGCGTTCGTGACCGAAGAGGGCGGACGCACCAGCCACTCCGCGATCATGGCCCGCTCGCTCGACGTCCCCGCGGTCGTCGGCGTGAAGGGCCTGATGGAAGCCGTGCAGGAAGGCGATGTCATCCTCGTCGACGGCGAATCCGGCCTCATCATCATCAACCCGACGGGCGAGACGATCGAAGGTTACCGCGACAAGGAGCAGGCCATCCGCACCCGCCGCGACCGCGTGCTTTCCGAGGTCGCCTTGCCCGACCTCACGACGGATGGCGCCGCTTTCAGCCTGCAGGCCAACATCGGCGACCCGGCGGAGATGGACGACGCCTTGGCCTACTGCGCCCGCGGCGTCGGCCTCTACCGCACCGAGAACCTCTATCTCCGCCTCGACGGCTGGCCGGACGAGCAGGTCCAGCATGAGGAATACGCCGAAGCCGTGAAGGCCGCCAAGGGCCGTCCGGTGACCTTCCGGACGCTGGACCTCGGCGGCGACAAGCGTCTCGGCGACCTCGCCGACGAAGCGAACCCGTTCATGGGCTATCGCGCCGTGCGCCTGTGCCTCGAGCGTCCCGACGTCTTCCGTCCGCAGCTGCGCGCGCTCATCCGCGCCGCGACGCACGGCCCGGTGCAGGTCATGTTCCCGATGATCTCCGGCGTCGAGGAGCTCCGCCGCGCGAAGGAGATCTTCCGCGACGTCGAGGCCGAGCTCGCCCGCGAAGGCGTCCGCGCCGCCGCGCCTATCCGGCTCGGCGCGATGATCGAGATTCCTTCCGCCGCCGCCGTCGCCGACGAACTCGCCGCCGAGGCGGATTTCTTCAGCGTCGGCACCAACGACCTCGTCCAGTACCTGCTCGCCGTCGATCGCGGCAACCAGCGCGTCGCCTCGCTCTACGATCCGTGCCACCCAGCCGTCGTCCGCACGCTGATCGCCATCTTCGGCGCCGCCCAGCGGCGAGGCATCCCGGTCGCCGTCTGCGGCGAACTTGGCGGCGATCCGCTGTGGGCGCCCTTGCTGATCGGCCTGGGCGTGCACGAACTGAGCATGAGCCCGGCCGCCTTGCCCGAGGTCCGGTTCGTGCTCCGCCATTCCGCGGCGACCGAACTCCGCGAACTCGCCGCCAAGGTCGTCGCCTCCGCCGACGCCGGCAAGACCCGCGCGTTGCTCCAGGATTTCGCCTCCGCCAAACTCAAGTTACGCTGATGTCCGCCAAGATTCCCGCCGCGAACCCGCACGTCGCGGCCATGTCGCCTTACGTGCCCGGAGAGCAGCCGCAGGGAGGGGGATGGGTCAAACTCAACACGAACGAGAACCCTTATCCGCCCAGCCTGCGCTCGCTGGAAGCCATCCGGGCCGCCTTGGTCAACGACGGCGCGAACCTGCGTCTTTATCCTTCGCCGGACTCCGCGCCTCTCCGTGAGGCCGCGGCGCGTTTCCATGGCTTCGACGCCGCGCGCGTCGTGGCCGGCAACGGTTCCGACGACATCCTCAACCTGATCATCCGCGCCTATGCGGGCCCTGGTCGCCCGATCGGCATGCTCAATCCGAGCTATTCCTTATATCCCGTGCTCGCCGCGGCCCAGGCCGCCGACGTCGTCAAGGTCGAGGTCACCGCCGACCTCGGCGTCGACGTCGCCGCGATCGCTCAGTGCGGCGCCGCCGTCTTTTTCCTGACGAATCCGAACGCTCCGCTTGGGGTCGCCTTCACGCCCGACGTGGTGCGCGCCGTCGCCCAAGCCTTTCCCGGCATGCTCGTCGTGGACGAAGCCTACGCCTCGTTCGCTGACGCCGACTGCGTCGCGCTCGCCCGCGAGCTGCCGAACGTCATCGTCACGCGCACGATGTCCAAGGCGCATGCCCTCGCCGGACTGCGCGCCGGTTATGCGCTGTGTCCCGCCGGCGTCGCCGAGATCCTCCACCGCGTCCGCGACAGCTACAACGTCGACCGTCTCGCCCAGGTCGCGGCCGCCGCCGCGCTCGACGACCGCGAGTGGCTGGACGTCACCGTCGCCCAGGTGCGCGCCACGCGCGACCGGCTCGTCGCCGCGCTCCGTAAGCTCGGCTGGCAGGTGAATCCCGCCGCCGGCAACTTCGTGCTCGCCGCGCCGGTATCCTCGACGCGCGCCGCCTCGGTCGAGACCGCGGCGCACTGCTTCGAGTTCCTGCGTGCCCGGAAGATCCTCGTCCGCCGTTTCCCGAACCATCGTCTCACCGAGAAGTCCTTGCGCATCTCGGTGGGCACGGAGCAGGAAACCGACGTGTTCCTGCAGGCCGTGACGGCTTGGATGGAAGGGTGAGGTTGACAATCCCGCCTTCCGCGGGGATTTCTGGGGTATGAGCGCAGTCGTTCGCAAAGCCAGCCTCCGACGGGACACCGCCGAGACCAAGATCGCCCTCGAGGTGAACCTGGACGGCACCGGCACGTCGGAAATCGCCACCGGCGTGGCCTTCTTCGACCACATGCTGACGCTCTTCTCCCGTCACTCCCTCGTCGACCTCAAGGTCAAGGCGACCGGCGACACCGACGTCGACTACCACCACACCGTGGAAGACGTCGGCATCGTGCTCGGCCAGGCCATCAAGGAAGCGCTCGGCGACAAGGCCGGCATCCGCCGCTACGGTTTCTTCATCCTGCCGATGGACGAGACCCTGGCCCGCTGCGCCGTCGACCTCAGCAACCGTCCGATGATGGTCTACCAGGTCGAGATCACCAACTACATGGTGAAGGACTTCAACATCGCGCTCGTCCGCGAGTTCTTCCAAGGCCTCGCCAATTCGCTCGGTTGCAACCTGCACCTGAAGCTCGAGTACGGCGACGAGCCGCACCACATCGCCGAAGCGCTCTTCAAGGCCTTCGCCCGCGCGCTGCGCGAGGCGCTGGAAGTCGATCCGCGCCAGGGTGGCCGCGTGCCGAGCACCAAGGGTACGCTGGCCTGACCGTGGAAGCCTCTGGGTCAGTGCGCCGCCCGCGGGTGGCCGTCATCGATTACGGGATGGGTAACCTCCGCAGCGTCAGCCGCGCGATGGTCGCCGCCGGTGCCGATGCGTTCTTGGCCGCCACGCCGGCCGAGGCCGAGAAAGCCGAGCTGGTCGTCTTTCCGGGGCAGGGGGCCATGGCCGACTGCATGGACTGCATCCGTCGCACCGACTTCGAGTCCTTCCTGAAACAGTGGATCGCAGCCGACCGACCGTTCCTGGGCGTCTGCATGGGCCTCCAGGTCCTCTTTGAGCGTTCCGAGGAGGCCGACCGCCCGGGTCTGGCCATCTTCCCTGGGGTCGTCCGCCGATTCCCCTCTCAGCCGGGCCTGCGCATCCCCCATATGGGCTGGAACGAGGCCATCTTCAAGCCCGGCGCCCCCCTGACCGAAGGCCTCCGGGCCGAAGGAGAGCCTTTCTATTTCGTGCATAGCTACCGCGTCGTCGAGACCGACCCCTCCCTGGTCTGGTGCGAGACCGACTACGCGGGCCGGTTCGTGAGCGGTGTCCGTCGGGGCAGGGTCTTCGCGACCCAGTTCCATCCGGAGAAAAGTCAGGTCAAAGGCTTGCAACTGTACCGCAATTTCCTGACTTTGTCCGCCCGCTGAGGCGTGTTTCGACCTCTGGCGGCAACCACCCCGCCATGAGCTCCCCCAACGCCACTCTCAAACTGGACGGCAAAGACATCGTCCTCCCCATCGTCGTCGGCACCGAAGGCGAACGCGGGGTCGACGTCCGCAAGCTGCGCGACGACACCGGCTACATCACTTTCGACGACGGCTACGCCAATACCGGCGCCTGCGAGTCCAAGGTCACCTTCATCGACGGCGAGAAGGGCATCCTGCGCTACCGCGGCTACGGCATCGAGGAGCTCGCCGAGAAGTCCAACTTCATCGAGACGGCCTATCTCCTCATCTACGGCGAACTCCCGACGTCCGCCCAGCTGACCGCCTTCAAGGCCCGCATCCTCGACAACTCCCAGATCCACGAAGGCCTGCGCATCGCCCTCAGCGGCTTCCCCGGCAACGCCCATCCGATGGCCGTGCTGTCCGCCACGCTGAACACCCTCGGTTGCTACTACCCGGAGCTCGGCACCAACGAGCGTACCCATGACCTGGCCAAGTTCGACGAGACCGCCGCCGTCCTGATCTCCAAGGTCCGCACGCTCGCCGCGCTCGCCCACCGCTCCAAGGAAGGCGAGCCGCCCGTGTACCCGAAGCCGGGTCTCGATTACTGCTCCAACTTCCTGCACCTGCTCTTCTCGCAGCCCAACGCCGATTACGCCGTCCATCCGGAGATCGCCCGCGCGCTCGACCTGATCCTCCTCCTGCACGCCGACCACGAGCAGAACTGCTCCACGTCCACCGTGCGCATGGTCGCCTCCGGCGGCGCCAACCTCTTCCCGTCCGTCTCCGCCGGCGTCTGCGCCCTCTGGGGTCCGCTCCATGGCGGCGCCAACCAGGCCGTCATCGAGATGCTCGAGGAGATCCACGCTTCCGGCGACGATGGCTCGCGCTTCATCGCCGACGCCAAGGACAAGACCAAGAGCGTCCGCCTGATGGGCTTCGGCCACCGCGTGTACAAGAACTACGACCCGCGCGCCAAGATCATCAAGGCCCAGTGCGACAAGGTCCTCAAGGTCCTCGGCATCAACGACCCGCTCCTCGCCATCGCCATGCGCCTCGAGGAGGCCGCGCTCAACGATCCGTATTTCAAGCAGCGCAACCTCTACCCGAACGTCGACTTCTACTCGGGCATCATCCTCAAGGCCATCGGCATCCCGACCGAGATGTTCACCGTCATCTTCGCCATCGGCCGCATGCCCGGCTGGATCTCGCACTGGAAGGAAATCGCCGAGACCCCGAAGCAGAAGATCCATCGCCCGCGCCAGATCTACGTCGGCAACACCGAACGCAAGTACGCGCCGATCGCGCAGCGGAGCTGAGCGACCTTAAAAGTCCGCAAAGGGGGAGGGCCGAACGTTTCCGTTCGGCCCTCCGTCTTTTGAGCCATACACTATAAGCCGGATTCTGTCCTTGGGCGGCTCTCGCCGATCCCCTGCGCGTTCATTTCTCTGACCTTGCGGACCCGCCTTGCGGCGGTGCGACAACCCGGGACCTTGGTGGGCGACCTCGGACGGTCCCTGTTCGTCTTGCACCGGATTGGGTTTACCTTGCCTCGTCGGTTACCCTTCGAGCGGTGGGCTCTTACCCCACCTTTTCACCCTTACCTCGTTCCTTGCGGAGGAGGCGGTATCTTCTCTGTGGCACTATCCGTCACGCCTTGCGACGTGCCCCGACTTGCGGCGGGAATCCTGCCCTGTGGTGTCCGGACTTTCCTCACGGATTGCTCCGCGCGAACGCACATGTATGACTGTCCATGCAGGTTAGCGCCCGCCGGGCCGACAGGGAAGGGCAAAAGCCGAGACTTAGGCCTTGGAAAGGCCTTCGGGCGGCTTTGATTAGGCGAACCCCATGCGATTCCTCCTCCTCGCCCTGCTTTCCCTCATGACCGCCCGCGCCGCCGAACCCATCAAAGTCGCCTGCGTCGGCGACAGCATCACCCAGGGCTCCGGAGCCCAGAAAGGCAAATCCTATCCGTCCCAGCTGCAGGCGCTGCTCGGCGACGGCTATCAGGTCGGCAATTTCGGCGTCAGCGGTCGCACGCTGCTGAAGAAGGGCGACTTCCCGTACTGGAAGGAAAAGAAATATCAGGACGCCCTCGCGATGGAGCCGGCGATCGTGGTCATCATGCTCGGCACCAACGACACCAAGCCGCAGAACTGGAAGTTCGAAGCGGAGTTCG
>OFRH01000066.1_pt1 | contig 14201 bp, 18 predicted proteins | sample 1543111 | NCBI WGS metagenome assembly OFRH01 (sample SAMN07774220, study PRJEB24372) | wastewater metagenome | isolation source: Exp Tend NO 100WW | collected 2016-02
TGTCTAACTTCTCGTTAATTTGTTCTAATTCTGTCATGATATTTAGTTTAGTTCTTTAAATCTACCGGTATAAACTCCTTTTTTCAAACACATCTTTTCAAGCTCTTCCAATAATTGAAAATGTTCTTCATCATCCTGCACCATGAATATCATTTTGAATACTGATTTGTAGTGCAGAAATGTGGTCACTTCTTCTATGTTTCGCCGGACCATGTTTATAAAGTCAATGTTATTATTCATGTTACTTTAGTCTAATTATTACAGAATCTTCCCTCTCTTCAAATGTGTATTTTCCGGGCTTTACTGTGTCTGATAAAAAGAATAGGCTCATTACCTTATAAACATTCAAAAAACCGCTTATAGTCTTTCCTGTGTAAGTTGAAGGTGCTTTGTGTATTGCAATCGCTTTTAAATTATGCTTAATTACATACTCCGCTTTGTAGTCGTCAAAAAACGGACTTTTTAAACGAACTACGATACTGTTGTCCTTTGCTATTGTTATTGATGCTGTATTTGACATTTGTTATTTGATTTTTAAAAAGCACCCGACCGCAATCGGATGCTCGAAAGTATGTGTGCAATTCGTTATCTAATTTGAGGCGTTTTAAACGCTGTATTCCACCAAGTATTAAGCGAATACCATAATTTGTAATAAAATGGCATGTAGGTCTTGTAATGTGGTTTATCGGTTAAGAATTGGATAAGATGTTCTTCTATTGCCCATCCACAATAATAATCATTGTAATTTTCGTAGTTTACATCAGATTTGGTAAATCCTATTTCTTCATCACCAACCATTACAGGAATTTCTTTTTCCCCAAAATACCCATTTTTCAACGCCCATTCCTCATACTCTGCAATCGGCAAATATGCAACCCGACCAAAAGACTCACCATCAATGTAATATCTGACCTCTATGTTTAGCCATCCTATTAGGTACTCTTCTATTATTATGTTATTCATTTCTATTTTATTTAGTTTGTTATTGAATATAGCACAAATATACAACCAACTGTACAATACATTACATACCTACAGAGTGTGAAAAAACAAATATTTTTATTTGATATATTATAAAACGCCGAATTGGGGAATTGGCACAATGAACTTACCCGTATATCCTAAATCTCTAACCCTTTGCATGATTATCTCGGATACATTCCAAGCAAGGAGGACTATGTAATCAGGCTGCTGCTTCATTATCTCGCTTTTGTTTACAATCGGAATACCTGTCCCGGGTGAGTATTTTCCTATCTTTTCTGGCGTTTCATCAGCAATAAAGTCTATAACGTCTGTGTTAATCCTACAGTGACAAAGCAGCGTATTCCCTTTAGCTGAGGCAGCAAAAGCAGCAATTTTAAAACCTTGTTTCTTTAATTCTAAAAGGTTTGAGGAAAAAGCTGCAGCACTTGACTTGACATCTTCTGACCATTTAGCATAAGTTTCAATCTTTGAATATGGCTTTTCTAAAATGAAATAATCAGTAAGACTCTTTGTAAGTTGTTGTTTCTTTTTGCTTATGTAATAACGCATTGTACCGCCGTGAATGTCCTGTTTTTCGCAGTCGTATAGTGTCAATCCTAATTTGTCGCAAAGTCGCATCATTGGCGTTATACTCCAATATGTGACGTGTTCAAAATAGACCGTATCATACTCCATGTTTTCGATAAAGTCAATCAAATAAGGATTTTCAATTATAAGCGTTCCTGTCTCTGAAAGTATTGTTTTGCATCCGATAAGGAAGTCTGTAATATCATCCAAATGAGCAAATACGTTTGTCGCTGTGATTAAATCAGCTTTGCCATGTTGTTTTTCTAACTTTGTTGCAAGTTCTGAACTCCAAAATTCAACACATGCCGGAACTCCTATGCTTTCAGATATGGCCGTTAAATTAGTTGCTGGATCGACATTCAAAACCCTTAATCCAAACTTATCTTTAAACTGCTTTAAAAGCGTTCCATCGTTTCCTGCAATGTCAATATGAAAACTTGTATCGTTTAGCTTACCTTCAAAAGATGCAGCCATATTTTTGCAATGTGTAACATAACCACCGTTAACCCCTGAGCGGTACGTGTAATATTGAAAGAGCTTAACGGGATTAATAACAACTGATAATTGAGATAAACTGCATTCCTCACAAAACATAACTTGTAACGGGAATCTTTCTTTTTCCCTTGCCCCCTTTGCTGTGAACTCCAAATTGTTTGCAAGTGGCATTAACCCCAAATCCAAATATTTTGTCAACTTATCAGATCCGCAACATCTACAAATTGTATGTGGCTTTGCAATCGGTTGACCAGACTTGTAATCCATCCACTTCTGTAAGTTCAAAGATGTGTCATATGGTGAAGCGTGTGAGCTTTCTGTTATCTTTACCGGTTCAACATCGTTCTTTCTTTTTGCGTAGTCGTAAAGCGTTTTTCTTTCAGTTCCAATGTTTAAAAATCCTGTTATAGGACTTATCGCAGCCTCATAAATCATTGGTGCAATAACCGAAACATAGTCCTTTGATGACCATTTATCTACAAAAGCCTGTTTGTAAGGAAATACATCTGAGCCGAAAGAAGTTCTAATAATCAAATGATTTTGAACAGCGACCGCAGAACATTCACCGCCTAATTTAGTCCACGCATAAAGGTTAAACGGTTTAATCGGATCGGTTTCTTTATAATTTCCCCTGTCACCCTGATAAAGGTAGTCAGTAGAAATATACACATATCTTATTCCAAGTGAATTACAAACATTAGATACATTTGCGGCACCAATAATATTAACACTAACTGCATGTGTTGATATTGTCTCAATTACCCTGTTATCTATCACAGCAGCGCAGTTTATCACTATATCCGCATTGTGTGACATTACAGCATCAAAAACGCTGTCAGAGTCCATTACATTGCATTCTGATCTTCCAAGCGCAATAACGTCACCGCATTTTTGCAATTCTGTTCCTAAAACACCGTTACCTCCTAATATTAATACTTTCATTTTGTTTTCTTTTCTTTTAATAGTTTATCTACCAAAACAATTAATTTACTTTGATCCATCAAGATAGGTCTTGAATTTTCGCTACCCCACTCCAAACATTGATAAAGTAAATCCCATGCACGTTTCTTTTGGTCGTCAGTAAGCAATCTTTCTTCATCACACATTCTTAATTCCCCATTAATTGCCATGTCTTGCCTTTCTCTTAGTTCTGATCGTTGTTCGTCACTCAATCCCATCGCTTTTAAAAAACTCATTTATATTCTGTTTAATTATGTACTAAAAGATTTCCAGGAACCTTAACAATATTGTTTCGTCCGTACGCATTTATTATTCTGTTAAAAAATATCCAATCCGCTGAATGTGATACTACATCATTCCATCCTATCTCTTTTGCGATCTCTGACCGTATCATCATACAGGCACAATCAATATAACCACGCTTTAAACTACATTGAATTGTACCCCACTGTAAATAAGAATGTGTCATTTCACTGCAATAAGTAGCTACTATGCTATTATCCTTAAATCCTTGCAATAACTTTTCAATAAATACGGGTGCATGATAATTGTCACCATTGGTTATCACTACAAAACCACCATCTTCTAACTTGTTTATTTCTTGCTGTCTGATATAATGCCCCCAGTATTCGCCTTTCTCTTTGGTTTCAGAGTATTTAACCCGCTTTTCATTGTAAGATTCAACCGTTTTTCTTAATCCTGTGTTATTCGGGCCATCATGAATTAACCTTAATTCCCAATTTTGGAAGGTCTGAGTTATTAAAGAAGGTATTACAGCCGGATATTCATTGTAAATAGGGCAAATAAATATTACTTTCCTGTGTGAGTAGTAAAGTTGGTCATGTTCTTGCTGTCTTTTCAAATATGCCCGATTATCCTTATCCCAAAGCACACCGCTTTCAATAGGTGAAATTTGTACGCATTTTAAGCCCATAGCTTCGATCTGACGCATCATTATGTAACTGCCGCCCCTATGTTCAAAACGATAACAATCTTCTTTAGATTTAATCCTTTTGATTACTAACTTTTGTGCAACTTCTTTAGTGAGGCAAAATCCGGTAGTCCTGACATGCAAAGGACTGTTTTTAGATGATATTTCCAAACAAGTACATCCAACATCATATTTTAACGGTTCAATAAAATGACTGACGAAATCTTTTGACATTGGAATAGTGTCATCCGTTATCCAAAGAATGTTATCGTATTCGGGTAGTTGTATTGTACCTTCGATAACGTCCTTAAAAGCCCCTATATCATATCCGCTGTTTTCACGTGCGATATACTTTATCTCGTGCCGGTTACAAAGTTCGTTATACCTTAGTTTTTCGCTTGGTTTGTCGTAATTGTGAATTATGATAAGTTCGGCATCGGTTTGATCGCATTGTTTCCATGCGTTAAGCCAAACTCTTAAATTCTCGAACCTATTGTAAATTATTACGCAAACTAATGTCATCTTTGTATAGGTAGTATCAATGTCTTTGCAAACTTCTTGCTATTCGCTAAATCTGTTTCAAGTTTGTTTATCAGGTTCATCCGATAAATAACAGCGTCCATAAGTTGACACCATTCTTCACCCATTGCTTCACGGATTTCAGCTATTTCAGCTTCTAAGATTAATATTTCTTCTTGCTTTGTCATTTACATTTTTTTAAATGTTTAGTATAATTTCTTGCATTTGGCTGACCCCATCGGTACATATGAAGCACATATAAACCTTGTGCAATACCTACTTTGCCGCCTTTTTTCCTTACAGCATTGGTAAACTCAATATCAAAATGTATTGATTTTTCTTTGAAGCCTCCGACCAATTCCCAAACGGATTTCGGAAACAGCATAAAAACCCCTGCTAACACATGGCTAACAGGGGAAACAACAAAACTAAACAAATCTAAAAAAGTCTGTCTGTGTGCAGTAATGCTGTCGTTATCGTACATGTTTGGCACAAGTTGGTCTTTTGTACCTAATCGGTTTGTTTTGCACCCTATGAGGCTGTAATCGCTGTTATTTGCGACAATCTGCTCTATCAGTTCGCCTGATCCATCAAAAAGTAATGTATCTTGGTCTCTAAGGCATATCCAAGCATCATCAGGAAGTAAACTTATCATGTCGTTTATTCCCTTTCCTATGTTTCCTGTGCAGAATGGTGTAATGTGTGCTATCATTTTTTCTTCATTGCGGCGGCCTCCCTTTTCGTTCTATCCGTACACTCATCAAGTAACAAAAAGAACTCCATGTAATGCAACGCCCTTATTTCACTCAATGACCATTTGGTTATCTCGGTCACATACATAAACGTCTTTATCCACCTCTTCCTGCTCTCTTCGGCTTGGTCTGTCCACCCTTTTTTCCTGTATTCTCCTTGTTTAACACGGAATCGGTAAGAGCTGTCAAAGTCGGTATTTCCAGCATTATCTTTTCCAATGCTTCTACTTTTAAGTGATCGGTGAAGCCTATTAGAAAATTCGAGGCTAAGTGAAAAAAACTTATGACATTAAGACCCTCCACTTTCCAATCGTTTATTTTTCTTAATGCTAAATCTTCATCCCACGTTGCCAACTCTTCATCTTCTGTGTTACAAAATAACGTGCAAAACATAACCTGTGAAGGTACGCGGCTGTCACCCTGCTTTTGTATCGCAGTCATCTGATTAAATGCGATAGTCGAAGCCTTATGATGTGCTTCTAACAAATTGTTTCCTTTTGTCAAAGCGTTAAACACTTCTAAGAAAGCGTCAAATATACCTTTATATCCAACGCCAAAACCAAGCTCTAAGCCTAATTTTTCATACATTGAATAGCGTTCAATAGATAGCTTGTTGAATTGGATAAGGTACTTTTTGCCATTAGCCATAAACTCGCCAGAGTTCAGATCGATTGTTTTCATAAGTGCCATAATTTATTAATCAAGCCACCCAAAACAATAGCACCTAAAGCCGTTAATATCCAAAGGAATGAAGATAGCCCAAAAGCGAAAACGCCCCACCATAAGCCGACTTGACCTGACATACAAAAGACACAAAAGACTTTACTTAAATCTTTGTTGTACTTTACTTCTAACTTGTTTACAAACTTTCGGATGAAATCAAAAATATGCCCTTCCTCGGTCAACACATTAGACCATGCGTTCCCGATAACGGCTGCAAATAGAATTACCTCGTAAATGTTCATTGTTTTTGTTGTTTAATTTTGTAAAGATACTAAATTCTTACTTTTTTAGTATGTAATCCTTTTTTAGAAATATATCCGTCTTTCGTTGGTATAAATACTTCTTTTTTGTCGTTGTACTTTTTGTAGTCCTCATGATAACCTATCATCACTTCACCAAACACACGCTTCATTTCTTCATAGTTCATTTGCTCCCTCATCTGCACTATTTCGTTTTGCTTCTGACCAATGCTCAATGCCCTTGTTTCTGCAACCTCACCAACGCCCCTGTGCTTATAAACGCCTTTATTCATTGCAGCAAGTTCACCCTTGTAAGTACTCGAAGCAGATGGATTCATGATAGTTTCATTACCACCTAAATTCAAAACGCTCTTTCCATCTGAATCTACTACTACATATGCCCTTTGTCCATCTCGATCAGATTTGCCATTTAAAAATTGTGTCATCGGACCACCTGTGTAAGCCGACTGATTAGCAAGTTCATAAGCCTTTGCCCTATTCGCTGCAAACACTGCAAACATCGCAGCAATGGCAACCGCAGATAACGCAACACCAAAAGGCCCCGCAGAAGAAAACGATTGAATTATATTAGCGGATGAAGTAACTAAAGATGAAGCCTGTGACAACGTTTCTGCATTGAGTTGTTGTTTTAGCTGTTTTTTACGCAATACATCCGCTTCTGCTGTTGCTTGTTCTTGTTGTATTTTTAGCTTATCGTACTCGGTCTGTTTAAGTTGTAATAAGTTTGCGCTTCCTTTGGCTTGGTTTGCATATTCAATATCTAACGCCTCCTTTGTTTTATCAACCCTATCATTCAGACTATCAATTAATTTTTGATTACGGTCAATTTCTGCTTGTGTTTGAGCAGCAATGGATTCAGACAACGAATTGTAAATGTAACTTATAGATGAAGTTATACCGGCTATGATTGCTGCCGCTTCCTCTGATGATATGCTTAACTGATCCTTTAAAAACCTTACTAAGAAATTATCTTTGTCCTTTTTCTTTGGAGTGAAGTTTGCTAATTCGTTTTCAGCTAAATCTATTGTAGTTTGAATGCTTACCCTTAACGCTGCGCCCTCTGTTGTTGTATCGTTTTCAAGTTGCTTAAGTCGTATTTTGGCATACCTGATACGGATTTCAAGTATTTCACGTTCTCTGTACTCTTCTAAGGTCAATGTTTCATCGGTGGACTTATTTATTAATCCGACCCTCCTAACCTCGTCTTCCTCTAAGAAGTCGTAATATTTATTAACGCCGTCCTTTAGATTTTCAATGCCTTCTTGCTGTTTCTTTAATTGCTCTCCATATATCTCCCCTGATGATTTTATTGCATTTCCAATTATTTGTGAAGTAAGGTCATTAACTTCCTTTGCTGTATTTTCATTGACGTTTTGCCTTAACTCGTTTAGTCCGTTTTTAACTTCCTGTGACAATGTTTTACCTGCCGTCTTAGCTAATCCTTCCAACTTTTTTTGAAGTGCATCTATATCATCTAAAGCGTTCTTATTTTCGGCTTTAATAAGTTCAAAACCTTCAAGTTGTGCGGTGTTTGATTGTCTTACCTTTTCATTAAGTGATTCAATCGCTTTCTCCAAATCCTCAATGGCTTTTTGCCTGTCAGATTTGCCCGTCTTTGTTCCTGTCCCAAAATTAGTTCCCGTTATTTTACCAACTGCATTTGCCGTCTTTAGTGCATCTTCTGTCAGCTTGTCAAGACTTGCATTGTCTTCATTATATCCAAGTGTGGCTAATGCACTTAAATACTCTCCTTTTAACTTTTGATTTTCCAAAGATGCCTCAAGCGCAATTTGCCTAAATCTTTTTTCTGCTGTTATTGCATCCCTAACGGATGTTCCTGCACCTAACACAATATTTCCCTGACTATCACGTGTGGGATCAAGGCTAACACCTGATTTCCTTGCTTGATCTTGAAGCCTTTTGATATTCGCTTCCCTTGCTTTTATCTCATCCTCATTAGCCTTAATATTATCTTTAACATTCTGCAACTTCAAAGCCAAAGATGAAGCCTCTTGATTACTTAATAATAGCTTTTGCTTAATTGCAGACTTTACTGCTTCTGTATTAAGCAATAACGCCCCCGTTTCCTTATCTATACTTACAACACTATCACCAAAAGCATCTCTCATTTGATAAGTAATCCCTATCAATTCCTCCTTTTCATCTGCCGTTGCCTTAACCCCTTTTTCCGCTAATTCCTCATATCTGTTTAATAGCTTAATGCCTTCTACTGCCTCCTTTTTAGATTGCTCCGCAGTTTCAACAGATACCTTAATTTGATCTTCCTCACTATTGATTAAATCTTTTATTGACTTGGTTAAATCTGAAACAAAACCCGCCGCACTTGCAAAAACAGGACTAAAAACGTCACCAATAACTTTTAACAATTGGTCTGTATTGTCCTTTAAGTTTGATAATGTACCTCCTAAAGTTTTGCTTATTGCATCCATTGACCCAGCAACACCCTGTAATCCACCAAATGCAATAATAGCCTGTCTGATTGCCTCACTGTTTTTATCAACAACAACGGTTTGATCTTTAAATGAAAGCGTCACTTTTCCATTTGCCTGAGATGCCCTTAGACCAAACTCCTTCAATCTCTCAAATTCTCCGGTAGTTGCATCAAGTACGGCCTCTGTTAATTGTCCAAAGTCTTTGCCTGTAGTCGCTGCCAAATCGCCTAATTTGGTCATTTCTTCCTGTGTAGGCTTTAATCCCCTGTTAGTATATTTTATAAAACTATCTGTAAGTTCATCAACTGAAAAGGGCGTTGCAGATGCAAATTTCACAATATCCTCCATTGCCTTTCTTGCAAGTGCCTGACTTCCTAAACTATTGGTCAATACAGCTGCATATTTCTGATACTTTGCCGTTGCTTCAACAAGTTTTGGAACTATACTACCTACTGCACCTGCCAAAGCACTAAATGCACCCGCCGCAATAGCACCGACCGCTGAACCACCTGCAACTTTCCAGAATCCCAAACTTGAAGATGAAGCATCTTTAAATTTCTTATCAACATCATTTACATTCTTACCTATTTTCTTAACTGATGTATCCGTTTGCTGCTGTGCCTTATTAGCTGCCGTTCCAACACTATTAAACCCTACCTTCATATCTGACAAGGCTTTTATTGCATCCTTATCATCAATGGTAATAATATAATTTACATCTGCCATTTTACACTAATATTGAAGCCCTCATTATGTTTCCTCTTGTCCTACACGTCCAACAAGTGTTATATTCTCTTGGTATGTTATTTGCTAACCATTCCAATCTATCGCCGATCATCTTAGTTAAATGGTTTCTTTTGCCGTACAAAAATTCTTTTTCTAACAATGTGTACCGGTTTATCTGTGAGCTTGACAATATAGAACCGATAACCGCCCTGATTACATAAGCCTGATAAGTCTTTGCAACAGTCCTATACCACCCATCCGTTAAAAACAAATCCATGTCAGCACATAAAAAAGCCGTTAAATTATCGCACGTTATGTACGTATTAAGCACCATGCCATAAGCTAAGCCGTTTGTAGTTTCTGTAAACTCATAGTACCGTTCCAATCCTTTATGTTCACCGCATCCACCGCATTTTATCTTATTGTTCAAAGGTAAATCATTGTTTACAGTCGGATCCCACGTTATCCGGATTGTTTTATCCGTCATGTACGTTTTATTGACCGTTGTAAGCGTATTTGGAAGCACCTCAATAGTATCTAAAATTACACCATCTTCATCTTTTACATACACATCTCTTGCAACGCTTGGATTAATGCCTACCGTCATTGCTAAGGTAATCTTCTGAATGGTAAATGTACCGCCCTTAATACCCTTTGTTTTTAGCGTAAAACCTGCATCTGTGACCGTATTTCCCGTTAAAGGTACATTTGACTTCAACTTACCTATAATGTCCGTAAAAGCCTTGTAACTGATTCTATTCTTTAACTGAACAACATTTTGCAGTTCTGTTAAAAAAGTGGTTTCCGCTTCAAGTCTTGCCCTCGTTGCAAGTGTTATCAAATCACCTTCGCCACAATCCAAGCTCGATTGAGGAAAAATCAACGGTACACCTATTTCTAAATCATCAATATACAAATTGGTGTCAACTACCAACTCATCATTATCAATACAAGGACAATCATTAGGCGACATTCCCACAAGTCCGGTCAAACAACCCATAATATTTAGCTTTTAATTTTTTTAAATCAATGTGAGGTAACTACATTTTTTAGCGATGTCCTCCCTTAATGTGCTCATTGTTGTTATTATTTATTATTGATTAATCCTATTTCTTAAATACCTTGTAAATGATAAAACCAAATACCGGGATGAAGTAAAGTGCTACTTTCCACCCTTCACCATTTATTCCATCAGGATTTAAGTTCAATGGATCCGAAATTGCTACGATTAGACAGACCGCAAATACAGCAACCATGATTAATATTCCTTTTACTGTGTTCATGTTATTATTTTTAATGTTATTGCTAAAAGTAAGAAAATTATTTTAAAAGCTAATTGCAAGTATGGCTTATCATGCCAAAACTTATCTATTTTACTTGTACTACCTATATATAATATTGGTAGTTTCCTAAAGTAATTCAAGGCATAATCAAACACCATGTAAAACACCGCACTAAATAGGACAAAATCTGTCCAATCTGTTGACATTGCAAGTACTACAAATAACCTCAAAATCCATCTTGAAAAATGACTTTCAAATCTATATCCTGCATTGAGATATTGAGCGTCAATTAGTGCGAATAGTATTGTTATTGGTAGTATCATTTTTTTTGATGTTATGTGATATATTTTTATTAAAAAAGGGAGGGAAACAATTAGCTTCACCTCCCTTCTATTTTAGATTTATTTAATCTGCTTACTACGTAGTCGGAGTAACTTGCTCAAAATACAGAATACCTGTATCTCCAGTTACACACGTTGCAGGGCCTACTGCAAATCCACCTGTAAAGATGAGTTGTACCTTAGCCGCTAACCTTCTACGGTTATTAACCCCGATAACACACGCTAACTGCATCCAAGCGTCATAATAGATTGGTGTTCCGTTCTTGTATTTAAGATACAAAGAAGGCTCTTTCCAACTATATTTATCACCGTCACCAAATGGTCTAACATCTGTATGCTCTACATCATTTTTTGACCAAAGAATAACGTTGTTTGGATCGAACATAAGCAACTTGCCTACACCATCACCAACAGCCATTAAGGATACCGGATCAAAATACCACTTACCCCATTGATTGAACAATGAAGCCTCGTTGTAAACCATTCCACCGTTGTTGTTGCCTGATTGAGCAACAATCTGATCGGCTTGCCATGTTCCGTCTCCAATTACTATCGGATTGACAATGTTGTTCACCTGTGTGATAACATACATTTGAGAAAGCGTTAACGGTCTCAATGCAGGATCACCCGGATACAAATACGGATCGCCTGATAAATCCCATCCTGGAGGCTCTTCGCCCGGGTAAGAACTTGCAGGAAACAATTCAGCGTACATAGCCGCTAAAATCCTTTCTGACAATTCTTTTTCGATCTGATACTTAGCGTTCAACATAGCCTCGGCCATCTTGTCTTCATAAGTAAATAGATCGTTACATTCGTCATCCGTTACGGTGAACGATTTGCTTAAACAAAGATTGTTTGGAAGCGTTTCTGCTACCGATTCAATCTCTGGTCCTGTAATATCACATACCGCAGTGAACCCATCGTCAGCGCAATCAACAACGCTTTCATCACAGGCTTTTAACCATGTAATTTTAACACCTGTACATTCACGCCCGGTCATTACGGGTATTGGTCTTGCAGTCTGATTTTCCAGCACTGCTTTGACGGTTTGTAGTCTACTGTCATTTCTTTGACTGTTGACCCTTGCGCCCCCTAAGAAGATCCTATTTTGCTTTAAAAGCACTAAAGGCATCTGAGAGGCTGAAAAATCACCTGCTGCCATAAATTTTCTTATTTTGTTTTAAAAATTATTAAGAAGATGCTACAAAAGCACCATATTCTTTCTCTATTACATCAAGTTCTTCTGTCGTCTTTGCCGATGCAACCGCATTGTTAAAGTCTTCAATTGACTTGATGTTGTATTTTGAACCTCCCTGACCTGTTGGCTTAATGTTTTGCATTCCAGCCGGATCACGATCAGTTCCGTTTTTAACATCGTAGTAATCCATTCCAACTTTTTTAAACAAGTCTTGAGCGGATATCGGATTTCTTACGTCATCCATCAACCTCTCTTTTGTTCCTTTTATAAGCGGAATAAACTCACCATTTACAACCTCATAATCTGCGATATTCAAAAGCTCGTCAATGAAATTATCATTTACCCTTTGCTTACCACTTACCACGAAATTGTTTTGCTCTAAAAACTCAAGTGCGCTCTTTCTGATTGAACCTGATAAAACATTGCGTTCCGTTGTACTTTTAAATGCTTCGTATTCGCTTTTAATAGTCTGTTCAGATTGCTTTATCTTCTCAATGTCCTTTTCGAGCTTCTCGATCTTTTTAACGCTTACTTCATCTGCACCGGAACTTAACTTTCCTGACTCGTGGATCTTTTCTACTAAGTCTTCAAAGTCATCGAATGATTCGATACTGTACTTTGATTTTAGTTTCTTTTCCTGTTCAGTAAGGATAAGGCTTCGCTGCTTCTTTTCTGCGTCAATCCGTGCTTTAGATTCTGTTTCGGCTAACTTTTTACCGAAATTGTCATTCAATAGCTTTTCAGCTGCTTTGGCAAATTTCTCGCCTTCAAGGTCTTTTAATACTTCCTTGACAGTATCCTCGTTTTGTCCGGTCAAACGACTAAAAACCCCTATTAAATCTTCCATTATTGGAATCTATTTGGTTACGTAGTTTTCTTGTCTTCTACCTTTGTTTCAGACTTTTTTACTGTTGATTCAGGTGGAACGAATCCTGCCTTATCTTCTTTTTTGTTAAATTCTTTAATAACTCCAAAAACATTAAATCCAGGCTTTTTAATCATACGGAGAAACTTCTCTTTCTCCATTTCGCCTGTCTTACCGTTTCTAAAATTTTGGTACACTACCCACTTACTCATATCCTAAGTTTTTAAGGTCAGCTAAAATATCATCTTTCGGCTGATTAGCCTTTACATCAAGTTCTTTATCCTTGATAAATTCTTTCAGCTCTTTGATGTTCATATCGTCCAATGGCTTAACAGATTCCTGTGCTTTAAATGGCTTAACAGATTCCTGTGGAACGAATGAATTTTGAACACTCGATTCCAACTCGTAACCCATTTTTGGATATGTTACACCGTTGATCGTTTTCGTCGGTAGTAACTGCCATGTTCTTAATGTAAATTCCCTTCTTACAGGATTTCCATCGGGCTTTCTATGTACCCTATGAACTGCTTTAATTTCTTGCATTGTTTAGTTTTTTGTTGTTATGTTGTTGCTGTTGGACTTAACCATGAATCTTGGCGTGGTGGATGACAGAACGCCCTCCATGTAAATACATATTCTTGTCTTGAATAAGTGCCTTCGCCTCTATCAAGTGGTGAATCTGCTTTAGATATTGAACCCTCAATACCATTTTCAAAGTCACCGTATGCCTTACCTCCTATTGTGATAGGCCATCCAAACAACTTAGGCAAACATTCAAGTTTACGCATAAGCTCGTAATGGTCATCAGAATCATCCATATCAGTAAAGTTGATAGTGAATGTTTTTTTGTCCTTTAGGATTACTCTTAACGGCCCTATTCTCGTTCCGCTTTCCGGAATTGGCATATCGCCTACACCAAGCAATGCAACCCCATTGGGAGCGACAAAAGTCTCAAGGACATCAGGCGAACTGAAATCAGGACTTTGTATTGCCGGAATATTTGTATTTGTTGGATCAGGAACTGAAAAGAGAATATATGCTATCTCACTTTCATTCTGAAGGGGTACACAATTAATAACTACCTCTGGTAATTCAAATTCTGTGCAACTGTCACAAGCTACGCAATCGTACATAGTTTTCT
>OFRH01000067.1_pt1 | contig 14168 bp, 9 predicted proteins | sample 1543111 | NCBI WGS metagenome assembly OFRH01 (sample SAMN07774220, study PRJEB24372) | wastewater metagenome | isolation source: Exp Tend NO 100WW | collected 2016-02
GGGTCTCGGGGTCGCCGACCGCCTGGTAGTTGAGGCGATTGAGCTGGTTGATGCCCTCGATGGTCTGCTTGCGCAGGTCGCCGGGGACGCCGGGCGGGTTGTTGATGAACAGGATCGGGTCGCCCTTGCTGCGGAAGGAGACGCCGGCGTGTTCGCTCGGCAGGTAGCCGCTGGACCAGAGGCGCGAAGAGATCGCCTGCTCCTGTTCGCGGTTGGTCGGCGTGGCGATCAGCACCACGAAGTTCGGGAGGTTGTCGTTCTCGGAGCCGAGGCCGTAGGAGGCCCAAGAGCCGATGCACGGGCGGCCGGCGACCTGGTTGCCGGTCTGCATCGCGCAGATGGCCGGCTCGTGGTTGATGGCCTCGGTGTGGAGCGAGCGCATCCAGCAGATGTCGTCGGCGTTCTTCGAGAGGTTGGGCAGGAGCTCGGAGTTCATCCACATGCCGCTCTGGCCGTACTGGGCGAAATTGAACTTCGACGGCGCGATGGGGAAGCGGGCCTGGCCGCTGGTCATGGTCGTCAGGCGCTGGCCGTTGCGGATGCTCGGAGGCAGGTCCTTGTCGAACATCTCCTTCATCTTCGGCTTATAGTCGAAGAGATCGAGTTGCGACGGGCCGCCGACCATGTGCAGGTAGATGACGCGCTTGGCCTTCGGCTTGAAGTGCGTCGGCACCGCGCCGGGCGCGGCCTCGAGGCCGGACCTGCCGAGGAGCGACGCGAGGGCGGCGGCGCCGACGACGTTGGCGCCCGTGCCGAAGAAGCGGCGACGGGTCTGGAGGGTGTTCCACTCGTGGAGGATGGACATGGCGTTTATTTGTTAAGGACTTCGTCGAGGTTGAGGAGCTGGCTGCAGACCATCGTCCAGGCGGCCAGTTCGGGCTTGGGGAGTTTCTCGTCGGACTTCGAGTCGCCGACCTTCAGCAGGGCTTCGGCGTCGGCCGGCTTGGCTTCGTAGTGCTTGCGCAGCAGGGCGAGGCTGTCGGTGAGGATCGGGAGCTCGTTCGCCTTGAGCGGGCGGCAGAGCAGGCGGGTCGCGGCGGCGTTGAGGCGCGCGGCGTCGTCGCCGGCCTGCTGCAGGGTGTGCTGGGCGAGGATGCGCGAGGCCTCGACGTACTGCGGGTCGTTGAGGGTCACCAGCGCCTGGAGGGGCGTGTTGGTGCGGTCGCGGCGCACGCAGCTCGCCTCGCGCGACGGGGCGTTGAAGATGTCGAGGCTGGCGGGCGGGGCCATGCGTTTCCAGAAGTTGTAGACCGTACGGCGGTAGAGGTTCTCGCCGCTGTCCTGCTTGTAGGACATGTTGTGCATGCCGACCACTTCCCAGATGTTCTCGGGCTGGTACGGGTAGGTGCCCGGGCCGCCCATGCGGCCTGAAAGCGTGCCGCTGGCGGCGAGCGCGTAGTCGCGGATCATCTCGGCATCCATGCGGAAGCGCGGGCCGCGGCTGAGCAGGGCGTTGTCGCGGTCCTTCTCGAGCTTCTCCGGGGTGATGATCGCCGCCTGGCGGTAGGTGGCGCTGGTCAGCACCTGCTTGTAGAAGCGTTTGACGTCCCAGCCGTTGGCGCGGAAGTCGACGGCCAGCCAATCGAGCAGTTCGGGGTGCGACGGAGCGCTGCCCATGATGCCGAAGTCCTCGGTGGTCTTGACGAAGCCGGTGCCGAAGAGTTCCTGCCACATGCGGTTGACCGTCACGCGGGCCGTGAGGGTGTTGGCTTCGCTGACGAGCCACTGCGCGAGCCCGAGGCGGTTGCGCGGGGCGTCGGCGGGGAGCTTGCCAAGGGCGGCCGGGACCTCCGCTTCGACCTGGGCGCCGGGCTTGTCGTAGGCGCCGCGCATCAGGATACTGGCCATCGCTTTGCTATCCATCTTCTCCTCCTGGATGTGCGTGAGCGGGCTGCGGGCTTGGATGGCCATGCGCTCGGCGGTCAGCTTGGCGACCAGGTTCACGGCGACCTTGGACGGCTCGTGGCGGTTGTTGAGGTAGTGCTCGAGCAGGGCTTCCTTCTGTTTCGGTCCCGGCTTGCCGGCGAGCATCACGCGCAGCGGCGCGAGTTTGGAGAGGGTGCTGACTTCGGTCGGGGCGAGGGCGCGGGCGTAAAGGAAGACGTCCTGGATGTTGCCGTGGAACGGTTCGCTCTGGCTGCGCTGGCCGATACGGGTCGGGGTCGCGGCCTTGGTGTCGGTCTTGAGCTTGTCGATCTCGCCGCGGGTCTCGGCGAGGACGCCGTCCACGTAGATCTTCACGCCGGATGCCTTGCCGCTGCCGTCGTAGGTCATGGTCACGTGCTGCCACGTCGCGCGGGCGGGGTTCTTGGTGGTGACGACCTTGATGGCGTCATCCGGCCACTTGCTGATGATGTACACGCCGTAGTTCTTGGCGGTGTGGAAGAGGGTCCAGCCTTGGGCGCCCTTGGGGTCGTCCATCCGGCCGACGATCGTGCCGTTGCCTTCGAGCTTGTCGGGGCGGGCCCAGGCGGCGGCGCTGAACGCCTGCTTGGTGGAGAAGTTGCCGGCTTCGCCGATGACGAGGTGGGAGCCCTTCTTGAACACAGGAGCAGGGCCGGACTTGCCGTCTTTCTTCCAGGTGACTGGTTCGCCGGCGGCGGTCGTGCCGGCAGGGATGCCCGTGCCTTCGTTGAGGGCGAGGCGGGCGACGAGGGCCTTGGTCGGGATGTCGGCGTCGAGGTCGGCCGGCTTGGCCGCCGCGATCCATTGGTCGAACAGCGGGGTGCCGAGCTTGCGGGCTTCGGCGACCTGCTTCTTGCCGGCTTCGATCTCGGCCGGCAGCGCGTTCCAGCGCGGCTTGTCGGCGTCGGTCGGCAGGTAGAGCACCGGACCGCGTCCGTCCTTCACGTTGCCGTCGAGGCCGCCCTGGGTCGTGTTGCGGAAGAAGGCGGCCATCGAGTAGTAGTCCTTCTGCGTGATCGGGTCGAACTTATGGTCGTGGCACTGCGCGCAATTCGTGGTGAGGCCGAGGTAGACCCAGCCCATCGTCTGGACGCGGTCGGCGGCGTAGTTGGCGAGGTTCTCCTCGACGATCGTGCCGCCTTCGTTGGTGGTGATGTTGCAGCGCTGCAGGCCCGTCGCGATGAGCTGGTCCTCGGTGGGCTTGGGCAGGAGGTCGCCGGCGAGCTGTTCGACGGTGAACTGGTCGAAGGGCTGGTTGCGGTTGAAGGCCTTCACGACCCAGTCGCGGTAGGGCCACATCTCGCGGTAGGCGTCGAAGTGCAGGCCATGCGTGTCGGAGTAGCGGGCCGCGTCGAGCCAGTAGCGGGCGCGGTGTTCGCCGTAGGCCGGCTTCGCGAGGAGTTCGTCGACGAGCGCGGAGAGCTGGGCGTCGGTCAGGCGGCCTTCAGGCTTAGGGGCGTATCTGGCCAGAAGGTCGGGGGAGGGCGGCAGGCCGGTGACGTCGAGGCTGACACGGCGCACGAGCGTGGCGGCGTCGGCTTCGGGAGCGGGCTTGAGGCCGGCGGCGGCGAGCTTGGCGGCGACGAAGCGATCGATCGGGTTCGTGGACCAGGAAGCGTTGGCGACTTCCGGCAGGGCGGCCTTCTGCGGGGCGACGAGCGACCAGTGCGGTTGCCACGGGGCGCCTTGTTCGATCCATCGCTTGACCAGCGCGATCTCGGCGGGCTTGAGGGTCTTGTGCTCCTTGGGCGGCGGCATGATCTCATCCTCGTCTTTGGAGATGATGCGCTGGTAGAGCGTGCTCTTGTCAGGTTGGCCCCTGAGGATGGTCGGAGGTTCTTCCTTGCCGTCCTTGGTCATGCGGGGGGCGAAGAAGCCGGCTTCGGTGTCGAGACGTAGGCTCGCCTTGCGCGAGGCGGGATCCGGGCCATGGCAGTGGAAGCAGTTTTCGGCGACGATCGGACGGATGTCGCGGTTGAACTGGATCTTCTCGTCGGCCGCGAAGGAGGCGGATACGAGGAAGGGCAGGAGCGCCAAGAGGGGCTTACGCATGGGGAAGGGGTTGGCTTGAATAAAAGGGGTTAGCGGGAGAGGGGAAGCCGGATTAGGGCCAATACGACATAGGAGTGGGGACCTTGGCGGGTTGTTCCCCCGCCTAGGTATTAATTACCACCCTCCCGGCGTGGTTGTTAGCCTAGAATTCCCAGCGGCGGACCTTGGCTCCCTCGGGCTTGAGTTCGACCCAGTCGATCTCGGCGGCAACGGTGGCGTGGGGGAGGTAAAGGCGCATGATCGTGGCCGGGCCCTTATGAGCCAGGTCGACCGTGATCTCCTGCCATTCGCCGGCCTTGGCGGAGTAGGGGAAGGCGACGATTTCGGAGGTCTTGCTCCCGGCCGTCGGCACGAGGTCGACGTGGCCTTCGCCTCCGATGGTGGTCCGCAGGCGGAAGGTGACCTTGGCCGGTCCGGTGAGTCCGGCGCCGACGCCAAGGAACGGCGCGGGTCCGTTGCCCTTGGCGGTGAGGACGCCGTCCTTGACCGTGGCGTCGCAGTTGCGGTTCTTCCAGGTCATCAGCGGGTCCTTGGGGGTCGCGACTACTTTTCCAAACGCAGGATTAAGCTTCGGAATCACGGCTTCGGTGTCCTTGAGGAAATCGGTGATGAGTCCGTTCAGTTCCTTCACGAGCTCGGGCTTCTCCTTGGCGAGGTTATGGCGCTCGCCGAGGTCGTTCTTCAGGTCGTAGAGTTCGAGGTCGTCGGAGCCATCGTCGTTGCGCGCATAGAAGCGGATCAGTTTCCAGTCGCCCTTGCGCACGTAGGTGCCGGCGTAGAAGCCGTCCATGACCGCGTCGCGCGCAGCGTTGCCGTGCGGGAAGTGGCAGAAGACACGGTCGCGGGGCGACGCGCCGCCGAGGAGCGCCTTGGACTGGTCATGGCCGTCGAGCTTCAGGCCGTCGCGCGGCTTGAGGCCGACGAACGAGAGCAGGGTCGGGTAGAAGTCCACGGACTGGAAGAGGATATCGCTGGTCGCGCCGTCCTTGGCCTTGCCGGGCCAGGCGAGGATGAACGGCTCGCGGGTGCCGCCTTCGTAGAGCGAGGCCTTGCCGCTGCGGAGGGGCAGATTGCTGGTGGCCGGGATGTCGGCATAGCCATCCGGATCGGTCTTCTTGGGCGGGTAGGCGTAGCCGCCGTTGTCGGAATAGAACACGATGATCGTATTGTCGGCGATGCCGGCATCGTCGACGGCCTGCAGGAGGCGTCCGATACCGTCGTCGAGGGTCTTCACCATCGCGGCGTAGAGGGCGTTGTGCTGCGGGTTCTTAGGGTCGGACTTGGCCTTGAAGTGCTCGATGTAATCCTTGCGGGCGTTCCAGGGGGAGTGGACCGAGAAGGCCCAGTAGTTCAGGTAGAACGGCTTGTCCTTATGGGCGGCGATGAACTTCGCGGCTTCCTGCGACATGCGGTCCTCGATGTTCACGCCGGCGGTGTCGGTGATGGCGGGATCCTTGATGAACTTCCATGGGGCGAGGTAGCCGCCGCCGGGGCCGGGGGCGCTCGGCGTGTGCGGGAAGTCGACGTCGAAGCCTTGGTCCTTGGGTTCGTAATGGTCGGCCGGCTTGAGGTTATGTCCGAGATGCCACTTCCCGAAGTGCGCGGTCGCATAACCCGCTTCCTTGAGCGCCTCGGCGAGCGTGAAGTATTCTGGCTTCAGGCGCGTCAGGCTGTTGGCATCGAGTAGACGGACTTTACCGTTCTCGTTCTTGCCGAGGCTTTTCTCGAGCTGCACCGTCGGGAGATGGCAGACGGGTGCCGTGATGCCGGTACGGGCGGGGTATTGACCGGTCAGGATGCTCGAGCGCGTCGGCGAACAAAGCGGGCTGGCGGCGTAGGCTTGGGTGAAGCGCGTGCCGCGCTTGGCCAGGCGATCGATGTTGGGCGTCTCGTAGAACGTGCTGCCGAAGCAGCCGAGGTCATGCGCACCGAGGTCGTCGGCGAGGATGAAGATCACGTTCGGCTTGTCCGCGGCCGCCAGGGGCGACAGCGAGAGCAGGCAGGCGAGGAGTGCGCGAGCGTTCATGGGGAGGAGTGACCCTACTCCCCGCCCTCAGACTTAACAGATAATTTATATGACCGAATTTGAATCAGCGGCTGAAGTCTGCGAGGTCGGCCGCCCCCTTGGTGGGACGAAGCTCAATCGAGCGGAGTCGCAAGCCGTCCGTCTGGTCGCCGAGGTTAAGGCGAACGTGGATCGCCTGGCCGTCGACGGGCAGGGTGATGCTTTGTTCGGAGGTGCCGGCGGGGACGCTGAAACGGATAAGGTTCGCGGGTAGGAAGTCGTGATGCTCCTTCGTGCGCCAGCTGAGCGAGGCGCTGGTCGCGACTTTGGCGTCGGACTTGATGACGGCGGTCACCGGTCCGTTCAGCGTGAGCCCGGTCTTGGCGAGGAAGGGCTTGGCGTTCTTACCGGCCTTCGGGTCGGCGGTGATGAGCAAGGCGCCGTCTCGGGCCGAGATCGTGCCATTGCGGGCGAACCAGCCTTGGATGGACCCTGGCGGCGCTTCCTTGGGTTTAGGCGCGTCAGGCAGGGGCGGGATGACCTCGTGTTCGGCGAAGAGGCCCTCGTGATGAGCGTCGAACGAGGTCGGCAGGCCGGGAGGTGTGAGCGTCTCGCTCCAGTCTTTGAGCGCCTTGCTCAGGCGAGCCGCGATCTCCGGCTGGGTGGCGAACTGGTTCTTCTTCACGTTCTCGCCGTCGGGCTGCGAGATGTCGAACAGCAGCTGCTCACGCTCGCCGAGGCGGATGAGCTTCCACGGGTATTCCTGGACGGCGGCCTGCGAGCCCCAGCGCCAGAAGAGACGTTCGTGCGGCGAACCTTGATTCTTGCCCAAGAGGAAAGGAGTAAGGTCCGTGCCGTCGAGCACTTGATCTTTCGGCAGGCCGGCCAGCGCGACGGCCGTGGCGGCGACATCGAGGCTGATGACCGGCTTGTCGTAGACCTGCCCGGAGGGAAGATAGCCCGGCCAGGCGGCGACGAACGGCGTGCGGATGCCGCCTTCCGTGAGCATGCCTTTCTGCCCGATCAGCGGCGTGTTGAGCGAACCGTCCCAGGCTTTGCCAAGCGGGGCGCCGTTGTCACCGATGAAGAAGACGAGGGTGTTTTTTTCCTGGCCGATTGCCTTGAGCTTGGCGCGAAGCTGGCCGAGGCCTTCGTCTATCGCCGCGATCATCGCGAGAGCTTGACGCCTTTCTTTTGGCAGTTCCGTCGGGGTCTTGGAGAACCATGGTTCCGGCGACTCCAGGGGGACATGCGGGGCGTACCAGGCGAGGTAGAGGAAGAAGGGTTGCTCGGGCTTGGCTGCGCGGCGGTCGAGGAAGGAAAGGGCGGCTTCGGTCTGCACGATGACACGGAAACGATTGTCGGCCACGAGGTGCGGGGCGTCGGCGTAAGGTTTTCCCTGGAGGTCGTGCGAGGCGTAGAACTGACGTAACTCGCCGCGGAAGTATTCGTCGAAGCCTTGGGCGTGGGGCATATGCTCCTTGGAGACGCGCAGGGCCTTCTCGCCTTTCTTGCCGCCGACAAGGTCGAGGTGCCACTTGCCGACCTGGCCGGTGACGTAGCCGGCGGCCTTGAGTCGCTCGGCGATGGTGAGCTGCTCGAGAGGTAGCGGCCCCTTGTTGTTATCCTCCACGCCGAAGCGCTGTTGGTAACGTCCGGTGAGCACGCCGGCGCGCGAGGGGACGCATTGCGGCGCGCTGACGTAGCCGCGCGTGAAGCGCACGCCTTCGCGCGCCATCGCGTCGAGGTTCGGCGTACGGATGTCCTTGTCCGAGCCTTGGACGCCAAGGTCGGCCCAGCCGTGATCATCCGAATAGATCAGGATGATGTTCGGCTTATCCGCGGCCAAGGCCGCGACCACAGGGAGGAGGACGAGGAAGCAGCGAAGCATGGTGTGCTCTTACGGAGAGGACGAGGTGACGCGCAGTCGACGGAATTCGAGGGCGCCGGCCTTCTCGCCGGTCGGGCCACCGGATTCGCCGCCGAGTCCAAAGGTGAGTTTCTCCTCGGCGATGCAAGGGTCCGAGCCTCGGATGACATTGTCGTCGACGGTGGCTTCCAGCTTGTCGCCGCTGAAGACGAGCCGGACGTGATGCCAGGTCTCCGGGGTCAGTTGCACGGGCACCTTGGCGAGTTCCTTGTTCTCGCCCTTCTTGGGGTGGGCGAGGATGCGGAGCTCTTTCGTGGTCATCACGAGATGGCAGATGTGTCCTCTTTCCTGGCTACCATTGAAGATGATGCCGGCGAAGCTGGCTTTGCCGACGAGGCGGAAATCGCATTCGACGACACCGTCTTTCAGCGGCAGCTTATGCACCTTGACCGGACCGTGGCGGCGGGGGCCCGATTCGAAGCCGCGCATCACGCCGTCTTTGGCGCTCCACGTTCCCAGCCCCCAGAACCAATCCTTGGAGAGTTCCTGGTCGAACTTCTCTTCGAGAATGATCTTGGGCTCCGCGGCATGAGCCGCGACGGCGAAGAGGAGGAGGCCTAGGGCGCGCATCACTTCTTGGCTTCGACCTTGGTGCCGTTGATCGTGAGATTCTTCACGTCGGCGCTCTTGGTGCCGGCGAGCCAGCTGCGGGCCTTCTCGGTGGCGATATAGGCGTGCTTGGCCTTGAGTTCGATGCCGTCGAGGTTGGCGGCCATCTCGTCGCCCTTCCATTCGACGCGGAGGTGGTGCCACTCGCCCTGCTTGGCGGTGACCTTGGTCGTGGCGATAGTGTGCGAGGGGGTGACGGAGTCCTCGGCGATCGATAGGGCGGTGGGCGTCACAACGACGCGGGCGACGTGCTTGGTGCCGTCGCAACCGACGAGGAAGCCGCCGGGGGCGTTCTGACGGAAATCCAGTTCGATGACGGCGGCGGAGAGGCCGACCTTATGCCAGAGCACCGGGACGTGCTTCTGCTCAGGGATATCGATCATGTGCAGGACGCCTTCTTCGGGGACCCACTTACCGCGGGCGACATTCCAGTCAGCGCCGAGCGCTTCCTTGAACGAAGGAGTCGCCAGCGAAGGGAGGGCCTGCTCGTTGAGGAGCGGCTTGAGGTCAGCTCCGAAGGCGAGGGAGGCGAGGAGCAGGGGGAGGAGGGAGCGCATGAAGTTAGGGGTAGGGGTAGGGGTAGGCAGTGCAAAAGTGCAAAGGTGCAAAAGTGGATAGGCTGGTCAGGGGGTCGGGGTGACGATGACGTCGTCGATCTCGATGCCTTTCTCGCCGCCGTTCTGCATCCAGAGGAGCTTGCGCTTGGTGGCGTCGAAATTCGGGCGCTTCAGGGTGTGCTTCCACTTGCCGTCGACGGACATGTCTACCGTGTCGCCTTTGAAAACGAGCTTCACCGTGCGCCACTCGTTGTCTGATAGGTCGACCTTCTCGGCCGGTAGGTATTCGTTGGTCCGGTAGGCCTTACTGACGGGATCGGCCTCACGGGTGTTCTGGCGGAGCGGGTGCTTAGGGTCGAGGGTATGGGCGTCGACTTCGAGCACCACGGAGTCCCGGTTGAGTCGGACGCGGAGCATGTGGTCGACTGAGCCGTAGCCGTCGTCACCGTCGACGAAGAGCCAGAGCATGCCTCCTTTCTCCAGGTGACGGTAGCGGAACGATATCGTCAGGTCCTTGCCAGCGAGAGATAGGTAGACCATCGGCGGGTATTTGCCGCCGCTGGAGCCGCGCGTCCACATCACGCCGTCTCGAATGGAGGTATTCTTGTTGGGGATGGGGGTGATGAATTTCTTCGCATCAAAGGTCGCGCCGAAGTCCTCACGTACGGTAAACGTGTCAGGGGCGGCGGTTAGCGTCAGGGAGATTGCGAAGAGAAGGAAGAGGCGCATGGTTTCGGACGAGTCTCAGTTGCCGGCGCGGACGAACTCCTCCTTGGACAGGCGACCGTCCTTGTCCTTGTCGAAGCGGTTGAATCGGGCCGGGGCGTCGGCTTGGTCGGCCATGTGCGGGATGAATTCGTCCTTGGCCAGGAAGCCGTCCTTATCCTTGTCCCAGGCGTCGAAGATCTTCGGGCGGTCGAGGGCGGCTTTCGCCTTGGCGGGGGCTTTCTTGACCTCTGCTCGGCTGGCTACCTTGTCGCGTGCCGGGCTGGCCGGCAGCGTCTTGGCCCAGGCGAGGGCTTTCTCGGTCAGTGTCTTGACGACGTCAGGATGCTGGCTGGCGACGTCCTGATGTTCCCCGGGGTCATTGGGGATGTCGAACAGCTGCGCGTTCTTGCCGGAGTGATCTACGAAGAGCTTCCAGTCGCCGTCACGCACGCAGAGGGGCGGCGGTGCGTAGTCCGCGTAAGGTCCGGCGACGCTGCTCAGCCATTCCCAGTGCAGTGCATGCGTGCGTGGCGTGGCGGGGGCGCCTCGCCAGAGGGCGGAGAGGTCTTCGCCGTCGGCGGCCAGTTCGGCGGGGACCTTGACGCCCGCTATCGCCGCGATGGTGGGAAGGAAATCGACTGCACCGACGACGGCTTTCTCCTCGATGCGGCCGGCGGGCACCTTGCCGGGCCAGCGGACGAGGCCGAAGGTGCGGATGCCGCCTTCGTACATGCTGCGCTTGCGGGCGCGGAGGGGGCCCGGGCTGCCGACGCCGGCGTTGGCAGCGTTGCCGACGTGATAGTCCTCGGGGCCATTGTCGCTGGAGAGCACGATGAGTGTATCGTTGGTCAAGCCGAGTTCCTCGAGCGAGTCGAGCAGGCGGCCGATCTGGGTGTCCAGGTCGGTGAGCGACGCGCAGAAGACCTGCATCTGCTTGCGCAGGTCCTTGGCATCGCCGAAATATTTCCGGGCCCATTCGCCGAAGGCGGGGTCGTCGGCCCTGGGTTGGAGGTCGGCGTAGACGGCGAGCTGTTCCGGGGTCGGCTTAAGCGGCGCGTGCGGGACGAGCGTCCACATGTTGACGTAGAACGGCTTGTCCTTGTTGGCCTTCGCGAATCCGATCGTCTCGTCGACAATCATGGCTGTTGAGCGTGCCCGGAAGTAGGGCTCCTTGCCTTCGTCTCCGAGCGTGGGGCCGTTGGAGTTGACCGTCTTGGAAACATCGAAGCCGTAGGCCTCGGGGGCTGGCGCGCCTTTGCCTCCGCCGAGGTGCCACTTGCCGAAGTGGGCCGTCGCGTAGCCGGCCTGTTTCAGGAGGTCGGGCAGGGTGGTCACGTCGGCGTCGAGCCAATCGGGCATCGAACGGGCGGCGTTTGCGGCATGGTCGGCGAAATGCCCGTGGACCAGGTGGCGTGCAGGGTAATGCGAGGTCATGAAGGCCGTGCGGCTGGGCGAGCAGACCGTGGCGGCGACGTAGAATTGGCGGAACCAGGTGCCTTCCTTGACGAGCCGATCCAGGTTCGGGGTCTTCACGTAAGGATGCCCGGCGAACTTCGCGTCACCCCAGCCTTGGTCGTCAGTCAGGATGAAGATCACGTTGGGCTTCCGCGGAGTATCGGCGCCGAACAAGCTGGCGGCGGCCAGGAGGCCGAGGGAGAGGGTGAGGAGCTTTTTCATTTGGTCTGTTCGAGGGAAAGTAAGGCTTCGGCGAAGCGACGGCCGACTTCGAGCGTGCCCGCGGCGGTGAAGTGCGTGTGCGAGGGCGGCAGGGTCTCGGCGCCGGCGGTGTCGACGTAGCGGGCGCGGGGCAGGGCGGCGGCGACTTCCTGCTGGGCGGCGATGACCTTGGGCATGAAGGCGTTCTTGCCGTTACCGAAGCGGGTGTTGACGCCGAGGAGCAGGATCAGGTCCGGCGCGTCGAGTTCGGTGCGCAGGCTTTTCAGCATCGCCGAGAGATTGGCCACGTAGGCGGCGGCGTCCTTGGCGTTGGCATCGCTCTCACCTTGCACCCAGACGAACGCGCGGGGGCGGAGGGTGATGTCCTTGGCTTTCGCGGCCGCGATCGCAGCTTTGGTTTCGTCGATCATCGCGCGGTAGCAGGCGTCGGCCTTGCCGGGCAGTCCGACGTTCCAATCGGCGGCGACGGACGTGCCGCTGAAGGCGGTCTTGATGACCGCGAGCGGACGGGACTCCTTCTGGGCGAGCGTGCGGACCATCCCGATCTCAGGTCCGAACCCGCCTTTGGTCTTCTTGTTGAAGTTGCCGTATTGGCGCCCGGTCTTCTTCGCGGCGTCTCCGGACATCGCCGGGGTGCGCGGCTGGAACTGCAACGTCGTCCACTGGCGGGCGCTGGTGCCATCGAATTCGTCGGGGGGCGGATCGCCCACGCGCCACCAGAACATCGTGCCGGCGTCCTTAGGGTCAGCCGGCAGTTCTTCCGCATAGGCATCGTAACCGACCGCGTTGGACTGCCCAGCGACCAAGATGAGGTCACGGGTTTCGGCGGCGAAGACCAGCCCGTGCAGGAGCAGGGCCAGACCTATGGGGAGGCGGCGGAACATGGGGTACCTCTGGGTAACCCGCCCGCTCCGGGAGTTCCACCTTTTCCTGCGGCCTAGGCCTTCATTTCGCCTCTTTTAGCAAAATCTTAGGCCGTCGTCAGGCTAGCAACTCCGGGATGACCTTACCTTCCACGTTGGTCAGCCTTCGCTGAACGCCGTTATGCTCGAAGCTCAGCTTTTCAAAGTCGAGACCGAGGAGGTGCAGGATGGTGGCATTGAAGTGGTAGAGGGGGTGGATATCGGCGACCGCTTTTTGGCCTAGTTCGTCGGTTTGGCCGTGGCTGACGCCTGGCTTGACGCCTGCGCCGGTCATCCAGCAGGTGAATCCATCGGGGTTATGGTCGCGTCCCTTGGCTCCTTTTTGGAAGAAGGGCATGCGTCCGAACTCGGTGCACCAGACGACGAGCGTGTCTTGCAAGAGGCCTCTTTGCTTGAGGTCTCGGATCAGCGCGGCGGCCGGCTGATCCAGTATCTGGGAGTGGATGTCATATTGCGCCTTCAGGTCGCTGTGGCCGTCCCAGTTCAGCTTGCCGCCGCTGGCGTAGGCGCCGTTGAAGAGCTGGACGAACCGCACGCCCTTTTCGACCAGACGTCGGGCGAGGATGCAGTTTTTCGCGAAAGCCGCCTTGTCGGGGTTACGCGTGTCGTCCGCCCCGTAGTCTTTGAGGACATGCGCGGGTTCGGTGCTGAGGTCGTTGATTTCCGGCACGCTGAGCTGCATGCGCGCCGCGAGCTCATAGCTGGCGATGCGGGCAGCGAGTTTGCTGTCGCCCGGGTGCGCTTCAAGGTGGCGGGCGTTCATCTTTTGCAAAAGCGAGCGGGCGGCGCGGTCGGCATTGTCGGAGACTCCGGCGGTGAGGTGGCGCACGGGCTTGCTTGAACTCATCGTCGTGCCTTGGAAGGCGGCGGGGAGGAAGCCGGGGCCCCAGTTGTTGGCGCCGTTCTGGGGGACGCCGCGCGGGTCAGGGATGGAGACGTAGGAGGGCAGGTTCTGGTTCTCGCTGCCAAGCGCGTAGGTCACCCATGAGCCTAACGACGGAAAGCCGTCGAGGACGAAGCCGGTGGAAAGGAAGTTCTCAGCCGGGCCGTGGGTGTTCGACTTGCTGGTGAGAGAGTGCACGAACGCGATGTCGTCCGTCAGTCCGGCGAGGTGAGGAATCATGTCGCTGACCCACTTCCCGGTCTGGCCATGCTGGCGGAAGCCATATTGGGGTCGGGCCAGGTTGCCCGCAGGGCCCTGGAATGTGACGGCGGGCCCTCCCGGCAGCGGTTTGCCGTCCCACTTGATCAGTTCGGGTTTGTAGTCCCAGGTCTCCAGCTGGCTCACCGCGCCAGCACAGAAGATCACGATGACGTTCTTCGCCTTTCCGGGAAAATGCGGCGATCTGGGCGCGTAGGGTCGGGCCGGATCGATGATCGGTCCATGGTTCTCTGCGGCGAGCAGGCCGTCGCCGCCGAGCAGGTTGGTGAGCGCGATGGACCCTAACGCGGTGGCGCTGTGGGAGAGGAACTTGCGACGGTCGAGGAGGATGTGGCCGGCGGCGGAGAGGTGTTCGGCTTGGTGGCTCATGGTTGGAAAAGGAATTCGCTGCTGTTGAAAAGGGCCCGACAAAGCACGGTGACGCCGTGCGTGCTCACCGCTTGCCGGGCTTCGGTCATCTCTTCGGCGGTCGGGTCGCGGCTGAGCGCGAGCTGGTAGGCCCGTCGGACCTGCGCCGCCGGATCCACGCCGGCCTCCGTGCGTACGCGCTCCGCGAAATCATCCGACCTTTGCAGCGTGAATGGGCTGTTGAAGAGGTTCAGGGCCTGGATCGGCGTGGTGCTCGCGGTCCGGCCCGCGG
>OFRH01000069.1_pt1 | contig 13349 bp, 7 predicted proteins | sample 1543111 | NCBI WGS metagenome assembly OFRH01 (sample SAMN07774220, study PRJEB24372) | wastewater metagenome | isolation source: Exp Tend NO 100WW | collected 2016-02
GTCAGGTTGAGGATCGGTTCGCCTTGGGCGCGCAGGGGCACGCCTTGGAAGGTGCTGGGCAGCATGCCGCTGCTCCAGAGGGAGGCGCCGCCGCGGGGGCCGCGCGGTCCGCTCTGCAGCACGACGAAGCCGGGCAGGTCGGCGCACTCGCTGCCGAGCCCGTAGGTCATCCAGGCGCCCATGCTCGGACGGCCGAACAGGCCGCTGCCGGTGTTCATGAAGAGCTTCGCCGGGGCGTGGTTGAAGAGGTCCGTCTTACAGGTCTTGACGAAGCAGAGGTCGTCGGCGATCGCGGCCGTGTGCGGGAGCATGTCGCTCACCCAGGCGCCGCTCTGGCCGTGCTGCTTGAACTTCTTGTCGTGGCCGAGCAGGTTGACGCGGTGGCTCGAGCCCATGAACGCGAAGCGCTTGCCTTCGATGAAGCTGGCGGGGATCGGCTGGCCGTTGAGTTCGTTGAGCTTGGGCTTGTGGTCGAAGAACTCCAGCTGGCTGGGTCCGCCGGCCATGAAAAGGTAGATGATGCTCTTCGCCTTGGGGCGGTGGTGCGGCTGCTTCGGCGCATGCGGATCGGCGGACGGCGCAGGTTTATCCTGGGCGAGCAGGGAAGACAGGGCGATCGAGCCGAGGCCCACGCCGCAGTCGCGGAAGAAGTGGCGGCGAGTGCGGCCGAGGAGGCGGAAGGGGTCAGTCACGGGTGATGGTCTCGTCGAGATTGAGGAGGGCGCGCGCGGCTGAGAGGCGGTCGAGCGGGGCGAGGACGGCGAGTTCGGCAGCCTCCGGGATGCGGGAGGTGCAGCGTCGGAAGGCGACCGCGAGGCCTTCCTTCTCGATCGTCTTGGCCAGGGCCTGCGCGGCTTCGAAGAAGGCCGGGTCGTTGAGGAGCGTCAGGGCCTGCAGCGGCGTGTTGCTGCGATTGCGACGCGTGCACGTGGAGAGGCCGTCCGGAGCATCGAAGACCGCGAAGGCCGGCGGCGGGGTCACGCGGTACGTGAAGGTGTAGAGTCCGCGTCGGGTGCGGTCGGGGCCTTGGCTGGTGTTCCAGACGCGCTTCACCTGGCCGAGGGACATCACCCCGTCCGGGATAGGCGGATAGACGGGCGGTCCGCCGACCTTCTGGGTAAGCAGTCCGCTGGCGACGAGCGCGGAGTCGCGCACGAGCTCGGCGTCGAGGCGCAGACGGGTCTGACGGGCGAGCAGGCGGTTGTCGGGGTCCTTCTCGTTGAGGTCGGCCCGCTCCGCGGAGTCGCGACGGTAGGCGCGCGTGAGCACGATGGTGCGATGCAGGGATTTCAGGCTCCAGCCTTGTTCGACAAGTTCGACCGCCAGCCAGTCGAGCAGTTCGGGGTGGGAGGGCGGCGTGCCTTGCGAACCGAAGTCGTTCTCGGTCTCGACGATGCCGCGACCGAAGTAGGCCTGCCAGACGCGGTTGGCGATCACGCGGGCGGTGAGCGGGTTGTCCTTGGAAACGATCCAGCGGGCGAGGTCGAGGCGGTTGACCGGGCCTTGGTCCGGTTTGAAGGCGTGCAGGGTCGCGAGGACGCCGGGCGAGACCTCTTCGGCCGGGCGTGTGAAGTCGCCCGCTGTCAGCAGGTGCGTCTGGCGAGGTTTGGTGAGTTCCTTGAGCACGAGCGTCGTGGGGGCGCCGTCGCGCAGGTCGGCGGCATCCTTGGCCTTCTTCTGGAGGGCTTTGAAGGTCTTGTCCGTGGTGCCGGGGCCGGCGGCGAAGAGCAGGGCGCGCTCCGTCACGTTGCGCTTCGCGGCGGGCTTGCGCAGGGCGGCCTTCGCCGGGCCGGGCAGTTTCGCGGTGGTCGCCTTGGTCAGTCCGGCCTCCCATTGCTGCAGCGCCGAGGCATGCTGGTCGAGGAACGCCGCGAGCGCCTCGTCGGCCTCGCGGGCGGCGGCGGCGAGTTTGGCTTCGTCGCGGGCCGGATCCGACACCTTCATCGTCGGTTCCTCCTGGGTGTTGAAGAACGCGAACATCCGGTAAAACTCCTTCTGCGTGATCGGGTCGAACTTGTGGTCGTGGCACTGCGCGCAGCCCACCGTCAGGCCGAGCCAGACCGTGCCTGTCGTACCGACGCGGTCGAACACGCTGTCGACGCGGAACTGCTCGACGTCGATGCCGCCTTCCTGGTTGAGGGGCGTGTTGCGGTGGAATCCCGTGGCGACGCGCTGGGCTTCGCCGGCGTCGGGCAGGAGGTCGCCCGCGAGCTGCTCGACCGTGAACCGATCGAAGGGCAGGTCGGCGTTGAGCGAGCTCACCACCCAGTCGCGGTATTTCCAGATACTGCGCGGGGCGTCGATCGAGTAGCCGTTGCTGTCGGCGTAGCGGGCCTGGTCGAGCCACCAGCGGCCCCAGCGTTCACCGTAGGCGGGCGAAGCGAGCAGTCGGTCGATGGCGGCGACGTAGGCGGCCTGAGGGTCTTTCGCGCGGGCTTGCAGGAAGGCGTCGAGTTCGGCGGGCGTGGGCAGCAGGCCCGTGAGGTCGAGCGAGAGGCGGCGCAGGAGTTTCTCAGGGGATGCTTCAGCGGAAGCCTTGAGTCCGGCTTCTTTAAGGCCTTGGTCGATCAGGCCGTCGATGGCGGCCGGACCTTGTTCTTTCAGGGCAGGGCGCTGTGGCGACGTGAAGGCCCAGTGCGGTTCGTAAGGCGCGCCTTCTTCGATCCAGCGGCGCAGGGTCTCTTTCTGTTTGGTCGTCAGCTTCGGCTTATGCGCGTCGGGCGGCGGCATCACTTCTTCCGGATCCTTCGACAACAGACGCTTCCAAAGTTCGGATTTCGCGGGGTCGCCGGGGATGATCGCGCGCACGCCGTCGTTGTCGGCCAAGGCGCCTTCGCGGGTGTCGAGGCGGAGGTCGGCCTTGCGATGCTTCGCGTCGAAACCGTGGCAGGAGAAGCACTGCTCCGACAGGATCGGGCGGATCTCGCGATTGAACGAGACCTTGGCGTCGGCCATGGCGAACCAGGCGAGCGCGAGCAAGAGGGCGGGGCGGACCATCCCCCTCAATCAAGTCCTCCTCTGGGGTTTTGCAACCCCTTGAGGGCTTAGGCCAGGAGTTCGCGGACCACCCGGGCGGGCTGGTTGTTGGTCAGGGCCAGCGCGGTGCCGTTGCGCTTATACGTGAGCTTATCGTGCTCGAAGCCGAAGCAATCGAGCATCGTGGCGTGCCAGTCGTAATGGTTCACGACGTCCTTCACGGCGTGATGGCCCCACTCGTCGGTCTCGCCGTAGGTCAGGCCGCCCTTGAAGCCGCCGCCGGCGACCCACTGGCTGAAGCCGTAGGTATTGTGGTCGCGGCCCCACTTGGCTTCCCCGGCGTCGTTCTGCAGGACCGGCATGCGCCCCATCTCGCCGCCCCAGTGCACGATGGTGCTATCGAGGAGTCCGCGTTGCTTGAGGTCGGCGACGAGCGCGGCGCTCGGGCGGTCGGTGGCGGCGCAAAGGGTGGGCAGGGCGGACTTGATCGAGCCGTGGCTGTCCCAGCTCTGGCCTTGGTTGAGGACCTGCACATAACGCACGCCACGCTCGATGAGCCGGCGGGCGATGAGGCAGCGTCGGGCATAGTCGTCGCACTCCTTGCGGCCGACGCCATAGAGTTCGAGGACGTGCTTGGGCTCGGAAGAGATATCGAAGGCTTCCTTGGCCGCCAATTGCATGCGGCCGGCGAGTTCGTAGCTCTGGATACGCGCCTGCAGGTCGGTCTCGCCCGGATGGTTGGCCGCGTGTTCGGCGTTCATCGCGCGGAGGAGTTCCATCTGGCGTTCCTGCGGCTTGCCTTGGAGCGCGGCGGGCGGGTCGAGGTTGAGGATGTGCGGCGCGGTGGCGCGGACGAACGTGCCTTGGTAGATCGAAGGCAGCCAGCCGTTGGACCAATGCTGGTTGGCGAAGGTCGGCAGACCGGAAGGGTGGCCCATCACGACGTAGGCCGGGAGGTCCTTGGTCTCGCTGCCGAGCGCATAGGTCGCCCAGGCGCCCATGGTCGGGTTACCGGACGTGATGCGTCCCGTCTGCATGGCGAGCATGGCCTGCAGGTGGTTGTTCACGCCCGACTTCATCGAGCGGATCAGGCAGATGTCGTCGGCGACCGTACCGAGCTGCGGGAGGAGTTCGCTGAGCTCCATTCCGCACTTGCCGTGGCGGGAGAACTTCCAGAACGAACCCAGCACCTTGGCCGAAGCCTGCGCGACGTTGTCGTATTTGAGATTATCTCCGGGGAATTTCTGACCGTGCCACTTCGTGAGCATCGGCTTGTGGTCGAAGAGATCCATCTGCGACGGCCCGCCCATCATGAAGAGGGAGATCATCGCCGTGGCCTTGGCCGGGCGGGGCGGCTGCTTGGGGAGGAGGTCGAAGACTTCGTTGCCGAGCAGCGGCTTGATGGGCGCCGCGAGGAGGCCGTCCTGGCGGAGCAGGGTGGCGAGTCCGAGCATGCCGAGGCCGAAGCCGCCGGCTTCGATGAAGTGGCGGCGGGAGCAGAGCCCGTGGGGAAGCTTAGTCGACATGGAGGAAACGGTTGGTGGCGAGGAGGACCTGGCAGAGCGAGCCGAGGGCCTCGACGCGGGCTTCCTGCGTCGTTGCGGTCGGGGTGGGGAAGGTCGGCTGAGGTGCGGCTTTCTTGGAGGTCGATTTCACTTTCACCGGCTTGACCTTCAGGGAGGCGTCCGCGACCGGCTTGGCGGGCTTCAGCTTGGCGAAGTGTTCGAGCTGGGCGGCGAGCAGGCGATTGAAGTCGGCGAGCTCCTTGGCCGAGGGGTCGCGGGATTGCGTGAGCCGCCAGGCGGCGCGGACCTGCGCGTCGGCGTCGTCGGGGTGCTCTTTGATCACGCGCGCCGCGAGGTCCTTGGCGCGTTCGATGACGAACTCGTCGTTCAGCAGGAAGAGCGACTGCGGGGCGACCGTGGTGACGTCGCGTCGCTCGCAGTTCGGATCCATGTTCGGCAGGTCGAACGTGGCGAGCGCCGTGGCGGGTCCGCTACGCCGCTGCTGCAGGTAGACCGACCGGCGGTAGACCGCGGGGGAGGAGGTATCGACCTTGATGACATCCCGGTTGGCGTTGAGCACCTCGACGCCGGGGATCATGCGGCCGTCGCCGGTCTTACCGACGGTGACCGGTGCGCCGAAGGGCTCAGGGTTGAGCTTGCCGCTGACGGCGAGCATGGCGTCGCGGATGGTCTCGGCGTCGAGCCGGCGGATACGATAACGGCCGAAGAGCGCGTTATCCGGGTCGGCCGTCTGCGCGGCGTCATGTCGGGCGGATTGCCGATAGGTCCGGCTGAGCATCATCTCACGATGCATCGCCTTGAGGCTCCAGCCGGTCTCGACGAAGCGTCCGGCCAGGTAGTCGAGGAGTTCCGGGTGCGAAGGACGTTCGCCGAGCATCCCGAAGTCGCCGGGAGTATTGACGATTCCGCGTCCGAAGTGATGCAGCCAGACGCGGTTCATCAACGTACGGCCGACGAGCGGGTGCTGGCCGGAGGTCAGCCACTGCGCGTAGGCGAGGCGGCGGCCGGTCGTCGGCAGCTTCGGGTCATCGACCGGGATGGCGGGGTTGCCGAGGATGGCGAGTTCGCCTGGGGTGACGACCTGGCGCGGCTGGGCGTGGTCGCCGCGATGGTGGAGTTCGCTCTTCGGCGCGGCATTGACCGGTTCGACGAGCAGGCTGAGGCGTCCCTCGGCCGGCTTAGTCGCGCGCAGCGCGGTCGCCTCGGCGCGCTTGGCGACGACTTTGTTGTCCGCGGCCTTGTCGTAGAGATCCAGGCCGAAGGTCGCCTGGGCAGAGAAGTATTTCTTGATCAACGCCGCCTGCTCCTTGGTGCGCTTGGCGACGGGCGTATTGCGGGCGACGCGGTAGGCGGCGCGTTCGGCCTCCGGGACTTCGAGGATCTTCTTCTCGAAGATCACGTCCAAGGCGTCCTTATACATCTTCGTCGCTTCGGCGTCGATGGCCGCGGCCTGCTTCTCGATCTCGGCGGCCTTCGCCTTGTCGGCCGCCGTGTAGAGCGAGGCCGTGCGTTGCGAAGGATTCTGCCACTTACGCCAGTCGAGGGCAGGGTCGAAGACCGCGCGGAGGCGGAAGTAATCTACCTGGCTGACCGGATCGTAGCGATGGTCGTGGCACTGCGCGCAGGCGACCGTCAGGCCAGTGAGCGAGGTCGTCACGATGCGCAGCGTGTCGGCGACGCTCTGGTTCTTGGCCAGTTCGAGGTCGGCGACCGTGTCGCCCGTGCCGTCAGGACCCATGCGCAGGTAGGCCGTCGCCGTGAGCGCGTCGATCTTGGAAGGGTCAAGCACCGCGGCCGCGACATTGGCGGCCGAGACGCCGTGGAGTTCATCACCAGCAATCTGTTCCTGGATGAAGCGGTCCCACGGCTTGTCGGCGTTGAGCGAGCGGATCACGTAGTCGCGGTAGCGCCAGGCGTGGGGTCGGACCGAATCCGCGTCCGCGTAGCCGTTGGTGTCGGCGTAGCCGGCGACATCGAGCCAATGGCGTCCCCAGCGTTCGCCGTAGGCTTGGGTCGCCAGCAGGCGGTCGATCAGTTTCGAGAAGGCGTCGGGCGAAGTGTCGGCGATGAACGCGGCGGTCTCGGCCGGCGTGGGCGGCAGGCCGGTCAGGTCGAAGGTCGCGCGGCGGATGAGCGTGGCGCGATCGGCTTCGGGGGCGAAGTCGAGCTGGTTGGATTTCAGCTTCGCGCGGATGAGCGCGTCGATTGGGCTGAGGTCGGGGGCGTCGGCGAACTTCGGTATGGCGGGCTTCTTGACCGGCTGGAAGGACCAGAACTTGCGGTCGCTGGCAGAGACGTAAGCGCCGTGGGGCAGTGGGCCGGTTGGTTCGGCCTCGTTGATCTTCGCGCCGGCCTTGATCCAGGCTTCGAGTAGCGCGAGCTGTCCGTCCGGCATCTTCTTCCCCTTCTTCGGCATCTCGCCGTCGCGGACGAGGGTGAAAATCGCGCTCTGCTCCGGTTTGCCTGGCGTGAGCATCGGCGAGCCATCTTCCGTCTTTCCGTCCATGAAGCGGCGCAGTCGCAGGTCGATGCCGCCCTTGGGCTTCTCCTCCTCGCCGTGGCAATGGGTGCAGTGCTCCTTGAAGATCGGCCTGATCTGCGTCTCGTAGTTCGGCGTATCGACGGCACGCAGACCGGTCGCGGCGACGAGGCACGCGCCGAGCAGGACGACGGGATGGCGAAGGGGGGAGGGCATGAATCCGAGGGGTCGGATGATCATTTGAGACAAGGGCGACAGTCGCAGGTTACGGCAAGAAATCCCTTCAAGTTAATATTGATATGAGCGTTTGCCGTCAGTCTGCCGGACGCGCCCACAAAAAGGCCCGCCAGACGAGCTGGCGGGCCGGAGGGCCGGGATGGTGGGCGGCTTACTTCTTGGCGACGTCGAAGCGGTCGAGGTTCATGACCTTCGTCCAGGCGGCGACGAAGTCATGGACGAGCTTCGTCTTGCCGTCGGCGCTGGCGTAGACCTCGGACAGGGCGCGGAGCTGCGAGTTGGAGCCGAAGACGAGGTCGACGGCGGTCGCGTTCCACTTCACCTGGCCGGTCTTGCGGTCGCGGCCTTCGAAGAAGTGCTCGCAGATCTTGGCCTTCTCCCAGACCACGGACTGGTCGAGGAGGTTGACGAAGAAGTCGTTGGTCAGGGCGCCGGGCTGCTTGGTCAGCACGCCGAGGCCCGGGAAGAGTACCGTCGTGTCGAGCACGCGCATGCCGCCGACGAGCACGGTCATCTCGGGAGGCGTCAGCGTGAGTAGCTGGGCGCGGTCCACGAGGTTCTCCGCGGCGGGACGGTCGAGCTTACGACCGAGGTAGTTGCGGAAGCCGTCATACTTGGGTTCGAGCACGGCGACGGACTCGGCATCGGTCATCGCCTGGGTTGCGTCGGTGCGGCCCGGGGTGAACGGCACCTTGGCCGGCACGCCGGCCTTGGCGGCGGCGGCTTCGACGGCGGCGCAACCGCCGAGCACGATCAGGTCGGCGAGGGAGACCTTCTTGCCGCCGGTCTGGGCGGCGTTGAAGATCGCCTGCACCTTCTCGAGGACGGCGAGGACCTTGGCGAGTTCGGCAGGCTGGTTGACTTCCCAGTCCTTCTGCGGGGCGAGGCGGATACGGGCGCCGTTGGCGCCGCCGCGCTTGTCGCTGCCACGGAAGGTCGCGGCGGATGCCCAGGCGGTCGAGACGAGCTGGGCGGTGGTGAGACCGGAAGCGAGCAGGGTCTTCTTCAGGGACTCGACGTCGGCGGAGTCGATGAGGAGGTGGTCGACGGACGGAACCGGGTCCTGCCAGAGCTGGGCCGGGGGCACGTGCGGTCCGAGGCAGCGAGCGTGCGGTCCCATGTCGCGGTGCGTGAGCTTATACCAGGCCTTGGCGAAGGCGTCGGCGAACTCGGCCGGATTATCCAACCAGCGCTTCGTGATCTTGGCGTAGGCCGGGTCGACCTTCAGCGCGATGTCCGACGTGAACATCATCGGCGCGTGGCGCTTCGACTTGTCGTGCGCATCGGGCACGGTGTCCTTCGCTGCGCCGCCCTTTGGCGTCCACTGGTGGGCGCCGGCAGGGGACTGGGTGAGTTCCCACTCATAGCCCCAGAGGTTCTTGAGGTATTCGTTCGACCAGCGGGTCGGCGTGCTGGACCAAGCGCCTTCAAGGCCGCTCGTGATCGTGTCGACGCCGTTGCCCTTGCCGAAGGTGTTCTTCCAGCCGAGGCCCATCTCTTCGAGGGCGGCGCCTTCGGGTTCCGGGCCGACATGGCCGTCGGGCGTGGCGGCGCCGTGGGCTTTGCCGAAGGTGTGACCACCGGCGATGAGCGCGACGGTCTCTTCGTCATTCATCGCCATGCGGGCGAAGGTGTCGCGGATGTCGCGAGCCGAGGCGAGCGGGTCGGGCTTACCGTTGGGGCCTTGGGGGTTGACGTATATCAGGCCCATCTGGACGGCGCCGAGAGGGTCGGCGAGTTGGCGGTCGCCGGTGTAGCGCTTGTCGCCGAGCCATTCGGTCTCGGGGCCCCAGTAGATGTCTTCCTGCGGTTCCCAGACGTCGGGACGGCCGCCGGCAAAGCCGAAGGTCTTGAAGCCCATGGTCTCGAGGGCGACGTTGCCGGTGAGGACCATGAGGTCGGCCCAGGAAATCTTCTGACCGTACTTCTGCTTGAGCGGCCAGAGGAGGCGACGGGCCTTATCGAGGTTGGCGTTATCCGGCCAGCTATTCAGCGGGGCGAAGCGCAGCGTGCCGTAACCGGCGCCGCCACGTCCGTCGGTGACGCGGTAGGTGCCGGCGCTATGCCAGGCCATGCGGATGAAGAAGGGACCATAGTGACCGTAGTCGGCCGGCCACCATTCCTGCGAATCGGTCATCAGCGCGGCGAGGTCCTTGCGCAGGGCTTCGAGGTCGAGCTTCTTGAACTCTTCGGCGTAGTTGAAACCCGGGTTGAGCGGATCGCTTTTCGAGGAGTTCTGGCGCAGGATGTTGAGGTTGAGCTGATTCGGCCACCAGTCGCCGTTGTTCATCGCGGCGGCGGCGGTATGGCGGTTCTGCGGGGCCAGGTGGCCCATCACGGGGCATTTGGAGATGTCGGACATGTGTGTTAGGGAGTGTTGAGAGTATGGAGTATTGAGTATCGAGTTTAGGGGAAAATTAGCGGTTGGCGGTTAGCGGTTGGCGGTTTGGTTCATGGGCTAGGGGTTCTGAGGGGTACGAAAAACGAATAACGATGAACGACGTCAGGAGCGTTTCTTTTTCTGACATGTTGGGCAGGTGCCCCAGTAGATCACTTCGGCTTCGTCGATCTTGAAGCCGTGGTGCGTATGCGCTTTGAGGCACGGGGCTTCGCCGACCGCGCAGCAGACGTCTTCGGTGCGACCGCAGGAGCGACACACGAGGTGGTGATGGTTGTCGCCGATGCGGTCTTCGTAGCGTGCCGGAGAATCGGCGGGCTGGATGCGGCGGATGATGCCGTTGTCGGTGAGGACGCTCAGGACATTATAGACCGACTGACGGGAGATCGCACCGATGTCCTCGCGGACGCTCTCGGCCAAGGCGTCGGCGGTGGCGTGCGGATGACGGGAGACGGCCCGGAGGACGGCCAAGCGCTGGGCCGTGACGGGCAGGTCGTGCTGGCGAAGGGTGGCTTCCGGGTCGCGCATCGACCCCCAGCAAGACCGAGTTTTGGACTTTGTCAAAAAGTTAGGCCAAAACTTACCGACAGGCAAGGGGTCCGTCCGTTGCCGGATAGGCCTGACAGCCAAAACAGGCCTTCAAAGCCGCTTCACGCTTTCACCTCTGCAGTGATAGATTTCGCTGTGGCGACCGCGCACGTCGACCTTGATGCGGCTCTGCTCTAGCGGCACTTCCACGTTGGAAATGGCGTCTTCGGTTTGCCAAGGGTTCACGGCGAGGATGATCCATTCATCGGCGCTGACGCGCAATCGGCGTACGAGAGGACGCTTGGCTTTCCAGAGGACGTGCGCGGGTTCGTCGGGCATGAGTTTGGCCGCGGCGATCTTGGCGGACAGGTCGGAAATCCGGCCGAGGCTTTTCATGAAGGCGGGAAGGGTGTGGTAGTACTGCCCCTGACGTTTGGGCTCGGAGCCCCAGAGCGCGAGGCCGCGGGCGCCGCAGAAGTAAGGGAGCACGGCCATGGCTTCGGCGAGCCAGGGGGCGACTTCCTGTTCGGCGAGTTTCTTGTTGGAGCTGTGGTAGCGGAGCCATTCGTAGGCGTAGAGCGGCTTGTTGCCGAAGCGGCGACTGCGTTCGACGTTTTCCTCGACGTTGGCCGCCATGTAATAGACGGAGTCGGGCTTGTCGTAGAAGACGTAGATGCTGGCGATATAGTAATCGACGAAGGGGTCGATATGCTGCCATAGCTCGGCATCGCTGTGATGCGTGCCGTCGATCTGCTGGGCGGACTTGCCGGCGATGCCGAAGTAGTCGCGGCGGAATGGCTGCGGGCCGTAGATGCCGATGGGCGTCCCCGGGAATCGTTCCTTCGCCCACTGGCAGGGCAGCGTGAACCAGGTGGCCCATTCGCGCAGGTAGGCGTCGGCGAATTGTTCGCGGGACGTGGCTTTCGACGCGGCCCGGACCACGGGATCGGCCCACGCCTTTTCGATGTCCTCCTCGAAGGAGAACTCGATGTCGTGGACGAAGATGGCGTTCTGGTTCCCCCGTTGCTCGATGTTCCGTCGGATGATGCGCTCGAAGAACTCGGGCTTCAGCCATGGGTTGTTCTTGTTGGTGTCGAGCGTCTTGCGGATGTTCTCCTTCTGCCTGCCAGGGTAGTCGGAATAAGTGTTCAAGAGGTCCACCATATCGAATCCGTGCGCGGCGGCTTCACGATAGTTCGTGGCATTATCACCACCCGCCACATTCCAAAAGGCCCGCAAGCCGCCGCTCATCGGCACCGGGCGGATCTGCTCCCAGGAAGGCGGCTTCGCGGCGCCGCTCTCATTGGTCGAGGGGCTCTCCTGTGCGTTCGTGTGGGCGGGAGAAGCGAGTAATAATGAGGCGAGCAGGACGCGGACGGACATGGCGCTGGTCGGACAGGTCAGGGTTATTAGCTGAGCTTCAACTAGGTTTGTGGGATAATCTGGCTTCAGTGCATCTCGACCGCACAGGAGCCTAGGCCGCCGCGGAAGTAGTTGAACTGCACGTTCGGGTGGTCGGCGAGGAGGGACATCGGCACGGCCGAATCGGCGATCTTCTTCGAGATCATCAAGGCGGTCAGGCGCTGGCCGAGGGGGTTGTCGTGGGCGCCGGCGTGCCAGATGGAGACCTTGTCGGCCAGCCAGGTTTCCTGAGGCCCGACGGTGATGGCCATCTTCGGGACCATGGTGATGTTGCCGCCGCCGGAGGTGCGGGCGTTCTGGCTGAGGGTGACCGGGTGGAGTTCGACGATGCGGGTGCCGAGCTGGCGGTATTCGGCGGGCGAGGGCGGGGCGTCCTTGTACTTGCCCGTGCGCTTGAGCGGATCGTTGAAGGCCCAGTGCTTGATGTCGCCTTGGCCGCCCTGCATGACCGCGCAGCGCACGCCGGCATGCCACGTCTTCACGAAGTCGGCGATCTTGGCCTTGGGGAAGTGCAGGTTGGCTTCGGGCATCGCCAGCTTCTTCTGGATGCGGTTGAAGCACAGTTCGCGGTCGGCGCGTTCGAAGGAGAGGGCGTGCGTGACGGGTACTTCCTTCTTTGTCTTGTCGTCATACCACTCGTCCATGCCCCAGAAGTGGGCGTGCTTCAGGTTCAGGCCGAGTTCATTGACCAAGCGGGCGACGAGCGGGAGCTGTTCGGTCGGGCCGATCGGGCCGCAGATGCCGACGGGATTATCAGCCGTGGCCTGTTTCCACGCGGCGATGTATTCCAAGGCCTCGGCCAGGTAGAAATCCTCGAGGGTATCGTACATCACCACCTTAAAGCCCGGGCGCGACAGCTGGCGCAGGTCGCGCTCCGTCAGCTTGGCCGCATCGTTGATGAGCGCGGAATCAAGCGTGGTGTAATCCCACCAGTCGGGGGCGATGTGGCTGAGCTTGCGGGGCATTGGGTGGGAAGATGGAGGATGAACGATGAAGGACGGGCGATGAGTGATGGACGATGGAAGATTGAAGATGGAGGATTAAGGAGGAGTGATGAAGGAAGGAGTGAGATTCGGATGAACGAAGTTTGTTATCTCTATCTTTGATCATCCATCATTCATCCTTCATCGCTGGAGCGTTCGCGGAAGAGGGCGAGGAAGATCGGGATGAGCACGGCGCTCATGATGGCCGGCACGAGCCAGATGGACTTCCAGGCGTGGACGTTGTCCGTCGTGTAATGCTGCGCGACGACGCCGGAGAGCCAAGAGCCGACGAACATGCCGGCCCCGAGGGTGAAGACGGCGTGGAGGCCCTGCGCCGAGGCGCGGAGGCTGTCGCCGGCGGCCTTGTCGACATACATGCGACCCATCACGAAGATGAAGTCGTAGCACATGCCGTGCAGGAGGATGCCACCGAGGACCATCCAGGTAGCCGTGGGCTGCTCGTGGAAGTAAGCGAACAGCGCGAAGCGGACAGCCCAGGCGGCCATACCGAGGATCATGATGCGCTTGGCGCCGAGGAACGGCAGGAGCACCGGGAGCAGGAGGAGGAAGCCGACTTCGGAGACCTGGCCGAGGGTCATCTTCGAGGCGTAGTCGGCGACGTTCATCTCGCTGAGGAACGCGCCCGTCCAGGTGAAATAGAAGCTCAGCGGGATGCAGATCAGGAAGGAGCAGAACATGAACACCGCGAAGGAGCGGTCCTTGAAGAGCTTCAGGGCGTCGAGGCCGAGGAGCTTGCTGGCCGAGACCGGTCCGGCGTCGCCCTTGGGCGGGGTGTTCGG
>OFRH01000070.1_pt1 | contig 13339 bp, 12 predicted proteins | sample 1543111 | NCBI WGS metagenome assembly OFRH01 (sample SAMN07774220, study PRJEB24372) | wastewater metagenome | isolation source: Exp Tend NO 100WW | collected 2016-02
GGGCGCCCGCGGCCAAGCAGGGATGCTTGGCCCTACCAGATGCAGGGAGAGTAAACTCAAGAGGAAACCGGAGACCGGATGATTGGCTGGGGTAGATTTGTTTTCAGGTCTCAGGTCTCGGCCGTCGGGTATCAGGTTCGGGTGTTCGGGTTCGGGTGCAGGTCCCGGGTCTGACGCCTGAACCAGAAACCTGAAAGGGATGCCTTTGCTTCGCAGCATGCCAGCGTGCCAGCTTGTCCCCTCGCGGCTCCGCCGCGCCAGCTTCGCAGCCGTTCACCCTGCCAGCAGATCCCCTCGCACGCTTCGCGTGCGCCCACAAAAAAGCCCCCGGAAACCCGGGGGCTTGATGCGCACGCAAGAAGCGCGGCTTACTTCGCGCGGGCCTTGACGAAATCGATATTGGCCTTCACCTGCGGGACGCTGTCCTTCCAGTCGTTCTCGTGCTCGATGGAGATATGGCCGTCGAACTTCTGGCGGATGAGCTCCTTGAGGCAGCCGTCCACGTCGACCACGCCCTTGCCGGCGACGACGACGCTGGCCTTGTGGCCGAACTCGGACTTGTCCTTCAGGTGGACGCTGACGATGCGGCCTTCGAGGACCTTGATGGCCCAGACCGAGCTCAGGTTCGAGGTCGCCCAGTGGCCGATGTCGGCGCAGGCGCCGATGCGGGCGTCGCGGCTTTCGACGACGCCGAGGATGTAGAGGGGGTCCCAGACCTTGTACTTGGTGTCGATCTTGCCGTCCTTGGTCAGGCGGGTGCCGTGTTCATGGAAGGCGACCTTGATGTCGAACTCCTTGGCGGCGGACTCCCAGTGGGCGACCTGTTCGGTGGATTCGGTGCAGACGGCGTAGAGGCCCATCTTCTTGGCGAAGGCCATGATCGCGTAGACCTCTTCCTTGTTCTTGGCGGCGACGACGCCGTAATTGACGGCGCGGACGCCCTGGCGGTCGAGCTCGGCCTTGATCTCGGCCATGGTGGCGTCGGACATCGAGTGGTGGGTCTTCTCCTTCGAGCCCGGCTTCACGGCCTGTCCGGGGAAGAGTTCGATGAGGTTGCCGCCGGCTTCCTTGGTCTTGGCGATGGCTTCGAAGAAGGAGAACTCCTTGAAGGTGTAGGCTTGGGCGCCGATGAACCAGCCGTTCTGGCGGTAGGACTCGGGAATCGGGTCGGCGCTGACGCAGGCGGCGGCGGCGAGGGCGAGGAGGGTGAGGAGACGCATGGGTGTGGGGTGTAAGGACAGAGAAAGGCACCTAGGGTTCCCTAGGTCAAGAACCCCTCCGTCAGGATGTGGCGTAAAAGCCTCCTTTTGGGTGTCCTCGGACATGTTTTTCGCCGAACTCTGGGCGGTGCTCCGGTCATGGTGTCAGGTCCGACCCTTGCGACCCGATCTCGGGGCCACGGGCGAGCGTGTCGCCGCGGCGCATTATCGCCGGCAAGGCGGCCGATGCCTGGCGATGAACTGGCGGCACGGGCGCGACGAGCTCGACCTCGTCGTCCTCGAGGGCGAGGTGCTCGTGTTCGTCGAAGTGAAGACGCGGACGGCGGAGGTCGGCGGGGAAGGGTACTGGGCGGTGAATCGACGGAAAAAGAGGGCTTTGCGGCGGGCGGCAGGCGCTTGGATCCGTCAAATCGGGGGTGCGTGTCATACGCGCTTCGACGTCGTGGAAGTTCTGGTTTGCAAGAAAGGCACCGTCCGCCTCCTTCAACACCGTGGCGAAGTCCTCTTCGGACGGCGCCGCTTCTAGACTCCGATGTCCGACACCGACCGTCATCCGTTCCTTTCCGGCCTGAGCAAGCACCGGGGCGCCCAGCCCACCTGCGTGGTCATCTTCGGCGCCTCCGGCGACCTGGCCGCCCGCAAGCTCCTGCCCGCCCTGTACAACCTGGCGGTCGACAGCCTGCTGCCCGCCGACTTCCACCTGATCGGCTTCGGCCGCAAGCCCATCCCGGACGCCGAGTTCCGCACCCAGGCCGCCGCCGATATCAAGAAGTTCTCCCGTCGCGAGTTCCGCCCCGACATCTGGCAGCGCATCGAGGACAACACTTCCTACCAGTCCGGCGGCTACGACGACCCCGCCGCGTTCGCCGCCTTGAAGGAACAGATCGCCGCCGCCGAGAAGCGGGCCGGCCGTCCGCTCCAGCTCGTCTTCTACGTCTCGACCCCGCCCACGGTCTTCGAGGCCATCCTCGAGAACCTCGGCCAGTCCGGCCTCGCCGGTCGCGGCGTCGGCACCGACCTCGAGAGCAAGGTCATCATCGAGAAGCCGTTCGGCAAGGATCTCGCCTCGGCCGTCCACCTGAACGCCGTCGCCGCCCGCAATTTCCGCGAGTCGCAGATCTTCCGCATCGACCACTACCTCGGCAAGGAGACCGTCCAGGATCTCCTCGTCCTGCGTTTCGCCAATCCGATCTTCGAACCGCTCTGGAACCGTCGCCACGTCGACCACGTCCAGATCACGGTCGCCGAGGAGCTCGGCGTCGGCACCCGCGGCGGCTATTACGACGGCAGCGGCGCCACGCGCGACATGCTGCAGAACCACACCATGCAGCTCCTCGCGCTCGTCGCGATGGAACAGCCGCGCTCCCTTTCCGCCGAGCATATCCGCGACGAGAAGGTCAAGCTGCTCGAATCCATCCAGCCGCTGCGCCTCGGCGCCAACGCCGACGCCGTCCGCGCCCAGTACGCCGAAGGCCTCTCCGCCGGCGAGAAGGTGCCGGGCTACCTCGCCGAGAAGGACATCCCGCAGGATTCCGCGACGGAGACCTTCTGCGCGCTGCGCTTCTCGATCGAGAACAGCCGCTGGTCCGGCGTGCCGTTCTACATGCGTTCCGGCAAGCGCCTCGCCCGCCGCGTCTCCGAGATCGCCATCCAGTTCAAGCAGCCCGAGTCCGGCCTCTTCGCCGGCGACGCCCGCTACGACCTCGCGCCGAACCGCCTCGTCATCCAGATCCAGCCCGACGAAGGCACGACGCTTGTCCTCAATTCCAAGGTACCCGGCCTCGAGCCGCGCACGCAGCCCGTCCGCCTGAGCTTCCGTTACGCCACGACCTACGGTTCCAACACGCCCGAGGCCTATGAGCGCCTGATCCTCGACGGCATCGTCGGCGACCGCACGCTCTTCATCCGCGGCGACGAGACCGAAGCCTCCTGGCGCCTGTTCACGCCGCTCCTCCAGAGCTGGCAGAAGCAGGGCCGCGAAGGCATGGAAACCTACGCCGCCGGTTCCTGGGGTCCCGCGGGCGGCGACGCCCTCCTGGGCGCCCACGGCCACGCCTGGCGCAACGCCGGCCGCTGATCATGGCCCACCCGCTGATCGACGCGCTCCCGGGCTTCCCGGTCAAGATCTCCGCCGTCCTCCCGTCGCTCGACAAGGCGTGGGCCGACGAAGGCGAAGAAGCCGCGCGCGCCTCGCAGATGAACCTCGTGCTGATGTTCGGCGCGGGGGTCTCGCCGGAAGACGCGCAGGCCCGCTTCGACGAGGCCATCCGCTTCGCCCAGCGTTATCCTTGCCGCCTCGTCATCCTCGCCGCCCTTCCGGCCGCCGAGGCCGCCGCCGCGCTCGAGGCCAAGGTCAACGTCCTCTGCTTCTTCGACCCGTCCCGCCGCGGCAAGCGCTGCTGCGAGGCGCTCATGCTCGCGCACGGCGCGCCGACCGCTGAGCTGGAATCGCTCGTCTCCACCTGGCTCGAAGGCGATCTGCCGGTCAATGTCTGGGCCCACGGCGTCACCGTCGACGAGTTCAAGCCGTGGCTGAACTGGACCGCGCGCTGCCGCCGCGTCGTCGCCGACCGCTCCCTCGTGGGCGACGAATTCTTCAAGCTCGCTTTCCCGAATCCGAAGTCCGTCCGCGACCTGTCCGTCGCGCGCTGCCTGCCGGTCCGTCAGGCCCTGGGCCAGTATCTCGCCGCGCACAAGCCCGCCGAGCTCGTCCGCGGCCTGCGCTCCGTCACCGTCTCGCATCGCCCCGGCATGCGCGGCGAAGCCTACGGCATCCTCGAGTGGATGCGTTCCTGCCTGACGCATTGCGCCGGCCTCACGCGCTCGCACCTCGACGTCTCGTTCGCCCTTTCCGAGAAGCCTCCGGCCGGCGATTGCCTCGACGCCGAATGGGTCTTCGCCGACGGCGCCCGTTTCTCCTGGGAGCACTCCGAGGGATGTTCCAACGCCTCGCTCGCCTTCACACGCAGCCACGACACCCGGAAGATCTCGCAGCGCGTCGCCTTCATGGGCGCCCCGGAAGCGTTGTCCGAAGCGGTGTTCTTCTGAGCGCGAAGCGCGATGAAGGGTGAGAGATGACGGATGGACGATAAGAGATACAGATAGACGATGGGTGATGAAAGATTAGTGATGTGATAAAGTCCGGTGGCTTTTCTTCCCCGGCTTTTGCATCCTTCATCTTCCATCATTCATCTGCCTCAGCCATCTGTGTTTTTTACGCCACCCCGTTCTCGCGCATCCACGCGGCCATGAGCTGGAAGGCCTTGGCGCGGTGGCTGATCGCATCCTTCTTGGCGGGGCTGAGCTCCCCGAAGGTGCGTTCCTCGTTGGCGGGCACGAAGAGCGAATCGTAACCGAAGCCCTCGGTGCCGACCTCGGCCTCGAGGATCTTGCCCCAGCACTGGCCGACGAACTTGCCGACTTCCTGGTTCGGTCCGAGGAGGACGAGATGGCATTCGAAACGCGCGCCACGCTTGTGGGGCGGGGCCTTCTTCATGGCCTCGAGGAGCTTCGCGCGGTTCTGCGCGTCCGTCGCGCCGACGCCGGCGTAGATCGCGGAGTCGACGCCGGGTCCGCCCTGCAGGGCGTCGCAGCACAGGCCGCTGTCATCGGCGAGCACCCAGGCCTTGCGCGGCGCGATCGCCCGCAGGGCCTCGCCCTTCAGGCGGCAGTTCCCGTTGAAGGTGCCGGTGATCTCTTCCACGTACGGCATGCCGCCGAGTTCCTTCGCGGAGCGCACGCGGACGTCGAGACGCGCCTTGGCGAACATGCGGCCGAATTCCTCGGCCTTGTGCGCGTTGCCCGTCGCCAGAAAGATGTCCATGGCGGGAATGTGAGCGGACCTGGGAAATAAAGCAAGGGGTAGGGGTGGGGGTAGGGGCAGCACCGCGTGCTGTCCTAGGTGCTGTTTTGAGAGTATTGAGTATGGAGTATCGAGTATAGGGAGAGGCAGTCGTTCAGGGGGCTGGTGCACATCAGGCCGCCGGATGGTGGCCGGAGGGTAGGGGCAAGGCTACGCCGTGCCCGCGGGCGTGACGTAGTCCCGCCCCTACCTTGCGTTCACCATGCGGCGAACGCCTACCCCTATCCCTCCCCCTACCCCTTCGCTATTGTTTCCGCCCCCTTCCTCCGCCAAGGTATCGCCCTTGGCAGTCATCGGCCTTCATCGGTCATCTGTCATCCTTCATCTGCCATCTTCAGCCCACCTTGTCCCTCCGCTGTCTCATCACCGCCGGTCCTACGCGCGAGTTCTTCGACCCGGTTCGCTTCATCAGCAACCCGTCGACGGGCAAGATGGGCTTCGCCTTGGCGACGGCCGCGAAGGAAGCCGGTTGGTCGGTCGACCTGGTCGCCGGTCCGGTCTCTCTGCCTGAACCTCCCGGCGTGATGGTCTATCCGGTCGTGACCGCCGCCGAGATGCAACGCCAGGCCGACGCCTTGTTCGGTCCGTGCGACGTGCTGATCATGACGGCTGCCGTCAGCGATTGGCGTCCGAAGACGACCGAAGCGCAGAAGCTGAAGAAGGACGGCCAGGGGCTGACCATCGAACTCGAGCCCGTCCCTGACATCGTCTCGGCCCTCGCCGAAGAACGCCGTACCGACCAGTTTCTCGTAGGCTTCGCCGCCGAGACGGAGAACGTCGAGGCCAACGCCCTGGATAAGCTCGAGCGCAAGGGCCTCGACCTCATCGCCGCCAACTCTGTCGCGGGTGCCACCGGGGCCTTCGGCTCCGATCAGAACAAGCTCATCCTCCTCGGTCGAAACGGCTTCCGCGAAGTCCTCGGTCCGGCCTCCAAGGCCGTCGTGGCCCGCCAGCTCATCGACGTGATCGCCCGCCTCGTCGCGGCGCGCGCCGCCTGACATGGCCCGCCGTCGCTTCAGTCCCCTCGACCGCGTGCTGGGCCGTATCGACGACCTCGACGCGCAGAACCTCGCCATCCTCGCCCGTCGCCTCGAACGTGAGCGCGACCTCATGGAGACGGTCTTGGACACGCTCCGTGAGGGCGTGATCGTGCTCTCCCATGACGGCGCGATCGAATACGCCAACGCTTCCGCCGTCCGCCTCCTCGGCGTCAGCCCGGAAGACGTCAACGGCGCGGAGCTGCGTCGCCTTTCGCCCGACATCGCCCAGGCGCTCGAGCTTCCCGAGACCGTCGGCGCGCTCACCCGCGAGCTCGAGGTCCGTTATCCCGAGCCGCGCCTCCTCAATCTCCACCTGACCCGTGTCGGCGAGCAGCAGGGCGCCGAGCGCAGCCGTCGTGTCGCCGTGCTCAGCGACGTCACCAAGGAACGCGTCCAGACCGAGGACCGCGTCGAGAGCGAGCGCATCGACTCCATCGTCTCCCTCGCCGCCGGCGTCGCCCACGAGGTCGGCAATCCGCTCAACGCCATCGGCATCCATCTCCAGCTCCTGCAGCGCGAGGCCGCCAAGCTGGGTGACTCGCCCGCCGCCGCCAAGGTGCGCAAGGCCGCGGAGGTCTGCCAGAGCGAGATCAACCGCCTCGACGGCATCGTCCGCGACTTCCTCGGCGCCGTGCGCCAGACCCCGCCCCATCTCACCGACACCGACCTTGTCACCGTCGTCGCGGAAGCCACCGGGCTGCTTCGCGAGCAGATGGAGCAGCTTGGCGTGCGCGTCTCGCTCGACGTCCCCGGCGAGCTGCCGCTCATCCTCGGCGACCGCAACCAGATCAAGCAGGCGCTCTTCAACGTGATGAAGAACGCCCTCGAGGCGATGGACCGCGGCGGCGACATCCACGTGAAGCTGTCCTCCGACGACGAGTGGGTCGTGCTGTCGATCCGCGACACCGGCGTGGGCATCCCGGCCGACAAGCTGACGCGCGTCTTCGACGCGTATTACACCACCAAGGCCTCCGGCGGCGGCATCGGCATGCTCATCCTGCTCCGCATCCTCCGCGCCCACGGCGGCACGGTCGACATCCAGAGCACCCCGGACGTCGGAACGACCGTTATCCTGCGTTTCCCGCTCAAGCACCGCCGTGTCCGGACGCTCGAAGCCCCCAAGGCTTGAAACTCGGCCTCGATTCCGTTGTCTTAAGGCCGTCCCCTTTCCCATGAAGCACCTCGCTCTCTGCCTCCTCGTCCTGCCTCTCGCCCTCTTCGCCGAGGACAAGGAGCTGCCGCTCGTCCTGCCGAAGTCCGTCGCGCTCGGCACCCCGCGCCCGATGAAGATCAACAACCTCGAGCCGGTCTCCTCCGCTCCGCGCAAGCTCCCCAAGGTCCCGGCCGAGGCCGTCAACCTGGCCAAGGGCTGCAACGTCACCTCCAGCGCCCGCGAGGCCGCCGCCGGCGACTTCTCCTACCTGACCGATGGCGACAAGGGCGGTGAAGAAGGTTTCGAGGTCGAACTGCCCCGCGGCGCCCACTGGGTGCAGGTCGACCTGGCCAAGCAGGCCGAGATCAGCGCCATCGCCCTCTGGCACTTCCACCGCGAGCGCCGCGTCTACTTCAACGTCATCGTCCAGATCTCCAACGACCCCGCCTTCAAGAAGGACGTCACCACCGTCTACAACAACGACTCCGAAGGCGAACTCGGCCTGGGCAAGGGCAAGGACTACTGCTACTACGAGTCCAACGAAGGCCGCGTGATGGCCGTCAGCCCCGCCGTCAAAGGCCGCTACGTCCGCTTCTACTCCAAGGGCAACTCCGCCGGTCCCTCGAACGACTACATCGAGGCCGAGGTCTGGGGCGTCCCGGCCAAGTAAGGCGGGACTTTGCTTGAATCGGGCGGGCTTGCCCGCACCTTGAAGCCGTGAAGGTCATCCGAGCCAAGTCCGCGGGGTTCTGCTGGGGCGTCGAACGCGCCATCGATATCGCCCGCGAATACGCGCAGAAGGGCCGCCATCCCGTCTACACCGACGGGCCGCTGATCCATAACCGCCAGATGATGGAAGTCCTCACCGGCGAGGGTATCCGCGAGGTCGGCGACTACCGCAGCGAGACGAAGCTCGAGGTCTCGAAGTCCACCGACGCCAACGCCGTCATGGTCGTCCGGGCGCACGGCATCTCGCCCGAACGCCGCGACTACCTGAAGTCGCTCGGCATGGAATTCCGCGACGCCACCTGTCCGGATGTCGGCATCATCGCCGGCAAGGTGCGTCTGCATGCGCGCAAAGGCTTCGCCACCGTCATCTTCGGCGACCCCAAGCATCCGGAAGTCATCGGGCTGCTCGGTTACGCGGAAGGGAAGGGTCACGTGATCACTTCCGAAGCCGAGATCGACGTGCTGCCCGACCTCGGCGGGCATGTCTGCATGGTCTCGCAGTCGACGATGTTCACGGACGAGTTCGAGAAACTCGCCGCACGCCTGAAGGCGCGGTTCCCGGCCACGTTGGTCTTCGATACCATCTGCGGCGCCACCAAGGACCGCCAGGCGGATATCCTCGAATTGCAGAGGCAGGGTTGCCAGGCGATCGTCGTGATCGGCGGCCGCCATTCGGCGAACACCGTCAAGCTGGCCAAGCTCGTCGAGATCCAGGGGCTGCCTTGCTTCCACGTCGAGACCGCCGCCGAACTGGACTTCGCCGCGCTGGCCCGTTTCGGCACCGTCGGCGTGACCGCCGGCGCCTCGACCCCGGCTTTCCTGATCGACGAAGTCTGCGCCCGCTTGGAAAAGGCCGCCTGACGCCCACGGGGCGGGGCAGGGCGTTCCAATTCACGCATAAAATTATCAAAAACCTGGCCCGTGCCGACTTGCAGGTCCGGGCAGGCGAGGTAACTTAGGTCTCAACATGAGCTCAGCCGTCACCGTCCTCCTCGTCATCCTCCTCGTCATCGTCGGTGCCCTCGTCATCGCCGCCATCTGGGGCGTGGGCATCTACAACAGCCTCGTCGCGCTGCGTAACGCCTGCAAGAACGCCTTCGCGCAGGTGGACGTGCAGCTCAAGCGTCGCTACGACCTGATCCCGAACCTCGTCGAGACCGCCAAGGGCTACATGGCCCATGAAAGCGGCACGCTCACCGCCGTCATCGAAGCCCGCGCCAAGGCCACCCAGGCCAACGTCCGTTTCGCCGGTAACCCGAACGATCCCGCCGCCATGCGCGACCTCAGCCAGGCCGAAGCCGGCCTCAGCGGCGCCCTCGGCAAGCTCATGGTCGTCAGCGAGCAGTATCCTCAGCTCAAGGCCGACGCCACCATGCGCAGCCTGATGGAAGAGCTCGCCTCGACCGAGAACCGCATCGCCTTCTCCCGCCAGGCCTTCAACGACGCCGTCCTGTTCTATAACAACGGCCGCGAGGTCTTCCCGCAGGTCTTCATCGCGAACGCGTTCGGCTTCGTCGCCGCCGAGTTCTTCAAGATCGAGGATCCCGCCGAGAAGGCGGCCCCCAAGGTCTCCTTCTAAGGCGCTGACCGCGGCCCATGGCCGGCACGATGAATTTCTTCCGGGCCCAGGATGAGGCCCGCGGACGCACGACCAAGCTGGTCGTGTTGCTCGTGTTCGCGATCGTCATCCTGACCGGGTCGCTCTACGCCCTCGCGGTGATGGGGCACGGGAAACTGTTCCTGCGCGGCGGCTACGACTGGCTCCAGCCCAAGCTCTTCTTCGCGACCACCGGGACCGCTCTGCTCGTCATCCTTGGCGGCAGCCTGTTGCGGATCTCCGAGCTGTCCAAAGGCGGCGGCGCGATCGCGGAACGCCTGGGCGGCCGGTTGGTCGGCGCCAACACGAAGGATCTCGCCGAGCGCCGCTATCTCAACGTCGTGCAGGAGATGGCCCTCGCGGCCGGCCTGCCGGTGCCGCTGTGCTACGTCATCGACGGCGACGCCACCATCAACGCGTTCGCCGCCGGCAACGACCCGCAGGACGCCGCCGTCGGCGTGACGCGCGGGGCCCTCGTCCACCTGACGCGCGACGAGCTCCAAGGCGTGATCGCCCACGAGTTCAGCCACATCGGCAACGGCGACATGAAGCTGAGCCTGCGGATCATCGGCGCCGTCGCCGGCCTGACCGCGCTGGCCCAGCTGGGTTATATCTTCATGCGCCTCGGGGCGAACGCCTCGGACGGGGACAAGGACTCGGCCCCGCTGACGATCGGGATGGTCGTCGCCGGCCTCGTCGTGCTGGTCATCGGTTCGGGGGGCATCTTCTTCGCCAAGGTCATCCAGGCCTCGGTCTCGCGCCAGCGCGAATACCTCGCCGACGCCTCGGCGGTCCAGTTCACGCGCAATCCGCTGGGCCTCGCCTCCGCCTTGAAGAAAGTCGCGGGGATGTCGGGCGCGAAACGCGCAGGCTCCACGGCCGACCTCGAATCCCAGCACCTCTTCTTCGCCTCGTCGGGCGGCTTCATGGAGTTCCTCTTCTCCACGCACCCGCCCATCAACGAGCGCATCCGGCTCATCGATCCGTCCTTCGACGGCATCATTCCCGATGTCGTGCCCGTGCAGGTCGTCGCCAACGAGCCGGCCGCCGGTTTCGCCCCGACGGGGCGCGTCGCTCCGCCGCCTCTGCCTTCCCCGACGCGCGCCGTGCCGACCGATCTCCAGATCCAGGACTCCGTCGGCTTCCGCGGGCAGATCCCGGACGAGCTGCGCGCGGCCTCGGGAGATCCGGTCAGCGCCATGGGCCTGGTGCTCGGCCTGATCCTGCGTCGTGATCCGGCTTTGCGCGCCGCCCAGCTCGAGAAGGCCCGTGGCCTCGCCGGCGGGGAAGTCGCCCGCGAGGCGGCTTGGATGGAGCCTTTGCTCCGCGAGCTGCCGGCCGGCTCACGCCTGCCGCTGCTCGATCTTTCCATGCCGGCGTTGCGTCAGCTCTCGTCCGAACAGGAAGCCTTGTTCCGCCTCGCCATCGACAAGGTCGGGTACGACGCCGAGGACGGCCTCATCGTCCTGCTCATCCAGGCGTCGATGCGTCGTTATCTCTCGAAGGACAAGAATCCGCCGTCACGCGACGGCAATCTCGCCGCCGCCTGCGGCCTGGTGCTTTCGGCGGTGGTGCGCACCTCGAGCGAATCCCCGGAGGCGCAGGCTCGCGCCTATCAGCTCGGCGCCGGCGTGCTTGGACTGGTGGGCCTTAGCCCCGTGCTGCTCGACGCCGCGTCCATCGACCTCCAGAAGGTCGATGACGCCCTGGCCGTCATCGCGGGCCAGAGCGTCTATGACCGCCGTAAGTTCGTCCGTGCGTGCGGCGTCGCCATGCTGAACGACGGCAAGGCCGAGGCCCCCGAGATCGAGATCGTCCGCGCCGTCGGCGATTCGCTCGGCATCAGTTTCGCGACGGGACTGAAGGCCAACTCCTAGAGTATGGAGTAACGAGTATGGAGTATGGGGTAAATTCACCCCGATACTCGATACTCGGAACTCTTGTCCCCTGGCTGTAGGCCGCAGGCCTCAGCCGGCGATCAGCGACTCACCGGTCATCTCCGCCGGCTTCGGCAGGCCCATGAGGGCGAGCAGGGTCGGGGCGACGTCGGCGAGGCGACCGGTCGGTCGGGTCTGGAGGGCCTTGCAGCCGGCGCCGTAGAGGACGACCTCGACGGGGCTGAGCGTGTGGCGCGTGTGGGCGCAGTTCTCTTCCGGCTCCCACATCTGGTCGGCGTTGCCGTGGTCGGCCGTGACGAGGGCCTTGCCGCCGACCTGGTCGATGGCGGCGAGGAGGACGCCGAGGCCGCTGTCGACCGCTTCGCAGGCCTTGCAGACCGCGGCGAGGTCGCCGGTGTGGCCGACCATGTCCGGGTTGGCGTAGTTGACGACGATGAGGCCGTACTTGCCGGAGAGGATCGCGGCCTTGGCCATCTCGGTGACGTGCGAAGCCGACATCTCGGGCTTCTGGTTATAGGTGGAGACTTCCTTCGGGCTCTGCGCCATGCCGCGTTCTTCGCCGGCGAAGGCTTCCTCGCGGTAATCGTTGAAGAAGAAAGTCACGTGCGGGAACTTCTCGGTCTCCGCGGTGCGGTACTGCGGGATGCCCTGCTTCGCGACCCACTCGCCGAGGATGTTGACCATCTTGGCGGGCTTATCGAAGACGACGTTCGGGCAGAGGCCCTTCTCGTAGTTGGTGAGGGTGGCGTAGAAGATCTTGAGCAGCTTCGCGCGCGGGAAGCCCTTGAATTCCGGGTCGATGAAGGCGCGGGTGATCTCGCGGGGGCGGTCGCCGCGGAAGTTGAAGAACAGCACCGAGTCGCCGTCCTGGATGAAGGCCGTGCCCTTGATGCGGGTGGCCGGGACGAACTCGTCGCCGGTCGTGTTGGCGTCGGTCGGCTTGTCGTAATAGGCCTGCACGGCTTCGGCGGCCGAGGCGGCTTCCGGGGCCGGGGCGCCGGTGAGGGCGTCGTAGGCGGTCTTCACGCGTTCCCAGCGGTTATCGCGGTCCATGGCCCAGAAACGGCCGGCGACGCTGGCGACCTTGCCGACGCCGATCTTCAGGAGCTCGGCTTCGAGCTGCTTGAGGTAGCCGAGGCCGGAGGTGGGCGGGCTGTCGCGTCCGTCCATGAAGGCGTGCACGTAGACCTTGGTGAGGCCTTCTTCCTTCAGCAGGCGCAGCAGGGCGTAGAGGTGGGGCAGGGTGGAGTGGACGCCGGCTTCGGAGCACAGGCCCATCAGGTGGACCGCGCCGCCGGTGGCCTTCACGTTCTCGACGAGACCGCGGAAGGCCTTGATCTGGCGCATGGCGGCCGGATCGGTGAGGCCTTTGTCGATGCGGACGATCTCCTGGTCGACGATACGACCGGCGCCGATGTTCTGGTGGCCGACTTCGGAGTTGCCCATGATGCCGACCGGCAGGCCGACATCGAGGCCGTGGGCCATGATCTCGGTGCGGGGCCAGTCCTTGGTCAGGCCGCGCGAGACCGGGAGGTTCGCCAGCTTCACGGCGTTGAACTTGTCATGCTTGGGGTTGTGGTTTTCGCCCCAACCGTCGCGGATCACCAGAAGTACGGGTTTCATAAGTGGATAGGAGGAAGAGATAGGGCGGACTTGCCCCCGCTGGCAAGAAGCAGGTGCGCCGGAGGCGCGGAGGCCCTGAGGCTCAGAGGCCCAGAGGCCCGGAAATCAATGGGTAGGGTCGGGACCGCGTCACGACCTAGCCTGTCTTGGGTAGGGGCGCCACTGCGTGGCGTCCGTTCGTCAGTTTACTGCGTATAGGGCTCCAGCTGACTATTCT